>Ga0210407_10002121_pt1 | contig 17386 bp, 14 predicted proteins | sample IncBWC27MmetaG_FD_150860 | JGI IMG/M metagenome (GOLD analysis project Ga0210407, IMG submission 150860) | Forest soil microbial communities from Barre Woods Harvard Forest LTER site, Petersham, Massachusetts, United States - Inc-BW-C-27-M | ecosystem: Environmental > Terrestrial > Soil >...
TTGCACGCATCGCGAAATGACGGTCACTCGTTGCAGTTCCTTCTGACTCAACGTGAATGTCTCCTGTCTCATGGGGTGACATTTTCACGTTGCCGTTAAGGGGTGACAGAATTATGGAGCTAAGACAATTCAATTTCACGCGCTTGCCAACAGTCCAGAACAATGTACAATCGGGCCGCCCCCGAAAACAGGTCCACATCCGAATCAAAAAAGGAGCAAAACCATGACCACACTCAGCCTCCCCCAACGGGTGGTGGCTATCGCGGCCGTAACCGGACTTCTCGTCGGCTTCTCCTTGAGCACCGCTTGGGCGCAAGACTCCAATGAGTTGAGCGTCCGTCCGACCTCGGGGGACACTGCCGCCGCGCGTGACGCAATAAACGTAAGGCGTCACGCAACACCTCCTCGAACGTCACAGACGTCCGTGCCGACGTCGCGACCAGCGGAATTGTTAAGCGCAGGCAGCACAGCAAATGTCGGGACCGCTGCGTCAGCCGCTTCACCTTCATCGCAAGCCTTTGTCCGCTACCCTGCTGACGTCGTCTACCAGGGCGGCGCGGTGGTCGAGTCCGCCGAATCGCACGCGGTCTACCTGCTGCCCAACGGCCATTGCCCCATCTCAGAGTGTTGGGGCAATCCGGAAGGCTTTCTGCGCGATCTCACCGCCAGCGAATTCGTCCACGTGCTGGACCAATATGCCGGTCTTACCGCAAACAACCGCTATACGGTCGGCAGGCGAGCTCGGGTGAGTTATGCCCCGCCCGCAGTTCCGCTTACCGATAATGACGTGCTCGCTTTTGTCCATTCCGTGGCTTCCGTGACGGGTGAGACAGGATACGGACACATCTACCACGTTTTTCTCCCGCCCGGTCAGGACGAGTGCTTTGACTCGACATTCACGGTCTGCTATTCGCCTGACAACTTAAATACTTTCGCCTTTTGCGCATACCACGGCAGCGCGGATTTTACGGACATCGGCCATGTGCTTTACTCGGTTGAACCGTTTCAGGACGTCTTCGGATGTTCGGACCCACCGGGGACTCCAAACGGCCAACTGGTGGATTCAACGAACGACACGCTGTCGCATGAATTCTTCGAAACGGTCAGCGACCCCGATGGCACCGGATGGTGGAACAGCACGCCGTCTGTTACCGGCCTCGAGGGGGAAGAGATCGGAGACGAATGCGTGTTCATTACGCTCCCCGCGTTCGGCGATCCCTCCGTCTTTCGCATAGACGATAAGACTTACGCCGTACAGCTCGAGTACTCAAACTCCAAACACGGTTGCGCAAACACGCCCTGACCTCAACTGCGAAGGATCGCACTCAGGTCGCAGTCGACTGAAAGTGCGGTAGTCAGAGACGTTTCGGTGGCCGCGCCAAGACATGACGGGCCTATTCGCGCCGGCGATCCAGAAAGGCATTTGGATTGGAGCTGCTGCTGCAGCCCTCCCAAGAGGGCTGCGACCGCGGGTAGGCCCCCTCACCCTAGCAAATTGCTGCCGGCGGATTTTGATTTTGACTTACCGCCGTGGATTCAATTTGGTTCACTCAAAGAGATTTCCGGTGTATAAATGGGCACCAGGGTCATCCGTCCGGAAATTCTATGATTGGTGTCTTCAGGTGGAAATCCGTTCGGGGCGGCCTGTTGTCCTGTGAAGCAGGAAGAAGGAGCGCCTTTGTAACCATGATGAAAAAGATCAGCACTATTTCGCTGTCGATTGTAAGTCTTCTGGCGATTTCGCTTCCCCTCGCCGCGCATCACGGAAACGCGGCGTACGACGCGGAGAAGTCGTACATCGTGAAGGGTACGGTGACCGAATATATTTGGACGAATCCGCACGTGTTCGTGAAAGTGGACGTCAAGGACGATAACGGCAACATTGCGCATTGGATCGTTGAGGCGCAAAATCCGGTGTCCATGATGCAGATCGGCTGGACCAAGAACACGTTCAAGGCCGGGGATGAAGTCGAAATTGACGCCATGCCGGCGAAGAACGGAAACCCGGTCGCGTTTTTGGGGAGTTCCAGCCCCACGGCGCCACGCAGGCGCATCGTGATTAACGGGAAACAGTTCCAGCCGTAGACGCGGCACGGTCGTGTAGCGCCCGCCTTGGAGGCGGGCATGCCGAGCGTTCGTGGCGGGCACGGCTGGAGTCGCTGAGAATCAATCCACGGTGGCCAACCGTAAAGGTTGGCGACTACAGCGCCTTGGAAGTGGCGGAGGGGTTTAGGAAATGCACAAGCGCTTCGCGGTCTCGGTAGTTGCGCTGCTTGCGGCGCTGGCTCTCCCATCCGCGCTGCGCGCGCAAAGCGCTTCGTCTAGTTCCTCGTCGACTCCTTCTTCAACTCAAACGCAGCTGGACAAATGGAACAGCATCCCGCCGATCAAACCGTGGTATGCCGGCAGAAAATCAGCCCCTGCGCCGAAGCGCGATCTCTCTGGCGTGTGGGACGCGGCGGAGGCCGACGGCGGGCGCCAGCCGAGCGGCGCTCTGGAACACCCGGCGCTGATCAAACCCAGAGGGCAAGGCATCGAAGGCGGCCAGCCGGACGAGACGGGCATCATGCATCCGCTGCTCTACACGCCGGCGGGCCTCGAAGCGCTCAAGGTCAATAGGCCTTCTGGACCCGGTGTTCGGCAAGTTCCCGCCGCGCTTTCCAACGATCCGATGGACAAGTGCGATCCGGTCGGGTTCCCGCGCATGGAGCTTTATGAACTGAGGACCATCGAGCTCCTGCAGAATGCAAACCAGGTGGTCTACCTAAATCAGTATTTTGGAAATTTCCGCACCATCTGGACCGATGGACGAGAACTCCCCAAGGACCCTGAACCGCGGTGGAACGGATATTCGGTCGGCAAGTGGGTGGACGACTACACGTTCGTGGTCGAGACGGTGGGGCTGCACCCAAGAAGCTGGCTCGATCACGCCGGCCGCCCGCATAGCGAGGATTTGCGCGTCGAGGAGACCTTTCGCCGGATCGACCATGACAACATGGAACTGACGGTGAAAGTCATCGACCCAAAATTTTATAGCGAGCCGTGGCTCGGCCTCAAGAATTTCCCTCTCCACTTGCAGCCGGCGGACTTCGACATGGCGGAGTTCCTCTGCTCGCCGATCGACATTGAGGAATACAACAAACAGGTCGGAAACGTGGTCGCCGCTCCGTCCGGCAAGAAATAGCGACAATACCGGCGAAATGAAATAACGCGCAATTGCCCTATAGGGCGCCTTGCCGGCCGCCCGCCTTTCTCGAAACACCAATTGGGGTTCACTCCAAAGTCATTCCGGTGTATAACCGTCGGCATCCGGTTGGTGGTTAAAATGCTATTTGCTCGAATCGCTCGGGCCCTTCCTAAATCGCACAAGACGGACTGACACCTCGTTGCGTATTCGCGGGGCATGTTGGAGGATTGCCATGAGATACAAGCTCGGGATCGTTCTCGCGCTGCAGGTGTGCGCGCTCTCGGCCGCGCCGCTCTTCGCGCACCACGGATACGCGAACTACGATACGGATCGCAAGGTCACCCTCAAAGGGACGGTCACGCGCTGGGTGTGGTCCAACCCGCACATTCTGGTTCAGCTCGATGTGGCGGACGAGAACGGCCGCGTTGCGCACTGGACCGTCGAAAGTGAAAACCCGTCCACGCTGATCCGCAGCGGTTGGAACGACAAGTCCCTTAAGGTGGGGGACCAGGTGACCATCACAGCGCTCCCGGTGAAGAACGGAAATCCGGTCGGGCGCATCATCGACGTGCTTCTCGCGGATGGAACGCGGCTTCCGGGCCGCGTCAATCCCGCCACGGAAGTGAAGCCGGAAGATTCGCCGAAGCCGTGAAGCCCGCTGCAAAGAACGGAAAAGGGAAGAAAAAGGGGTCTGCAAAATGTTCAGGCGATTCGTTGCCCCGGGAATTCTCCTGGCGGCGTTGATCTTCGCGCCCTGCGCGAATTCCCAGACGGAGAAACCGAAGTCGCCAGCGCCTACAGAACCTGGCCTCGACGGTTGGGGCCGCCCGATCGTTCCGCCCGCGCAGGATCGCAAATCCGCACCAGCTCCGAAGCATGACATCTCGGGAATTTGGGAAGGGACCGGGATTACCGGCATCGGCGTGCTGGGCGCGACGAATATGCCGGAAGACGGCAAGCCGGAACATCAGCCGCCCTACACGGCTGAGGGACGCGAAGCGCTGAAGCTCACCAAACCGAGCAATGGAATGCGGAGCGTGCTCCCCGGCGAGACAAACGATCCCGTCTTCAAGTACGGCGACCCCCAGGGAATGCCTCGCGAAGACCTGTATGAATTGAGGACGACCCAGATCCTGCAGCGGCCGGAGAGCATCGTCCTTCTGTATCAATTCAATAAAGTGTGGCGGGTCGTGTGGACCGACGGGCGGGAATTGCCGAAGAATCCCGAGCCGCGGTGGTACGGATACTCGGTGGGCAAATGGGTGGACGACTACACGCTGGTGGTCGAGACGACGGGCACCGACGAACGCACCTGGATCGATCGGGCGGGCCGCCCGCATAGCGCGGACCTGCGCGTTGAGGAGCGATTCCACCGGGTCGATCGCGATCGCCTGGAATTGACGGTGACGATCGATGACCCGAAGATGTACACCAAGCCCTGGGTGGCGCTGGATAAATTCAGATTTGACCTGATGCCCTCCAGCTTCGACGTCCGCGAGATGATCTGGTCGCCTTCCGAATACGAGCAGTACAACAAGCTGATGGGCAACGGCGCGGGAGACGATCGAGAAAGCCAGTAGGTTCGGCTTGCTGGCGCCTGAGCCGACACGGTTTCGAACGCGGGATTCGAAACGTGCCGCGACCGGCGTGTCCTGCACGCCACCCGTAACCAATTCGAATCGAAATTTCAACAACCCTCACGACAATCTGGCGCATCAAAGCTAATGTGGAATTGTGGCTCTCGTAGTCGGAGCGGATCCGCAAATGCTCTTGGCGCTCGTTGTGATCTCAGGGGTGGTGGGGTTGGCGCTGCTGCTTCGTCCCTGGCCGTTCTTTCTCCCTGCGGAAGAAACCGAACAGTACCGGGACCGGAACGTCGCCGTGGAATTCGTGAAGTGGGTCGAGAGGCAGGCCGTGGCGCGCGGACTGAATGTGCGCGGCGTTGCGCGGCCGGTGCCGCTCGAATGCAAGAAGTGCGGCAAATCCTCCAACTATTTTGTTTACCCCGACGAGATATGCGAGCGCTGCTGGCGCGCCTCGCTGAAGCCGGTGTCCACTCCGAAGGAACACCACTCTTAACCCAGTAGAAGTCTCCGTGCCCTCTGTGTCCTCTGCGGTAGAGCCTTTGCCGCTTCCACGGTCTAAGAACCCATTCACCACAGAGGGCACAGAGACCACAGAGAAACTTCAAGGAATCTTGCCCTCGGTTCGCGGTGCTTTGGCAGCTCGTGTGTCCGGTTCGTTAATCCTGCCAAATACGAAAATGCTCTCGCCGACGGTCTGGCAATCGGCGGAATCGAAAGCTACGCTGGATGCTGCGGGAATATCCCCGAAGGGCCCTGAGCGTCAACGATGCCTGCCGACCAAGCCAGCCGAAAACTCTCTTCGATCCTTTGCTCTCCGACGCTTGCGGTCGTTGCCGCCTACGTGTTGCGTATGGGTTTGCTCTGGGCCAGCCAGCACAACCAGGCCATGCAATCCGGCTTCGAGCCCGTGGGTCTCGAGGAAGGCATGGTCGCCCTGTCGCTCGCGAAGGGAAAAGGATTTTTCGGCCCCTTCCCGGGATATGAGGCGCTGACCGCGTGGCTCGCTCCGGTCTACCCGATCCTGTGGGCCGCTTTCTACAAGGCTTTCCGGGTGAGCTCGGAGGGCCTGATTCTGCTGGGCCTAACCCTGAATTGCGCTTTTGCCGCAGCAACCTGTTGGCCGATTCACTCGATTGCTAAGAGACTTTTCGGCGAGAAGATGGGCTTGGCGGCCGCGTGGGCCTGGGTTTTCCTGCCGTACGGAATTCTGATGCCGCTCGAGTGGGCCTGGGATCAAAGCCTGGCGGCGCTCGTCCTGGCAGTGACGATCGACGCGACCCTGCGGCTGCGCGATTCAAGCTCGCCGTTGCAATGGTCGGGCTACGGCCTGCTGTGGGGTTTCGCCGCGCTGGTTAATCCGGCGCTGTGCGGACTGCTTCCGTTCGCTCTCGCCTGGCTCATTTTTGAGCGCTGGCGGGCCGGGACGTTCTCTCCGGCGCTGTATGCAAGGGTTGCGGTGCTATTCGTCCTGAGCGTTCTGCCCTGGACGATTCGCAACTACTACGTGGCGGACGGCTGGGTCTTCGTCAAATCGAATTTCGGCCTCGAGCTGTGGATCGGAAATCATCCCGGGTCGTATCAAAAGGAAATCCACCCGATCTACAGCGCCTCGGAGCGGTTCCAGCTCATCATGCAGGGCGAGGCGCGCTACGGTAAGGGCAAGGAGCGGGTGGCCGTCGCGTATATCAAGGAGAATCCGGGGGAATTCCTGAAAAAATCCTGGGGCCGGGTGCTGGACACATGGTCAGCCCGGGAAGATTCTTGGAACGACGGCTGGGTCAAGGCGCTCGGCCTCAGCCGCGAGGGCGTCTGGCTTTGTTCAGCGTTTTCAGTTCTCTCGTTCGCGGGCCTCGTGCTGGCGCTCTACGAAACGGGATTGGACTCGCTGCCGGTCGCGCTGTGCCTCATTGTGTTTCCCATTCCCTATTACATCACGCACACGGCGCTGCGCTATCGACATCCCATTGACCCGCTCATGACCATCTTCGCGGCGTACGCGATTGCGCGCTTGTGGAATGCGGTGAGTCCGCGTCCCGCAGTCCAGAAACTGCAAGCAAGCGCGGTCTGATCGCCAACTTCGCTCTGAGCCTTATTGTTCCCGGCAGTGGGCCGACTTCCAGACCTGATCGAAGAGGGATTGCGCGGTAGGATCGACTGGGAGATCCCCGAGGTACATCGGCTGTTCGCCTTTCAAATCCACGACGACCAGCTTGCCGCTGTTGTTGTGAAACGTGAAGCGCAGAAGCGGCTCGGCGTCACCCGAATCGACCGGCACGAAGTGGCCGTCCTGGCAATGAAAGCGCCCGCCAAACGCGTAGCCGGCGAAGCCGCCCGCGGATTTCTCCAATGGCATGTCTCCGGCGGCCTGATATTTCAGCGCGTCGCCGCTCCAGTCGAGCGTGCCGGACGCGGTCGAGCCCATATGGAACGTCAGGGAAGCAACCACCTTGGGCGCTGACGAACCCTTCACTTTGTCCGGCAAATCCAGATACGGCGTGGTCACGACGGGCGCGGGCGGCTCGGCCGGAGCCGCGGCCTTTGCGATTTCCGAGGCGCGAACGGGGATGTCGATCGCGCCGGTCAGGCCCGAGGAAACATCGAGAACCACAAAGCGAATTCGCCGCGTGTCGGCGGATGGCATCAAGGCCACGTGATAGGGAATCCCGCCCGCCTGCCAGGTCTTGAAGATTTCGCCGGAAACGTTTTTGGGCATCTCCCGTTCGTGGAATCGAAACACCGTATCCTTCTGCGCAAATTCGCAGTCGGCCAGCCGCACATTGAAATTGTACGAGCCGCCGTCTTGCGCGGAGGCCAGCCCCGCCACGGAAATCTGCAGCATGTATCGCAGCTGGCCCTGTGCCTCGCCGGGCTGGCCGGCAGGCGCGGGCTGAACGGTGAGTGGGATGCTCGTGGAAGGCAGCTGGTCGGCGCACGCCTGACGCATGTGCTCCTCCGGCGGTTGCTTCTTCGCCAGAGCGGACGCATCGAGCGCATAAAACCCGCGGCGATAGCTGAGCTTCACTCCAGGCCGCGTCGTCTTCAGCGTGATTTTGTGGAACCGTCCGTCCCAATTCACGCCTTGCGGGTAAAAGGACAATTCGTAATAGGTCGAGCTGTCCTTCAGCGCCGTCAGGACGCAACCCGAAAGATCGTTCGTGCTGGTGCACGTTTTCCCGCCGGTGTCTTGCGCGAGCTCGTGCATGGTGCCCTGGGATTGCTGCAGGTTAATGTCTTCCTCGGTGATCTGCTTGGCAATTTGGGGGCCGGTCATCTGGGATTGTGGGCGGCTGACGCTTTGCGAGGCTGCCAGCGTTTGGTTCGACTGGACCCCCCGGACATCCATGGGGTACACAGCCACCTGCGCGTCGGTCAGTAGATTCCCCACGTTTCTGATTTCTTCGGTGTACTCGCGGCCTCCCCCGAAAGGATTGTTCCCTGTGTCCGGGGCCGGGGCCATGGCGATCGGAAACGATTCCGAAGCCCAGATCAGAATCTTGCGCCCGGGGATCCCGGCGAGGTATTGCCCGATCTGCGCCAGCGCGCCGAGGGTCTCCTTGGCGCGCAGATCGACGGACATGGCGTACTCTTCCTTCTCAAAATTCTGAATCTCGCCCAATTGCGACGCGATGCCCTGATTCACCCCCATGCCGTCGGTCGTATCCTCGATGTAGGCGGACGTGTTCTTGTTGTCGAGGACGGGGTCCTTAATGATCATGTTTCCGGCGACGGCCCGATCGAGAGCAGCCTGCAGCAGACCTGGATCGCTGGTGAATCCCTGCAGGATGTGTAAGGAGCTGCCAAGAAGAAAAACGGCTACGGGCGTGTCCTTCGGCAGCGTCCTGATCAGCTGGATCATGTGGATGCGGCCTTGCAGCTGGTTGGGCGCTTCCGTGTTCAGGCTGTCCATCAGGATCACGGTGGGTGGAATTTTGAGCGAATCGATCGGCAACTGGTTGGACAGGACACCGGGCGGTTCGCGGCCTGCCTCGGCGCCTGCCGCTTTCAGCTTTTCAAAAAACTGAAAGTGCTCGATCTTCTCCGCCTGCTTGTGCTCCTCGAAAACCTGTACGTCCTCCGGCTTCAAGTCGCGCACCGGATTCCCGTGGGAATCGGTGGCGATGAGATCGACCGTCACGAGCCGCGTGGTGACCTTCAATACGTAACCCGACTGGCCCGTTTGCGTGGGTTGTGTGGCGGTCTGCTGCGAAGGCGGTGCGGGCTGAGAAGGCTGAGAATTTTGCGAATAGGCCCAAGCTGAAAACACCACGGCCGGAAGCGCGAGCAAGAAACAAATTTTGGGAAACACTCTGGCAGGCATGGTACCTACGCCTCCGCCACTCCACGCGCCTGTAGCCGATGCGTCATCTTACCCGGAATAAGAATGGGTAGCCATCAATACGATGCGGGATGCAGGCCCCACTTCGGGCGATGAAGCGGAGAGGTTATGTGTTGTGCTCTTGCTGCCAGGGCTTCGAGAGGATTTCCAGGATCGCGGGGTTTCGCAGCTTCAGATTCAGCGGCATGGGGTGGAACCCATCTGTATTTTCCTGCGCTTCGGACAGACGCATGAAAAACTCCTGCACGCTGAACCGCGTGCCGTTCCGCGATGGGGAAACGCCGGCGGATCGATGGGCTCTCGCGTAAGTTCCGTCGGAAAGAAGCAGGCGGGCCTTCTGCGTATCCGCAAGATACGGAGCCAGAACCATGCCGCAGACCTGCTGGCACAGCGCGGGGTCCTTGAGGCGAAACATGACTTCGACGCGCTCGTAGAGATTCCGCGGCATCCAGTCGGCGCTGCCGAGGTAGACCTCGGGCCGGCCGCCATTCGCGAAAAAGAAGATACGGCTGTGCTCCAGAAACCGGCCGACGATGCTGCGCACGCGGATCCGGCTGGAGATGCCGCGCACGCCGGGCCGCAGGGCGCATCCGCCGCGCACGATCAGCTCGATATCGACGCCCGCCTGCGAAGCCGCGTACAACGCCTGGATTATTTTTGGGTCCAGGAGCGAATTTACTTTTGCCACGATGAACGCTGGCCGGCCCGCCCGCGCGTGCGCTGCCTCGCGTTCGATCAGGCTGACGCAGTTCTTCCCGAGATTGAGCGGAGCGACGGAGAGCGGGCCGTACTGAGACCGTTCGGAATACGCGGTCAGGTAATTGAAGACGTGATGCACGGCCTCCGTGATTTTCGGGTCGTGCGTCAGGAGGCTCAGATCCGTATAGAAGCGCGCCGTGGACGGATTGTAGTTGCCCGTGCCGAGATGCGCGAACCGACGCACCTTTCCGTCCTTGCCGCGCCGCACGAGCAGTGCCAATTTGCAGTGCGTCTTGAGCCCCACCAGGCCGTGGTAGACCTGCACGCCGGCTTCCTGCAGATTTTTCGCCCAGCGGATGTTGGACGCCTCATCGAACCGCGCCTTTAGCTCGACCACCACGGTCACTTCTTTTTTCGCGGCCGCCTGCATCAGCGCGCGAACGATGGGCGAGTCCTCGCTCGTCCGGTACAGCGTCTGCTTGATCGAGAGCACGTCCGGATCGCTTGCCGCGCTCTCGATGAATTTCACGACCGTCGAGTAGGAATCGTACGGGTGGTGCAGAAGGACGTCGTGTTTCCGCAGCTGGTCGAACATATTCGCGAAGCCCGGCCGCAAGCGGAATTCCTTCGGAGTGAATGGCGTGAATTTCAGGTCCGGGCGCGGTGTCTGCTCGTAAAGATTGAAGAGGCGCGACAGATTGATCGGGCCGTGAACCTGAAACACCTGCCACTCGGCCAGAGCGAAATTCGATCGCAGCCGCTCGATGATTTCCGGGTCGGCGCCGTACTCGATTTCCAGGCGAACGGCCGCGCCCTTGCGGCGCAGATGCAGCTGCGTGTCCACCGAATCGAGAATGCTGCGCGATTCCTCTTCGCGGAGATAGAGATTGCTGTTGCGCGTCACGCGAAACGGCGCCGCGCTCAGGATTTCGTATCCGTGGTATAGGCGCTGGGAATAGGCGTGCACGATGTCGTGAAGAAACGCGAATTCGATGGCGCCCTCGGGTGCGGGCAGCCGCAACAAACGAGGAAGCGCCCGTGGCACGGTGACCACACCGAGGTATACCTCGGATGCCTTCCTCCGGCGGCGCAGCAGGAACGCGACGCACAGGGCCTTATTCAATACGCGGGGAAACGGATGCGCCGGATCGACGGTCACCGGCGTCAGAATCGGCTCGACTTGCTCGGAATAAAATCGTTCGACCACCTTTTTCGCTTCGGGATCGAGATCGCTGACCTTGCGCACGCGAACGGACTCAGCGCTCAGGCCGGGGACGAGTTGCTCCCTCCAGCAGTTGTATTGATCCTTTACAAATTCCTGCAGCTCGGTGGCGAGCCGCGGGAGTAATTCCGCCGGGGCGAGCCCGTCGGGGCCGATTTCACCGCGGCTTTGCTCCGCCTGCTGGAGCAAGCCGGCGACGCGAACTTCCACAAATTCGTCTAGATTGCTGGCCGTGATGGCCAGGAACTTCACCCGTTCGAGCAAGGGATTTCCCGGGTCGGCGGCTTCCTCAAGCACGCGGCGGTTGAACTGCAGCCAGGAAAGATGCCGATTCAAAAAGTATCGCGGGTCCGCAAGAGAGGCGCGGCGCATGGACTCGTCCCCTAGGCCGCCAAAGCTACCCCGGAGATGTTACAGGCACATTACTTGGGGGTGCGCCCGCACGGCGGCGGGAGTCCGTTAGCTGCTGGAAACGCCCGTATTTCCGCTAGACAACTCCGTTTGCTCGCGTAATCATCCAAGTAAGCAAGGGATTCACTCTTGAGTTAAATTCTGTGCCTGCGGCTGTCGGGAGCTGAAAGGATCGATCGGCGAGGAGAGAAGGCGATGGTCTCCAAAACGGCTGGCAAGATAGCGATGCTTCGTTCAAAGTATATGACAATGCTTGGGTTAGCGGCAGCGCTTGGCTTGGGCGCGCTGCCCATCATGGCTCAGCAGAATCAGTCGGATAGTCAGCAATCGACCGCACCGGTGCCCGATGCCCAGGGGCAGCAACCGAACTCGCCCGAGCAGGCACCGCCCATGGAACAACAGCCGCAGGGCCAGCCCGACCAACAGGCCCAGTCCCAACCGAACCAGCCGGTGCCGCCCGCAACACTCACGATCCCGGCGGGAACCGTTGTGCGAGTCCGCGTCGATGAGTGGATCTCAAGCGATCGCAACGTAATCGGGGACAATTTCAGCGCGGTTCTCGATCAGCCGATCGTTGTCGAGGGATGGGTCGTAGCGCGCAAGGGACAAGCGCAAACGGGACGCGTTTCCACCGTGAAGAAGGGCCGGGCCGGCGGGGCGTCGCAACTCGGCGTTGAAATTCCCGAATTAACTTTGGTCGACGGCCAGCAACTGCCCGCTCAGACGCAACTCTTCCAGGCTTCGTCAGGTCCGGATCGCGGACGGCAGGTCGGCACGGTGGGAGCGACAACGGGATTTGGCGCGCTGATTGGCGCGATTGCGGGCGGCGGGACGGGAGCCGCAATTGGCGCTGGACTCGGTGCTACGGCCGGGGTCGCGGGCGTGATGTATACGAAGGGCAATCCGACGGAAATTCCGCCTGAGACGGTTCTCTCGTTCCGGCTCCAGGCGCCCGTGACGATTTCCACGGAGAAGAGCCAACTCGCGTTTCAACCGGTGAGCCAGTCGGACTACAACAATGCGCGCAGCCTGCAGCGCCGCCCGCGAGTATCACGGCCGGTTCCGCCGCCTCCTCCGATGTACCCGTATCCTTACCCCTACGCATTTGGGTATCCCTACCCGTATCCGTGGTACCCGGAGCCGTTCGTCGGCTTTGGATTCGGATATTACGGACGCTATCGGCGGTAGCCACTTGTGGCGCCGGCGTCTCGCCGGTGCATTTCTTTCGCAACACTAGACGCGGGACAAAATCGCCGGCGGGACGCCGGCGCCACTGAGATCATTTTGAATTCTCGAAATCTCTTGCAGCGGCAATCGCACGCCAGGCGCGCAGCGTTTCGCCGACTGTCCACGCCTGCGCGATACAGCCGTTCGGCGTGAACGGCGCATCTCCGTCAAAAATCTCGCTCAGAGTTCCAAGACCGGCAGCCCGGATGTGGCCCAACATTGGCTCGAGAAAAGACACAGCCATTGCTGGATCGCGATACACGTGCAAGTGCGCCAGGGCGAAGGGACCGAGCAGCCATCCCCAAACGGTGCCCTGATGATACGCGGCGTCGCGCTCTTCGGGCTTTCCGCCGTAGTTGCCGCGATAACCTGGCTCATTCCGCGCGAGGCTGCGCAGTCCGAACGAGGTAAGCAGTTCGCGCGAGCATACGTCCACGACGGCGCGCTGCTGGTCAAGGCTCAGTGCGGTCTCGGGAAGTGAAACTGCAAAAATCTGATTCGGTCGCAGAGCGGCGTCGAGTCCATCCGCAATTCCCGGCGCATCAATCACATCGAAGCAAAGATTCCGTTTGGAATTCCAGAAGCGAGAGAAGCCCCTTCGAGCGCTCTCGGCGAGTTTTTCGTAACGCTCCGAGCTGCGCCCGAGGGCTTGCGCGAATCGTGCCATTGCCGCCGCGGCATTCAGCCAGAGCGCGTTCACTTCCACGGGCTTGCCGGTGCGCGGAGTGATCACGTGGTCGCCGACCTTCGCGTCCATCCAGGTAAGCTGCACTCCGGGCTCTCCGGCAAAGAGCAGGCCGTCCGCGGGATCGACGTGAATGTGGAAACGCGTTCCGCGAACGTGCGCATCGATGATGTCGTCCAGAACGGGAAAAATGTCCTGCAGCAAGCCGAGATCGCTCGTCGCCTCGTAGTACTGGCGCACGGCGTCGAAGAACCAGAGCGACGCGTCCACGGAATTGTGGAGCGCGTCGACGCCCGCGCGCGGAAATTGGTTGGGCAGCATTCCTTCGCTGACGCAGCGGGCGGACGCGCGGAGAATGTTACTCGCGTGTTCGGGGCGGCCCGTCGCAAGGCAAAGCCCCGGCACGGCGATCATGGCGTCGCGCCCCCAATCGCCGAACCATGGGTATCCGGCCAGAATCGTCTTTGCGTCAGGGACACCTTCCGCCGGCCGCGCGGCGATGAATTGATCCGCCGCAAGCACGAGTTGGCGGATCGCAGCGGGGGGCGGCTCCGAGCTTTCGTTGTTCGCCGTCTGGAAGCTATCGAGCAATCGGACGGATTCGCTTTGGCGTCTGGCGAAGGCGTCCTCTCCACTGAGGGAAGACTGCGCGTCGGTGCTCGCAACAATGGTGAGCGATCCTCCGGGCAGGATCAGCGCGCGAAATTCTCCGGCCAGGAAATAATCGGTGCGATCCGGAAGGCCGCGCGACCGCTCCGTGGCGAGATCGAAATTGCGGTACCACTCGCCCGCGGGAGACGCTTTCGCCGAGTCGCTCAAAACGTAGAGCGCCGTTGCACAATCGGGCTCGACGATCTTCAATCCATTTTTCAAGGGCGTCACGTTCATGGGCGTTGCGCGCGCGAGTGTCACGCAGTGCTCGCGACAATCGCCCGCGAGCGCCTTAATGGACAACTCCACCGGCGAACTGGCGCGCGCGAGCCGGTACAAAACATAGGTGGTGTTGGCTCCGGATCGCATGAAGACGCGCTTCTCGAGCAGGGCGTCGGCGAGGGCAAAAGTCCAGACGGGCGTTGTTCCTTCGAGGTGAAAACGTTCGATGTTGCGGTAGCCTGCGGGAGCGACCGTTCCGTCCGCCCAGCGATTCGTGGAAAGCTCGAATTGCTGCGAGGCGTACCGCGCGGATTCATCGAGCTTTGCCAAGAGAAGAACTCGCCCGGCCGGCGGATCGAGGGCGGCGACGAGCAAGCCGTGGTAGCAACGGGTATGGAGGCCCGCGATCGTTCCGAACGCGTAGCCGCCGACGCCGTTGGTCACCAGCCATTCGCGAGACTCCGCCGCGCCGAGGTCGCCGCAGATCTCACGGCCGAGGTCGACTTCGCGGGGGAGCGCCGAAAAAGTTTGATCAAGCGGGTTCACCTGAGAATGATGGTGCCAACGGTGCGTTTGGGCCAGAGAAAAATCAATCTGCCTAAGTTGCGCCCGGCGTTCGGCTAGCGGGTGAGTTTAGGCGTCTCGGCGCGCGGGGAAGGAACTGGCAGGCCGGTGAGATACTCGCGGAGCGCGCCTAGGTCGATCGGCTTTACGAAGCACGTATCGCATCCGGCTTCCTTGATGCTTTTCAAATCCTTGAACGAACCCATGCCCGTAATTGCGGCGATGGCGAGGTGCGACAAATGCTTTTGCCTTCGCGCCCAGTGCGCGAGCGTCAGGCCGTTTTGTTTTCCGAGGTTCATGTCAAGGAGCACGACGGATGGCAGGGGTTCGGTCGCGACGGCCACAAAACCGTCTTCCAACGTTTGCGCCACGATCGCTTCGTGACCCTCGGACTCGAGCCAGAATTTCAGGAACTCGCCGTAATCGGGATCGTCTTCGACGACTAGAATCCGATGCTTCATCCGCGTCCCTTCTCCCGTTCGGTTCCGTGAGTCGACGCGCCGCGCGCACGTCCGCTGGTGTGCTCTCCGACTTCCATTCTATCGTCCTGAACAGATTAAGGCTTGAATCGTCGCCTGTGACGAGTGTCACAGGCGTTTTGCATCTCGTTCAAAGAAAATGAGTTCTGCTTAGACCGATCCCGGATCCGCCGAACCAAATGTGGCGTGAATGTTACTTGGATGGAACGCGCGAGACGGGGAGGGCGTCCGCGTTTTCGACTGCCGATTCCAATCGTGAGGTCCACTCGGACAAACGCCCGAGCGAAATTTCGTGCGTGCGGTCGAGATGCAACGGCGTCACGGAGGCCGCGCCGGCGAAGATCGCAGCATAGTCACTTTTCGGATCGATCTCTTCGACGTGCTCCTGTTCGAGCAGCCAGTAGTAGCTGCGCCCGCGCGGGTCCGTGCCTTCCTGCAGGATGTTGCGCGTCACCTTTTCGGATTGCCGCGTGAACCGCACGCTGCCGTTCCAGACGAGCGGCACGTTCACGTTGAGAAGCACGCCTTTCGGCAGCCCCTCGGCCAGGACCAGCTGAGCCAGGCTCCGGGCGAATTTCGCGGCTTCCTCGAAGCGAAACCCGCGTCCCTTGTGCGCCACCGAAACGGCGATGGACGGAATATGGTTGATCGCGCCTTCCATCGCCGCGCCAACCGTTCCGGAATAAAAAATGTTCTCGCCGAGATTCCCTCCGCGATTCACTCCGGAGATGACGATGTCCGGCCGGTTGGGCAGCAATTTATTGAGCGCCAGAATCACCGAATCTGCTGGCGTGCCCTCGACCGCCCATTCGCGCTCCGCTACCTGATCCCAGAAGATCGGCTGCCGCAGCGTCAGCGATTGCGCGGCGGCGCTGCGTTCATGGCTCGGCGCGACCACGCTGATCGTGCCCAACCCCTCGACCGCGTGGACGAGCGCGCGCAAGCCCTCCGCTTGAATTCCGTCGTCGTTGGTAATCAGAATGTGTGCCATGGAAATTTGAGATGCAGGCGCGTCCTGTTCCGCGTGGGCCAGAGAAATTTTTCGGAAGCTGCTTTCTGCTTGCGTGGAAGAGCGGCCAGTCACCCAGTTCGATCGAATCAGCCGACTAAGCTTCTTGCCTCCAAAGTAGTCTAGCAGTACGAGTTTCCGCCAAACAAGTTAAGGGGATCAGTCGGTTTCCTAAAACGCGAATCGGCGCCCGGTGAAATTGAAAGTCGCGAAGAAGCGGATGAAAAATGGTCGGGACGACTGGATTTGAACCAGCGACCTCACGCACCCCAAGCGTGCGCGCTACCAGGCTGCGCTACGTCCCGACCGTGGGGCAACATCGAGCCTGCGGATATGCCGTTGTGGCCCGCCTCTTTAGAGGCGGGGTTGCAATCCGAGGCGGCTATTCCGGTCCGAAGACAAGGAACCGTTCCCCGCGTCTAAAGACGCGGGCTACAACAATTCGAGCGTATCACTCGGATTCGAGGGCCGTCAATAACGAGCGGAGCGAATCGCGCAAGTCCAGCAAGGTCTTGCGGTTGAGCGTCGCGAGGTGCGCCGAATCCGGCGCGTGGCTCGTGGCTGCCGCTTCCCCGCCTGCTTCCACTTCGCTTGTCGATATAGCGCCGCCGTTCGCGCCGGCGATTTCCGGCCCTTGCTCGCGCAGGTGGCGCCTCGCGCCCGCGATAGTGAAACCTTCGTTGTACAGCAGCCGCTTGATGGTGAAGACCGTATCGATATCCTCGCGCCGGTATAGCCGGTGCCCCTTCGGGCTCTTCACCGGCTGGAGCATCGGGAATTCCGTCTCCCAATAGCGCAGCACGAACGGTTTCGTCGCCGTCAACCGGCTGACCTCGCCGATGCGGAACAGGCTCTTCGCCGGGCCGCCCGCTTCAAATTGTACGTTTTCCTGGATGCCTTCCATGGCCGCTTACCCTCGTCGAGATTCAGGCCCTAATCCTAATCCGATTCTGGCGGGTGTCAACGCCCCAAGTAGGACAGTGTCTTAGCTCCATAATTCTGTCACCCCTTAACGGCAACGTGAAAATGTCACCCCATGAGACAGGAGACATTCACGTTGAGTCAGAAGGAACTGCAACGAGTGACCGTCATTTCGCGATGCGTGCAA
>Ga0210407_10002125_pt1 | contig 17364 bp, 12 predicted proteins | sample IncBWC27MmetaG_FD_150860 | JGI IMG/M metagenome (GOLD analysis project Ga0210407, IMG submission 150860) | Forest soil microbial communities from Barre Woods Harvard Forest LTER site, Petersham, Massachusetts, United States - Inc-BW-C-27-M | ecosystem: Environmental > Terrestrial > Soil >...
CAAGAGCAACGAGATCGCGCGCTTCGAGCTGGGCCTGAGGCACAACAGAGTGTGGCGCACCAAAGATGGATATTTTGTGGGCTCGAATTTTGCGAGCGATCCGGACGTGTTGAAAGACGAGACTACTTTTGATGTGACGAATCTGGCGGCTTCGGCGAACGCGCGGCACGTGCGCTGGGACGAATTAATGGCCGCGAACATGGGGAAAATCGATACGAATCTGGCCGAAGCATTTCTGGCCGACCATTACGACAGTTATACCAAGCAAACTGGCGCGAACCGGCGCACGCTGTGCGGCCACGGCGATGTGGCGACTCCGGGCGATCCAGGTTTTGCCGTGAAGCCGTTTAATCCGTTTGGCGCGGTGGAAGGCAAGGTGATGGACACGCACATGGCGGAGACGATGAGCTTCGTCGCGCGGATCGGGCATCCTTGCGGCACGGACTTCAAGTCACAGCCGTTTCTCGATCAGCATACCGATTTCAAGTGGCAAACGTCGGTGCTCGAAGATATGAACGCCGGGCCGTGGACTGCGTATCACGCGGGAGAACACGCACCGAATCCTTGAGGTTGGAATTTCCTGCGGCAAGCGCAGAAGCCGCGTGATAAATATTGGGGCGCAATGGCAGAGCGAGGCTTCAGGGGCTAAAGCCCCGCCCTTCCGATTGGACCGAATATAAGATGGCATCCCGGTGTGAGCAGCGGGGGAAAATTGGCGCCGCGCGGGACCGTCGGCTGGGCTGGGTTGCCGACGGCCCGAGCGCCGTCAAAATAAATCCGACTACTTATCGCGGATCAGCCGTTTTTCAGGACGCGGAGATTATTGGTCACCGAGAAAACATTGGGCACGCCATTCGCGCGAAGGCCGGCCAAATCCTTATCGGTTTGATTGTCCACCACGCCTTCCAGGGTCACGTTGCCATTCTTCACGATAATGTGAATGCTGGGGATCGCGCCCAAGCCATACCGTTGTAGCGCAGGAAACGAATAGATTTCACGCAGTTCTGCGAAGCGGATTTGGTTATCGAAGGGCGATAGCGGAAGCACTTCGATTTGGTCGTCCACGTCCTCGACGCCCTTGATGCGCTTTACGGCTGATGCTGCGTCATCCCTCAGGACCGGTCTTACTACTTCGCCCGAAAGGACGACCTCGTTTCCCTGCACGGTGTACTGCAGATTATCGAACACCGAGTACCACGGGAGCATCACCAGTTGGTGGCGCACTTGGTCTGCCAGTACAGCTTCGGAATTACCCGCCGCGCCGGATGATTGATTCTTGTCCGGCACTGGCGCGGCGGCGGAACTGCTGCTGGCCGACAGGGCTGTGCACATTGCGAAAACAAATACGAAAAACAGTGTGGCGAAACTATTTCTAGCGAGCTGCTTCATGGCCTTGCCTCTCTTTGGCCCCCTACATTCATTTAGATGCGGGATGCTCGAAGAAGGATTGCGTGCGGGCCAGACGTGATCGAGGCGCGCGCTGAGGTGTTTCTTATTGATTCGCACGGCGTTAGGACTGCATGGCTGGGTTTAAATCAATGTACCGGGGCGTTGAGGGCGGCCATTAGTTCGACGAATGTTTCTGCGTTCAGGGCCTGCTCGATGGCTTCTTTGCGGCTGAACAATTCGGCGGCGTCGAGCAACAGGTCGTTCTGGGACTGATTGTCACCGGTAAGAATTAGAATGATCAGCTTGGTGAGTTTGCCATCGCGGGCGTCGAAGTCTATTCCGTGCGCGACCCTGCCCACCAGAACCAGAGGCTCGAGCAATCCGTTGACGCGCGCGTGTGGAACCGCCAGGCCGTTTTCCCAGCCGCTGGGAGCGACGCGATCACGTTCCCGGACGAGGCGCAGGAATCGTTCAGGAGCGTTGCTGACGGCGTCGGCCGCGGCGATGCACAGTTCCTGTAAAACCTGTTGCTTGGATTGCGATTTCAGGGCCGGGAAGAAAAGTTTTGCGTTGACCGTGTCCTTCAGCGTGATTGTGCGGCGGCGGCCGATCAGGAACTTGATGGCAGGCGCCGAAACGAGCGATGTAAAAAGCGCCATAATCACCAGCGCCACGAACATGGTTTCGCGAATCAGGCCGAGCTGCAGCGCGAGGAGACCCAGAATCATTTCCATCGCGCCGCGCGCGTTCATGGCGAGGCCGACACCCCAGGAGGTGCGGCGATCCATGCCGCCCAGGCGCGCTCCCATTCCTGCGCCGAGGAGTTTGCCGATGCAGGCCACGGCGATGACGGTGGCGGTGATGGGCAGATTGAAATTTGTGACGAAATTGGTGCGCAGGCCGATGCTGGCGAAGAAAAATGGAGCGAAGACGTTGGTGACGATGCCGTGGATCAGCTCGGACGTGCGTTTGCGTAAGTGCGTGGATTCGCCGACCGCGATGCCGATGATGAATGCGCCGAAGACGGCGTGAATTCCCGCGTATTCGGCGAATGCAGCCGCGGCGAGAGTCAGCGTGAAAATGAAACCGAGAACGCCGCCGGGCCAGCTAGTGTGCGCTTGAATGCGGGGCAAGAGCTTGTCAATCAGCCAGCGGACGACGGTGAGGGCCAGGACGACGAACGCCAGCACCAGCACGATGGTGCGTTTCACTCCTGCCATGGAGGTGCCGCCGCCGCTCATCATGCCCAGGATCATGGAGAAGAGGATCCAGCCGACGAGGTCGTCGAACATCGCCGAGGACATGACGACTGTGCCCATCTCGCTGCGCAAGAGATTCAGGTCCATCAGGATTTTGGCAATTACAGGCAACGCGGAGATGGAAAGCGCCGTGCCGACGAACAGTGCGAAAATCAGGCGGTCCGCGCCGGGCGCCGCGCCGAGAAAGCGCGGGAATAATCCGGCGGCGCCAAAGCCGAATGCGAAAGGAATGACCACGCCGAAAAAGCTCACCAGCACCGCGCTCTTGCCCTGGCGGAAGATGCTGCGCAAGTCAATTTCAAGTCCAGCGATGAGCAGGAAAAATACGACGCCCAGGGTTGTTACGGTTTCCAGCGCTATGGGAAGATTACCGGTAACGGGAAAAAGAAATGCGTACAAATCCGGTTTGAAATGGCCCAGGAGCGTGGGTCCCAGCAGAATTCCGGCCATGATTTCGCCCAACACCGACGGCTGGTCCAGTTTTTGCATCAGCTCGCCGGCGAGCTTGGCCGCACCCAGCAGCACGGCCAGGGAGATGAAGATATGCATTATGTCGTGTGGAGCAAGATGCGGCATTCAGTAGCGCCCCTAACGTGGCGAAAATGCGTCGCGTTCGTGTGTAACATGGGCTGGAGCGTATCGCAACAGAATGCGGGTGCAGGGATGGAAAATACCGCGGCGGAAGAGAGAGCCATTACGGAACTTGGACTGAAAGTTCGGCTGCTTCCGGTTTCGCCATTTGCATTACAGTAACTGGTATTGAGCCGCCTGCTATCTGATTGAGCGCACCACGCTTAGCGGCGCTGGAATTCGGCGGGCCAAGATGCTACAAAGAAATGAGCTTGAGAACAGGTGTGTCCGTGGCCGAAAATTGCACCGCCAAAGGTTGTAAGATCAACGTCCCCGCAGGTTTAGCCGCGGAGCATCTGTGCATCATGCACTTCACACTTTTCATTGAAAATGAGTGCGCGGAGATGCGGCGGGAAACGGCGCTCGGTAATACCAATCACGAACGTCAGATGGAATTCATCAGCAAGATATCAGGGCGCGGCGAAGCGCTTGTCAACGTGGCCACCAGCGGATTTCCGATGTCGGATGAGCTGAAAGCGCGGGTGCTGAGTACTTTGCTGACTTTGATGAACACGCGGGAAAATATGGACCGGGCGGCGATGCGGCAGTCGGCGCTGCGGCGATTTGTAGGCTAATTCAACGCCTTACAACCGAAACCGAAGATCATTTATGCACCGACGTAGCGCGCGTAGAGCGAGCGCGCGACGGCGGGATCTTTTGTGCCTTTGATGATGGCGCGGCCATCGGCGAAGACGGTGATCTCGTACGAGGAAACGCGAAAGCGCAGCAGGAATTCATTGTGGTGGACGCCGTCGGCGGAGGCTTTGAGCATGCGCCGGCCCAACTCGTCGAGATCGAGGCTGCGTCCGCGTTCGTGAATCTGCACGGAATCGCGCCCGCACATGGTGATGTGCGGCTGCGCTTCGCCTTCGAGATAGATGAATTCCCGGCGCACGCATGCGCGGCAATCTGGCTGGCGCGCCACGCGGATGGACTGGAAGCGTCCGCTCCAAACGTCCGTCGAGACCAGCCGTCCGTGCAAAACCTCTGACCTGCCGGCTAGAATTTTTGTGGCTTCGGCGGCTTCGACGGAAGCGATCACGCCGACAGCAGCATTCAGAACGCCCGCAGTGTCGCAAGTAGCCTCCGCGCCAATCGCCGCAGACTTTTCGTCGCCTTCCAGCAGGCAAGCGAGGCAGGCGGTGACACCGGGACGAATCGTCATGGTGACGCCATAACTTCCCACCGCGGCGGCGTAAATCCAGGGCAGATGCAGCGAGATCGCGGCGTCATTCAGCAGCAAGCGCGTCTGGAAATTATCCGTGCCATCGAGGATTAGCTGAAATCCGCCGAGAAGTTCCGCGCAGTTTTCGGCAGTGAGGTCCGCGACGATGCCTTCGACGCGAACATCGGAATTGATGGCGCGCAGGCGGCGTTCGGCCGCCACCGCCTTGGGCAGCGCCTCGCGCGCGTCCGCTTCCTCAAAAAGCGTCTGACGCTGCAGGTTTGACGGCTCGACGAAATCGCGGTCGATGATGCGCAACCGTCCCACTCCGGCACGCACCAGCAGATTCGCGACGACGGTACCTAGCGCGCCACAGCCCGCCAGCACCGCGCTCGCGCCGAGCAGTTTCTGCTGGCCGGTTTCACCAATTCCAGCGAAGAGTATCTGACGAGAGTATTTTTGGCGTTGTTCGCTGTCCATTTTCGTAGTGTATCAGGGGCGGAGGAACTGTTCTCAATTCAACATCATAGCGCCTTTTCGCATCCGGCAGGCAACGCGCCTGTGCTAACCTTTGCTCTTACCTCCAAGGCGAATGAGAATCCCGAGGAATCGGCTATGCCCACAAGCCTGCGCCTCTTACCAGACCGGGACTTGGGGAACAATTTTGGTTTTCGGCGCGCTGATGTGCAGCGTCCTTGCCGCTACATCCGTGCGCGCGCAGGAAGCCGAGGTTGAAGGCCAGACCGTCGCTGAAATTCGTGTTGTAGATGACACCGGGAATTCGCTTCCCGGTCCCGCTCCCTCTCTCCCGCTGGAAATTGGCAAGCCGTTTGATTTTGGTGCGGAACGCGAAAGTCTGCGAGTTCTGTATCGCACCGGCGATTTCGCGGACATCCGGGTCACGGCCGCTCCGCTGGCGGAAGGAGTGCGCGTGGAATTTATTGTGCAGCGGAATTTCTACAACAATGTGATCCGCGTCGAGGGTTTGAAAGAGCCGCCTACGGAAGCCGCTGCGCTCGCGTCGATGCGGCTGGCCCTGGGCGAGCCCTTTCGAGAAAGTTCGCTGCGCGAGGCGATTGACCGCCTGAAGGACACGCTGCACAGCGAGGGTCTTTATGAAGCCGGCGTGAAATTGAGTCTGGCGCCGCACGAGGCGACGCGCCAAATGGACGTGCTCATAACGGTGGAGCCAGGCCCCCGCGCGGTGGTGGGCAGTTTCGTCGTCAAGAATCAGACGCCTTATCACGATGCGGAGCTGATCGGGCGCTCCAAAATGAAGCTGAAGAGTCCGTTTACGTCCGCGCGGGTCACGCGCGCCTCACAGCGGTTGAAAAAGTATCTCGTCAACCAGGGATACTTGGGCGCCGGTATTTTGATCACGGCGGGAAACTATGACGCGACTTCCAATCTGGTCGCGTTGAACTACCAGGTCACCACCGGCCCGCGCGTCAACGTAGCGGTGGGCGGCGCGCACATCAGCCAGGGCAAACTGCGGCAGTTGCTGCCGATCTATGCCGAGGGCGCAGTGGACGACGACCTGTTGCAGGAAGGCCGCCGCAACATCCGCGACTATTTTCAGCGCCAGGGATATTTCGATGCCGACGTCCAAGTGAGCTCTCGTGACGACCCCAAAGCGGGAGTACGGCTGATCAGCTACGAAGTTTCCCGCGGTGACCGGTCCCGGCTTGCCGGCATTTCATTCCACGGGAACAAATATTTCAGCAAGGAACTTCTGGAAGGCCGGTTGGCGCTGCAGCCGGCGTCGTTTGCGTCCAGCGGCCGGTTCAGCCAAACGCTAGTGCGCGACGATGGAGATTCCATTCGTGGGCTGTATCTCTCCAACGGTTTTCTGGATGTAAAGGTCACCTCAAGCGTTGACACAAATTATCAGGGCAAGAAGGGGAGCCTGTTCGTCACCTTCCAGGTGGTGGAAGGGCCGCAGACGCTGGTAGAGGACTTGCAGATTGAAGGCGCACACGCCATACGCAAGGACGCAGTGCTCAACGTGGTGGGATCTTCTCCTGGACAGCCTTATTCCGCGGCGGCCGTCGCCAGCGACCGCAACAATATTCTGGCCATGTACTACAACGATGGATTTCCAGAGGCGCGTTTTGACGATAAGGCTACACCCGGCAGCGCACCCAACCGTATCCGGCTCGCGTATCAAATTACCGAGGGTCCGCGCATCAGCGTAGCGAAGGTATTGCTCACCGGCTATCAATACACGCGTCCCGGAATCATCGCGCGGCAAGTGGTGATCCAGCCGAACGGTCCGTTGCGCGAAGGCGACGTAGTTGAATCGCAACGGCAACTCTACAATATGGGAGTTTTCACGCGGGTCCAAATCGCTCCGCAAAATCCCAACGGGAGCGATCCGCAAAAAGTGATGGTCGTGGACGTCCGGGAAGGCGGGCGCTACACCATCGGCTACGGATTCGGTTTCGAAGTATTGAAGATCGGGAATCCTTGTCCCAGCAGCCCGCCACCGAATTCGCCGCCGTGCAATCCGAACGCCACAAGCATCGCGGCAAGCCCACGCGGTATTTTCGAGGTTTCGCGCGCGAATATGTTCGGGCGGGCGCAGACACTCACGTTTAAGGTGCGCGCCAGCACGTTGCAGTACCGCGCATTGGCGTCTTACTCGGCGGACAACTTTCTCAACAAGAAGCCGCTCAGCGCAGCGCTGACCGTGTTTGCGGATAAAACGCTCGATGTGGCGACTTTCACGTCCGTCCGCTACGAAGCGCAATTCCAAATTTCGGAGAAGCTTTCGCCATCGAGTTCGCTGCTGTACCGGTATTTCTTCCGGCGCGTGGTCGCCAGCAACCTGAACGGCACGATTTCCGAGGACCAGATTCCCCTGTTCAGCCAGCCCACGCTGGTGTCTGGAGCGGGCATCACATACGCACGCGACCGGCGGGATAATCCCGCCGACCCGAAATCCGGGACATTCAACACCGCCGACGTGAGCTATGCCGCAAAAGCACTTGGTTCCAGCGCGAGTTTTTTCCGTGTCTTCGTGCAGAATTCCTCCTACCATCCTATTGGCCGCGACTTTGTGTTCGCGCGCGCGACACGCTTCGGAGTCGAGGTGCCCACCGGCAACACCACCGGGAACGCCCCTACGAATTGCGCGCAGGGTACGACTACCGGGCAGATTATTCCGCTACCTGAACGTTTTTTTGCCGGCGGCGCGCAGTCGCTGCGAGGTTTCAGTTTCAACGAAGCGGGGCCGCGCGATCCTTGCACGGGTTTCCCCATCGGCGGCCTGGCGGTACTGATATTCAACCAGGAATTGCGTTTTCCGATGAGGCTCCCGTTCATCGGCAACAGGCTGGGTGGAACAGTTTTCTACGACGGCGGCAACGTGTATAGCGACGTGGATCACATTAGCCTCGCGTGGAAGTCCGCTTCGCCGACGGTGCTGAATTATTTTTCGCACACGGTGGGATTTGGGGTGCGTTATGCGACTCCTATCGGCCCGGTGCGCGTGGATTTTGGGTACCTGCTGAATCCGGCGGAATACTCGGTGACGCCCACGCCTCCGACGGTGCCGCCAACGACGAACTTTCGCGTCTCTCATTTTGGATTTTCCTTCAACATCGGGCCGGTGTTCTGATGCGACGCGCGCTGCTCACTTTCGGATTGTTAGCGTGGAGCGTGGGATTCGCGGCAAGCCGCGCCGGCGCCCAGACCGAGAGTTATTCGGAATTGCCGCCAGCGCGATACGCTTCGGGCTCGTCGGGCTCCTCGGGTGCGCAGCAGGTGGATGGCGTGGCAGCGCGCATCGAGGACGACATCATCACCGAAAGCGAAGTCCGCGAACTCGGCGCATTCCAAAATCTGGTGGATGGGAAGGCGAAGCCGCGCGCGGAGTTGATCCGCGAACTCAGCGATCAATGGATGATCCGGGCCGAGGCCAGCGCGACGAAATACGCGCATCCGCCGGCTACGGACGTGGAACTCGCCTATGCGGAATTCGTGAAACAGTTTCCATCGCCGGAGGAATTTCAGAAACGCCGCACCGACGCGGGATTGACGGAAGCGGCCGTGCGCCGCATGGTCGCCCAACAGTTATATCTTTCGCGATTCATTGATTACCGCTTCCGACCGGAAGCGCAAGTGAGCGATGAGCAGGTGGAGGCGTATTACCGCGACGAATTCTCACCGCAATTAAAAGCGCGCAATGAGCCGGTGCCTCCGCTGGACGACGTGGACGACACCATTCGCGAAGTGCTGATCCAGCGAGCCATCAGTGACCGCGCCGCGAAATGGCTGAACGATTCGCGCGAGCGACTGAAGATTGACGTTGTGTCGCAAGGAAGCGGCTCATGAAGCTTCGCTGGCCGCATGGGCTGGCAGCCGTGGCGCTATTGATTGGCGCCGGTGCCGCGTTGGTATTTTGTATTTTTGAGTTTGGAATCGCCCAGCGGTGGGCGCGTAATTCGCTGGTCCGTCAGCTGGAAGCCAGCACGGGCGCACGCGTCGAGCTGAGCGGATTTCACCTGCACGCGCTGCGCCTGCGCGCGGAACTCGATAACCTTACGCTGCACGGATTGGAAGCTTCCGGCGAAGCTCCGCTATTTCACGCCGACCGCGTGACAGTGCGGATTACAGTACTCTCCTTTCTACACCGCGAATTTAAAATAGACGAACTGGTGGTGGACCGCCCCGAACTGGCTGTACGTTTTGAAAAAGATGGCCACAGCAACATTCCCCCTCCGAAAACCCGGGCTGATGCCGGTCCCTGGCAGGAATCGCTTTTCAATTTGCGCGTTGACCGAGTGGAACTGCGCAATGGCGGAGCGAATATCGACGACCGGCGAATTCCGCTGGACCTGAAGGGAGAGAATCTAGCGTTTGTATTGCAGTACGTGATGCCGGCCGAGGGCAATGCGGCCTACGTCGGGAAGCTGAGCTGGAACCAAGTGGAACTGGATCTAAAGCGCGACGTGCCCTTGCGTTTCGACCTTTCCGCAAAATTCGTATTGCGTCGCGACTCGTTTGAGCTGGACGAACTGGTTTGGAAGGCCTTGCACTCCGAACTGAATTTGCGCGCCGAGCGGCCCAGCTTCGCTCGCGCGGAATGGAATTTGCATTATCGCGGCCGCCTTTCGCTGGAAGACGTGCGGAAAATCTTTCGCGAGCCGCTTACTCCAGACCTGATCGCCGATTTTTCCGGCGAGGCTCGGTACGCCTCGGGCGACTGGACCGGCAGCGGGCACTTTGACGGCCACGACGTGAAGATGCCCTATGCGTGGTTCCATGCAACGAATATCGAAACCACAGGGAATTACACAATCGCCAAGCAGAAGCTGGTGGTGGAAAATCTCGCGATTCGCGCGCTGCAAGGTGCGCTGGACGGCCGCCTGGAAATGGATTTGCCGACGCTGGCCTTCCGTACGCAGACCCATTTCCATCATGCCAGCCTGGCGGATGCGATCGCCGCGGTAAATAACCCGGGTTTTCCGATCAAGACGCTGCATTGGGACGGCGGCATCGACGTGGATTCCTACAACAGCTGGACGGCGAATTTCAAACATTTCCGTACCAAGGGAGAATCGCGCTGGTCACCGCCGGCCGTGCTGACGCCGGGAATGATTCCAGTTAGCGCGCGGATTTTGTTCGACTACTCGGAAGACAGCGAGAGTTGCGCGCTCGACCACAGCGAAATCACGACGCCGACCACGCAAATCGAATTTGATGGCGCGCTGAGGGGGGTGGATACCACGCTGGAGTTGAACCTGAAGGCGCAGAATCTGCTGGAGTGGGACGATTTCATCAATCGGCTGAGCGGCGAGAGTGCGACTCCCACGCGCGTCGCAGGCGGCGTAACATTTCGCGGACGGATCCTCGGCCCCATTGCCGGGCCCACGTTCTCTGGACACATTCGCGCGGCCGACGCGCGTTACGGTGATTACCAATGGGATGAAATTTACGGCGACCTGGATTATTCGCTGGACGAATTCAGGTTTAGCAAGGCCGTGGTGAGGCGAGGGCAGGCGTCCATCAGCTTGGATTTTGCGATGAAGCTTGACGGCGACTGGAGTTTTGTTCCGTCGAGTGCGTGGTCGCTTACGGCGCAGACGGAGCACGCGCCCAGCGCAGACGTGCAAGCCATGGTCGGCACGAGCTATCCGGTCACGGCTTCGATTTCCGGCACTTTGAACGGCGGCGGGACGAGTGCCGTGCCGGTGCTCGATGCCAATTTGATTCTGGAGGACATCCAAACCAAGTGGCTACATTTCGACCGGCTGGGCGGCAACTTGCATTTTGCGCGCGATGAGATCAGGCTCTCGCGCGCGGAATTGCGGCGCGACACCGGGCGCGTCTCGGGGGAGATACTTTACCGTCCCAAAGAGGAAACGACCGAGTTCAACCTTACCGGCAGCGGCATAATGCTCGACAAGATTCAGGCACTGCAAAATCCATCGCTGCCGCTTGCGGGGAAGGTTGATTTTGCGGTGCGCGGCAGCGGACCGCTGCGCGCGCCTGAAGGGCAAGGCGATTTTCACGTCCTCAATTTGAAAATCGGCACGGACGAGGAGGGGGATTTTCACGGGCGGCTCGACTCCGACGGGCACGCTGTTCGCGTGGCGCTCAATTCGGAGGGGTCGCACGGACAATTGCAGGGCCAACTCACCGTGGGATTATCGGGCGACGAGGAGATTTCCGGGCGGCTTTCAGCGGTGCAGTTCGATCTGGATCCGCTGTTTTCAGCCGGTCTGCATTTGAAGAACCTGACGGGCCACAGCGTGGTGGACGGGAATTTCACGCTGGCCGGCGCGTTGCGCAAGCCCGACTCGCTCGAGGTGATTGCGGACATCTCGCGCATCTCGTTCGACTATCTGTTCGTTTCCTTGCAGAACGTTGGGCCGGTGCAATTCACATATCGTCGAAACGAAATTCGCATCGCGCAGGCGCATCTGCACGGGCCCGATTCGGATTTTCAGATCAGCGGCTCGGCACGTTTTGACCGCGAACGCCCGGTGCACGTCACTGTAACCGGCGCCGTGAATCTGGGGTTACTGAAGGGCGTGTTGCCGGAGCTGCACGCGCAGGGCGAGGCCAACGTGAACGTGGCGATCGAGGGCACCATGTCCAAGCCGCGAATCACGGGGCGCGCTGCGGTGCGTGACGCTTCCGCGAACTACTCCGATTTTCCGGTGGGTCTCAGCCACTTGAACGGCGATCTGGTGTTCGACCGCAGCCGCCTGCTATTTGAAAATGTCACGGCGGATTCCGGCGGCGGGCAACTGACGTTGAACGGCAGCGTCACGTATGGGGACGAAGGACCGATCCGCTACGAAATCTATGCCAGAACGCCGCAGGTGCGCATTCGCTATCCGGCGGGGATGAGCTGGCTGACGGGCGGCACGTTGCAGCTTGTGGGCACCACCGAGCGCGCGGTGCTCAGCGGAAACGTGGAACTGAAGCGTTTGTTGTTTGCGCCCGGCGCGGACATTACTTCGTTTTTTGGAGCTTCGCCGGATACTTCGGCGGTGGCCGCGGGCTCCTCCGAATTCATGCGAAATCTCACGTTTGATGTGGCCGCGCATACCAGTCCCGGGGCGCGCGTCGAATGGACCGGCGCGCAGGTGGAAATTGACAGCGATTTGCATCTCCGCGGAACTTGGGAGCGCCCGATTCTGTTGGGGCACATCCACCTGCTGGGCGGTGAAATGTCGTTTCGCGGAAATACGTTCACGCTGACTCGCGGAGATGTCAATTTCGCCAATCCTTTTCAGCTGGATCCGGAGCTGAACATCGAAGCGACTTCCACGATCAGCCAGTACGTCGTCACGATCAATTTTTCGGGGCGCGCGAGCAAGCTTTCTTTGAGCTACCGTTCGGATCCGCCTTTGCCGGATACGGACATTATTGCTTTGCTGGCGCTGGGTAGCACCGGCCAGGAAAGCGCGTTGCGCTCCACGGCAGCGGGATCGAACTATGGCGCCACGGCTTTGCTCTCCGAGGCGGTTTCCAGCGGCGTTGGCGGGCGCATCGAACATTTGTTCGGCATCAGCCATTTCCGGATTGATCCGTTCCTGGCCGGGACGGCCACCGAATCGAACGCTTCCGCTCGCGTCACGATCGAGCAGCAGATCACGCGGGATCTCACCGTCACGTATTCTTCCAATGCGGCGTCTGACCAGGAACAACTGATTCAAGTGGAATACCACGTGAGACGCGATCTCTCGGTTGTGTTTCTGCGGGACATTAACGGCACCTACGGCCTCGAGATCAAGTTCGTGAAGCACTTCCACTGAGGAATCAATCTATTCCGGCATGGCGAATAGTGATTCTGGGGCTAGGCGCACGCGCCAGGGTTGCGGCCGATCGCGGAAGCGTTCCCACTTTTCCTTGAATACTTCCGCTTGCAGCTGCGCTTCACCGGCTTCGGCGCGCCGAGGATCCAGGCTTAAAAACACGGTGATGCGGAAGGGCGTCTGGGACGTGCGGACGATCCAGCAGGACAAAACATTTGGTTCGCCCGCCGCTTCGCCGGCGGTCTCCATTAAATCAATGTGATGCGCGCGTATTCCGATGTACTTCGGCGCCGCGCCGGGCGCCTGCGCGAGGCGCAGACGGCAAGCCCAGTCGAGCGCCTCCACTGTGCCGTCCGGATTCGCGTGCGCCTGCGAAATATTCTTGCAGCCTGTCAGACGGGCTACCTCGGAAGTTGGCGGCCGCCGGAATATTTCTTCCTTGGCGCCAAACGCCGCTACTCGTCCGCGTGCTAGCACCAACAGCTGTTCGCCCAGCCGGTAGGCTTCTTCCATGTTGTGCGTCACCAGCAGCGCCGGCCGGCGATAACTTGCGAATGTTTCCTGCAGTTGCGCCTCTACCTGGCCGCGCAGATGCGTGTCCAATGCGGAGAGCGGCTCATCCAGCAACAGCGCCTCCGGCTGAATCGCCAGGGCACGCGCCAGCGCGGTGCGTTGCTGTTCGCCGCCCGATAATTCGCGCGGGTAACGCTGCTCCAGCCCCGCCAGATGCGTGCGCGAAACGAGCGATGCAGTGCGGGTGGCCTGGTCCTGGCGCGGCAAATCCTGCAGACCAAAGGCAATGTTCTGCGCCACGGTGCGATGTGGAAACAGTGCGTAATGCTGAAACAACATGCCGATGCGGCGCTCGCGCGCAGGAATTCCGACGCGCCGTTCCGAATCGAAGAGGATGCGGTCGTTCAACGTGATGCGCCCGCGCGCGGGCCGTTCGAGGCCTGCAATGCAGCGCAACAGCATGGACTTGCCCGCGCCCGAAGCGCCCAGAATGCTCAGCGGTGTTTCGGTCGCGCGGAATGCAACTTCTAGCGTGAAATCCGCCAGCTTCTTTTCGATTTGGACTTCCAGGCTCACGTCAGTGCTGTCCCCAACGCTCGCGCCGCAAGCGCTGCGCGTGCGTCCAGTAGTAAAGCCCACCCAGCAGCGCGATGGAGATGCCCACGTCCACGGCGCACCACGCCATGGCGCGCTGGATTTCGTTAGCTTCCACGGCGAAATAAATCGCGATGGGAATCGTTTCGGTTTTGCCTGGAATATTTCCCGCGAGCATCAGAGTCGCGCCGAATTCTCCCAGCGCGCGCGCAAAGGAGAGAATCGTGCCCGCTAGCACTCCGGGCCAGGCAAGAGGCAGCGCCACTTCGCGAAAAATGCGCGCTTCGGATGCGCCGAGCGTGCGTGCTGCTTGCAGCAGATGCGGATCCACTTGTTCCAGGGCGGCGCGCGCCGTGATGTACATCAACGGAAAAGCCACGACCGTTGCGGCGATCACCGTCGCCGGCCACGAAAACACCACGGTCGCGCCGAATTGCAGCAGCAGCTTGCCGAGCGGACCGTTGCGGCCAAATAGCAGCAGAAGAAGAAATCCCACGACCGTCGGAGGTAGAACGAGCGGAAGAATAAAAATTCCGTCAACGAGCGCCGCGCCGGCGCCCGCGCGATTCTGGCGCCAGGCAGCCGCGGCGAGGCCTGCGACCAGCGTGACGGCAGTCGCCGCCAGGCTGGTGGCCAGCGATATCAAGAGAGGAGACCAATCCATCGCGAGAGGATTGTAGCTGGATCAGTTCTTTACGGCTGATTTTTCCGCGGACGTGAAGCCGTACTTCTGGAAGACCGCGCGCGCGTCGGGTCCAGCCAGAAATTCCAGGAAGGCGCGCGCCGCGGGTTTATTCTTTGAGTCGCGCAACACGGCGGCGGGATAGAGAATCGGATCGTGTGAATCCGCGGGAGCGACCGCGATCACGCGCACTTTCTTAGATGTGTTCGCGTCGGTTTGATACACCATTCCGGCATCGGCATTGCCCGTTTCCACGTAGGTGAGGACGGCGCGAACATCTTTCGCGTAAACGACTTTCTTTTGTACGGCTGCGAACAGGCCCAAATGTTCCAGCGTCTGTTGCGCATACATTCCCGCCGGCACGGTGCTGGTTTCGCCGAGCGCGATGGCTTTTATCGCCGGGTTGGAGAGATCCTGAAAACTGTGGAGCGTCGCGGCCTGGGCTGGAGCAATCAGCACCAGGGCGTTGCCTACCAGATCGCGCCGTGAATCCGCGTCGATCAAGCCCTGCGTCTCGAGTTCGTCCATCTGCTTTTCGGCTGCCGAGAAAAATACGTCCACCGGAGCGCCTTGCTCGATCTGCCGCGCCAGAGTGCCCGATCCGCCGTAATTATTGGTAACGGCTGTGCCGTTGCCGCCGTTCTTGCGATGTTGCTGCGCTTGGAAAATGGGCTCGAGCTCGTCCAGCGCATCCTTCAAGCTGATAGCAGCGGAAACGGTGATGGAAGCGGATTGTTGCGCCGTCGGTTGTCGTGCAAAGCTTCCGGCGGTTCCCGCCACAAATAAAAAGAGGAAGCTCGCAACGAAGAGCCTCCTCCCGATGAATCCAGTCTTGTCTCGTAGCATCATCGCGTCTCGTTCGTCCCTGCTACCACGGCACGTCCTACCTTTGCGGCGCTGCCGGTTTCAGTGTCGAAGGCGGCGGCGACGACGACGGTGTCTTTGTTGCGGGAGCTGGCGTGCCTGGTGTGGCCGGAGCCGGCGCGCTCGAAGACGCTGGCGCCGAGCTGTCCGGCGGCAGCATCTGCTTCAATTGCGGATACTCGTCCATCATGCTGCGCAGAGCGGCGACGGCCGCAGTGGTTTCAATCTGCTGGCCGGCGCTGCGCATTTGCTGGTCCACATCCGGCATTTCTTTCACGATGCGCTGGCCGATGGGCGATTCGTAGAACTTCGTCAACCCCTGTATGTCCTCCATCGAAAAGTGTTTCGCATAGATGGTTACAATCGCGTCGTTGACGGCCGTGGGCGGAAGGTCAGCTGCAAATTTTTGCGAGAACGTCTCCATGAATTTCGGCAATTGGTCCGCCGTCAGCCCGCGGCCAACGCCGCTGTGCACCTGCCCGGTTATGAAATTCGCGATGCTTTCGCCCATCTTCGAGCTTTCCGTAATGTCCATCAAATGCCGAATCGCAGCTTCCTTGGCGGGGTCTATTTTTTCCGCAGCCGGGGGAGCTTGCGCGGCCGGTTTTGCCGGAGCCGCCTGTCCGGGGGTGGAGTGCGGCGCCAATGTTGGTGGTGTGCCGGCCGCAGGTGTTTGCGCCAGCGCCGGCCCCGCCGCAAATAAGAGGCCGGCGATCACGGTTGTTCGTAGCTTCATGGAATTCTCCTGTTCTTCGCTGCAGGCCCTAGGTCACTGCTGCCATGACATGCGAATCCAAGAATCGTATCGAACGTAGGCGGCATATGCAATTCGCAGTCGTGATCTGCGGATTCACTTGGTCGGCGGTGGCAGGGTCGCGGCTGCTGTGATAACTTTCAAGTAGGAGCATTTATTTGCGCAACTTGGTTGGGCGAAACGTCACGAGACGTGTGACTAGAAGTGTCATTCGAGATAGCACGCGTTACACCACGCTCGGCGATTGCGATGGGAACTCGCGCCGATGATCTTCGGCGGCGGATATTCCTCGGGCGCGGTTCAGGATTTCACGGCGGCGCGCCATGAAATGGTGGCGCGGCAAATCCGCTCCCGCGGCATCACCTCTTCGCGCGTCCTCGACGCCATGGCCTCTGTGCCGCGTCACGAGTTCGTCCCCAGCGGTGCGCTGGCTTCGGCGTATTCCGATGAGGCGCTGCCTATCGGCGCCGGGCAAACGATTTCGCAGCCGTTCATGGTCGCAGCGATGACCGACGCGCTGCAGCTTTCCGGCACGGAACGCGTGCTGGAAATTGGCGGCGGCTGCGGCTATCAGGCGGCGGTGCTGTCGCTGCTGGCGCAAGAAGTGATCGCCGTGGAACTGCAGCCGGCGCTCGCTAGCGCTTCTCGCGAACGCCTGGCGCGGCTCGGTTACGGCAATGTGCGCGTGGAAGAAGGTGATGGCTCGCTCGGCTGGCCTGCTGGCGCGCCGTATGACGCGATTCTTGTTTCCGCGGCCGCTCCCGCGATTCCTCCGCCGCTCATCGAGCAGCTTTCGGATGATGGCCGCCTGGTAATTCCCGTGGGCGGCTGCGATCAGCAAAATTTGCTGCGAGTCGTAAAGCGCGCAGGCGGGCTGGCGCAGGAATCGCTGTATGCTTGCCGCTTTGTGCCGTTGCTCGGCCGCCACGGTTGGCCTGCCAGCGTTCCGGATGCAGTCCAGGGATCCGCAGCGCGATGAACGCCCCTGTCTCCGCGCCCGAACTTTCCATCATCATCCCCGCCTACAATGAAGAGGGCCGGCTAGCGCGCACTCTGGCGCGCATTTGCGAATATTTCGCCGGACCCAACGTTCCGCCGGCTGTCGCGCCCAATATTTCTGTGGACCAGCTTGAGATTCTGATCGTGGATGATGGATCGAAAGACGGCACGGTGCGGATCGCCGAAGAATGGGCGCGGGAGATGCCTTCCGTGCGGCTCGTCTCGAACGGAGATAATCGCGGGAA
>Ga0210407_10002126_pt1 | contig 17364 bp, 12 predicted proteins | sample IncBWC27MmetaG_FD_150860 | JGI IMG/M metagenome (GOLD analysis project Ga0210407, IMG submission 150860) | Forest soil microbial communities from Barre Woods Harvard Forest LTER site, Petersham, Massachusetts, United States - Inc-BW-C-27-M | ecosystem: Environmental > Terrestrial > Soil >...
CCTTGACGCTGAAATAGGGAAACTTATTTTCCCAGTAGAGCCGTGCTCCGGAAAGCGCCGTGTTCGTCAGCCAGGTGATCGTGACGTTATCGAGGACATCGTCTCGTGAGAGACCTTCGGTCTGCCCGTCAAAGACGCGCGCGATCAGCGCATAACTCCACGCATCGTGGTCTAGAAAATAGGCGGCTAGGCCGACGGGGGAATCCGCGATTCCATACAACGTCTGCGGTCGCAACCCCATCTGGTAGCCGTAGGCAACGCCTTTGCTGTACACGAATTGGAGCCTCTCGAAGGCAGTCTTTTCGTCGTCTGAGAAACCGGACGGCATCGGCGCGCCGGACAAAATCGCTCGATAAATGTCCGCAGGAACCGCGCCCGGCATGTTGGTGTGAATACCAAGAAGTTCCGGCGGCGCCTGCACGCCCATCAGATCGGTGATGACCGCGCCCCAATCCCCGCCCTGTGCCACAAATTTTGAGTAGCCGAGCCGCTTCATCAACACGGTCCAGGCCCTCGCGATCCGTTCAGGTCCCCAGCCGGTCGTCGTCGGCTTGCCTGAAAAGCCGTAGCCCGGCATTGACGGGACTACCACATCAAATGCATCCGATGCATTTCCGCCATGCGCCGTAGGATTGGTCAGCGGATCGATGATCTTCATCTGTTCGATGATCGAGCCGGGCCAGCCGTGTGTAACAATCAGCGGCAACGCGCCCTCATGTTTCGAACGGACGTGAATGAAATGAATGTCCAGTCCATCGATTTCGGTGATGAATTGCGGCAGTGCGTTCAGTCTCGCTTCAACCTTGGGCCAGTCATACTCCGTCGCCCAATAGCGTGCGAGCGCCTGAGTGGTCGCGAGCTGCACGCCTTGGGATGCATCTGTAACCGTTTCTCGTTCTGGCCAGTTTGTCGCGTTGATGCGCCTGCGCAATTCGGTCAGGTCCGCTTCCGGAACATTCACATGAAACGGACGAATGGCGGTCTTGTCTGTCTGCTTGCTGTCTCGTTGAGTATCAATGGTTTGGGTCATAGCGGCCTCCTTTGAGTTATTCTCGATTCTCGGTTTGTACGAATAGCTGATTTGTTCGTGGTCATCGTCTCGTTCTTTCGGCCTCAATTGGCCAATCAAAACAAAAGAGCGAAAAAAAAACAATTAGACGATGGTATTGACCGATGCTTTGATTACGTTTCCAGGCCAGACGAAGCTAGTCAGTTAAGCGCTGGGGCGGGGCCGGCCGAGTGATTCTGCGCAAGAGAATGATTGCAGCGGTCGTCGCGACGCATCCATATTCCAGCAGCATAACCCAGCCAGGAAGCAGCCACGGGCGACCAAGCGTGCGCAAATGCCATACGTAGTAAGTTGGGATAATGCTCACCGTCCAGATGAGGATCGGCACCGTTGAGGCCGATCGCAGGAAGGGCAGCATCCAGAGCAGGTACCACGGATATACGACCGGAGCACATAGAAGCGATGCTGCCATGGGCCAGGCGAATGCGTCCGCAGACCATGCCGCGGACTTTCTTCTCATCCACATTGCGGTAAGAAAACCGACAAGCGCTGCCAGCCCAGCTAAAAGCTGCGGAGGCGCCACGAGCTCGAGCATTGCGAATAGCGGATCGTTAAAGCGGAAACTGTGCACGTAAGTGCCGAGGGAGCCGAGCGGAATCCGCCCGTGGTTTAAGAATGGCACGTAAAGAAGTCCGACCACGACGGCCGCCAACGCGGCGTCGCGGATACGAACACGCCTCCAGTAGAGTGGCAGCAGAACAATAGGAAGCAATTTCACAGCGACCGCCAGGCCAAATGCCAGGGCTGCAATCGCGCGCCAGCGCCGTTCCAGAGCGGCAACAGACACCAACAGCAGCAGCACGCCGACAATATCGATGTGACCGCTACCCGCCACTTCGACCGCCAGCAGCGGGTTCCAGGCGTAAGCCAGAACCCAGTGCGCTCCCTGCCCACTGCGACGCAAGATATCGAGCAAAACGAAAACGATTGCGAAATCGCAAACTACAAATGCTACTTTCAACGCGAAGACGGACTCATGAATCGCGGTTACAGCACGGAAAAAAAGCTCAGCACCCGCTGGATATGGGCTCGGTAAATCCGGATGGTTCAGCGTGCGGGTTTCCGGCGTGTGCAACCCGGCAAGAGCAGGGTCGCTGGGAACGACAATATAAGGATTGTAGCCGAGCCTCTGCACCCGACCATCCCAAACATATCGATGAATATCATCATCGGCGCCCGCGGGCAGCCGAAGGAATGCAATGTGCCACGCAGCAGCCAGGACTAGCCCGATGACAACGACGCGCCGGGCAAATCTTGGAGTAGCGAAAAACTCACGGACCGCCAAGAGGTACAAGATGCCCGCAACCGTCAAAGAGGCCATAAAGGATGGCCCACCCCGATCGCCGAAGTTGCGCGAGCAGATGGTTAGCGCCACGCACAACGTGGCGCCGAGGATGTACACTCTCCACGCGGGAGTGATCTTCATTATTCTCCCGTGCCGATCCGGAACTGTGCCGCCGGCTCCACTTCCGGCACCACCCCTGGAAGGCTCTGATTCCACACACGTTCGCAAACGCCTGTACAGTTTGACCGTCCCTTAACCTTTTTCCAAGACATAATCTTGGGCATGGATCCCGATCAACAGTGAAATCAATCGCCAACTAGCGCAAAAGGGAAGCCATCGCGGCGAGACAGGCAAGCGTCACAAGAGCCACTGTGGAGATTTGTGCCTCGCGACGCATCTTGGGCGTGACGGGCGGAAAAACATCAATTGGGCCGAGTTGCGCTCCGAGCTTCCACGCCTGAAACCAATTGAAGGTCTGGCCTTTCAGGAGTTGCCAGACGAAGACGATTAACCCAGTACCCCAAGCAGCAAAGAATATGCAGCCCATGAGTATCCAAAGACCGTCCGACACAGCATTAAGGGAACGAATTTTCAGTACTGCTCCAAGCGAAGCAGTGAAGATGCCGCTTCCGAATAAACAAATCAGCGCACCCAGTACTCGAAGTTGATTGCGCGTAGATGTATCGAGCACCATTCGCTGGTAGTACCCTTCAGCGCCGGGGTTGAAGGGAAGCAAGTTTAAGCGCATAGGGTTCCGCATTGCGGCAAACCCAAAGGCCGCAAGGGCAAGACCTACGATTGCGCCGATAATAGCTCCCACTCGCCAACCTCGACTTTGATTCTAGACCCACTTCCGCGCCGGACAATTCACCAGATTTTCGCGTGGTCTACGATAACAGGCATCTCGCTCATCGAGAAGTGGCCGTCCGGATCAACGAGCGCTCGAGTCCCACTCTTTCAGCCACGCCGCCGTGCGTGGCGCCCTGGCCGGAGCCAACCGCAACTCTTCTGCGAGTCGATTCAAATCGTCTGCGGTGTCGATGTCATAAAAACGATCTGCGAAACCTACCGATAGCTCAAGAGCTCGCGCGCGCGCCAGGAGTCTCTCCAGCGCGCTGCTGGTGCCCATTCCGTCGCCTGCGAAAAGCGTACGATGAGAAGCCTTTGCCCCGACGAGATAGTAGCCTCCGTCGTGCGTTGGTCCAACGACTACGTCATGCGCGGCCAGGGTTTCGAACGCGTCTTCGAGAACAGAACGCGGCAGGTGTGGGCTGTCGCTGTTGAAGGCAATGATGCGCCGCTGAAGTGCGTTTGTTCGACGACCTTCCGCGAAGTGCGCAAACACCGAAGTGAGGCCGGCAGCAAGGCCTTCACCTTTCTGCGCAACTACGCTCGCTTGGTTGCCCGCCAACCGTGCGAGTTCGTTGACGTCCGAGTCCGGACACATGATCGCAACTTCGACATCGTCCAATGACCGCGCCAGCGCCAGCGTGTCGTCCAAAAGGCAGCAATAGAAAGCAGTGACGGCCTCAGGAGAAAGGCTGGGAGCCAGGCGGGTCTTCACCGCGCCCGGCCTCGGTGCTTTCGCCATGATGACCAGCACGCGGTCACTGCCTGACCTACGCACTACCGTCTCGCTTGAAGATTTCATAGATTGCAGGGGCAATAATATACGACGGGATATACGCTGCTTCAACTGAGTGGGTAATCTTTCGGACCTTTAGAAGCTGCGCAAAAGAAACTCTCGTGCGCTCGCGAGCACTCTCGCTTGTGCCGCGTGATCTGGCAGAATTCGAGCGATTGCAAGTGCCCCGATCATGGTTGAAAAGATCGCAAAGAATGCGCTCTCCTTGTCAGCAACCCGTCGGCCCGGCATCAAGGGAAGCATTCGATGTTTGTATTTGATCAACTCCCCCCGGATCGGGGCCTTCATGGCATGGTCGGCGCGTGCCAACTCGGACGCCAGTGCCGCCAACGGGCATCCCAACTCGACATGATCGCAGTGTTCCGGGCTGAGGTAGGCCTTCACAATCGCCTTCCACGCCGTGCCAGGTTTGGACTTTTCGGCAACTTGAGTCAGACGGTCGGCGACTTCTCGGAATGCTTCGCCTAGCGACTCCGCAAGCAGCTTATCTTTGCTGGCGAAATGCTTGTAGAAACCTCCGTGGGTCAGGCCGGCGTCTCGCATAACGGAGGCAACCGCCGCGCCAGTTATGCCTTCGGCGCGAACCCGCCGCGAGGCGTCTTTCAGAATCTTCTGATGGACTTCGGCCTTGTGCCCAGGCTGGTAACGCATAGCTCATTATAGGATGCTGCGGATCATCTCACGGTGCAATTATCTGCCACGAACAGCCTGGAACAGATAGAAATACTGAATCCATAGGATTATATGCATAATCCTATCGACAGGAGGCCAAATGTCAACGCAAACCGTCTTTCAAATGCATCTCGTTTTAGGATATGTCGCTTGGCTGCTTTGCTTCGGCGCGTACATCCTGCCCAAACTCAGGTCGATGGAGCGGTTCGAGGCTCAACGCGCCATCGCTACTCTGCACAGCTTCCGTTTCTTCGGGCTCGTGTTTATTGTTCCAGGCATCGTCAGCCCTAGTCTTCCGGCTAGCTTTGCCACGTTCGCCGCCTACTGGGACCTGGCAACGGGGGTGCTGGCCATTTTGGCACTTCTCACGGTCAGGATACGCCCGCTATTCTGGATGTTCGTGGTCGCCTTCAACCTGGTGGGGACGGCCGACCTCATTCTCGACTATGACCACGCCGTCCGGGTCGGGCTTCCTGCTATGGCGGGGCAGTTGGGCGTCACGTACGCGATCCCGATTATTTACGTTCCCATCCTGATGATCACGCACGTCGTCGCACTCTATTGGCTGGTGCGTCCTCAGCCCAAGGCGGCTCGGACCCTCGCCAGCGTTGCGGCTGCGGCTTAGGTCGGATTCGGCTGCGCATACTGCGGCTTTTTATGGATTGGGGTTTGCTGTGCCGGGACCTACGCTGGCGGTGGTGTCCTGGCTTTTCGATGCCGTAAATAATAGCGCACGATCAAGCTGAGAATGAACCAGGCGGCGCCGAGGGTGCCTTTCAGCGTACCGCTGATTTTTGATTTTCCGATACGCGGGTGATAGCTTACTGGGACTTCAACCACGCGGAATCCGGCGCGGGCGCCTTTGAGGATCATCTCAACCGCCCAGCCGTAGGTCGTCTCTTCGAGCGCGAGCGCGCGTAACACATCGGCGCGAGCAGCGCGAAAAGGGCCGAGATCGGTGATTTCTACACCATACAGAAACCTGATCAGGCCGGCGGCGAGACGATTCCCAAACACCTGATGCCGAGGCATAGCCCCATCAGAACGCCGCTTGTGCAGGCGGGAACCGATCGTGATGTCCGCCCGCCCCTCAGTGATTGGGGCCAAAAGAAGCGGCAGTTCGTCCGGTCGATCGCTGTAATCGCCGTCGAGGAAGACGACCACATCAGGAGCATTCGCATTCGCGATCCCGGTCAGACAGGCGCGACCGTATCCGCGCCGCGGTTCGCGGAGGACGCGGACTCCCATCCTTGCGGCGATCTCGGGAGTCCCGTCGGTTGAATTGCTATCTACGACCAGGACCTCAGTGACAATATCGGCCGGGAGATCGGCCAAGACGCGGCCGATGGACTGTGCTTCGTTGTAAGTAGGAATGACGACCGAGACTCGCACGTAATCTTGGTTCAAGTCACCACCACGGGGAAGACGGCCAGCGCCGCGCGAGCAGGGCGTCGACGCCACAGGTTCGGCCCGCGCGTCCCACCGCCAGCGCAAGCGATGCCATCACCGGAACCAGCAGTTCCCAAATCCACGCCGTGCCCCACTCCGAAACCCAAAGGCTGCCCAGGTACAGAAAGGCTACAAATGCGGCCGGGCGCGTCAGCAGGCCAATGACCAGCAGGATCCCGAGACCGATCTCGGTCACGGCTTGCATTGGAGCGGCCATCGCGGCGTGGCTCGCTGCCAGCGCCATGACCGACTTCCATATGGCCGGCGAATGACTGTTCTTGATGTAGTAACTGATCAGGCCGGCGTAGCCCGCTGGAGTGTAGAGACCCTTTCCCAGATTTTCGAAGAAGACCCAGACAAGCATTGCGCCGATCGTGACACGAACGATTGCCAGCCCTTTTGCCGCGTCCGGTTGGGCGGTCCCGTTTTGCAATGGGGTCGCTTTCGTCGCCATCGGAAACCTCCTTGCCAAACGAATTTATCTTAATTCGAAGGAGTGGACATCTTAAGCTGTTCTTGGTCTGCTTGCCAGTAGATGCGGAACGAAAAAGTAAGGTACGGCAGCAAGCAGGACATAATGCTTGCAGATGAGTCTGTCTGTTTGATCAAAAGTGATGTGTGAAAGAATCGTAGAGTTCTCATGACGCAGGAAGAGATCCGACTTTCAGAATCTGGAGCGCGCAAGAAACACTGGAAGCGCTGGGGGCCCTATCTCAGCGAGCGTGCCTGGGGCACGGTGCGCGAAGACTACAGTTCCGACGGCAACGCGTGGGAGTATCTGTCTCACGATCACGCCCGTTCACACGCCTATCGCTGGAACGAAGAAGGCCTGGCCGGCATCAGCGATCGGAAGCAAACGATGTGTTTTGCTTTGGCTCTGTGGAACGAGCGCGATCCCATGCTGAAAGAACGGATTTTCGGTCTGACGGGGAACCAGGGCAATCACGGCGAGGATGTGAAGGAATATTATTTCTACCTCGACTCAACGCCCACGCACTCCTACATGAAGTACCTCTACAAGTACCCGCAGGCGGAGTTCCCCTACGGTCAACTTGTGGAAGAAAACCGAAAACGCGGGAAGGACCAGCCCGAGTTCGAGTTGCTCGACACGGGGATATTCAACGACGATCGTTACTTCGATGTGTTGGTTGAATATGCCAAAGCCGACAGCGAGGATATTCTGATCAAGATTACGGTCGCGAACCGCGGTCCGGAAACGGCCAATCTTCGGCTTTTGCCGACGGTGTGGTTCCGCAACACATGGTCGTGGGGAGACTCGAGTCATCGGCCGGAACTGCATCAGGCCGGCTCGGCTCCGGACCCGGTGATCGTGCTGAATCATGATCGGCCGGGCAAACGCTGGCTTCATTGCGAAGGCTCTCCGGAGTTGCTCTTCACCGAGAATGAGACGAATGCAGAGCGGCTGTTTGGCGACAAGAACCGCACTCCTTACGTGAAAGACAGCATCAACGACTACGTCTTGCATGGCGCAAAGGAAGCGGTGAATCCTGAGCATACTGGCACGAAGGCCGCAGCTCATTACAAGCTGACGGTTGGCGCGGGCGACACGGTCGTTTTCCGCCTTCGGCTGACCGACTCCGACTTCACGGCCAAGAACGCCTTTGCCAGCTTCGATGAGACTTTTGCGCTCCGCCAGCGCGAAGCCGACGAGTTCTACGCCACAGTGATGCCGCACGATCTTTCTGAAGATGCGCGGAACGTGATGCGCCAGGGTTTTGCCGGCATGCTGTGGTCCAAGCAGTTCTATCACTACGTAATCAGAGACTGGCTGCAGGGCGATCCGGGCAATCCTCCTCCACCCGCGGAACGCACCAAGGGCCGCAACCACGAGTGGACTCATCTGTATAACGCAGACTTGATCTCCATGCCGGACAAGTGGGAGTACCCGTGGTATGCGGCCTGGGACTTGGCATTTCACTGCATTCCGCTTGCGCTCGTGGATTCTGACTTCGCAAAAGAACAGCTCACGTTAATGCTCCGCGAATGGTACATGCACCCCAACGGGCAGATACCCGCCTATGAGTGGGCGTTCGGCGACGTCAATCCACCAGTGCACGCGTGGGCCGCGTGGCGCGTCTACAAGATCGACAAGAAGCGAAAAGGCAAAGGCGATCGCGCATTCCTGCAGCGTGTCTTCCACAAGTTGATGTTGAACTTCACGTGGTGGGTGAATCGCAAGGACGCGGAGGGCATGAACATCTTCCAGGGCGGCTTCCTGGGTCTCGACAACATCGGTGTATTCGACCGCAGCGCGCCCTTACCCACTGGCGGATACATTGAGCAGTCTGACGGAACCAGCTGGATGGCCATGTACACGTTGAACTTGTTGGCCATAGCCCTGGAGCTGGCGGCAGAAGAGCCCTGCTATGAGGACGTCGCCAGTAAGTTTTGGGAGCATTTCATTTACATCGCCCACGCGATGAGCCATCGCGGGCACGACGAGATGGGATTGTGGAACGAGGAGGATGGCTTCTTCTATGACGTGCTCAAGCTGCCCGACGGCTCGCATTTTCCTATTAAGATTCGATCCATGGTGGGATTGATCCCGCTGTTTGCGGTCGAGACTTTGGAACCGGAGGTTCTCGACAAGCTTCCCGATTTCAAGAAACGTCTGGAATGGTTCATCGACAACCGCCCCGACCTGACTGCAAATGTGGCTTGCATGCGTTCAGAGGGAACGAGTGAGCGAAGATTACTGTCCATCGCAGATCAGCGGCAACTGCGCAGCATTTTGAAGTTCATGTTGGACGAGCGCGAGTTCCTCTCGCCATATGGGATCCGAGCGCTCTCCCAATTCCATCGCGGCAATCCATATTCGCTCCGTGTGAATGGTATGGAGCACCGCGTCGACTATGAACCGGGTGAATCCTCGACTGGGTTGTTCGGCGGCAACTCGAATTGGCGCGGGCCGATCTGGTTCCCAACCAATTACCTGCTGGTCGAGTCGCTCCAGAAGTTCCATCACTACCTGGGCGACGAGTTCCAGGTCGAGTTTCCAACCGGATCGGGAAAGATGATGACGCTGTGGCAGGTAGCGGGAGAACTTTCGCGCCGGATGACGAACATATTTCTGCGGGATGGAGAAGGTCATCGTCCCGCTTTCGGCAATCTCGAAAAGTTTCAGAACGATCCTCACTGGCGTGATCTGGTGCTGTTCCATGAGTACTTCCACGGCGATTCGGGAGCAGGGCTCGGGGCCAGCCACCAAACTGGATGGACTGGCCTAGTGACGAAATTGATGCAGCAAAGCGGAGAGTCCGGCAAGAGAAAGAAACGCTAAACGTGCCGGGATCTGAATCTTCGGGCCTCGCCGGGTTTGACCTGCTGTGGCTAACATGTTATAAAACTTGGTCTTGTGCTACGGGCTTGGGAGTGTGCATTGCCCTGCCCTAAGTACGGTGAACGTCCGACGCGGCCAAGCTCAGCATTCCTGTTGAGGTCCTGCAGTGGAAGCGTGTTCGGAACTCCGGCCAAATGCTACCGCGCTGTGCCATCGGCAAGAATGTGTGGGGCACCCTGAGCCGGTCGAGGTACCTGAGTCCGTAAGTCATCCTTATATATCGTTCTCAATGAGTGGAGGGTTTTTTATGCGCACGTGGCTCGCTGATCTTGTGTCCCGAGGATGCCGTTTTGCCCAATCGCGGGCGACTGCCGTGGCATCGATTTTTGCCGTCGTTGTTATGAGTGCGTCCGCGGCGTTGGCCCAGCCTGCTTCGGAAGCGGGCGGCGAAGCCGGCTTGAAGCTCCCCGATCTTTCTTCGGTTTCGTTTTTAGGCATGGACGGCCACAAGTTGCTGATGATCGGGATTCTTTTCTGCATTGCCGGGCTCGGGTTTGGAATGGCGATTTATATGCGGCTCAAGAATCTTCCGGTGCATCGGGCCATGCTCGAGATTTCTGAATTGATTTACGAGACTTGCAAAACCTACCTGGTAACTCAGGGTAAATTCTTGCTGCTGCTGTGGGTGTTTATTGCGGTCGTGATCATTCTCTACTTCGGTGTGCTGTCTCCAGTGCCGGGAAAACCGGTGATGACCACTCTGCCGATTATTCTGGCGTTCAGCCTGGTGGGAATTGCGGGCAGTTTCGGCGTGGCGTGGTTCGGTATTCGGGTGAATACGTTTGCCAACTCGCGGACGGCATTTGCGGGGTTGCGAGGGAAGCCTTATCCGATTTACGCGATTCCGCTGCAGGCGGGGATGAGTATTGGGATGATGCTGATCAGCGTTGAGTTGCTGATCATGCTTTTCATCTTGCTGTTTGTTCCGGGGGATTACGCAGGGCCTTGCTTTATTGGGTTCGCGATTGGCGAATCGCTGGGAGCGGCGGCGCTGCGTATTGCCGGTGGCATCTTCACCAAGATTGCGGACATTGGGTCGGATCTGATGAAGATCGTTTTCAAGATTAAAGAAGATGACGCGCGCAACCCGGGCGTGATCGCGGATTGCACTGGCGATAACGCGGGTGACTCGGTTGGGCCTTCGGCGGATGGATTCGAAACCTACGGCGTCACCGGCGTGGCGCTGATCACGTTTATTTTGTTGGGAGTGAAGAATCCGACGGTCCAGGTGCAGTTGCTGGTCTGGATTTTCGTGATGCGCATCATGATGCTGGTTTCGAGCGCAGCGGCTTACTTCCTTAATAGCGCGATCGCGCGGGCGCGCTTTGCGAACGCGGATGTGATGAACTTCGAGACTCCTCTCACCTGGCTGGTGTGGATGACCTCGATTGTTTCGATCGTGCTTACGTACATTGTTTCAGCCGTCATCGTTCCCGACATCGGTGGGGACGCCACGCAGTGGTGGAAGCTTGCGACCATCATTTCCTGCGGCACGTTGGCGGGGGCGCTGATTCCTGAACTGGTGAAAGTGTTTACGTCGACCGAGTCGCGGCACGTGCGGGAGATTGTGGCCTCGGCGGAGGAGGGTGGGGCATCCTTGGGAATTCTGGCCGGGTTCGTCGCCGGAAACTTTTCGGGCTACTACTTGGGTCTGTCGATGGTGTTTTTGATGTCGGTGGGATATTACATGAGCACCATGGGACTGGCCGCGGCGGCGACTATGATCGCGGCTCCGGTGTTTGCGTTTGGGTTGGTGGCTTTTGGGTTCCTGGGGATGGGGCCGGTGACGATCGCGGTGGATTCTTATGGTCCAGTGACTGACAACGCGCAGTCGGTTTATGAGCTGTCGCTGATCGAGCAGGTGCCAAACATCGCCAGCGAACTAAAGAAAGATTACGGCTTCAATGTGAACTTTGAACGGGCGAAGGACATGTTGGAGGAGAACGATGGAGCAGGCAACACCTTCAAGGCGACGGCGAAGCCGGTGCTGATTGGCACCGCCGTGGTGGGTGCGACCACAATGACATTCTCCATCATTATGGCGCTGACCAATGGGTTGACTGAGAACGTCGAGAAATTGTCCTTGCTGCATGCGCCGTTCTTGCTGGGATTGATCAGCGGGGGGGCCATTATTTACTGGTTTACCGGGGCTTCCACACAGGCCGTGAGCACGGGCGCTTATCGCGCGGTGGAGTTCATCAAGGCAAATATCAAGCTGGAAGGGGTCACGAAGGCTTCGGTTGCTGATAGCAAGAAAGTCGTGCAGATCTGCACGAAGTATGCGCAGAAGGGCATGCTGAACATCTTTATTGCGGTGTTCTTCGCCACGCTGTCGTTTGCTTTTATGGAGCCGTTTCTGTTCATCGGGTACTTGATTTCGATCGCAATCTTTGGCCTGTATCAGGCAATTTTTATGGCGAATGCGGGCGGAGCCTGGGACAACGCGAAGAAGATCGTCGAAGTCGAATACAAACAGAAAGGCACGCCGTTGCACGATGCGACCGTCATCGGGGATACGGTTGGTGATCCCTTCAAGGACACCTCTTCAGTGGCATTGAATCCGGTGATCAAGTTCACCACGCTGTTTGGGTTGCTGGCGGTGGAGTTGGCAGTAAAGCTTTCCGAGAGCAACGGCGGGTTGACTCATCTGCTGTCGGCAGTGTTCTTTGTGATTTCATTCTTCTTTGTTTACCGGTCGTTCTACGGGATGCGGATTGGGACCGAGTCGGCGATGGCGAAGGCTCACGGGGGCAATTAGGCGCTGGTGGGGCTTATCCCTGTCGTGTTGTCACGACAGGATGACAAAACGGCGGGAAAAGGAAAACGGAGGAGCGGTTTTGCCGCTCCTCCGTTTATTGTTGCTGCGAACTGGTTGACTTAGTTGGTGCGGCGAGTGGCGGCGCCGTTTGAGGCGCTGTGGTCGTCGGTGTCGGGTTGGATCACTACGCCGTCGAAGGGAGTGGCGGCCAGGAAGCGGCCGTGTACAACCTTGATGTGGCGCAACGGGTAGCCGGTGTCCGGACCGCGGGTCCAGGTTTGGCCGGCATTGTCACTCTCGAAGACTACGCCGGTTTCGGTGCTGGTCGCGAGCAGGCGCTTGCTGCCTTCGTCGTAGCTGATGGAACTGATGTTTTTGTCAGGGAGGCCATTCTGCATGTGCTCCCACCCGGCTCCCGCGTTCGGGCTGCGGAAGGCGCCTTCCCGAGCGGCCACCATGATCTGCCCATCGGTGGTGATGGTGACGTTACGAATGCCGCTCACGGAAGACGACAGACTGGAATCCTGCCAGGTCGTACCGCTGTCCTTCGAAAGCAGGACGTTGCTGCGGTTGGCTAGGGCGATCAGTTTTCCGTTGGCTTGCACGGAGACGAAATCCTGCTTGCCCATTACCGGGCCGCCGCTCCAGCTCTTGCCCTGGTTGGAACTGGTGAAGAGTCCGGCGGAGGTTGCGGCCATCCAGGTGGTGGGCGTGATCTCGATATCGTTCACGCGCGCGGTTAGGATGGAACGAACTTCCGTTTTCGCGGACTTGGTTCCCTTCTTCGCAGTGTGCGACGAAGCCGTCCGGTTGATGACATTGTTGATCGGGCTCCACTCGCTGGCATTTTTCGCCATCATGAACATGCCACGATTGGTACCGGCCACGAGTTCGCCGGTGGTGGTCTGTTTCAGAACAAATACGTCGCGCCCGTCCAGACCCTTGCTGGTTTGCATCCAGTGCTGTCCGGCATCGTGCGAAACGAAAACGCCACCCAGTTCGCGGTCGTTAACCACGCCGACAAAGATGGTGTTGGGATTGTTGCTGTCCGCAATGATCGAAGTAACGTAGCGGTGGGTGTAGCCGTGATTCGAAGTGAGGAAGGTTTTGGCGCCGTCGTCGCTAGTTAAAACGCCAGCGCGATCGGTGGCCAGCATGACCCGTTGCGAGCTGCGCGGATCGACCATCACATCGTTGACCACGACTTCGGGATTGGTTACGCGAGTCCAGGTTTTGCCTGCGTCGGTTGTTTTCCAGAGGCCTTCCGTGGTTCCCGCGTAGACAATGGCCGAGTTGGTCGGGTCTTGTTTCAACACCCGAGTGCGGCGCGCGGAGAACGGGATGCCTTGAATCTTCGAGAAGGAATCGCCTGCGGTCTGGCTCTTGTAGATGCCGGAGCAGGCGCTGGCGAATACGACCGAGGGATTCGAGGAATCGACGATGATGGAGAACACGTCGGAGTCCTCAATCATGCCTTTGCTGATGTGATGCCAAGAGGCGCCGCCATCGGTAGTCTTCCAGGCCAGATGCCAGGTGCCGGCATAGACTACGTCCGGATTCTTGGGATCGATGGCAATGGATTCAATGTTGTGGATGTCCTGGCTGGCGGCGGAAATCTTCTGCCAGTTCTTGCCAGCATCGGTGCTGCGGAACACGCCATCAAGCGCACCCACGACCAGAGTTTTCGAGTCGGAGGAAGCCATGGCCATGGCGCGAATCGATTTGCCGTGCATGGCGGGAATGGTCTGCCAGGTTTTTCCGGCATCGTCGGAATGGAACAAGTCGCCGGATTGCTGGTTCTCCACGCTCCAGGCTGCAGCATACATTTTGCTGGAGCTCTGCGGATCGATGGCGAGGTGATCGATTACGTAATCATCGCCGCTGCCCAGGTGGGCAAATCTTAACCAGCTATGACCGCCGTCGGTAGAAGAAAACAGAGTTCCCGTGCTGGTGCCGAGAAAGATGTGATCCGGGTTCTGAGGATCGTAGGCCAGGCTGCGGACGTCGCCTCCGTCCGGGCCCAACGCAGTCCACTGTCCGGCCCAGGCCGCGCTGGCGCAGCACAGCGCAAGCACCATAGATAACAACACCTTACAGCTCATTCGATGTTTCAGTTCAGAAATCATAAAGCGGTTTGCCCCCAACGGAAGAAGATCCGTTCGGGCAAGATTGACAGGGTAACACGGAGCAGGCAAGTTACCGAAGGGAAGGGCCGTTGGCGAAGTGGGAGCGGTTTCTCGGGGGACTCACGCTTCGCAGCTATCTTTGCCCCTGGCCCCTGCTGTGCGCACTCTGGATGCGGCCGACCGCGTTGCAGTCTTTCTGGCGCGGTGCTCAAGTGTTTCCCCGATTGTATCTCCGAGGCTCCAAGCTTACGCTCGCTCCGGGAACAAAAATGTCCGATGTCGAACCAGTTCCGACCGTGCAGACGCGATCCTCACGCTCCCGATGGATCGGTATTGTTCTGGTTTCTGTTGTAGTGATTGCCGTACTGGGGGCGATTGCGATCTCTCGGGCTGAGCCGATCCTGCGGGAACGCATAATTGAGACGCTGTCGACTCGTTTCAAAAGCAAGGTCGAGCTAGACGGATTCCACGTCTCGGTGATGCACGGGTTCCAGGTTTCGGGCGAGGGGCTCAGGCTCTTTGGAAACACCGATCCGAACACTCACCAGCCCGGAATTCAGCCGCTCATCAGTGTTGCGGAATTTCGTTTCCGCACCGGCATTCTGGATCTTCTTCGCTCTCCCATCCACGTCAATACCGTGTATCTGAACGGATTGGCGTTGAATCTGCCGCCCAGGGAGCAGCGCGGGCAGATGAAAAACATGGCGCCCCAGGGCGGGAAGAGCAGGATCGTGGTTGACAAGTTTGTATGTGATCAGGCAGTGCTCGTCATTAACACCCTGAGGCCGGGCAAGCTTCCCGTGGAATTTGATATAGGAAGTTTGACCATGACCAGCATCGGGGCCGGCGGGCCGCTGCACTTCGATGCTGAGCTGATCAATCCAAAGCCGGTCGGAAATATCATCTCCAGCGGGACACTTGGACCGTGGGATGCTGACAGCCCTCGCAACACTCCGGTAGGTGGCGCTTATCAGTTCAACCACGCAGACCTGGGAACGATCAAAGGCATTGGCGGGATACTCTCGTCCACGGGACAGTATGCCGGAACTCTGGACAACATTGTTGTGGATGGGGTCACGGACACTCCAGATTTTCGGGTTGCGAGTGCTGGGCGACCGGTTGCGCTGCATACCGACTTTCACGCGATTGTGGATGGAACCAGTGGAGACACATATCTTCAGCCTGTAAAAGCGATATTGGCAAATACCTGGCTGTTGGCAAAAGGATCAGTGGTGCGAACCAAGGAGCCACCGGGTCATCACGTGGATCTTGAGGTCACGATTCCCAGGGGGAGGATCGAAGACTTGCTGAAATTGGGGGTGCGAACCGATCCGCCAATCATGACCGGCTTCGTGCAGTTGAAGACCCGGTTCGACTTGCCGCCCGGAAAGCACGATGTTGCCAGCCGCCTGAAGCTGGCGGGGGAGTTCCACGTATCGCAGGCAGAATTTAGCAACCAGAAAATCCAGGGCAAAGTCGATGCGCTCAGCCTGCGCAGCCGAGGGAAACCGAAAGCTTCCAGGGAAAGCCTTCCGGACGACGTACACTCGGATTTGAGTGGCGTGTTTAACTTGGACGATGGTCTCATTTACTTCTCTCAACTTCAGTTCGAGATCCCGGGAACCCGGGTGAACCTGACGGGGGTGTACAGCCTGGACGGGAATCAATTCGACTTCCATGGCAAGGCGCGCATGGATGCGAAGCTTTCGCAGTTGGTAACTGGTTGGAAGTCGATACTGCTTAAACCTGCTGACCCTTTTTTCAGTAAAAATGGGGCGGGAACGGAACTCCCGGTAAAGGTTACCGGTACAAGGTCAGAGCCTCACTTTGGTTCTGATTTCGGTCACAAAGACCAACACCAGAAAAACTGACACGGGCTGTGGGTACGCGTAGCTATCTACGGCGCAACTCGTTCGCGGAAAATGCGCGTGCGCCAGGTTAAACAGTCGCTGGCGGGTTGTTTACAGTTGGTTGTCCCCGATTGGTTGACCGTGAAATACTCGCCGATTCCATAGAAAGTCAAGCCGTTGGTCGAATCCAGAACAGTGGCCGCATATTCCCCCCAATGGTTGGAGTTCTGCTCATCTTTTGTTCCCTGTACGATCGTGGCGTTGCGGCTGAAAGTGGAGGCCATCCAGGGCAACACGGCAAAATTAATGGCAGGGTGCCGCTGGACGTGACAGATGAAGCAGTACTTGCCGGAGGAGGCATAGGTGAAGGCCAAGTTGCCTTGCGCGTCCAAAGCGGCGCTGGGCATGTAATAGAACAATTTCGCCGTTGTATCCTGCAAATCCGGGGGGGCAGAAGTGCCGCCGCTGTTGACCAAAACCGAGGCCGTCCCGTTCGATACCTGGAGAATATAGTAGCGGATGCCGGTGCGTTGATCGCTGGTGCTTTCCATGACCACGTGGCTCGCGGTCAGGTATTCTCCGTTCGGCCCTTTTGCCGTTGCCAGATGGTTGTAGTTCAGGCGGTTGGCGATTCGATCGCCCAATGAGTCCACGCATGGAGTGTTGAACCAGTAGCAGGAAGGCATGCCGTAGGCACCGATGTCCGCAAGACTGGTGCTGGGCTCGGGAACACAAACCGTGTTGATTTCGGAGCCTCCCGAGGAAGTGTCGTAGCATCCCGGCGTATAAGGCTTGACGGTCACAAAGGTGGGCCCGGTTAATCCGGTTGCTCCCCAATTGAACAGAGCCAACTGGTTGGAAGTGCAGGCTGGGGACTGGCTGGTGCAGCGGAGTTGGCCACTCCCGCTCTGCTGCGCGTCGCTGGGGTTGACGATCGAGACAAAGTACTGAGGCTCGCCGGAGGGCGGGCCGGTTGCGCTGTCGACGTCGGCCACATCGACGGAGTGGATCAGGCTGGGCTCCTGCGTGCTCGGAACCATATAGGTGTAACAGGCAATCGGCTTCGAAGCCTTACCTTGCGCGATGTCGGCACGGTCGAACTGGCAGGCTTCAAACCCCGCCGGGAAATAACTCTGTGCGGGATCGGTC
>Ga0210407_10002127_pt1 | contig 17355 bp, 19 predicted proteins | sample IncBWC27MmetaG_FD_150860 | JGI IMG/M metagenome (GOLD analysis project Ga0210407, IMG submission 150860) | Forest soil microbial communities from Barre Woods Harvard Forest LTER site, Petersham, Massachusetts, United States - Inc-BW-C-27-M | ecosystem: Environmental > Terrestrial > Soil >...
CTTTTCAGTGGAAAGGGTGTACATTTCGGCTCCTCAAATTCCCTTGACGGGAGGTTGAGGCAAGCCGATAATGCGTTTTGAGGACTGGCAGTCTCGGCTTGCCGGGATTGTTGGTTTAAGGGCCGTTAGAGATTCACGTCTCTATCGGCTCTTGCTATTTGCGCTTGTCATTGGTGGAGGTCTCATCCGTTCTCCTTTCCTTGTTATCGCTTCAGCGAAACAAACTTGTCCCGGCTTCGCACGACTGTCTGGAATGTCTCTTTGTGTGCGCCTAGGGCGGACTCGATAGCCTGCCTACTTACCTTTCGGCCAAAGTGCAGGAGTGTGTCTTGAAGATCGACCACCTGAAGCTCGCCTGTCTGCTCCAATGTAGTTTTCATAAATTCCCAGAGCGGCGAGTCATCATTGGTCGTAATAACGACTTCCTTGGACACGTCTTTACCTTCGAGCATTTCCTTGCGTGTATCGGCGAAATTGTCGTCGCCTAATAGTTCAATCACCCGTCTTGCCCGATCTTCACGTGTCCTTGCTTCCCGCTCCAAATCGTTAAACTCGACTACATAGGGGAGCAACTCATTCTGGCGGGCATAGTTCTGCTTTAGGCTCTTTATGTCAGCGTCCCACTGCTGCTCCAATCGCTTCTCAACATCCTTGTAGCGAACCATATGCGAGATGGTAAACACATCGGCAACACTTGTCAAGGTTTTTCTGTGATGTTGTGTTGCCTCGCTGTTACGAGCTTCGGTGTTCATGGTCTTCTCCTTTTTGGTTGTTTGGGATTTCCACAGCCTAGAAAACTTCTAAAAATCAAATTCAGCCACTACCCAAGACACCTTTACTCTTGACGAATTTGGCGCCAATTTGTACCATCTAAATCACCAGTTAGCTCTTCGGAGCTGACCTTGGATTTCATGCAGAGTGGCTGAGGGACGAGCCCTGTGACGCCACGGCAACCGGATCGGGATCATCTATCCCGACTGACAGGTGCCAACTCTCGACCCGGCGACGGGGGACATGAGATTCGGGATGCGCGAATTCTTGAGCATTTCCTGAGCCTCTTTTCCCATTTCCGGGACAAGAGGATTTCGTTTTTTTGGGCTGTTTCTGGCCCGCTCGTCCCCTCGCTCAGATTGGTTAGCTATGCGCTACGAATTGCGCTGTCGGGAGTGCAACAAAAGCTGGGGCAATGTTCCCAAGTCCATTTGCGAGGACTGCTTCTCGCCGCTGGAAGTTTTCTACGACTACGATTCCATCCGTCCTGACTTCACCCGCGAGAAAATCGCCCAGGGCCCTCCCAACATTTGGCGCTACTCGGCGTTGTTACCGCTTCCCGAGAATTATTCGCCGACGCTGCCCGTCGGATTCACTCCGCTGATTCAAGCACCGCGCCTGGCCCGCGAACTGGGCGCAAGAAATCTTTTCTTAAAGAACGACGCCGTCTGCCTGCCGACTCTCAGCTTCAAAGACCGCGTGGTTGCGGTCGCGCTGGCCAATGCCCGCGCTTTCGGATTCGACACCGTCTCCTGCTCTTCGACCGGAAATCTCGCCAACGCCACCGCCGCGCAGGCCGCTCGCAATGGCTTCAAATGCTGGATCTTTATCCCCGCTGATCTTGAACAGGCGAAAATTATCGGTACCCAGGTTTTCGGCGCTAAACTGGTCCGCATCTCCGGCAGCTACGATCAGGTGAACCGCCTCTGCTCGCAAATCGCCGACGAACACAACTGGGGATTCGTTAACGTCAATCTTCGTCCCTACTACGCGGAAGGCTCAAAAACGGTTGGATACGAAATCGCCGAGCAACTCGGCTGGCGCTTGCCCGACAACGTAGTCTGCCCGATGGCCGGCGGATCGTTGATCGTGAAGATCAGAAAAGCTTTCGACGAATTGATTCAACTTGGCTTGGTCGAGCCCAAGCCGGTGAAGTTCTTCGGCGCACAAGCCACCGGATGCTCTCCAATCTCAACTGCAGTAAAGCTGGGCAACACCGAGATCGATCCGCAAAAGCCTTCGACTATTGCGCGGTCGCTGGCGATTGGAAATCCCGCCGATGGACACTATGCGATCAAGACCATCACCAAGAGCGGCGGCTGGTCTGAAGACGTTTCCGATCCCGAGATTGTGAAATCCATCCAGCTGCTTGCTGAGACCGAAGGCATTTTCACCGAAACCGCTGGCGGCGTGACTGTGGGCTGCGCGCGCAAGCTGTACAAGAACGACCGCATTCTGCCGGATGAAACAACGGTGCTTTGCATCACTGGTAACGGATTGAAGACTACCGATGTGCTGACGGGCGAGTACGAGGCGGAAGAGCCGATCGCGCCCAAGCTTGCTGAGTTCGAGAAGTACCTTGGGCAGACGCTGGATGTGCCAGAACCGGTGGTAGCGTAGTTTTGGAGCAAGTCTGTCATCCTGAGCGGAGTCGAAGGGCCCCTATTCGCCAGCAGGGGAGAGAATCTCGCAAGGCATTCCGGCCACGGCGGCGTGGGAAGAATTCCCTGAAGCGGCGCGGCGCAGTTGAAGGTTGCAGGGGTCCTTCGACTGCGTTCCCGTTCGCTTCGCGAACGAGAACTTCGCTCAGGATGACAGCTTGATTTTATGAACATAATTGTCCAAATTCCGAGCGCCCTGCGCCGCCATACCGGAGGCACCGCCAAGGTGACCTGCGCTGCGGCGAACCTGAACGAACTTTTCTCCTCTCTCGACGAACAATTTCCCTCCCTGAAACCGCATCTCCGCGACGAGGCCGGCCAAATCCGCCGCTTCCTGAATGTCTATGTGAACGAAGAAGACATCCGCTTCCTCGGCGGCCCCAGCTACGCGTTTAAAGATGGGGACGAAGTTCTGCTGGTGCCGTCCATCGCCGGCGGGGTAGCTTAGGCCACAAGAACTACAGACGATAGGGCACATTTGAGAGTTCGATGTGCACGTCGGGATAGCCACACTTGGCGAACATACGCCTAAGGGATTGGCGTGACAACTCACCGTTGAGAGTAGGACCCACTGTGACCTGCTCGATGGGTAGCCGCTCCCCAGAAAAATCCAGCTCGACATAGGGCTTAATTGAGGCAACTCCGGGTCGAAATTGGACCACGGATGGCTTGTCCACGCGCGGGTGCATAAATTGAACGATCCGCCACTCTCCCTCCTCAGAGAATGCGGAGGTCTTAAACTTCGCGCGAAGCCGAACAATCTCGGCGAAAACCGCATTGCGTAGCCGGTTGCGAATACGAGTTGCGAATTCGCCAACTGTTGCTTCGTTGATAGGTCCGAATTCCCTTTCCGACTGGTCGATAACCGCGACGATCCGGCCGTACACCCGCTTCGCTTCCTTCTTTTGATCCTGCCTGTCGTAAACTACTTTTAGCAGATACTGGCCTTGATCCGCCCGTAGAAGTCGGCTCAATTGAGAACCAGAAAATCCGATTGCGTACCCTGAGCCCTGCGCCCCGTAGCCCCGCCATTGACTGAGTAGGTCGTCGTGCTCGGAGAGACAAAAAACATACACATGCGGGCCATTTTGCTCGTACTCCTTCATTGCCCATGCCCAGCAATCATCAAGGGCGTTCGCCGCTGCGCTCCCGGGGTGCACCTTCTGAACTACCTCGCGAAGCGATTCCTGTAGAACATCGAGAGCATGACGAGGTTCGCTTGAGTCATTCAAAAAGTCTGCACTTGATGCCCACAGTTTTTGTTTCACGATCCCCAGGAGTCCACGAGGATCGGTAAAGTGAAAGAGCGGAGTCATAAGCAGCGCGTCGGGGAGAGCGAGCTCCGGCTTTCGGAGATCGAGATAGCATTCGTCAAGTCGTCCAGCGATTTCGTCGTATAGCTTGCTCGGATCGGAAATACCCATTCAACCTCGTTCACTGGCCAATATTTGCAGGGGGCTATCGGCACCTAACTTGACCTTCAGCATTTTACTCACAAACGGGAAAACTAAAGATGACGCAAACGGTCCAAGTTAGAGGACTCGCATCCATTTAAAGAGGTGATATAGTATATAACTAACCAGTTAGTTAGTTATGCATGCCGCTCGCACAATCCGCCTTGGCACCCGCGGACGTCCCGAGGAAAGCCGCGCCGCTATTCTCGACGCCGCCGTCCGTGAATTCGCCGAGGAAGGCGTCGCGGGAGCGCGCACCGAGGCCATCGCCCGCTCCGCCAAGGTGAACAAGGCCCTGCTCTATTACTACTTCAAAGACAAAGAAGCTCTTTACCGCGCCGTGCTCGAGCAAGTGTTTGGCGGGCTACGTTCGGCCATTCACAACGCGCTGGCACAGGAGCTTCCCCCGCGGGAGAAACTTGCCAGCTACGTCGGCGCGCATTTTGATTACATTGCCTCGAATCCGCTGTATCCGCGAATTGTGCAGGCGGAGTTCTTGCGCGCGGGGCACGGAGATCCGTCGCGGCTGGAGCGTCTGGCCAAACAATATTTCCGCCCGGTGTTTCAGGGCCTGGCAGAACTCTTGCAAGAAGGCGCGCAGAGCGGAGATTTCCGGCGAGTCGATCCGTTGCACTTCATCCCTTCCATGATTTCGGTCATCGTCTTCTACTTCAACACCGCTCCGGTCATGAAAGTTATGACCGCCGGCGATCCCATGTCGGCGGCGCGGCTGGCCGAGCGCCGGGCGGCAGTTCTGGATTTTATTTCCGCGGCGCTGTTCGTGCCAGAAAAGGCGCGCGGAAGAGGAGAGCGCAAGTGAGCGCCCGAAATAAATTCGCCATCGTCTTATCTATTGTGTTCGTTATTTCGCTGACCTATTACCTGCTCTCGACGCCGCGCGGCTCCGATCTGGATTTGATCGGCACCGTGGACGCCAACCAGGTCATCGTGAGCCCGCAGGTCGAGGGACGCATTGCCAAGCTTTTGGTGGACGAAGGCACCAAGGTCAAACAGGGAGATCTGATCGCATTGCTTGATCCCTCGGAACTCGAAGCCCAAGCTCGCGCTGCCGCTGCGACCATTGATAGCCTGCGCTCGCAGGTTTCGGCGACGCAGTCTACCAGCCAGGCTATGCAGGGATCGACTTCTAGCGGCGTCGCCAACATGCAGGCACGGCTGGAATCAGCGCGCGCCCAGTTGGCCCAGGCTGAAGCAACCTTGACGCGAACCGAAAGCGACAGTCGCCGCACCGTTGAACTGGCGCAGCAGGGCGTGGCCTCGGATCAGGAGCGAGTCCAGGCCGAAGCGAATTTGAAAGCGCAGCAGGCAGTCGTGGTTTCGCTGCAACAGTTGGTGACTGCGGCGCAGGCTGACTTGAACACCGCGGTCGCGAACACCCATCAAGCCAACGCGGCCGCGAGCACGGTCGCATCTACGCGCGGGCAGCTTCTGAATGCAGAAGCGCAGCTGAAGGAAGCCGAAGTACGGCTTGGATATACGAAAATCTACGCACCCGTCACCGGAACCGTCTCCGTCCGCGCCGCGCGCGAGGGAGAATTTCTGAACCCCGGTCAGCCCATCGTCACCATCGTCGATTTCAGTGACACCTGGGTGCGCGCCGCGATTCCAGAAACCGAAACTGACCACATCGGCATGGGAGAGACGTTGCGTATTCGATTGCCCGGCGGAACCGTCACTTCCGGCAAAGTGTTTTTCAAATCCGCCGAGGCCGATTTTGCTACTCAGAGAGACGTGAGCCGTAGTAAGCGCGACATCAAGACCATCGTTCTGAAAGTCCGTCTCGACAATCCGAACGGCGCTTATGTGCCGGGAATGACTGCCGATGTGCTCGTCTCTCAGGCTCAACTGAAGGGCACTCCATCCAGCGTGAACGCGGCTTCAGAAGAAAAAGCGCCCGGAGCACAGCAGTGACGACGATCCCCGATTTCCGTCCTGCGGTGCCGACGGCGGAGACGCCCAACGCGATTGAAGTCGATCACATTGTGAAAAAGTTCGGCGACTTTACCGCGGTGGACGATGTTTCCTTCGTGGTGAAGGAGGGCGAGATCTTCGGTCTGCTGGGGCCGAATGGCGCGGGCAAATCCACGCTCATTCGCATGATGACGACGCTCATCCCTATCACCGCGGGATCGGCGCGCATCGCCGGCCACGATGTGAGCACCGACCCCGATGACGCGCGGCGGTCGATCGGCGTAATTCCGCAAGCCCTGACCAGCGACATTGATCTCACCGTCGAAGAAAATATGAGCATCTACGCCAAGCTTTATGACGTGCCCGCAAAAAAGCGCAAGGAAGCCATCACCGAGCTTCTGGAATTAGTAGACCTGACCAAATGGCGAGGAGCGCAAACTAAAACCCTCTCTGGAGGCATGCGCCGCAGGTTGGAAATTGCGCGAGGGCTGGTGCACAGTCCGAAAATCTTCTTTCTGGATGAGCCGACGACCGGTCTGGACCCGGTTTCGCGCGTCGCGGTTTGGGAAATGCTGATGAATATCAAGAGCAAGCGCCAGCTGACCATTCTTATTACCACTCACTACATGGACGAAGCCGACCGCTTGTGCGACCGCATTGCAATTGTGGACCACGGCAAACTAGTGGCGCTCGATACCCCGCCAGCGCTGAAGGCCAGCGTGCCGGGATCGAACGTGATCGAGGCCCAGTTCGACAACGCACCCGCCGACTGGGAACAGAGATTGCACAACCTTACTGCCGTCACTTCGGTCCAGCATGAAGGCGCGGGCATGTACCGCGTGCTGACCGGCGACGGATCGCGCACCACCACGGAACTGGTCGAAGCTGCGGTGCAAGCCGGTGTCGGTGTGAGGTCACTCTCGGTCCAGAACACAACCTTGGATGATGTCTTTGTCCATTACACCGGGCGGCAATTACGTGACGAGCTGGTAAAAGCCCACGCCTTCACCATGCCGCAGCGGCCTGGCTTACAGCCATGAGGGCACAGTCATGAATCGAATGATGGCCATTGTCGAACGCGAAATGCGGAAGTTCTTCCGCTCGCCCGCGCTCATGCTGGTGGCGATGATTTTCCCGCTGGTGCAGTTGATTATCCTGGGCAACGCGTTCGGCGGGAAAATCCGCGACGTTAAGCTGGGGTTGGTTGACGAAGATGGCGGAACGCAGTCGCTGAAGATTCGCGAAGCTTTTGATTCGGTACATGCAAATATCCGCACGTTTGAACCCGTCTATTATCACGACGAAGTCACGGCCAAGAATGACGTTCGCAATGGAAAGATACAGGGCGCACTGATCATTCCGCCGGAATATTCGCGCCGGGTGTACGAGAAAGACCAGCCGCAAATTGCCCTGCTGGTGGACAACAGCGACAACTTTATAACCGCGGCAATCGAGGGCGAACTCAGCGATCTCACCGCGTCGCTCAACCAGCCGACGGTGCAGCCGCGCATCCTGGAGCAAACGGCGCTGCAGATAGTCGAACTCTATCCCTACATCGAATACATGAAATTCCTGCTGCCGGGTTCGATCGCGCTGGCCATGTTTGTTTCGGTGATGATCGGCGGCGGCATGCTCTACATTGATGACAAGGCGCGCGGCGTTCATGAGGGTTATCTGGTCACGCCCATCACCAAAGCCGAGTTGGTCACCGGCCTGGTCGCCGCGGGCGCGATCAAAGCAGTAATGACCGGCATCGTTATTACGGTAATCGGATCGCTGCTGGCGGGCGTGAGCACAATTTTCAATCCCAGTACGATGCTCGGGCTGCTCTTGATGATTCTTCTGACGTCGCTGGCGTTCAACACCATGATGTTTTTGCTCATGGTGCGAGTCGAGGATCCTCTGGTTCCGCGAGCAATGTTCGGCATCTTGAATACGCTATTGTTCTTTCCCAGCGGCGCGGTTTATCCCATTCAGGCTTTTCCAGGCTGGTTGCAGGGCATCGCCAAGGTGGACCCCTTCAGCTTCGCGGTGCACGGATTCAAATCGCTGCTGCTGAAGGAAACTGGAGTGGTCGCGATCTGGCCGGACATGCTTTATCTGTCACTCTTTGCGATTATCACGTTCTCAATCGCAGTGCCGCTGTTCAAGCGGACACTGTGAGCAGTCAGCACTCAGCATTCAGCAGTCAGCCGACCAGGTCCGTGCTGCGCACGGTTTCAAGCTGAGTGCTGAATGCTTTCTGGAACTTTTTCTATTCCCCCGGATTCAATTATGCTTAGAGCGCTATGACTTTGATGGATGCCAAGGTTTACGACGAGGCGCCGGAACGACGGCGCAGGAAATTGATCATCGCCGGAATCTTTGCTACGATTATTTTGGCTTGGCTGGGATATCACTTCCGCGACCATTCCGAACGGCACACCGTGCACAAGCTTTTCGCCGCTCTCGAACAAAGGGATCTTGAAGGCGCGTTCGCCATCTGGTACCAGGACCCGCAGTGGAAGCAGCATCCAGAAAAATATAAGAATTATGGCTTCGGCCAATTTCAGGAGGACTGGGGACCGTCCGGCGAGTGGGGAATTATCAAGTCTTATTCGGTGGATTGCTCATATGCCACCGGAAGCGGCGTGATTGTGCAGGTGACGATCAACAATCGAACCGAGCACGCTAATATCTGGGTGGAGAAATCCGACAAGACTCTGCATTGGCCGCCCAACGAAATTGATTGCGGAAACTGGTGGGGGTGGGTTTCCGAATAGTATTCAGCCGGCCACGGCACTTGCCGCCAAGAATTCCAGCGTCTTGTGCAGCGACGCCTCATCCTCCACGTTAACGCATTTCTTCGAGCGGTCGATCTGGCGCATCAAGCCGGACAACACTTTTCCGGGGCCGACCTCCACAAACGCCTGCACCCCTTGCGCGATCAGCCACTGCATGGACTCGCTCCACCGCACAGACCCTGTCACCTGCTGCACGAGAGCTTCTCGCGCGCATCCCGCGTCTTCTACAGGGAGGGCATTCACGTTGCATACCACAGGGAATCGCGGCGCCGGAAATTGCAAGCTTCCCAAAACCGCTGCGAGCCTCTCCTGCGCTGGCTTCATCAGCGAACAATGGAAAGGAGCGCTGACCGGAAGAACCTTCGCGCGCTTGGCGCCGCGTTCGTTCGCGAGAACGACCGCGCGCTCAACCGCTGCGACGTGGCCGGAAATCACGATCTGCTCTGGAGAATTGATGTTCGCTGGCTCGCAGACTTCGCCTTGTGCGGCGTCGCTGCAAACACTCGCGACCGCATTCGGGGACATTCCAAGAATTGCTGCCATGGATCCCGTCCCCACTGGCACCGCTTCCTGCATGAATTTGCCGCGATTGCGAACGGTGCGTACGGCGTCAGCGAAAGTCATGGTTTCGGAGGCGACGTGCGCCGAGTATTCGCCCAAGCTGTGACCGGCAACGAATGCTGGCTTGATTCCCCTTTCCTGAAGCACGCGCCAAGCAGCAACTGACGCGGTGAGGATTGCAGGCTGCGTGTTCTCGGTCAGGCGCAGTTCGTCCTCCGGGCCTTCAAAGCAAAGCTGGGAGATTTTTATCCCGAGAGCGTCGTCGGCTTCTTCGAAAGTCTGCCGCGCCACCGAATACTTGTCCGCCAAGTCCTTCCCCATGCCGACCGTCTGCGATCCCTGACCGGGGAAAAGAAATGCAATTCGCGAAATGTTTTCTTCTGTCATCTATGGATTGTTCAATCTGTATCTCAGACGGGAGTGGCAACCAGACTGACGGAACGCATTTTCGCCATTTCGCTTTCAATCTTTCGGTTGGTATCGCGCTCCACAAACTCAGAGGCTACGCGAATCGCGTTCTTGATGGCGTTTACGTTCGATGACCCGTGAGTAATAAAGCAGGCGCCCTTCACTCCCAGCAAAGGCGCGCCGCCGTATTCGGTATGGTCGAGGCGTTTCTTAAAATCCGAGAAAGCGCTGCGCGACAGCAGGAATCCGACTTGCCGCGTGATGGTCGCTCGCAAAGTTTCTTTCAAAGTCGCGCGCACCAGATTCACCACGCCCTCAGAAGTCTTCAGTGCAACGTTCCCGACAAAACCGTCCGCGACGATTACATCTACCTTCCCGGTGTAGATGTCCCGACCCTCAACATTGCCGATAAAATTCAGCGGGAGTTGTTTCAAAAGCTGAAAGGCTTCGCGAGTAAGTTCGTTGCCCTTGCCTTCTTCTTCACCAATGGAAAGCAATCCCACGCGCGGCTTCTCGATGCCGAACATGCTGCGGAAATAAATGTCGCCCATGACCGCGAACTGTTCGAGGTTGTAGGGTTTGCAATCGACGTTGGCGCCCACGTCGAGCAGCGTCGAAACCGTTCCCGTTGCAGTGGGCATGATTGCGACCAGCGCCGGACGGTCCACGCCGGGTAGTCCGCCCAGCACCATCTTCGCCGTAGCCATCGCTGCGCCAGTGTTGCCGGCGGTGATGAACGCAGAGGCGTGCCCTTCCCGTACCAGGCGCAAACCCACGCGCATGGTCGAATCCCGCTTGGCACGCACCGCCTGAAGCGCGTTCTCATCCATATGGATGACTTCGCTGGCGTGCACAATTGAAATTGGCAGCAGGCGGGCGAGCGGATGCCGCCACAGTTCAGCCCGAATGGTTTCTTCCGGGCCGACCAATGCGACATGAATACCGAAACGTCGCGCGGCCTGGATTGCGCCTTCGACCTCAGGCTTGGGAGCGCGGTCCGAACCCATCGCGTCCAGAGCTATGACGCCAGGCATGGAGGGTTTACGAGGATTCCTTCACTTCTAATACTTCGCGCCCCTTGTAGAAACCGCACTTGGGGCAGGCACGATGCGGCAATTTCCGCTCGTGACAATTCGGGCACTCAGAAAGTGAATGGGTGGTCAGGGCATCGTGGGCGCGGCGAGTGCTGGTGCGCCGTTGCGAATGCCGCCGTTTTGGATTAGGCATGGAAATCCTTTCGATGAATAAACTTCTAGGTACTCTTAATTCAATTTCTCTCGCAGATCTTTCAACGCCGACCATCTTGGATCTTCGACCGGCTCGGCGCAGCTGCATTGTTTCAGGTTCAGGTTCTGGCCGCAGTGAGGGCATAGTCCGCGGCAATCTTCGCGGCAGATTGCCTTCAGAGGCAGCGCCAGCAATACCTGCTCGCGCAGAACGTCTTCCAGAAGCAAACCCTCACCGCGATAGTATCCCACTTCGGCCTCGGCCGCGGTGACAGAAAGCTCGGACTTGCCCGCATCCACGCCCTGCGGCCGGTACAGGAGATCGAACTTCTGGGCCACTTCTTCGACCACCGGTTCCAAGCAGCGGGCGCAAATCACTTCCACCTTGGTGGACAAGTCTCCGGCTACGCGTATGTCATTGATCAGTATGTGTTTACCGTGATGCTCGCGCACAAGCTGCGCTCTGCCAGCGGTCTTCAAAACCGCGGTTTGACGGACTTCCTCGCCTAGATCTATAACGCCCGGCTCAAACTGCTCGGCGAAATCAACCGCATGAGTTTCCAGTTCGTGAATTTCGATGAGCATTGCCACCTCCGCGCCCCCTCCTGGTACCGCGCAGGTCGCGGAAGCACGCACGGAGGCGTAAGTAGTCCAGGGAGCTAAACTTAAGGATAAAAGCCGCTGGCCAGCGTGTCAAGAATGCGGCGTGATGCCCGCGGCTTCTGGCGGCGGTTTCATGCGGTATGCTCAACTGTTCCGATTTGAACGACGAAACCAACGCATGGCAGAAACCTCGGAAATTCCGGCGACGGCTTCTGGGCGGCAGGCACTGCTTGAGCGGATAAGCGACTTCTTCGAGAAACACTCCACTCTCTGGATCTGCATTCTTCTGCTGCTTGGCTTCGCGGTGCGGCGCTGGCGCGCCAGCGGCACCTATCTCAATCCTGACGAAGCAATGCATCTCCTGGCCGCCAACCAAACTTCGTGGCGGCTTGCTTATCAGGCAAGCTTAGGTCTTGCGCACCCACCACTTCTCGTCCTGCTGCTGCATGGGTTGCGTTTCCTGGGGACTTCAGAAATCGTACTGCGCATGCCGTCGATTCTGGCGGGCACCGCGTTTTGCTGGCTCACCTACAAATGGGCTTCGATGTTATTCGGGCGATCAGTAGTGTGGATCGTCCTCATCTTCACCCTCTTCCTGCCTTCGACGATTGATCTTTCCGCTGAGGTCCGGCAGTATACGCTGCTGCTGGCCTTCGCCATGGCATCGGCGTATCTGTTCGAACGCGCTCTGGAAACAAATTCCGCTTCGGCCATGTTGTTTTCGGGAGTGAGCCTCTGGCTGGCAATCTGCTCTCATTACTCCGCGCTCCTGTTCGCCGCGGCGATGGGCATTTACGAAATCTTCCGCATGATGGCGGGGCGTCCTTCGCCGAAAGTATCGGCGTTGTGGGTGGCCGGTCAGGTCATAGCGATCGGCCTCGGGGCATTTTTTTACGTGAGCCATATCTCGCGGCTCAGCCAGGTTTACAGCGGATCCAGCATCATTCAATCCCTGGGCAGCCCTTATTTGCCAAATTCCTACTACGTCCCCGGAAAGATCAACCCATTGCTCTTCATTTTCGCCCGCACCGGGGGAGTGTTCCAGTTTGCCTTCGCTCAGTTGGTGGTCGGCGACCTGGCTTATGCAATGTTCTTGCTCGGGATCTTTCTGGTTCTTCGCCAGCCATCTTTGGGTCGGGTGAGTCCCCGCCAGCTTGGTTTGTTGCTACTGCTTCCATTTGCCGTGGGTTGGGCTGCAGCTCTGACCCGGATCTACCCTTACGGAGGCACGCGCCACTCCGCCTTTCTGCTTCCTTTTGCGCTGGCCGGGGTTGGTTTCGCTCTGGCCCATCTGCTGAAGTATCGCCTCGCCCTGGGGATTGCGGTCGCGATTGCGGTAGCGCTGTTTTGCAATTTATTTCCGGCGCATCGTCAGCCCTACATTTCGCGCGCGGACCAGAGCAGCGCCAGAATGAATGCAGCGGTCGAATTCATGCGCCACCAGATCGCGCCTGATGAAATCATTTTCGCCGACAGCCAGACCGGCATCCTGGTCGAGCATTATCTGTGTGACCAGCAGCGCTTCGCCCAACCCGTGACAGAAGACCACTCCATGCCCGGATTTATCAGCTTCGACTGCGGCGGACACCGCGTGGTCGTCACCGACTGGAAGACGTCTTTCTTCACCCCCCGCAGCTTTTACGATCAATGGCAGACCCTGGCGAGCAAATATGATCTGCAGCCGGGGGCCCGGGTTTGGATCGCGCAAATGGGATGGTCCACCGACCTTGCCGCGGAGCTCGAAAAGTTCCCCGAATTTCATCTGGCCCCGCACTTCTTCGGAAACCGCATCCAGATTTTCGATTTGACCGTCGGCCAGAGCATGCCTGATCCTAAGCTGCTCCCCACTTCATGAAGCTGGTCCACAGTATCGCGGAAATGCGCGCCCTGAGCCGCGCGGCACGCTCCGGCGGCGCGCGGCTGGGGCTGGTGCCAACCATGGGCGCGTTGCATGAGGGGCATTTGTCACTGGTCAGGGCAGCGCGCGAAAAGTCTGATTTGGTGGCGGCTTCAATTTTCGTCAACCCCACTCAGTTCGGACCCAACGAAGACTTTGCTAAATATCCGCGGACGCTGGAAACCGATTGCGCGCTGCTGGAGCGGGAAGGCGTGGAGTTGGTATTCGCGCCCTCGGTAGAAGAAATGTATCCAGAAGGGGCCGTGACCTGGGTGGTGGTCGAGGGACTCAGCGACCGCCTGTGCGGCAAATCGCGTCCCGGACACTTCCGCGGCGTCACCACGGTGGTCGCCAAACTGTTTCACATCGTGGAGCCTGACGTCGCATTCTTCGGCCAAAAAGACGCCGCGCAGGTTGCCATCATTCGGCGCATGGTTCTCGATCTGAATATGCCGGTCAAGATTGAAGTCTGCCCCATCGTGCGCGAACCGGACGGATTGGCGATCAGCTCACGCAACGCCTATCTCAGTCTTGAGGAACGCAAGTCGGCGCTCGTTCTGTACGGGTCTCTGATGCGAGTTACAAAATTGCTCGAGGGCGGCGAACACGACTCCGCCAAATTGATTGCCGCCGCACAGCAGGAATTTTCCAGCGAACACACGGCACGGCTGGATTACGTCGAAGTCGTCGATCCTGAGACGCTCGAACCCGTGGCCGCCGTGACTAAGAGCGTGTTAGTGGCCGTCGCCGGGTTTGTGGGGCAGACTCGCCTCATTGATAACATCTTGCTGGAACCCTAGACTCCAATGCCCATCGTGCTCGCATCAGCTTCTCCTCGCAGGCAACAACTTCTCCAAGACGCGGGCGTCGAGGTCGTCGTATGTCCCGCGAATATCGAGGAAGTGCAGCAGGATGGAGAATTCGCCCTGTCCTTCGCAGAAAGAATGGCTCGAGACAAAGCCCGCGCGATTCGTGCTTCATCTCCGGAAAGCGTGGTGCTCGGCGCGGACACGATCGTCGTGGCCCGGGACCAAGTCCTCGGCAAGCCTACGGACGCGGCAGATGCAGTCCGCATGTTACGTCTGCTATCCAACCGCCAGCATTTTGTGATTACCGGGGTCTGCCTGATCGGCACTGATTCTGAAGGAACGGACTTTGAAGATGTGCGTTCGGAGAAAACCGCAGTCCACTTTGCCGCTCTCACCGACGCCGAAATTCGCGACTATGTTTTGACCGGAGAGCCAATGGACAAAGCCGGCGCCTATGCGATTCAGGGACATGGCTCACGCTGGATTTCTAAAATTGAAGGGGACTACAGCAACGTGGTGGGATTGCCGGTGGATCTAGTATTGCGAATGCTGCAAGAGCACGGACTGCGTTAGGCGCTGGGCTTCTTCGGCTCGTCGTCCGTCTTCTTCAGCTCAGACTTGAAGTTGCGGATGCCTTCTCCGAGCCCCTTACCCAATTGCGCGAACTTGCTGGGCCCGAATAGCAGCAGGGCAATGCCAACGATCAGCAGAATGTGTACCGGTGAAAATATTTCCATGGTTGCTCCGTTCGGGCGTTGCGTTGCCTCGGCTTCGCTGTTCAAATTCTAGGCTTGTCGTGGTTGAAGTTCAAATGACCTTCACGCCCTGAATCAGCCCCGCCAGCAGTGCCGCCCGGCGCGGCAGTTCCGAAATCACAACCGACTCATGTTCCGCGTGCGCGCCTTCTCCGACTCCGCCCAAGCCGTCCAGAGTCGGAATCCTCAGCGCTGCCGTGAAATTGCCGTCTGAGCCGCCTCCTACTGCAGCTTCTTTCAGATTCAGTCCCAGCCCCGCAGCGATTTCACGCGCCTGCGCGTAAAGGCCAGCAATCCCTGCCGTCCGCTCCATCGGCGGACGATTGAACCCGCCGCTCACGGTAATTTTGCACTTCCGATTGAAAGGCTTCAGCCCGCGCAGCTTGCGCTCCAGGCGAACCCCGTCGCGGGCCGTCGCAACCCGCAAATCCAAAAGCGCAGTCGCTTCTGCCGGGACAACATTCACTCGCGTCCCTCCGCTGATCTTGCCCACGTTCAGTGTGATGCCGCGCTTCAAATCCACCAGCTTCGCGATTTCGCAAATCTGCTTTGCCAGTTCCAGCACCGCGCTTTGACCTTGCTCGAAGTCCAGTCCCGAATGAGCGGCTTTCCCCGTAACCTTGATCGTGTAATCAGCCACGCCCTTCCGCGCCGTCTTGACCGCGCCGTGAAGCCCGTGCGCCGGTTCGAGCACCAACACGGCTCCAGCGCGCCGCGCCAATCCTTCCGTGATCGCGCGCGAAGATTTGCTGCCGACTTCCTCATCTGAAACCAAAAGCAATGTCACTGGCCGCGACAATCCCCACTTCACCAGCGCGCCCATCACATGCAATCCCAGCGCAATCCCAGACTTCATGTCGAGCACGCCTGGGCCCCACACTCGCCCCTTGGCCACGCAGCACGGCATTTTCGAAATCGTTCCGATGGGATAGACGGTGTCCATGTGCCCCAGCAGCAGCACCGGTTTTCGCCCGCGCGAACCCGAAGCCTTGAAATCCACCTGCAATTGATTGCCGGATTTTTCCGCTGGGTGAAAGCTGACCTTGCCGCCAATGTCGTCGAATCGCGAGGCCAGCACCGCGCCCAGCCGGTCCACCGCGGCTTTTACGTCGCTGGGCGATTCGATTTCGACCAACTGCTGAATCGTCTCGACCATCTGCGTCTGCTGCTTGCGGAAATAGCGGATTTGCTCGGCGGGGGTTGGCATGCGCATGATGTCGGCTGAATCTCTCCCCCGGAGTTCCGGCAGGTGCGATAAAGTATAATCTTCGCGCCTCACAAAACCAGTTTTGCAAAACCAGCGCCACACAACCAGATGACTGACGCCGCCACCCCCGCCACCGAGCCGCTCGCCGCCGCATCCGTCCGGCTCGACCTTCAGGAGATTTTCAAGATTCTGCCCCACCGTTATCCGTTTCTGATGATTGACCGGGTCGTCGAAATGACGCGCACGAAGCGCATCGTGGCGATTAAGAACGTGACCATCAACGAGCATTTTTTCGCCGGACACTTTCCCAATCTTCCCATCATGCCGGGAGTGCTCATCGTCGAGGCTATGGCACAAGCCGGCGGCGTGCTGCTGCTCAGCGAGTTCGAAGACCGCCACGAAAAACTCGTGGTCTTCACCGGAATCGAGCGCGCCCGCTTCCGCCGCCCGGTGGTTCCGGGCGACCAGTTGCGAATCGAGGTCACGGTAAAAGTGTGGCGCGGCGACGGCGGCCGCATGGAGGGCATCGCCTACGTGGAGGGCAAAAAGGTAGCCGAGGCGACGATCAGTTGCCGCCTGGTGGCGAGGGCGCGGATGAGCGGGGCAGCGACAGAGCCCGGTACGCCGACGCCCGCATGAAATCGCGTGGGGACAGCGTCCCACATTTGCAAAGTCCGATCAGATGACCATCCACCCCACCGCCATCCTCGACCCCGCCGCGAAGATTCACTCATCCTGCAAGATCGGCCCCTACTGCACCGTCGGCGCGAACGTCGAACTCGGCGAAGGCTGCGAACTCATCTCCCACGTCGCCGTCGAAGGCCCCACGAAAATCGGCGCGCGCAACCGCTTTTTCCCGTTCTCCTCGATCGGACTCGCCCCGCAAGACCTGAGCTACAAAAACGAGCCCACCCGCCTCGAAATCGGAGACGACAACACCGTCCGCGAATTTGTCACTATCAATCGCGGCACCGTAAAAGGCGGAGGCCTGACCCGCATCAGCAATCACACGCTGATCATGGCCTACTCGCATGTTGCGCATGATTGCGTGATCGGCGACCACGTCATCCTCGCCAACGCCGCAACCTTGGGCGGCCACGTCATCGTGGAAGAATGGGCCACGGTGGGCGCGCTTTGTCCGGTGCACCATTTTGTTCGCATTGGCGCGCATTCGTTTATCGGCGGCGGCACCACCATCACCCGCGACGTGCTTCCTTTTTCGAAAACCGTTGCCGCACGAGACACCCACGCCTACGGACTCAACGCCACCGGCCTCGAGCGCCGCGGT
>Ga0210407_10002128_pt1 | contig 17354 bp, 11 predicted proteins | sample IncBWC27MmetaG_FD_150860 | JGI IMG/M metagenome (GOLD analysis project Ga0210407, IMG submission 150860) | Forest soil microbial communities from Barre Woods Harvard Forest LTER site, Petersham, Massachusetts, United States - Inc-BW-C-27-M | ecosystem: Environmental > Terrestrial > Soil >...
CGTCAGTGAAGAGCTGGCGATACCAGTCGAGCGTGAGATGGCTCGGCGGAAATCCACCGACGCCGTCGCGATTGAAAGAATAGAGAATGAGGACAACAATCGGCAGATAGATGAACGCGAAAACCACAGTGGCGTAAATGGCGAGAATGGGGGCGCGACGCGTTGACGTGCTGCGGCTCATTCGAAGGACCAGCGTTTTTCGAGGCGTTCGGTCAGGAAGAGGAGGGTAAGAGTGATGAGCAGAATCGAGACGGAAATCGCGGCGCCCAGGGGCCAGTCGTAGGTTGCGCCGAAAAGGGTTTGCACGATGTTGGCGATCATGGTGCCGGAAGAACCGCCGACGAGGAGCGGAGCTAAGAAATCGCCGAGAGAGAGAACGAAGGCGAAAGTGGCTCCGGCCAGTAGGCCGGGCATCGAGAGTGGCAGGATCACACGGAAGAAAGTGGAAGTGGGTGAGGCGCCGAGGTCTTCGGAGGCTTCGACAAGCGGGCGAGGAATGTGCTCTAGCGAGGCGTAGAGCGGGAGGAAAACGAAGGGCGTGTAGATGTGCGTGAGCATGAGGACGACGGCGAAGGGGCTGTAGAGTAGGAAACTGACGGGTTCGTGAGTGAAATGGAAGTACTGGAGAAAGCCGTTGAGGACCCCTTCGCTGCCCAGGATTGTTTTCCAGGCGTAGCCGCGGACCAGATAGCTGACCCAGAGAGGCACGACGACGAGCTGATAGAGCAACTCTTTGCGCGCGCCGGAATGAAACGAGAGGTAGTAGGCGAGCGGGTAGGCGAGGAGCAGAGCGCAGAGCATTACCGAGGCTGCGATGCGCATGGTGCGGAAGAGAACTTCGGCGTAGAGGGAATTGGTGAGGAGTTTTTGGTAATTGGAGAGATTCCAGGCATGGACGAGGACGCCGTCTTGAACCGTCCAGAAGCTGTGGGCAAACATGAGCGCGTAGGGCAGCAGGAGGAAGAGCGCTACCCAGAGGAGCGGCGGGGCGGAGACAAGCGTTTTGTAGGCGCGTGAGTACATGACGAGGTCAGTCCGCGACGCGAATAGCATCGGCGATGGCGAAAACAAAATCGTGTTCGCCCGTGAGCGGTCCGCACGCGGGAAGGCGCACGCGCAGGAGCTGGCCTGCCCCGCAATCCACTTCGAGCAACTCGCTGGCGCCGCCGTAGATTTGTTGGCGGACCGTGGCGCGAAACTTTACTTCGCTGGTCTGGCGTTTGCCGTCCGGGCAGAGGCGGATCGATTCCGGACGGAGCGAGAAAACTGCGGGGGCGTCCGCTTCTTCGAGTGGCCAGCGCAGAACGCCGGACGTCGCAATACTGCGGCGAATTTCGCCACGGAGCAAATTTGTTTGCCCGATGAACTGCGCGGTGTAGGCCGTGACGGGATGCGCGTAGATTTCTCGCGGCGAAGCGACCTGCTCCAGCACGCCATCGCGGAGCAGCGCGATACGGTCGGAGAGGGCCATGGCTTCTTCCTGATCGTGAGTGACGAACAAAAAGGTGATGCCGATTTCGCGCTGGAGGGCCTTCAATTCGCTTTGCATTTGTTTGCGGAGACTAGCGTCCAGCGCGGAGAGCGGTTCATCGAGAAGCAGGAGTTGCGGGCGATTGACCAGGGCGCGGGCAAGAGCTATGCGTTGCTGTTGGCCACCGCTGAGCCGTAAAGGGCGCGCGCCCGCGAATTCCACCATTTTCACCAGTTTCAAGGCGTCATCGACGCGGCCAGCGATTTCATTCTTTGGCACACCGCGCACACGCAAACCGTACGCGACGTTACCCCGCACGTTGAGGTGCGGGAAGAGCGCGTAGTTTTGAAACACCGTATTTACGCGGCGCTTGTAGGGCGGCAGCGTGTCCAGCCTCTCACCCGACATGCAGATTTCGCCGGCTGTTGGTTGTTCGAAACCGGCGATCAGGCGGAGAAGAGTGGTTTTGCCGGAGCCGCTTTCGCCGAGCAGAGTGAGGAATTCGCCGGAGGCGATGTTCAGGGTAATGTTTTTCAGGACCTCGCGGGTGCCGAAGCGCTTGGCTATTGCGCGCACTTCGAGCAGCGGAGCGTTGGCATCCGCGGAGGCGGACTGCGGAATGGGGGCGGAGCTCACTGCGCGGCTTTCACCTCGTTCCAGATTTCGTTGTACTTGGGGCGGCGCGGGACATCCTGCCAGAAATAGATCCGCTGCATGTACGCGTCGGGATCGTCCATGTGGAGGTTTTTCTTTTCGGTGTCGGACATGAGAGTGGTGGACTGGGGATTCGCGGGCGAGTAGCCCGTCACATTCGTCACCAGTTTCTGTGTCTTCGCTTCCATCATGTATTCCAGGAACTGCGCAGCCAGTTCTTTCTGCTGGCTGGCAGCGGTGATCATCAAGTGATCGATCCACCCGGTAGTATTTTCTTTCGGAATGGCTTCGCCGATCGGGAAATTCAGTTTGCGGAGCTGGTTGGTCATCAGTGGCCAGCCCATGGCGGCGGTGATTTCGTGGTTCTGGAAGAGATTGGTGAGCTCGCCGCCGCTGGTCCAGTACTTGCGAATATTTGGTTTGAGTTCGATGAGCTTTTTCTTTACGGCTTCGAGCTGGTCGTCGGTCAGATTGTAAATCTGATAGGGGTCGGGTTTGTCGTAGCCCAGGACTTGCGCGGTCATGTAGACGCTGGAGAGCTCATCCCATAGAGAGATTTTTCCTTTGTATTTTGGGTCCCAGAGAATGCTCCAGGAATTCGGCGGTTGCGTGAAAGACGTTGTGTCGTAGAGCAGTGGATTTGGTCCCCAGACGAAGGGGACGCCGTAGGTCTGTCCGTTGCTTTTGACGAGCGGGGAATTGCGGAGTTTGCTTGAGAGCTGACTGTAGGATGGGAATCTGGAAAGTTCGAGGGGGGCGGCGAGGCCTGCGCGCACGATGGAGGTGGCGACGTCGCTGGAAGGCGAAATCACATCATAGTTGGAAGCGCTTCCTCCGCGGAGCTTGGCCACCAGTTCGTCGCTCGATCCCATGTACGACGCAACGATCTTGCAGTGCTGGGCTTCCTCGAAGGGACGCACGAAGGAAGGATCGGCGTATCCTTCCCAGACGAGCAGGCTGAGCGTTGCTTCTTTTTTCGTGCAGGCGCCACAGAGCATCGCGATAGCCATGATGGCCAGGACGATTGCGCGCCGGTTCATTTGGCCTTCCACTTTGGCAGCATGCACATTCTCCTGGGCCTAGATTTGGCAGTCCCGAGTCAAATCTTTCAGAATGTCGGCGGCGTATTCACCCACAGCAGCCAGGTCTCGGAACGTCCCGGATTTCTCCAGCGGTGCGGCGTCGAGCTTTCGAAATAGAGGCTGTCGCCGGTTTTAAGCTGGTAATGTTCTTTGCTGTCCAGCCAGATTTCAAAATCGCCGCGAAGTATGTGCAAGAACTCTTCGCCTTCGTGCGCGTAAGACTCCCCGCTGCCGCCGCCGGGTTTAATGCGAAAAAGATGCGGCTCCATCACCGTTTGGCCCCAGGCGAGAAGTTCCATGCGCACACCGGGAGTGGTTTCCAAAACTTTTCGCTGGCCGGGCCGGACAAGCCGGGGATTTTCTGCGGCGGTTTCGAAGAGGGAGAGGATATTGGTGCGGTAGAAACGCGCGATGCGGCGCAGTGTGGAAATTGAGGAGCGCATTTGGCCGCGTTCGAGCGCGCTGAGAAAGCCAACGGAAACTCCCGTGGCCCGCGCGACCTGCGCGAGGGAGAGGCCGCGACGCGTGCGCAGCCTGCGGAAGCGCTGGCCGGGTAGCGGAACGGTTTCTGCTGGAGCCGAGACCAGCCCCTGGCGTTTCAAGACGTGGACGATGGCCGCGGGATTCAGTCCGCGGGCGCGGCGGAGAAAAACGGCGCGCTGCAGGAGACGTACGTCAGCTTCTGCGTACAAGCGGTAGCGGCTTTCCGTGCGATGCGGAGAAACGAGGCCCAGCGCTTCCCAGGCGCGCAGCGCAGACGAGGAAACGCCCACGCGGCGCGCTACCTCGCTGATGCGCAGGAGGTGGTGGGCCTCTCGATTTGCCGATGGTTTGGAGAAATTCTTTCCGCTTGACACGGCTTCCGGCTTTCTCTAAGTTTGCTGGATTATAGTAAGGTTTTGGGGGCGCAGCAACCTCGAAGAATCTGGCGCCAAATCATTCTTCGAGACAAGGGGTGAGTTCATGAAATTGGTTGAGGGCCTTTGGCTGCGCAATGCGCGCCGCCACCGCAACATCCTTTCCCTGTTATTTCCCGCGCTAGCCGTGCTGCTGGCCGCGCCATTCGCGGGAGCGCAGAGCACCGGCGGGCGGATTCGCGGAACGGTCAGCGATCCCAGCGGCGCCTCGGTAGCTGCCGCGACCGTTACGCTGATCAATGAAGCGACCCATGCGACCCGCGAAGTGCAAAGCGGGGCGAACGGAGAGTACATTTTCATTGAAGTGCCTGTCGGCAGCTATGAAATCGACGTCGCCCAAGCAGGGTTCAAGAAGTATGTGCGTAAGGGAGTCGGGCTGGATTTGAACGAAGTTATCAGCGTCGATATCACGCTGCAACTCGGATCGTCAGCAGAAAGAGTAGAGGTCACGGACGCGCCGCCGGTCATAGACACGACGTCAACGCAGCTCGGCGCGGTCGTCAACCAACGCTCCTCGACGCAGTTGCCGCTGAATGAGCGAGACGTGTATCAGCTGCTGCAATTGCAGCCCGGCGTCCAATCACAGATTGGAAACAATTTGTTTTACGGCTCGGACAAGCCTGGCGTTGTGACCGTGAATGGCGGTCGTGGCCGCTCGAACAACTATTCGGTGAACGGCGGTGATGGAAACGACCTGTTTGCCAACCTGCCTGCCGTGCAGCCGTCGCCGGACAGTATCGAAGAGTTTCGCGTTATCAGCAATTCGTTTGACGCCGAGTATGGCAGGAATTCGGGTGCGGTCGTCAACGTGGTGACCAAGTCGGGCACGAACAACTTCCATGGCAGCGTGTACGAATTCTTCCGCAATGACGTCCTCAACGCACACGGATTCTCCTTCCAGCCGACCCCGAAACCGCCCTTCAAACAAAATCAGTTTGGCGGAACCATCGGTGGGCCGGTCATAAAGGACAAGGTCTTCTTTTTTGGGTCGTATGAAGGACGGCGTATCGTGCGGGGCGTCGTTTCACAGCAAGTGCCCGTCCCCACAGGCGCGGACGAAAATGGTGATTTTTCAGCGGGCGGAATGTTCAGCGGTACGCTAACGGACAACACCGTCGCTACGATCCTGCAAAATCGTCCTGGCTGCGCCGCGGCGATTGCCGCGCAAGGCGGGGCCGCACCTGTGGCTGGCACCCCCTACGGGACCTTCAAAGATGCTAGCAACGTTATCCACCCCGGCGTTTTTACGAATACCCTTACGAATACGGAGAGTCAGATTCCGACTGCCTGTTTTGATCCCGTGGCCCTGAGCCTGCTGAAGTATTTGCCTGGCTCGGGAGGCACCAGTGCCCTCGCGCAAGACGTTTCCAAGTCTGCAGACCGCGGCGATCAGTTCTCAGTTCATTACGACCAAATCCTGAACAAGGCCCAGAAGCTCTCGGTCTATTATTATTACAACAACGACAACACATTGGATCCCTTTGCCATCTTCCAGTTGGCGGGCGCTTCGCTGGGCAATTTCGGTGGTCGGATTATTTCGCACGTCCAGCAAATTAATGCCAGCCATACATGGACGATTGGCTCAACGGCGGTGAACGAATTTCGTTTTACATTGTTCCGCGAAGCCGAACCGCAGTTCTACACGCCGACGACGACGAATCTTGTAACAGCTTCCTGCGGCAGCGCCATTCCCGCCGCGCAATGTTTCGGGGGGACATCGGACACGGCGCTGGTCGATGCCAATGGGAATCCGCTGGGCGCGGCAGGAAGCCCCAATACGCCGCTGTGCCCCGGCCAGTTCGGATGCGGGATCCACCCGGGTCTCGGCTCGAAGTTTGAAGGGGTGCCATTTGTGACTTTGGGCGGCACCACCGGTCTCTTTGGAAACAACTTCGAAGGACAATTGCCGCAGACGGGCAATACCTTTCAATTCAGCGACAACTACAGCAAGATTATCGGCAATCACAGCCTCAAGTTTGGCGCTGACACGCGGTATCAGAAATTCGACCAGACAGTCTATTTCAACGTAAACGGCGAGTACATCTTGGGGACGGGCGGATCCAATGACACGGGTTCTACTGATCCCTATGCGAACTTCCTGCTGGGATTACCCAATTCCTATTCGCAGGGTTCCGGCAACAAAGAACTAGTTCGCAGCACTTCGCTCTATCTTTTCGCGCAGGACAGCTGGAAGGTCAGGTCCAACGTTACGCTGAACTATGGTTTGCGCTGGGAGATGAACACGCCGCTGACCGACATAGGTCAGAAAGTGCAACGGTTTAATCCGGGGCAGAACTCGACGATTTATCCCTGCCAGCTTTCCGCGGTAAGCATCGCAACGTTTCAGCAGCTTCCCCAGTTTCAACAAGGAGCGGCAGCTCCTCCGACACCAGACTGCCTCAATACGGGAACTCTGCCCACGGGACTTGTGGTCCCAGGCGACAAGGGCGTCCCAGGCGGACTAATCAACACTTACACCAAAGCATTTGCACCGCGGCTCGGCCTGAATTGGAGTCCTGGCTGGAAAGGCGGCGCACTCTCCAAGCTCACCGGCGGCCCGAACAAGACTACGGTCAGCATGGGTTGGGGACTCTTCTACAACCCCATTGAACAATTGGTTCTTGAACAGTTCGTCGCCGAACCGCCTTTCGGCATCAGCAACTCGGTTTCTAATCCGCTCTTCAGCACTCCCTTCGTAGGACAAAATGGGACCACTAAACCAAACGTCTCGAACGGCTTTCTCACTCCGCCGCGCGGCCAGCCGGTGGACTGGTCGCTCTATCGTTCGATCCTGCTCTTCGGACAATTTCCGACGAGTCTGCGGACGCAGTACTCGGCACAGTACAACCTAACCATCAAGCGCGAACTGCCGGGCGATATTCTCTTCCAGATCGGCTACGTTGGCTCGCAGGGCCACCGGCTTCTTGCTATTTACGATCAGAATGCCGGGAATGGGCAAACTTGCCTGGACCTGAATGCGGCGCTGGGAACGGGCACCTGCAGCACTTTTGGCGAGGACAGCTCTTACACTGTTCCTGCGGGAACGGTTATTCCTCAGGGCGGGTTTCATTTGCCTTACAACGCTGGTTCAGGAGGCTTGGTCATACCCGCTGGAACAGTACTGGCCAATCCCGTGACACTCGTCGGTTTGCGCCCCTTTTCGTCGCCCAATTGCCAGCCTTTGAATTCGAATCCTTTGACGAACGGCTGCCCTGCTGATGGAACGCCTACCTTCGGAAGCATCTTTAATGAGAATACGGCGGCGCATTCCAACTACAATTCGTTGCAATCGCTTTTCCAGAAGCAGTTCTCCCGCGGAATTCAATTTCAGGCGTCCTACACGTACAGCAAGTCGCTCGACAACGCCTCGAGCTTCGAGGAAATCCTAAATCCGACCAATTTTAATGCGACCTATGGGCCGTCGCTCTACGACGCGCGGCATCGCTTCGTTTTCAACTACGTCTGGGATTTGCCAGTCCCGAAGATGCAAGGCTTTGCCGGCAAGGCCCTGAACGGCTGGCAGGTATCGGGGATCTACACTTTTCAGAGCGGCTTTCCGATCTTGATCAACAATTGCAATGACAGTGAATTAGAAGGCAGCATTCAGGGATTCGAATGCCCTGGGAAACCGAATTTGATTGGCACCTTTAAGACCCACAATCCGCGCAAGGACGGTTTCGTTTTCGATCCCAACCAATTCGATAACACCATCTTCGACCCAAGCACGGGCCCAAATACCGATCCTACGGCGATCACCCTCGGCCAATTCGGGAATACCCCGCGCACGCTTTGCTGCAATCCGCCCATCAATAACTGGGACATGGGGATCTTCAAGGACACCCAGGTCGGCGAAAAGTTGCGTGTGGAATTCCGGACGGAGATCTACAATGTATTCAACCACGCGCAGTTCTACAGCGTCGACGGCAATTCTGGCAACCAGGGCACAACTTTCGGCCAGCCGCAGAAGGTGCGCGACCCGCGGCTGCTCCAGTTCGCGCTGAAACTGCTGTTTTAGCGATCGATGTGGCTTCCGAGCAACAAACAGGCGCGGCTCACAAAGGCCGCGCCTTCGCACGTTCGAAGAATGAGAGAGAAGCAGCCCCATCTAGAAAGTTCTGGCAGCACAAACTGACCGCAGGGAACAGACCTGCACGCGTTGGCCGCTGCGCGGCCATCCAGGATATGGAATAGGGAATGCACGACGCACTACGGAAGGAAATCGCCACTTACGAGAAGCGCACGCCGAAATCCGCGGACGCGTACAAGCGCGCTTTGCAACGCATCCCGCTCGGTGTTGCCAGCAATTACCGCCACTACGAGCCCTATCCGTTATTCGTGAAGGATGGAAAGGGAAGCAGCATTCACGACCTCGATGGAAACGAATACATCGATCACAACCTTTGTTTTGGCGCGCTGATGGCCGGGCACTGCCATCCCGCGGTGGTGAAGGCCGTCGAACAAAAGCTGCAGGAAGGCACGACGTTCGGCATGCCGCATGACATGGAATGGGAACTTGCGGAGGAAATCTGCAAACGTCATCCGGTCGAGATGGTACGCTTCGGCTCCAGCGGCACGGAAGCTACCATGCATGCCTGCCGCATCGCACGTGCCGCCACGAACCGCGAGAAAATTCTGAAGTTCGAAGGCGCTTACCACGGCCTGCATGACACCGCCCTCGTCAGCGTCAAACCCAAAGCCGAAGACTACGGCGATCCGGACGCGCCAAACTCCGTCCCCGGCGGAGGCGGCGTACCCAAAGCGGCGGTCGCGAATGTCGTCGTCGCTGCTTTCAATAACCTCCCGAGCGTCGAGCGCCGCTTCCGAGAAAACTCCGGCCAGATCGCCGCGATCATCCTCGAACCTATTCTGATGAACGTCGGGCTGTGCATGCCGCAGCCCGGTTTTCTTCAGGGCTTGCGGGAGATAGCCACGAAAAACGGCGCACTGCTCATCTTCGACGAAGTGAAAACCGGCGCGAAACTCGCTTGGGGTGGTGCCAGCGAATACTTCGGCGTGAAGCCGGACATGATTTGCCTGGCGAAGTCCATCGGCGGCGGACTGCCGCTGGCCGCGTTCGGCGCTAGCCGGCCGGTGATGGATTTAATCGCACAACACAAAGTTTTTCACGGCGGCACGTACAACACGAATCGCGTGGCCATGGCCGCAGGGCTTGCCACGTTCCGTGATGTCCTTTCGAGAGAGAACTACGCGCATGTCGGTAAACTCAGCAAGCAGCTCACCGAGGGCTATCGCGCCGTCGTGAAGAAAGCCGGCCTGCAGGCCTACGTCATAAGCGCCGGCGTCAACGGCGCGTTGATGCTTTACCCGCAGGAAATTCGCAATTATCGCGATTGGACCAATATCGACATCGATCTTTGGCGCCACTACTGGTTCGCGATGGTCAATCGGGGCGTGCTGCCGCAGCCCTATTGGTGGGACGAGCAGTGGACCATCTCCGTCCAGCACACGGAGGCCGACATCGACAAACATCTCGCCGTGTTCGAGGAAGTGGCGCCCGGGCTCGCGAAAGCGCAGCTCGAGCGCGGTGCAGCCTTCGTTGGCGCCGCGGGCCACTGATGAGTCGCTGATTCCCGGAGACCACTCCATTGGAGAACGAGGCCGCCATCGCGTCCGCCGCGCCCGCAGTTCAAGAACCGCCTCACCTGCGGCGTGTTTTGGGGCGCATGGACCTCGTTCTGCTTTTTGTTGTAGCCGTCTTCAATTTGAATGTTGTTCCATCGATTGCTGCCAACGGCGGCGTCACCGTCTGGCTCTGGCTCATTTCGCTTTTGCTTTTCTTCTGGCCGCAAGGGATTGCGGTTATCGAGCTTGCTCACCGATATCCCGGAGAAGGCGGTGTGTACCTCTGGGCCAAGGAAGTCTTCGGAGACTTTCACGGTTTTCTCTCCGGTTGGTGCTACTGGACCAACAACATGATGTATGTGCCGACGATCATGTTGTACTTCGTCGGTGTTTCGGTTTTTGCGCTCGGTTCCGGTCACGAGGCGCTGGGTGATAACAAAAGTTTTGCGCTGACCGCCTCGCTTCTGCTGTTGATTTTTCTCGTGGTGCTGAATGTCGTCGGCCTCGGCGTCGGTAAGTGGGTCAACAATCTCGGCGCGATCGGCACCGGAATTGCCGCTGCGGTTCTGATAGGGCTTGGCATCGTTGTGGGGTTGCGATTCGGGACGAGCGTGACCTGGGCTGACTTTCGAATCCCACCTAATCCAAGATTCGTGCTGAATTCCTTCGGTGTGATTTGCTTTGGACTGGTAGGGCTCGAGCTTGCTTCGGTGATGGGCGACGAAATCGAGAATCCGCAAAAAACCCTGCCGGGAGCAGTCGCCTGGGGGGGCGTGCTTTCCGGCTTGCTCTACATTGGAGCGACGCTGACGCTGCTCATCGCCGTCAGCAAGGACGATATCAACGTGCTCCAAGGCATTGTTCAAGCGGTCGGGCACATGGCCAGCCGCGTCGGAGTTTCCTGGATCGTCGCGCCCTTCGCGTTTTTGCTGAGCATGTCCATCGCGGGCATCGCATCCGCGTGGCTCGGCGGTTCGGCGCGAATTCCATTTGTCGCCGGACTCGATTCCTACATGCCCGCCTGGCTGGGCAAGGTGCATCCCCGTTATCGCACGCCGTACGCCGCGCTGATCGTTCACGCCGCGGTCTCCATGGTCCTCGTGGTGCTAAACTTCAGTGCTTGGTGGATCTGGAATAAAATTATCGGCTTGTCGTTGGTGGCCTACCTCTTGCGCGCGTTGGGGGTTGTCGTGGCGAACTTATCGGCGAGCGAAACCGGAGTGCAGGAAACTTTTCAGAAGCTGCTTTCGCTCGCTGTGGTTCTGCAGCTAGTTCCCTTTCTTTATATGTTTGGGGCGTTGCTGAGAATCGCGTTCAGCGATTCCTTTCGAAGAACCTGCTACAGCAGGGCGACGTTGATTCTTTCCGGCGCCAGTGGGCTGGTCACTACCATTCTGGGAATCGCCCTGGCTTTTTTCCCGGCGCAGCAGGTCACCTCCATTCTTTCCTATGAGGTGTGGATGTTTGGCGGAACATTGTTTTTCACCGGGCTTGCCGCGTTTTTCTTTTTCATTTACGGGCGCCGCAAGACAGCGAGAAAACTTGCCGAAGCAGTTCCGGTTATTTGAGCTTGGCGGACGCTCGCTCGGGCGCCGACTCGGCGAGGAGTTTGGGAGGTGGTGATGTCCAGCAGCGCGACGGCGGGAGTTCGAACGTACAAGAATTATGTCAATGGCCAATGGCTTGCCAGCGCCTCGGGAGAAACATTTCCGGTTTATGATCCTTCGACCGAGGAAGTCATCGCCGAGGTTGCCGCCGCTGGCGCCGCCGATGTCGATCGCGCTGTAAAAGCTGCGCGCGCTGCCTTCGACGGCGGGCCGTGGGCCACGACTTCCGCGCAGGACCGCGGCCGCGTCCTTTTCAAGCTGGCTGAAAAAATCCGCCAGAATACCGCACAGCTTGCGGAAATCGAATGTCGCAACACCGGCAAGCCTATCGTCGAAGCGGAGTACGATATCGCGGACGTCGCCACCTGTTTTGAATACTACGGCGGCCTGGCCAACAAAGTCCTCGGAAGCGTGAATCCCGTGCCGGCCAACGCGCTTAGCTTCACGCTCCGCGAGCCGGTCGGCGTCGCCGGACAAATTATTCCGTGGAACTATCCGCTGCTCATGGCCGCGTGGAAACTCGCGCCCGCGCTCGCCGCTGGCTGCACATGCATTCTGAAGCCCGCCGAACAAACTCCGCTGACGGCGCTAGAATTCGCAAACTGGTTCGCGGAAGTTGGCTTGCCGCCCGGCGTGGTGAATATCATCAACGGGCTCGGTGAAACGGCGGGCGCCGCGCTCGTCGCGCACCCCGGTGTCGACAAAATCGCTTTCACCGGGAGCGCCGCTGTTGGCAAGCTCATCGTCAAAAGCGCCGCGGACACGCTCAAGCGGGTCACGCTCGAACTGGGAGGCAAATCGCCTAACATTTTCTTTACCGACGCGGACTGGGAAGCGTCCATCGATGGCGCGCTCTTCGGCGTGTTCATCAACCAAGGAGAAGTCTGTTCCGCGGGCAGCCGCATCCTGGTCGAAAAACTGATCTATTCGAAGTTTGTCGAGGCCATGACGGAGAAAGCCAAGCGCATCAAGCTTGGCGCGCCTCTCGAGCGCGAAACGAAAATGGGCCCGCTCGTCAGCAAAGAACAATATGACCGCGTCAGCTCTTATCTCGAACTCGGCAAGACAGAAGCAAAAGTCGCCATCGGTGGCGGGCGCCCGAAGCAGTTCGGCAAAGGCTACTATCTCGAGCCGACAATTTTTTACGACGTGGACAACACCGCTCGCATCGCCCGCGAAGAAATCTTTGGCCCCGTGGCGTCCGTGATCCCCTTCGATGGAGAAGCCGACGCTATCCGAATTGCCAACGACACGCCGTATGGCCTCGCCGCGGCCGTCTGGACGCGCGACATCTACAAAGCCTTCCGGGTAGTGAAGGCGCTCCGCGCCGGCATCGTTTGGGTCAATCACATGCAGCCGACCTACGTCGAAGCGCCGTGGGGCGGCTACAAACAGTCCGGCTTCGGCCGCGAACTCGGCCCTTGGGGCCTCGAAGAATATCTGGAGACAAAACAAGTCTTCGTCAATCTCGACGAAACGCCCATTGGCTGGTACTAGAGTTCAGCACGCTGGCCGTGTCCCGGCTGGCCGCTAGAAGGAAAAAAAATGGCTACTATTCAGATTCGTACCGAAATCCCCGGACCGCGTTCGCGCGCGCTGATGGCGCGCCGCGAAGCCGCCATTCCACGCGGGCCCGCGAGCGCCACGCCAATTTTCGCTGCGCGCGCGGATGGCGCGATCGTCGAAGATGTCGACGGCAACCACTACATCGATTTTGCCGGAGGAATTGGCTGCCTCAACATTGGCCACCGCTCTCCGCGCGTCATTTCCGCGATTCGAGAGCAACTCGAAAAGCATTTGCATCTGTGCTTTGCTGTCACGCCGTACGAAGGCTACGTGGCGGTTGCGGAAAAACTGAATTCGCTGGGTCCCGGCAGTTTCGCGAAGAAAACCATTCTTCTCAACTCCGGCGCCGAAGCCATAGAGAATTCCATCAAGATCGCTCGCGCCTATACAAAACGTCCCGCCGTCATCTGCTTCGAAGATGCTTTCCACGGACGCACGCTTCTCACCATGTCGCTGACCAGCAAGACGCATCCGTACAAAGCAGGCTTCCAGCCGTTCGCTAGCGATATCTACCGTATTCCGTTTGCATATCCGTATCGCAGTCCATCCGGCACGACGTCCGCAGACTTTGCGCATCATCTCGAAGACGCATTCAAACGCTCTGTTGCGCCGGAATCCGTTGCCGCCCTGATTGTCGAACCCGTTCTCGGCGAAGGTGGATTCGTCATTCCGCCACGCGATTACTTCAAGCTTCTCCAAAATATCTGCCGCAAGCACGGCATCCTGTTCATCGCGGACGAAGTGCAATCGGGATTCGCGCGCACCGGCAAATGGTTCGCGTGCGAGCATTTCGGCATCGAGCCTGATTTGATCACCATGGCGAAGTCGCTGGGGGGCGGCATGCCCATTGCTGCCGTGACCGGCCGAGCGGAAATCATGGACGCTCCTGGACCGGGCGCTCTTGGCGGCACGTACTGCGGACACCCCGCTTCCTGCGCCGCGGCGCTCGCGGCCATCGAAACTATCGAAAAAGATGGTCTGCTCGCGCGCTCGACGGCGGTCGGCGAGTATTTTGAAAAACGCGCGCGCGGCTGGCAGAAAAAATGGCCCTTGGTCGGCGACGTTCGGGGTCTGGGCGGGATGTGCGCCATCGAACTGGTGCGCAACGCCCAAACCCGCGAACCAGCGGACTCTGAAACAAAGGAGATCGCCAAGTATTGCTATGAGCACGGCCTCCTCATGATCACCGCCGGCACCTTCAACAACGTCATTCGCATTCTCGTTCCGCTCGTGGTCACCGACGAGCAACTAAGTGAGGGGCTGGATGTAATCGAAGCTGCGCTCGCGGGCGTCGCGGAGCGCAAGCAAATCGCGCTTTCCCACGCATAGGTCTGTCATGGAGCGCCGCGCAGCGCCGAACTATCCCAATCGCATCTAACGTAGAGAGACCTTCAGGAGTATTTCGATGGAAGACACAATTACAAAATCCGCGGGCCTCGCCGTCGAACTAAAAGACGCGCGTCTCTTCCGCGAAGCTTGCTACGTCGATGGGCAGTGGATTCAAGCCAGTTCGGGTCAGACGATTAGCGTGGACAATCCCGCCACCAAGGAAATCATCGGCAAAGTGCCAAAACTGGATGGCGCGGAGGCCCGGAGGGCCATCGAAGCCGCGAGCAATGCATTTCCTGCATGGCGCAAGAAAACAGCGAAGGAGCGCGCCGCGATCCTTCGCCGATGGTTCGACCTGATGATGGCCAACCAGGAAGACCTCGCGCGGCTCATGACGCTCGAACAAGGCAAGCCGCTGGCCGAATCGCGCGGAGAAGTCGCCTACGCCGCCGCCTTCCTCGAATGGTTCGGTGAAGAAGCCAAGCGCGTTTACGGCGACACCATTCCAGAGCATCAAGCCGACAAGAGAATCGTCGTCATCAAGCAGCCCATCGGCGTCGTCGCCTGCATCACTCCGTGGAATTTTCCGCTGGCCATGATCACCCGCAAAGCGGGGCCGGCGATCGGCTCCGGCTGCACCGTCGTACTGAAACCCGCGTCGCAAACTCCGTTTTCCGCCCTGGCACTCGCGGAACTTGCCGAACGCGCTGGCGTTCCAAAAGGCGTGTTGAATATTGTTACCGGCTCGGCGACGGAGATTGGCGCCGAGCTTACTTCCAACTCCATGGTTCGAAAGCTCTCGTTCACGGGCTCCACGGAAATTGGAAAAATCCTCATGGCCCAGTGCGCGGGCACGGTGAAAAAGCTTTCTCTCGAGCTCGGAGGAAACGCACCGTTCATCGTCTTTGAGGACGCGGATTTGGACGCCGCCGTCGAAGGCGCGATCGCCTCCAAGTATCGCAATACCGGGCAAACCTGCGTCTGCACAAACCGCCTGCTCGTGCAAGACACCGTCTACGACGCTTTCGCGGAAAAGCTGGCCGCCGCTGTAAAAAAGCTGAAGCCCGCGCCGGGACTGGAAGCGGGCTCGACGCAAGGGCCGCTGATTGACGACGCAGCCGTTGAAAAAGTGGAAAGCCATATCCGCGACGCACAGACCAAAGGAGCAAAAATCCTTGTCGGCGGACACCGTCACGCACTTGGTGGCCGTTTTTTCGAGCCGACCATTCTCACCGATGTGACACCGCAAATGGCCGTCGCGCGCGAAGAGACTTTTGGTCCAGTCGCGCCGCTGTTCCGCTTCAAGACGGAAGCCGACGCCATCGCTCTGGCCAACGATACGGAATTTGGTTTGGCTGCTTACTTTTACGGCCGCGACATTGCCCGAGTCTGGCTCGTCGCAGAAGCTCTCGAATACGGCATCGTCGGCATCAACACCGGAATCATTTCCACGGAAGTCGCGCCGTTCGGAGGCGTAAAGGAATCCGGCCTCGGCCGCGAAGGCTCCAAATACGGCATGGATGAGTACGTCGAAATCAAGTATCTCTGTTTCGGCGGCATTACTTCCTAACGCGGCCGGGCCCGCGCCCGGCGAAGCCTGCCTTCGCAGGTTGGTCCTAAATCGGATTGATGTCTTGGTTCTTCTCCAGCCGCACGATCAGTCCCTGAATTTGCGTCTTCGCTTGGTCCGGCGCGCCCGCCAGCGCAAGCTTCATCTCTTTTACCGCGGTCGAAAAGTCGCCTTTCGCCGACGCCATCCGCGCCAGTTCGCCATGCGTATACCATTCGTTCGGCCGCTTCTGTACGTTTATCTTGAAAACCGCGAACCCTTCGTCTTGCTTCTTCTGAATCTGCAGGCCGCGCCCATATACGTGGAGTTGCACTCCAGTGGCCTTATCAAAGGCTTTCGCCTGGAGAGCTTCCGCCTCCTGTTTCTTTCCCATCGCCGCCAGTATCTGCGATTTCGTCAGCAGATTCTCGAATCTCTCCTCGTTCTGAATGGAGGTGTCTTCCCACTTCAACGCCTGCTCCAGGCTGCAATTGCCGTCCAGGCACCACATCGCCGCTTCGTCATAGCCCGCCCACGTAAATCCACCCGTGTTGCGCAATTGGTTGCGAATGCTGCGCTCGGTAGTGGCCTTAACATCCACGGAAATGTGGAAGGGAACCGCCAGCTTATCCCAACGCAATGTCGCCGCCGCCGACTCCGGTTTGATATCGTCGAACGTGTACGTCAGCGCTTCGCGAAATTCCGCCGGCTGCGGCTTCACGTCCACGCGCAAGGCATCTTCTTTTTCGTCATAGCTGAAGCTGCCCCAAGACGTAGAATTCTTCGAAAAAATAATCGTCCAGTGGTCCGCGTCAGGAATCACATGCAACCCGTACGCGCCAGCCGGCAGCGGCTTCCCTTCGACAGAAACGTCATCCGCAAACGTAATCGTGGTGTTTTCGTTCGCTCCCGCGCGCCACACCTTGCCGTATGGTATGGTCTTTCCCCAGATTTCCCGTCCGCCCACGAGCGGCTCGTGATAAACGATGGTGATATCCGTCAAACCGATTCGCTGCGTAACCGCTGCGCGCTGGCTTAGCGTCGGTAACTTCAATTCCGTCGCCTGGCTGCCATTCTTGAATTGCGCTACCGCCCGGCCCCCCAGGCATGCGATCGCCACCCATAGCCCCAGAAAAATTCTGCACGCTTTTTGCATGAACACACCCCTCCGCAGTTCTGATGCGAACGAAATAGGCCAGCTAGCTCCGCTTCGCCTGGCCTTCTCAACCCTTTTTGGGATAGACGCTCCGCTGCCAAATGTGTGAGCACGATTTCGAGAAGGTGCACGCTTGTGTCCGGCGGCCGGGCAGCGCAAAACGACTCCACCTGGAATAGTAGCTGCCGAGCTAGAGCGAAGCCGGGCTCGCGGGCCGCACTCGTTGTAGAATCTTATTCACTAGTCCTGCCGGCCAGTTCGGCTGACCAAAGAGCCGACGGGACAGGAACACCCTGAGCCCAGCACGGGGTTCTCTTCAAGATGCGCGCCTCAAGATTCGAATTTGAACAACGCTTCTGGATTATCGGCATCATCATCTCGATCGGCTTTTTCCTTTACTTCGCCGATCGCGCGAATTTCGCGGTCGGCCTTATGAATCT
>Ga0210407_10002130_pt1 | contig 17337 bp, 6 predicted proteins | sample IncBWC27MmetaG_FD_150860 | JGI IMG/M metagenome (GOLD analysis project Ga0210407, IMG submission 150860) | Forest soil microbial communities from Barre Woods Harvard Forest LTER site, Petersham, Massachusetts, United States - Inc-BW-C-27-M | ecosystem: Environmental > Terrestrial > Soil >...
CCCATCGAAAGTTGGCCTGGAAGGTGAGTCGTACTCGCGGTCTTGATTCTGGTTTGGGAAATCCTGGTCCCCAGAATCGAGTCATGGTTTAGCGCGCCATCAGGAAAGTGGAGTGTCACTCCGCCGGTAATATGCCTTATTCGGACTTAGCGTTCCCGGTTCCGATTTCGCATCCGAGGCTGATTTGAAATGACCCTCAAAACCACATAGAGTTTGCGCCGGGGGCATCCAGAATGGGTGGCCAAATACAAATCAGTTGTTGTACGGCAGCGCCATAGAATTCCGGCATGGTGAATTTCACAATCGCCATGGCGAATCCAGTCGAGGTTTTACGCGAGACAACACCCGGAATCTTCGCGTTGCAGGCGCTAATCTTTAAGAGCAATTCGTTCTGTTGCAGCTCGGAAAAACGAGGGAATGCAATTAATGAATTTCACCGGGAAAGTGGCGCTCATCACCGGCGCGGGCAGCCCCCTTGGGATAGGTTTCGCCGCTGCCCGTCTCCTGGCACAGCAAGGGTCAAAAATTGCCATCACTTCCACGACCGACAGAATCAAAGAGAGGGCTCGCGAACTCGCCGCGGAGAACGTCGATGTCTTGGCTTTTCCCGCAGACCTGCGCGATCACGCGAGCTCTCACATGCTGGTTCGTGAAGTGCTCGTACGCTATGGCCGTATCGATATCCTTGTCAACAATGCCGGCATGACTCAGGTTAGCAATCCTGACCAGACCCTCTCGTTGTCTCTAGCCGAGCTTACCGAGGCGGACTGGGATTACAGCATTGCGCTCAACCTCAAGACCACTTTTAATGTCACAAAAGCGGTTCTGCCATCCATGCTGACTGCAAGCTATGGCCGTATCGTGAATGTTTCGTCAGTCACCGGCCCACTCGTGAGCAATCCTCGCTCAACGGCCTACAGTACGGCCAAAGCTGGCATGGTCGGGTTGACCCGCAGCCTCGCACTCGAGCTTGCGCGCAAGGGAATCACCGTAAACGCGGTAGCGCCCGGCTGGATTGAAACCGCATCCTCAACCGCGCAGGAAATCATCGCTGGTAAGAATACGCCTGTCGGCCGCCCCGGGCGTCCTGAGGAAGTCGCCGCTGCTATCGCGTTCCTCGCTTGCGAATCCGCATCCTACATCACCGGCCAGATGATCGTCGTCGACGGCGGCAATACCGTCCAGGAGTACAAAGGCCCACCCGATCTTTACTACTGACCATTCTGGGGAAGGCGTGGCGCGAGCGTTAGGGGATTTCCACTGGCGACAAACGTTAGAGCTGTATCGGACGGGCGTTTTCTCGAAGGTGCGAAATTAGGCAGGCTGCTCTGCGCGCGTTCGATACAGGCGTTTGAACGAAGCCGCCCGCGCGGTGGACGCGAGCCCTATGCAAATTCAATGTAGAGAGGGGTTGGCGTCGGGATGTGCCGGGGCTGTCGAGCGGAGCATAGTAGATCACACGGCGCGTTTTTTGAAAGTGGTTGGCGAACGCAACTCCTACGGCCTGCGCTGCGCTTACTAGGTTTGATTGGCAGCGGAACAACGGCTGCATAGGCTTGGCGAGGCTAAATTCCAACTTCAAATGGGGGGATTGTCGCCAACAGGGCTTGCTACCGAATGATTGGAGTCAGGCGAGATAAGTGGCTGCGTTTCAATTGTTAGAGCCCCATCGTAGTGGTGCGCAACAAACGGGCAAGGAAGCCCTCAACAATCGTAGATCATCCGCCACCAACAGCGATGATGGATGGTGAATTCCCGCGGGCCAGCATAGAGGGGGAGACTAATTTTTGTTCTCAAGCAAACGAGCCATCACCTGTGGGTCGCTTGTGGGTAGCTTGCAAACGTATTTTTCACAAACGTAGGCTGTGGCGCGATCTTTTATACGATGGGCTCCCGCTACAAACGGCAACCAGCGAGCAAGTTGCTGCTGTCCGGGTCCGCCATCGGCGAGAAGAAGAATCTTGTTTGGAAGGAACCTAGTGTTCACCTGCCGCAACAATTCACGGGTGTCCCGGGACCTGGGGTCGCCGGCAATGAGGATTTGTTTCGTTTCCGCCAGGCGAAAATCGAGAGCGGAAGCAAGGGCTGGTACTGCCTCCGGGTTAGATTGGAGTCGAGCGGTGAAAGCGGATAGCGTTTTATAGGCTTTATCACGCCACTCGGCGCGGTCCGTGAATTGTCCGAGCCGAAGGAGATTCATGGCAGCAGTTGAATTGGGCGAAGGCTCGGCACCGTCGTAAGAATCGCGCGTACGGCTCAGAAGCGAAGGATCAGTGGTACCTACGTCGAAGTAGCCGCCGTCTTTGGCATCTCCGAAGAGTTGGTCCTGTTGTTCTTGCAGGGAAACGGCCCATGTGAGCCAGTGGGCATCGAAGCCCGCCTGGTACAGATCCAAGAGACCACTGATGAGATCGGCGTAGTCGTCAAGAACTCCGTCAACGCTAGGACTGCCCGCGCGGTAGCTGCGCCAAAGCCTTCCCGTTTTCAAGTCGTAGAGATGGATTTCGAGAAACTTTGCCGTGGCCTGTGCGCGTTCCAGATAGCGAGGCTCATCGAGGGCTTGGCTGGCTCGCGCCAGAGCGGAGATCATCATGCCATTCCAGGCTGTAACGATTTTGTCGTCGAGAGGGGGCTTCGGGCGGCGAGCGCGCGCATCGAACAGGGCCTTCCGCCCGGCAGTCAGCTTCTCTGCAGTTTGTTCAACGGTCAGACCAAATTTCTTGGCTGTGTCGTCTGTCGAGTATGCCTCATACAGAACGTTCTGACTGTGCAGTTCGCCGCGGAGGTCTTGTTGTGCAGGGACGTTGCCAGCGGATTCGACTCCATACGCATATTCGAAGACTGCGGCGTCCTGCCTGCTCAGGACGCTCTCCATTTCTTTCGCCGTCCAAATGTAGAAGACCCCCTCACTGGTCTCGGGCTTTCCAGGAGCAATTTGACTGTCGGCATCCTCGGCGGAGGCGAAGCCGCCGCGAGGCTGCTGCATCTCACGAAGCGCAAAATCAAGAATGTTGCGCGTGGTGTCGGCATAGAAGCGGTCGTGAGTGATCTGATAGGCCTCAGCGTAAACCGCGGCAAGTTGTGCTTGGTCGTAGAGCATCTTCTCGAAGTGGGGAACGAGCCAGGCAGCGCCTGTGGAGTATCTGTGAAAGCCGCCGCCCAGTTGATCGTGGATGCCGCCGCGCTCCATCGCGCTGAGCGTGTTGAGTGTGATGTCGAGGGCCTCGTGCTGGCCGGTGCGAGCGTAATAGCGAAGCAAGAAACTCAGAGCGACCGGCCTGGGGAATTTCGGTGCCCCGCCAAAGCCGCCGTTCGCCGCGTCGTAAGTCGAAGCGATCTGTTTATATGCTTGGTCAAGAATAGCGGGTTGCAAATCTCCCGCGGCCGGAGGTTGTTTGCTGACCATCTCAATTAGTTGTTGCGTGGCGCGCGCTGCAGTCTGGACGATGGAGTCGTGTTGTGTTTTCCATGCGTCGGCGACCTTTTGTAAGAGCGACTTGAGTTGGTCTGGCGGAAAGTAGGTGCCGCCGAAAAATGGTTTGCGGTCAGGAGTCAGCAGCACATTGAGCGGCCAACCTGCACTTCCCGTGGTGGTTTCCACGTATGCGATGTACAAGCGGTCGATGTCGGGCCGTTCTTCCCGGTCGACTTTAATGGAAACGAAATAATGATTGAGGATGGCGGCAACGCTGGCATCGGAATACGACTCTTTCTCCATGACGTGACACCAATGGCAGGTAAAGTAGCCAATGGAGAGAAAGATCGGTTTGTTCTCCTTGCGAGCCTTTTCAAAGGCTTCGTCGCTCCATGGGTACCAGTCAACTGGATTGTGGGCGTGCAGCAACAGATAAGGGCTCTTGGCACGAATGAGCCGGTTGGTGTGGCGATACTCTCCCGTCTTGGATTGAATGGAAACGCCGGCAGCATCACGAGATTGTCCGTCAGCATTCACCGGATCTAGGAAGGCTAGCAGCAGTAGGCCAGCAAGAAACGGCTTGAATCGTTCATACCGTCTATGCAATCTAACGCCCTCTCTCAACGATTGTCGTCACAGGCAAATGCAAAAGCGCGCTACTGGAGGAAACTCCTTAGACTTAGAGCAATTCATACCCACTCACCGCGATCGAGCCTGCCTTCGGAAAGATGCGACCCTGGACTTTCACTCTTGGTCCTAGCAGCGTCGAATTGTGAATGAGTCCCTGAGAAGCATTCCCGTCAAGGATACCCCAGAGCCGTCCGTCGCTGGTCTGAAGCCAACCGTGGTGTTCCGTCAGCGGACACATGGCGTGATAGCCATACTCTTTCTCCAGGCGGCAGTCCCGGTAGATCAGATTTCCTTCGAGGACAACTTGCCGGGATTCGTCGAGCTTCGAAGACAAAAAGTCCAGTGCATTTGCTGCCGACGCCCGAACGCTCAGAACGAAGAGCATTAGCACTCCCGCCAGAACCAAAGTAGCCGCGATAGCTTGAATGGCCACGGCCCAGTGCCATGGAGGCGAGAGCGAGCCTCGAACGCGGGCAAGGAGCCGCAGGGAAAGTGAAGTCCTCGCATGGCAGATTTCCGATAAGTAGTCAGGCAAGTACAGGCATTCATGGAGCAAGCCCTTTGCGAGGAACTTAAGGCGAGTTGCAGAACCCGTAGCCCATCTATTCGTGCGGTGGGCAATTCTGACTATGAGATTGCGATCAGATTCCATACTTGCGCCTCAAATACGAATCACTCCGGAACCATCCCGATCGTCCCCAGCCACGTTTCCACCTATTGAGGCCATCCCGTTATCGGAAACTTTGTGCGCCGTAGCCCAAACGCATGCCCGCCCTGCGCATACAAATGCATCTCGACGGGAACCCCCTGCCTTCCTCAGTGCAGCATAGTAAGCCAGCCAGTCGTTTCTATGCTCATCTCGTCGAGGGAACGCGAAGCAGTTGAAAAGCTGGCCTCTTTTTGGTCCCAAGTGGTCCCAATGAAGCGGAACTCCCGTTGGGAATTCAGTAGGTTAGTAGGTTAGGTCAGCGGCGAAGGGCGTTGGGTTCGATTCCCATCGCCCGCTCCGGTTCTGCACAAACAGTTCGGAATAGCCCAGTAGATATATGAAGATGCTATTATAAGTTCCTCGCCAAGGCACGAAGGCTCGACGCAAATACATTAAAGCTTGCCCACGAAGCAAGACACGACTTTACCGTCAAGCTTTGGCTCGAGCTTGTTTTGATTCTTAGATTGTTTGGGGTTCTTGACCACTATCCGTCCAGCCTCAAGTTGACAAAGCCATCTTCAATCGTACTGTCCTTTGGGGCGGCTTGCACCGCGCTGTACGTCTGTACTATTGCCAGCGGGCTTGCTGGCTGCATAAATAGAAGGCTCGCTGGGTTGTTGCGTGGGGGCTCTTGCAGCCTGAGCTTTTACGGGAATACGACGACCCGCGGCACACGAGGACGACAATTGTGGCTTCCGCAGTGCAAACCCGTCATTCCAGCGCCTCGCCTCAGGCGAGTTCTTCTACAACGCCTAGCGCAAGCGCGCAGATCTCTCCAATGAAGGATCCGATCGTTCACGAAGTGCCGGTGATGGCTAGCGGCGTGCGCCCTGGAAAAAGTCGCGGCCAGCGGAGGCTGTTCACGGAAGAGGCGAGCACAGTTATGGCTTTTGAGAATGGCGGAGTGATTCGGCTCTCCGCAGCGGTGGCCGTCGGACAGTTGCTGGTTCTTACCAACAAGGGAACCAGGCGCGAAGTCGTGGCGCACGTGAAGCGCAGGCGCGACTGCCGGCCGACGAGTTTTTACGTCGAAGTGGAATTTAGCGAGCGCTCGGCCGGATTCTGGGGCATCGAGTTTCCCGAAACGCCGGAACTTGCGCCGGCAAACGCCCTGCAAGGAGAAGCGGCCGAGTTCGTGCATGAAGCAGAAGCCATCGCGGACGAACTTGCTGGCGAACCAAGAGCGCTGGCGCGCGCTCCCAGCGCCCACGAAGTCACGGCATTGAAGCAGGAAGTCGAGGCGCTGCGCGAGCAACCAATGAAGCTCGAGCAGAACGTCTCCGCGACCGGGCGGCTGGAAGCGCTGCGTATCGGTCTACTTTTCTTAGCACTAGTGCTCTTCGCGACGGTCGCTGGGTGGTATCAGTATCGGCTATCGTGGCAGCCGCAGGCGAAGAAATTTTCTGCCAGCGCGGCCTCAAGCATTGCCGCTCACCCTGATCCTGCAGTGAGCTCGGCGGCTCAGAAGGTCGTGGGCGCGCATTCCAACTCCAGCAGAGCAATACCGGCAAGCGCCGCTGCTGCGCCTCTGCCGAGCGCCGCTTCGCACAACAGGGCGCAATCCACGCCTGCGGCAGGGACAGGGCGTTCCACACTGGCCGTGCCCGTGGCGCCCGCTGACACGGTGGCCGATGCCGCCGTGGTCCCGGAAAAATCGGCCGTAGGCGCCTCCGCCGCAAAGCGCGCCATGCGGCGTCGATCGAGCGAAGCCGCTTCAGAATCGACGGCGCCTTCTTTAGATGAAGCGCCTATCGTCCCCCCGAAACTGATGAAGTCCGTCCGTGCAATTGCTCCGCCGGATGCCCTGCGGGACTTTGTTACCGGTAACGTGACGCTGGACGCCGTCGTGGATCCTGCAGGACTCGTGAAATCGATGAAGGTGCTTTCAGGGCCGGCTTCTTTTCACACCGCCGCCATGGACGCCCTCAAGCAGTACCGTTATGAGCCCGCCACGCAGCGTGGCAGGCCCGTGGCGGCACACATTACCGTCACCATCAAATTCTGGTTCGAACCATAAACCGCCCAGCGGATGCCGAGTGCATCGCGCCATGCTGTCAAAATGAGCGCGGCATACTTCCATTTCCCGCGAGGCCGCTTCCCGAGTGCCTCCGAGCCCGTATTTGGCGTTGGGCTCGATTCCATCGCGCGCCCCATAAACCTCGTTGATGCAGTTGCCCTTGCGCCGCTAAGAAAGAAAATAGGTCCAGGGTTCTGGTTTCAAGTTCATCCCAAATTGCGAACCAGCAATAGCTCCCCGAGGAGAAGAAGTTGAGGACTGCCAGATTCCCAGCGCAAGTACGGCGGTAAAGAGGCAAGCGGGCATGTCCGACCGAACACGCTGTGTGTTGTACGACACGAAGCGAATCAGGTTTGGGGTCTTGGAAATCCCTAGCATTCCCGTGGAAATGCTGTGGCCGCCCATGTGCTATATGTATTTACGATCAAGGTTAGAACACATATTGGGGCTCAAGTGTCTTGAGGGAACCAATGCGGCAGTCACTGAAATTGTTGGTGCGTGTGATTGTGGTTGGGAGCGGGCTCCTCGCTAGCCTCATTGGACTGATCGTTTGTTTTGTCGGCTGGCGTGCTACGCGGGCGCTGCGACTCTCGACAGCGGAAGTTCATTCGGAACGAGAGATTCGCTTCGAAATACATCCATTTGCTGCGGCTGGGGGTGCCAGCTTTGAGGTGGTCAGCGCGCCAGCAGTCTTTTTACAGGCCGCGCGTTTCGAGGATCATTTCTACATAGGAGGACCGGGTGGCCTTTTGGAATTCGATCTTCGGGGTACCCCCTCCCGGCAATTCATCCCCGGCCGGGAGTTGCCACCGTCTCCGCTCGTAGCTCTTGTTCCGGCCCTGCTGGCGGACAGCCAGGAACCGGAGCTGGTGATAGCCACGGCGCAGGATGGTCTGCTGGCTTTCAATGGCCATGGTTTCCGTCAGATTCGACCGCAGGATTCCGAAGCTCGCGCAATAACCTCGATGCTCCCAACGACCGCGGGACATGTCCTAATCGGCACAAAGAAGCTGGGTGTCCTGATTTACGACGGCAAGCATCTGACGCCCTTGCATCCCACTTTGAATGGTCTGTTTGTCACAGCGCTCGCGGGCACAGAATCCGATTTGTGGATCGGAACGCTCAGCCAAGGCGTGTTCCACTGGCATGCCGGCGCGGTCGATTCTTTTGGTGAGGAGCAAGGCTTGCCAGACCGGCAGGTACAGTGCCTTGCGACCTCCAGCGAAAAGACCTATGTGGGCACCGTGCTAGGCGTGGCAGTTTTCGAGGAGGGGCGTTTTTCACAAGTCCTCGCGCCGGGCGTACTTGCTACGTCCTTGCTGGCTACGAATTCGAGCCTGATCGTGGGCTCTGAGGATCAGGGCGTCCTGACCATCCCATTTGGTAGCCAAGAGAGAGAGCCCCTTCTAGCGCATTCGAACAAAACGGCAGAATTGGCCCAGGTCCGCCAGATTTTCGCGTCCGAAAACGACGTTTTTGTGCTTTCCAGCGATGCACTCTATCGCATGAGTGCCCGCGGCCTAGGTTGGCAACAGATATTGAGGCCCGGGACCGCCATTCTCGGCGATCGCAATATTTCGGCGCTGGCTGCGGAAAGAAGTGGACGCGTTTGGATTGGCTATTTCGACCGTGGTCTCGATCTTCTTGACGCTGATGCTGGACGCGCAACGCACGTGGAGAATGACCACGTTTTTTGCGTCAACCGTATCGTACCGGACGGCCCGACCGGAACTGTAGTGGTGGCCACGGCAAACGGTCTGGTCCGCTTCGATTCGAATGCTCGCCAGCAGCAGGTTCTGACGCGAGCCGATGGCCTTATCGCGGACCACGTCACAGACGTGGCCATTTACCACGATGGCTTGGTGGTGGGTACTCCGGCGGGCTTGACCTTCCTGGACGCGGCCGGCCCCCACAGCATGTATGCATTTCATGGACTGGTGAACAACCATGTATACGCTTTGGGCGTTTCGGGCGATGACCTCATGGTTGGCACGCTGGGTGGACTGTCTCGAATCAACAAGGAAACCGTCCGGGTAAATTACACGGCAGGCGCGGGCTCCGGCCTAAAGCACAATTGGATCACGGCGATTGTTCCCGTTGGGGATGAATGGATGGTCGGAACTTACGGCGCGGGCATTCTCAGACTGGACCGCTCCGGGCGTTTTCAATCCTTCGAGAAAGCCACCGCGCCATTCGATGTCAATCCCAACGCCATGCTCGTGACGCCGCATCATGTTTTCGCTGGTTCGCTTGGAAATGGCCTGTACGTCTACGACCGCGATGCGGGGCGCTGGGCGATTTTCACTCATGGGTTGCCATCGCTCAATGTAACTGCCCTGGCGGAAAGCAACGGCATCATCTACGCGGGCACAGACAACGGATTGGTCAGAATTCTGGAGCAGAAACTGCGTCCATGAAAAAAACGCTCGAAGTATTCGCGATCTTGTTCCTTATGCCTTGCCTTGTACTTGCGGATGGAGGCGTGCTGATCCCGCGCGATAAGGCGCAACCTGATGCCAAGATCCTGTCTCTCGAAGAGATGGAGATCACCATTCGAATTGACAATGGCGATGCGCGAATTTTCGTGCGGCAGATTTTCGCTAATCACACCATCCAGATCGAAGAAGGGAACTACGTCTTTGCGTTGCCAAGCCGCGCAACGGTCTCCGACTTCGCCGTTTGGGACGGGCCCGTGCGAATTCCCGCGGTGGTGCTGGAACGCAAGCGTGCCGAGGAAATTTACAATCAATTGAAACAGCAGACGATCGATCCCGGGCTGCTGCAAATGGGAGAGCGCGGCGCGGGGGAAGCGGCCCGCAGCGCGATCTTCAGCGCGCGCATCACACCGATCATGCCATTTGGCACCAAGCGGCTGGAATTTGAATACCACGAATCAATACCAGTGGAAAATCTGAAGTCGTACTTTGCGATTCCGCTGCGTCCAGATGCCTACCAGGCACAGGTGGCTCGGCATCTGTCCATCCATTATGAGTTGCACTCGGCACACGCCATCACGAATTTCGAGGCTGCCGCCAAAAGCTTTCCCATCGAGATCGAGCAGAATTCACCGCATCTAGTGAAAGGACATTTCGAAGGTCAGAACGTAAACCTGACGGAAGACTTCGTTACCACATTCGAACTGGACCGCGCCGGAAGCGACACGCTCGAAGTACTGGCGTTTCGAAACCCCGTGAGCGGGCAGCCATCGCCGACCGAGACTGCTCCCGTGCGCAGCACCAACGAACCAGGCTTTTTTGTCGTGGACGCTCTGCTTGGTGGCGGACAGACCTCACCGGCTGGAGGAAACGCCGCACAAGACTCTGGCCCGGCAAAGGCCATCGTGCTGCTCTTCGATACCTCTCTTTCGATGCAGTGGGAGAAACTGGAGCGCAGCTATCAGGCTCTGGAAACGCTGCTTCGCACGCTGCGACCCTCGGACCGTTTCAATCTCATCCTGTTTAACCAGCAGCAGACGCAACTGTTCGAGCCCGCGCTGGTACGCGCGGATAATGCATCCATCGAGCGCGCGCTGGATTTCGTTCGTGCCAGCCGGCTGCGCGGCGGCACTGATGTGCAGCGGGTGTTGGAGGAAGGCTTGAAGCAATGCGCCGGAGGCGGAAACGGCAGCCGTTACCTCGTTTTGCTCAGCGATGGCGGAGCCACACGCGGGCCCATCCAGAATGGCAAGATTGCGGCGTGGTACGAGACCGCCTGGAAAAAACTGCCCGCGGCCGAGCGTCCGAAGACATACATCTTCGGCGTTGGCGACGACGCGAACCTGCCGCTCTTGCGTTTGCTATCGCGAGAAGATGGAGTACTCGAGCAGGTTCTCTCGACCGAACCGATGGAGTTCAAGCTCAATTCCTTCCTCTCCAAAATCGGCAGAAGCCCTGTGGGCCAGTTGCGGCTGGATGTTGCCTCGGACGCGGGCATCGACGCTGTCTATTCTTTACAGGACTCCTCTTTTTCAGGCTCGCTCGCGGCATGGGTGGGACGCTATCAGAAGCCAAAGCAGGACGCAGGTTTTGAAGTTCACGGCGTGAGGGAAGGCAGTCCCCTGGAAATTTCCGCAAAGGCCAGCCTGCCGCGTGAGTCCCTCGAGCACCCGCAGTTGCCTAGGCTGTGGGCGCGCGCACGCGTAGATGCGCTGCTCGAGAAGATTCAGCGTGAAGGTGAAGACCAAGCAACCATAGACGAAATCATTCGCCTCGCGCGGCAGTATAAATTCGTCACGCCTTACACATCGTTTCTTGCCGTTCCTCGCGCGCTGTTGCGCCCCAGGGTGATTCGACCGGGCGACCCAGTGCTGCGCGTCAGGACCGACGAATCCATCGTCTCGGTGGTCGCGCTGTTTCCGTTCGGTCTGATGCAGCAGCTTCGGTATCTCTCCGGCGAAGCTATCTGGCAGACGCGATTCTTTGCCCCGAGCGACATGCAGGATGGCACCTACAATGTGCGCCTGATTCTGCGTGACCAGGCCGGGCACACGTACCGCGAATCGAAGAGCTTCGTGATCGCCAGCAAGCCGCCGGTCATTCAAATCCGGCTGGACCAGAAGCGTTACCGCCGGGGCCAGGTGGTGGATGTAAAGGCCACAGCTTCCGAGAGCACCCGGACACTGCTCGCGCGGCTGGAAGGAGTTGCCCCCGTCGGGCTGAAATGGGATCGACGCGCAGGGGCCAGCACAGGGCAACTCGTGATTCCGGAGCAGATGATCCCGGGCATCTACAGGCTGACCGTAACCGGCGAGGACGTAGCGCACAACATCGGCTCGCAGGGGGTGGACCTTGAAATCGTTCCATAAAGATTCCCGCAAATCCCTGATTGCTCTTCTTGGAGCTGCGTTCACGATTTCTGCCGCGGGGTGGGTGGCCACGGCAAGCGGTGCGCTTCCTGGGTGGATTCGAAACATCGAGGGGCGGACTGAACTCGAAGCCGCCTTTTTCCGTTCGATGGCTCTTCCGGGCGGCGAAGTGGCGTTTCGCAGGCCTCCGCGCGAGACGCGCCCGGCTCTGGGAGATCTGCTGAAGAAGCAGCCCGGGAATGCTGAACTGTACGCGCTGCGCGCGCTCGAAGACGAACAGCAGCTGGATTTCACCGCTGCCGAAGCGGACTGGAAAAGTTCCGGGGAAAAAGCCGCGGAGAAGTCCGCTGCCCAGCTTTCGCTCGCGGACTTTTATCATCGCAGGCTGCAGCCCCTTGACGAGATCAAGGCGCTTTCCGCCGTCGCGGGTGCTCCTCCGGATGCTTCGGAAACACTGACGCCTGCCTCGGAGCAGCGCTCCTGGCGCGCGTTCGAACGCATTTTCGGAGTGATCCGCGCGCAAGGGCTGCCAGCGGAAGTTTCCGTGGCACAGTACCGGAGTTGGCTGGCGCGATACCCGCAAGAACCTTCCCTCTATCCCCGTTTTCTGGAATACCTGATTTCCATTAAGGATTTTTCCGACGCGACCCAACTCATTGCGCAGTATCACGGAAAATTTCCCGCCGACGAGATTCTTCCTGTGAAGGCCCGGGCGCTGGTCGAATACCGGCAGGGATCGCTTCAGCAGGGGCTTGCTGTCTATGAGAAGGCTTTCCAGCCCCTCTGGGCGCCGGAGTTGATCAAGAGCTATTTCGATCTGCTGATCGAGACCCACAGCCTGCGGAAGTTCCTGGATGAAGCCAAAGCAGCGCAGCAGGCAAATCCCGAGGACCTGAACGCGGCGGCGCGCATCTTCTATTATTACCAGCAGCAGGGCAACCTTGACGCGGCGCAGGAAACCATCGCCAAGTTTCGTTTGCGCAAGGACACTTCCGGATCCGCCTGGAGCGCCGAGGAACTGTATGTCTCGGCGCGTCTGCTCGAGGAGATTCACGCGTACCCTGAGTCCGCGCGTTTCTACTTCGCGCTCTATAACGGCAAGGGGATGAACGAGGCGCAGGAACGCGCACTCGGCGGGCTCGCCAATCTTTTGCTCACAGCTCCGGAAACGCCCATCCGATTCGGAGCCGGCGAACTCTCCATGTATCGCGACATCGCTACGATGGATCAGGGGCCCGGCTATTTGAACGGCATCCTGTCCCTGCTTTTGAATACCACCTCGCCGGCGAATGAATTCTCCGGAGAAGAGGACCGCGGCGTCTCTTACTTTCACCGCGCGCGCGCCGCAGAGCTCGTCGCGCTATTGGACACGAAGTTTCCCAATTCCCCCCGCCGTGCCGAACTTCATTCCGCAATTTTGGAATTCTATGCCGCCTCCGGTGAAAGCCAGGCGGTGATCAAGGGCGGTAAAGAATTCCTCGCCAGCTTTCCCAGTGCGTCGCCGCGCACTGCCGTGGCCCTGCTGATGGCCGATGCCTATTCACGGACGGGGAAGCCTCAGGAGGAGTTTGCTATTTACGATTCCATTTTGCAGGAATTGGCGTCGAAAGCGGACAGAATCCCGCTGGGATCGCGCGATTCGGAGGCAGAAATCGATTCGACCGCAGGAAACAGGGCGGAGGAGGGCGGAGAATCAGAAGGGGAAGGTACGCAGAATGGCGCCATGCCCCGCCGAGCACCCGGACAGCGGAACTCAGCCTTCCAGGTCCATGCGGCGTTAGCGTCGGCCGAGACGGGCGCGCGCTCGCCGGAATATGCGCGTGTCCTCGAACGCTATCTCGCCCGGCTTGTCGAGCTAAAGGAGATTCCACAGGCGCTTGGCGTGCTTCGGCGCGAGTTGGACCACAACCCGGATGATCCCGGGCTGTACGAGCGGCTGGCAGTTTTTCTGGACCAGAACCGCCTCGGCGTGGAGCAGGAGGAAATTTACCGGCGCGCGATGGCGCGCTTTCCGGACCGCTCCTGGTATCACAAACTGGCGCGTCTTTACTTGCACCAGAAGAAGACCGCCGAGTTTGAGAAACTGACGCAGGACGCCGTCCGGATCTTCCAGGGCAGCGAGCTGGAACACTATTTTCAGTCGCTCGTGGGCGGCAATGCCGAGATGTATCTCCGCTTGAACCTGTACGCGAATCGGCGATTCCCGCACAATCCGGCCTTTGTGCGCAATCTTCTTACGGCTTACCAGCGAGTTGAAACCCACGACGAAGCTGCTTGGGAAGCGGTCTTGCGGCAGCACTGGTTTGAGGAGCCGGATTTGCGGAATCGCTTCTTCGAATTCCTCACGCGAACCGGAAGGCTCGATGCCGAAATCAAGTCACTCGAGCAGGATGCTCCCTCGGAGGGAAAAGGGCATTGGAGTGAATTCGTGCAAAAAGATCCCGCGGCGGGCCAATACCTCGCGCAGGCCTATCTCTGGCGCTCGCATTTTGAAGAGAGCGCGCCCGTGCTCGAGTCCCTTGCCGAAGAGTACCCTGCCGATGTCGAGCTGGGGCAGACGGCTTCTTCTGTCTTTCGCTCGCTGGCGTATTTTGATCCAGCGGCAACCGGCACGGCCGTCAAGATTGAGGACCATCTCCTCGCCGCAAATCCTGGGAACACCCAGAATCTGGCCCGCATCGGAGACATTTATGCCGACCGCGAGCTCTTTGCCAAGGCCGCTCCTTATTGGGAGCGGATCCCGCGCGTGTCTCCCGGCGAAGCCGGCGGTTACCTCGAAGCCGCGGCCATCTACTGGGATTATTTTGATTTTGACAATGCCATGCGGCTGCTCGCCGAAGGCCGCACCAAACTCTCGGACGACTCTCTCTATGCTTACGAGGCCGGAGCCATCTCTGAAGGAAAGCGCGACTATCCCCGCGCCGTCAAGGAGTACATGAAAGGCGCGCTGGCTGCGGGGGAAGAATCTCCGGCGAAGTCTCGGCTGCTGGCACTCGCCGCGCGGCCGAAGTTCCGCGACCTTGTCGATCGCGAAACGCAGAAGTTTGCCGCCGCTTCCGGCGCCCCCCTGCCGGCTGTTCTCTTGCGTGTGCGCGTCCTCGAAGTGCAGAGCCGCCAGCCGGAGATCGTGAGCTTTCTGGATTCCGTTGCGAGTGGCGCCACTACCATCGAGCAGGCTGCCGAGATCGAGAATCTCGCGCAGCAGAAATCCCTGGAAGCCGTGAGGCAGCATGCCCTGGAAAAGCAGGCGTCCCTGGCTTCTGACCCCGTCACGCGCCTGCAGTTGCGCTACACACTGGCGCGGCTGTATGAGAGCCGCAAGGATTTCGCCGCCGCCGAGAGAAATGTGGAGTCGCTCTACCACGATAATCCGAACATACTCGGCGTGGTACGTTCCACGGCGGACTTCTACTGGCGCATGAAGCGGTATCCGCAAGCGATTGCCGTGCTCCAGCAGGCTGCCAAGGACGCCTACACCGAGCTTGGCAAGCAATTCGCGTTTGAGGCAGCGCGCAAATCGACCGAGGCGCACCTCTTCCCGCAGGCGCGGGAGATCCTCGCTCAATTACTGAAGGATTCTCCGTACGACAGCCAGTACCTCGGGGCGGTGGCGGATGCTTACGCTCAGTCAGGCGATCAGCAAGGCTTGAAACAGTTCTATCTCGAGAAGATCGCGCTGTTTCGCAATGCCGCGCTTTCCGCCGATGACCGCAAAGGGCGCATCGCCGCGCTTCGCCGCGGGTTGATTCCGGCCCTCACGCGGCTTGACGACTACGCGGGAGCGATCGACCAGTACATCGAGATCATCAACGTTTTCCCCGAGGACGAAAACGTGGTGACCGAAGCGGCACTCTACGCGGCGCGCTACAAACGCCAGCAGCAGCTCGTGGATTATTACGCCAAGACCATTCAGCAATCGCCGCGAGACTACCGCTGGTCCATGGTTCTCGCTCGCATAGAGACCAGCCTCGAAGATTTCCCAGGCGCCATCGAAACCTACGCGAAGGCCATTACCATCCGTCCGGACCGTGGCGACCTGCGCATTGCCCGGGCGGGTCTGGCCGAACGCATGATGCGCTTCGATGAGGCCATCGGCGAGTACGACCGCGTCTACCAGCTTGCCTACAAAGACCCGAAGTGGATGGAAAAGATCGCGGAGATCCGCGCCAGGCAGGGAAAGACAGATGACGCCGTGGCGGCGCTGAAAACCGCGCTGATCGATGGCCGCCCGGAAAAAGCGGAGAACTTCTTCGAAGTGGCACAGCGCTTGGAATCGTGGGGTCTGCTGACCGAAGCCCGCGGATTCGCCGAGCAGGGCGTGACATCTCTAGGAGCCGAGTTGCTGGCTTCCACGGATAACCATCGAGGGGCAAAGCTCTACACGCGCATTCTGACACGGCTCCGCCAGCAGGAGGCCGCCTACGCAACTTTGCAGAACGCCTATTCCGGCGCGTCTGCGTCGTTGCCGGTGATCAAGGAACAGATCGCCAGGGAAGGGGTCTCTGCGGCTAAGGACAGCGAGTGGCGCCAGCGTCAGAATGAAATCCGCATGGAAAATGCGCGCGAAGGCATGCACCTTGCGTTAGTGGAAATGGGAAGCTCCGCGGCACGCTATTTCACGCCGGAGGAGAAGGTGCGCTTTGCGCAGTTCGCCGAGAAGCTGCGTGGATCATTGACGGCGCAGGATTTGGTGGAGCGCTTCGCCATTCCCCTGGCGGAGAGCGCCGGCCTGGCGGAAAAGGAAGCTGCCTGGCGTTATGAATCTTTGATGACAGAGAGCAAGCAGCCTCAGCAATTGATCGCTGACATGAACACCTACGTCGATCTCGAGCGGCGACGGTTGACCTTGGCAGACCTCGGTTCACAATTGGAACGCTTCGCTCCCCGTCTGAATGCCGGCAATCGGTCCGTGGTTTTGCTTGCCGCGGCCGAGGCTTATCGCGCTGTGGGCGACGAAGAAAACGAGCTGCGCGTGCTTGGTTCCGTGGGCCCCGATTCTCTTGGTGGTGAGAATCAGAAGCGGTGGTTCACGCTGTTGTTGACCCACAGGCCGCAGCAGCTCGTCCAGACTGCCGCTACCTGGACTCCTTGGGGCCAACAAGCCGCTGACTTTGTTGTTGCCAATGGGGACGCGGCGCTCGTCCATGCAGTGGTCGCCGCTCGTGGCCGTGTGCGCCCGCCCGTGTGGTCCAAGTCCTACGACGCTTTAGCCGGCCTGTACTTCGCCGAGCTTGCGCCCGACACAAATAAAGCCTTCATCCGAGCGCTCGGGGACAACACCGTCGGCGAGCGGCTCGGCAAACCGGTGGACCGCAACGCGCAGCTTGCCGGCGACATCTGGTTTTACTACGGTTCGCGCTACGGCGAGTATCTCGGGGTCACCAAACAAGGTAGCCCCGAGGATTATCTCCCAGCGGTCCTCGAGCAGAGTCCCGCCACAGCGGCTGGATACCTTGCTCTCGCTGACTATTATTTAGAAAGCGGTGACACTCATTCGGCTATAAGCGACTACAACCACACCCTCGAGCTCACCCCCGGCCATGCCGACGTTCTGGACCGCTTGGCTCTCGCCTATTTCAAGCAGGGCTCCCGCTCGGAAGCTCTGGCGCAGTGGAAACTGGCGCTCGCCACGCTCACGCGCCAAATTGCTACAGAGCGTGTGCCGGAAAGTTTTTGGACGGACTTTGCGCGCATTTGCGACCATCTCGAGACGCGCCGCCTATTCGCGCCATTGAAGCCCGACACCGACACACTTCTCCGCG
>Ga0210407_10002133_pt1 | contig 17325 bp, 14 predicted proteins | sample IncBWC27MmetaG_FD_150860 | JGI IMG/M metagenome (GOLD analysis project Ga0210407, IMG submission 150860) | Forest soil microbial communities from Barre Woods Harvard Forest LTER site, Petersham, Massachusetts, United States - Inc-BW-C-27-M | ecosystem: Environmental > Terrestrial > Soil >...
TAAACGGGCGCGCGATCACGCGCCCCACACGGTTCGGTCCGTCCAGCAGTTTTCGCGCGATTTCGCACATGCGATAAAGTTCCGGCACGGGAATTACATCTTCATGCGCCGCGATTTGAAACACGCTGTCGCCGGAGGTGTACACGATCGGGTAGCCCGTGCGCACATGTTCTGCGCCAAGTTCTTTGAGGATCTCAGTTCCGGAGGCGGGCTTGTTGGCGAGCGTGCGCCGCCCAATCTGCCGTTCAAATTCGGCGATCAGCGGCGCAGGAAATCCGTGCGGATACACCGGGAACGCTTGATCGAGCCAGATGCCCGCCATTTCCCAGTGGCCGGTGGTCGTATCTTTTCCCGGCGAGCGCGTGGCGCCTTTGCCGTAACTTCCAGCTGGATGCGCGGGCGGCGCGAGATGCGAGAGCGGCTTGATATTCGCGAGGCCCAGGCGCACGAGATTCGGAAGATGCAGCGCCCGCGAGCGCGCAATGTGTCCAAGCGTGTCGCGCCCCACGTCGCCGTAGTCGGCAGCATCCGGCAGCTCGCCGACGCCGACGCTATCAAGGACGATCCATATCACGCGCGCAAAGCGCGAACTTCCCCGCCCCACTAGTGCCTCCCTGCTAGCTCGCCGTCTCTGCGAAATTGAGATTGTACTCCACACGCGTGGAAGCGTCAGTGCGGGCGAGTTTGGGGGGCGAAATGGTGTCTGGTCGAAGCGTTAATCAGACGGTGGCAAGAAGGTCGAAGTCGATATGAAGCCAGGCCAGAGCTAGGGGGTATTAGCCCATGCGCGGGAGGATTCATATGTGATGGGTCCACCCCAGACGTCCGGTTCCATAAATTGGATAGCAGCGAAGGCTGGCACGGCCACAGCCTTGGCCTGCAGCCTTACGGCCATAAACGCGAAGCGATTAGCGTTGAGGTTCGAATAGCCGTATATCCGATCCACGCCGTTGTAACCGTCTCTGATTTTCGCGAGTGATATGTACGGCAAATCTTCCATCTCCGGTTTGCAATTGCAAGCGAGCGAACTGACGATGCGGAAATAGAGTATCGAACTTTCGGGTTCGGGAAGACGAGAGGAAGCTTCCTCAGCGAAGGTCTTGATGTCGCCGCGTGCGCCGTACCACTGGGGCTTAAGGTAGTCGGCATATTCGCGATAGTAATGATAGTAGCCGGGCTCGAAGGCGACGGCTTGGTCGAGCAGCTGCCGCGCTTGTTGTTTGTGCCAGCCTTCTTCGAAGGCGACTTGCTGCATAGCCTCGTACCAATGGGGATCGCGTTCTTTGAGGCTGGCGGCCGCGAGCAGAGCGTCCTTGGCCAGGGCGGCTCGCTCGCGATAAAGATCCCACTGGGAATTCGACACTGTGTCGGCGGTGCCATCGCCGCGAGCGAAATCGGCGTAGTTGGTATAGGCGCGCGCGAGAGCGATGCGAGCGGCAGAGGATTGTGGATAGGCGGCAATCCATTTTTCAATGCGGCGAATTTGAAATTTATAGTCGGAATCCTTTATTTCGCCGTCGTGAGCCGGGGAGCCCATGGCGTAGAAGAAGTCATTGTTTTTCCAGGCGCCTCCCACAAACAGACTCCGCTCCGTGCGATTCTGCTCGGCGCTTTTTTCAAGCTCCGCGAAATTTTCTTCGGCAAGCAGCAGGCTGACATCGGCGCGATAGGCCTCATTTGACTCTGCATCCGCGCTGGGTGCGGCGGGAGCAGGCAAGGCTAGGTGGCCGCGGCCGTAGTCTTGAACTGCCTGCATCACGGTTTCGATTGGGACCCGGGCAGCGACTGAAACTGAGCCGGAGTGACTGCACGAGCTTGCGCCCAGCGCAGGAATCAAGAGCGCGACGAGGCTGGTGATTCGTAATGCGGTGCGGCTGCGTCGTTTGAGCATGCGACATGATAACTAGGCGGGTACGGTAGAGACACTGTACCGAAGTTCAGGTGAGTCGAAAAATTAAACGCTTGCGTTGGTGACAATGCGACGCGTGGTACCTTTGCCGTAACTTCCGGCCGGGTGCGCGGGCGGCGCGAGATGGTCGAGCGGCTTGATGTACGCGAGGCCCAGGCGCACGAGATTCGGAAGGTGCAGCGCCCGCGATCGCGCGATGTGTCCGAGTGTGTCGCGGCCCACTTCACCGTACTCAACGGCGTCGGGGAGTTCGCCGATGCCAACGCTATCGAGGACAATCCAGATTACCCGAGCGAAGTGCGCAATGCCCTGCCCCACTGGTCCCTCCTTAGTGATTTATCGCCGCGGCGGAAGCGAGATTGTACTCTACGGGCGCAGATGCACCAGTACCCCGGGAATCGGGAGCCTGGTCGATTTCCGTTTACGATGTTGCTCAGGCAATTAGAGGATAAATCGATCCGGGTTTGAGATTCAGGCTTGGAAGTCATCTATCTGGCGTCATTCAAACTTTCAAGCGTGGCGTAAAACGTGTCAACATCGCCTCTCCAGCCATTAAAGTACGCGTAGAAGTGCTCGCTGTCACTTGTACATCGGATGAGGGCCATCGAAGCATCACTCAGCCGCGGGCCGACAAATTTATTGTGCTCGATGAGATCCCAACAGTTCAACGATTCGTTACCAAGCGGAAACGAACGCTTTGCGAGAATAGTGTGACCCTCCAGTGGCACATTTTTCGTGAACTGTACCGTCGGCAAATCAACTGGGAATAAACCCATATCTGATACCGGAACATCGTGACGCCAATATCGCCGGATACCGATGCGGGCGATCCCCGGCGCGGTCATGGCTGAAAAATGAGTTTCCTCATCGTACTCAATGAACCAAGTTAGTGGTATTCGGACCCGATACTGAGAGAAGCGCGCCGCTCGATTCGGGGAGAGCCGCGACACTACACCTGCTGTATCCGGTGCAAACATAGAGATCAGGCACGCGACGATGCTAGGCATCCACATCACGGCCCGGCGAAGCCGTTTTTGAATTGCGGTCGGTCGCATCACTCGTCTTTTCTCCGGCAAAGCACATGGCACTTGCTTCAGGTTTAGACACCAGCAAGTCACGATAAGTCGCCTGATCGCAAAGTCGGTGGTTCCGTACCAGCCGAGAGTAAACAAGGAGCGATTTTGCGGGCTTGCCGGTCGGGCGTATAATCTTTGGTTTACACACATGGCGACAGAGCCCTTAGACAAGCTGCCTCGCGACGAAGCGGAACCGCAGGGTGTTTCCGTGGGTCGGAGTGTGTCTGGCGGGACTCCCGGTAGCTCGATCGCTGGCGCGACTGCCTCAGTTCCCCTCCCTGGCGATATCGAGGAGATACGTGTCCGTGGCGCGCGCGTGCACAATCTTAGGAATATTGATTTTGTCATTCCGCATAACGCTATCACTGTCGTGAGCGGCGTTTCCGGCTCCGGAAAATCCAGTCTCGCTTTCGACACCCTCTACGCCGAAGGGCAGCGCCGCTACATCGAATCGCTTTCGGCTTACGCGCGGCAATTTTTGGAGCGCATCGAGAAGCCGGACGTGGACGAGATCACAGGAATCGCGCCAGCGATATCGATCCGGCAAAAGAATTCCACGCGCAATCCGCGCTCGACCGTTGCGACGGCGACTGAAATTTACGATTACCTGCGCCTGCTGTACGCGCGCATCGGGCGAACATTCTGCCTGCGCTGCGGCGAGGAAGTGCGCAAAGACACGCTGGACGAAATCGCAACGCGAGTGCTGGCGCTGCCGGCGGGGCGGCGGTTCTACGTTCTCTATGAGCTGAAATTGACGCCGGAGACGGTGACGAATGCACCGCAAGCACCGCGTGCGCGCAAACCGGTGCGTCTGGGTGCGGATTCGGTTCGTGAGGCACTGATCAGTCTGCGCAAGCGCGGGTTCAACCGCATTTATCAGGCCGGGCGCGTATTCGAATTTTCCACGCCCGAAGAATTGCTGGACGTGGATTTCACCAAGCCCGTGTACGTGCTGGTGGACCGGTTGGAGCTTTCGCCCGAAGTCCGTTCCCGTGTGATGGACTCGATCGAAATCTGCTACCGCGAAGGACGCGGCGAAGCCATCCTGGAATTTGTGCCCGAGACCGAGGGCGCGAAACCCGAGCGCATGGTTTTCAACGAGCGCTTCGAATGCAAAAAGTGCGGCGTCGTGTATCAGGAGCCGGAGCCGCGGCTTTTTTCGTTCAACAATCCTTATGGCGCGTGCCCGCGCTGCCAGGGATTCGGCAACACCGTGGATTTCGACTTAGATCGCGTGATCCCGGACAAAAGCAAAACGCTGAACGAAGGCGCGATCGAGCCGTGGACCAAGCCGCGTTACCGGCAGCTGACGATGGATATGCGGCGGTTTGCGCGCGTGAAAGGGATTCCGATGGATGTTCCTTTCCGCGATCTGACGGCGGCGCAGCGCCACGCGATCCTGGATGGCGACAAATCCGAAGATTATGTGGGCGTGAAGGGATTTTTCGGCTGGCTGGAGCGCAAGAAATACAAGCTGCACGTTCGTGTTTTCTTGAGCCGCTATCGCGGCTACGCAACTTGTCCGGATTGCCGCGGGACGCGGCTGCGGGCGGAGGCCCGCGCGGTGAAGATCGCGGGGCGCTCGATCACGGAAGTCTGCCAGATGACCGTAAAGGACGCGCGGCCGTTTTTTCAGGGCTTGCAATTAACCGAGACCGAGGCGGCGATCGTCGAGAAGGTGCTGGAAGAAACGCAACAGCGGCTGCGGTTTCTGGATGACGTCGGCCTGGACTATTTGACGTTGGACAGGCTGACTTCCACGCTTTCGGGCGGCGAGGCGCAGCGCATACAGCTGGCGACTTCGCTCGGGTCGCATCTGGTGGGCGCTCTGTACGTCCTGGATGAGCCTTCCATCGGCCTGCATCCGCGCGATACCACTCGATTGATTGAAATTTTGAAGGGACTGCGCGATTTGGGAAATACTTTGCTGGTGGTAGAGCACGATCCGGACACGATCATGGCCGCGGATTACATGCTCGATTTGGGCCCGGGCGCAGGAGAGCACGGCGGCAAACTGATTTTTGCGGGCACGCGCGACGCGATGATGACGGACCCACATTCGCTCACGGGGCGTTACTTGCGCGGCGAACTTAAAATCGCGGTGCCGGCTCGGCGTCGCAAGCCAACCGGAAAATTCCTGAAAATTCTGGGCGCGCACAGCCACAATTTGCAGGGCGTGGACGTGATGATTCCGCTGGGCCTGCTGGTGGCGGTGACCGGCGTTTCGGGCTCGGGGAAATCCACGCTGGTGTACGACGTGCTTTACAAAGCGCTGCAGGCGAAGCGCACCGGTGGAAACTGGAAGGAATGCTGCGACCGGCTCGACGGCGATAATCTGCTGGTGGGAGTGGAGATGGTGGACCAGTCTCCGATTGGGCGCACGCCGCGATCGAATCCCGCCACTTACCTGAAGGCGTTCGATCCGATTCGCGAAGTATTTGCTGCGATGCCTGAAGCAAAAAAGCGCGGATTTACCGCGGGGCATTTTTCGTTCAACATTCCGGGCGGGCGTTGCGAGGCGTGCCAGGGTGATGGCACTGTCACGGTAGAAATGCGTTTCCTAGCGGACGTGGAGTTGGTTTGCGAGGAATGCCGCGGCACACGTTACAAGAGCGCCGTGCTGGACGTGCGCTATAAGGATAAAAATATTCACGACGTGCTGCAGATGACCGCGCGCGAGGCTATTACTTTTTTCGCAGCGAATCCGAAAGTGACGGCGAAGCTGCGCGTGCTGGACGAAGTCGGCTTGGGTTACTTGCGCCTCGGGCAATCCGGCACGACTCTATCCGGCGGCGAGGCGCAACGTTTGAAACTAGCCGCGCATCTTACCCGGCAGGAAAATACCGGCATCCTGTATATTTTCGATGAGCCTACGACCGGGCTGCATTTTGACGATATACAGAAGTTGCTGACGGCGTTTCGCAAATTGATCGAGGGTGGCGCTTCGGTGCTGATCATCGAGCACAATCTGGACGTGATTAAATCCGCGGACTGGGTGATTGACTTGGGCCCTGAAGGCGGCGAGGCCGGCGGGCGCGTGGTCGCGGCGGGAACGCCGGAACAGGTGGCGCGCAATCAGCAATCGCACACGGGAAAATATCTGGCGCGCGTTTTGAATGGCGGGCGCAACGGCGCGAATCATGGCAATCATGCGGCGGAGAAAGGCGATGCCATTTCAGCGCCACCACCGGTGGATTTGCCGACGGAATGAAACGGCGCGGTACTCTCGAAGCCGTCTCATAAATGGCTGAAGCGGAAGGGCGGGGCTTCAGCCCCGCCGCAAGACCGCGTAAAAGAGGGGCTTTAGCCCCTGAAGCCTCGCCTTTCCATCGCGGATGAATATTTATGAGGTGGGCTGTAGTGATGAAGCCGCTGGAGCGCAGCGCGTGGAGCGTCTTTTTGGGCGTCGCGCTGCTGCCATTCGTGGGCTCTGCTTTTGCGCAAACCGTTGGAACTTCCCGAACGAAAATCCCGCAAGACCCTGCTGCGATCGAACTGAATCGCTTGCTCACTGCCGCTCAGGACGCCGTGAATAAGCAGGATTACGCGGGCGCCGCGCAGGATTATCAGGCTTACCTCGCCAAGAAACCGGACGATGCCGTGGTGCATTACGACCTGGGTTACGCCTACACGGCGCTGCAGAAACCCGCGGACGCGAAGAGCGAGTATGAGAAAGCGATTGCGCTCGACCCGAAGATGGCGGCGGCGTATCAGAATTTGGGAGTGACCCTGATCCCTACCGATCCTGCAGCAGCGATTGAACCGTTGCAGCGCGCGGCGGAATTGATGCCGGAAGATGCGCGGACGAAGTGGCTGCTGGGGATCGCGCTGGAGGAGACGAAAAAAGACGCGCTGGCCATCGAACAGTATCAAGCCGCGGAAAAACTGGACACGAAGAATGTTGAGGTTCGCAATTCGTTGGGCTTCGCGTTGCTGAGGACCGGACGAGCGAGCGACGCCGAAGCCGCATTTCGCGAGGCGCTAGCGCTGCAACCCACGGGCGCGGCAGCCGATCAAGCGCACAAGGGCTTGTTGCAAACGTTGCTCGCGGCGAAAAAGAATGACGAGGCGGCGACGGAGCTGGGTGTTTATCTCGCGGCACATCCGAATGACGCGGCCATGCAGCTCGAGCACGCTTCCCTGCTCGTGGATGTCGGAAAAGATGATGACGCGCTGACGGAACTGGACAAAGCCGCGAGCGCAGGGCCGGAATCTCTTCGCGCATTGAAACTGCGCGCGCTGATTTATTTTCGCAAGAAGCAGTACGACAACGCCGTCCCGGTTCTGGTAAAAGCTATCGCGCTGGCTCCGCAGGATCCCGACCTTCCCGCGCAACTCGGTCATGTGTACCTGGACAAAAAAGATTACCCGAATGCGGTGAACACGCTCGTCGTCGCGATTAAAATGAATCCGCAATCGATTGACGTCCTGAAGGACCTGGTGACTGCGGAGTATCTGAACAAGAATTACCCGGCAGCTTTGCACGGCCTGGACCTGTTGGCCCAAAAGGAAACACCGCCGCCGGGAAGCTGGTTCGTGCGCGCCACTTGTTACGATAAACTGGGGCAGCTCCAGCCGGCGCTCGATGCCTATAAGAAATTTCTGGAGCTGAACAAGGACGAGAACAGCGACATGTACTTCGAGGCCAGCGCACGCGTTCGAACGCTCACTCGCGAGCTCGCGAACAAGAAGAGGTAGTACATTGCCGGGACGTAGTAGTTTTTGGGCAGCTGTTTTTTTGGTGGCGCTGGTTGCGGGGTCGCTGCTGGCCCAGGACCGGACGGCGGAGTTGCGCGCGCGCTTCGAAAAAGAGAATGACCCGGTCCGCAAGGCGCGCCTGGTGGAGCCGCTAGCGGATTCGGAATTTCGCGAGATGCACCAGAAAATTGACGACGGAAACTTACCTGATGCGGCTGAGATTGCGGGACGCGTGCGCGATGAGGCAGCGGCCAGCAAGAAATCGCTGGATGGGAAGATCCGTGACCCGGAGGCACACCCCGAAGGCTACAAGCAACTGGAAATTTCGGTGCGCGTATCCGTACGACGGTTGGACGACATCATGGTGAGCCTTGCGAAGGACGATCAGGCGCCGTTGGCGGAGGTTCGCAAGGACCTCGATGAACTGAACCGCCAGCTGATTCATCAGCTTTTTCCGAAACGGCCAGAACCGGCGCCGACGACAACTCCGGAAAAGCCCAAAAGTTAGGAGCGCGAAATGTTGCGGCAGATGCGGAACCTCGGGAACTGGCCGATGCTGCTGCTGGCGGCGACGGTGGTTTGCGCGTGCAGCGTGCACGCGCAGGAAGCGAAGAAAGATTACCTCACGGATGCGGAAGGCGATCGCATTCGCGATGCCGTGACTCCTCCGGAGCGGATGAAGCTCTTTGTGATCTTCGCGGACGACCGACTGAAGAAATTTCAGTACGAGCTGACGCGCACCGTGCCGGAAGGCAGGCGGGCCGAAATTTTGAATGGCCTGCTGAACGCTTACGCTGGATGCATTGACGATGCCGCCGACCAAATCGAAGTGGCGCGGGAAAAACAGGTTGATATTCGCGCGGCGCTGAAAAATATGCAGGCGAAGGGCAAGGAATTTCTGGAAGCGCTGCAGAAAATCAATCAGGGCGGCCCGGAATACGATACGTACAAGGATACTTTGCAAGACGCAATCGAAGGAACGCAGGACGCTTTGACGGACGTGGATAAAGCGTTGAAGGAATTGAATCCGGCGCCGGTGCGGAGAAAGCCGTCGTGACGAAACGCCGCATAAAGAACGCCGTTCCCGGCGGCGAACGCATTTTCCAGCGGATTTATACCCGCCTGGGTTGCGAAGGGCGTCCGCCGCATTTTGTGGTGGAGTTTCATCCGTACACGGATCTGACGCACACCATTCGTTTACGCGAAGATACGGCGTACGTGCGTTTGTCGGATGCGCTGGACGATGCACCACATCCCGTGGTGGAAGCGACCGCTGCGATTTTGCTGGGGCGTTTGTATCGCCGCGAGCCGCCGAAGGAATTGCTGCAGACCTATCGCGAATTTTCGTACGCCGGAGCGACGCGCCGTCGCTTACTGGCCCTGCGGCAAAGGCGCGCGCGGCGAGTGGAGCATCGCCCGGCCGGAACGCATCACGACCTCGACGAACTTTTCGAGCGGCTCAACGCGCGGTATTTTGCGGGAGCGCTTACGAAGCCGCGGCTTGGTTGGAGTCGCCGCGTCTGGAGCAGCCTGCTGGGTTGCTTTGATCCGGCGCTGCAGCAGATCGTGATCAACCGGCAACTGGATCGCGAAGGCGTGCCGGAGTTCGTGGTGGCTTACGTGATGTATCACGAAATGCTGCACGTGAAGCATCCGATGAAGTTCGCGCGCTGCCGGCGGGAATCTCATGGCACGGAATTTCGCCGGGAAGAAAAGAAATTCGTGGATTACCACCGGGCTATGAAGTTTTTGGATCGCTTCCCAGGGCGGTGATCTGCACAGCCGCGACTGAAAAGTTCCTGGAGAAGGTCACGGCAATTCAGGTATTGATTTCGTAGCGGCCGGTTCAGGTTCATCGAACCGGGCAGCCGTTGCTGGTTTGATACTGCCTTCGTAGCGGCGCACTTTAGTGCGCCATCAGTGGCGCGGCTAACACCGATCCCGGTCCCGCGAAGCGGGACCGCCGCTACAAAACCGATTCACATCTGCGCGGAGCATTACTTCTTGGAAAGTTTTTCGATTTTCTCGCGAATCTTCTTGGCGTCTGGCGCGTTGGGCAGCACCTGCAGATATTCCTTGTAGTAGCGTAAGGCTTCGGACGGATCGCCCTTCTTCTCGTAGGCTTCGGCTAACAACAAACGCGGCTTGGCAAAATTCGCGCGCAGGCGGACGGCATCTTCAAAGCGCGTAATCGCGGCGTCCACGTCGCCTTTGTGTAAATAAAACATCCCGACGTCAACATCCTGCTGCGCGTGGAACGGATCCCAGGCTGGATCGTCTTCGGGAGGCAGCACGCCGGGCTTGGATTTTTTTGAAGCGTCGGCGGGAGCCTTCGCAGGCGCGGGGTCGTCGGGAGGCTGCGCTTTTTTCGAGGACGACTCCTGCGAGGGGTCCTGGCTCGAGTCGGAGTTTGAGGTCGGGCGCGGAGGCGTCGCGGCTGGCGGCGGCTGTTGCGGCGGAGTTGCAGGTTGACCGGGCTGCTGGCCGTGCGTCTCTTGTTGATCTTGTTGGCCGTAACTGACCGCAGCTAACACTAACGCCGCGACGGACAAAATTCCCGCGAACAGGATCTGCTGAGCAGATTGTAAGACCTTGCGACGCATCACGCTCCTGCTGCAATTAGATAGCGTTTGATATCATGAATGTTGTACGCGGCCGTGCGCATCCAACGTGAAGCACTACCCAGGCCGTTGTCAGCTATTGTAACTCGCCGCCATGGAACTCCGCGAAAAAGTCGCGCAATTGCCTACCCAGCCCGGGGTGTACATGTTTCAGGACGCCGGCGGGAAGATTCTATACGTGGGCAAGGCGAACTCGCTGCGCAGCCGGGTGCGTTCTTACTTTTTGGAATCGCACTGGCAGGACGCCAAGACCGGCTCGCTGGTGCGCGAGATCGCGGAGATTGATTACATTGTCGTGGACAATCAGAAGGAAGCGCTGGCGCTGGAAAATAATCTGATCAAGCAGCATAAGCCGAAATTCAATGTGCTGCTGCGCGACGACAAAACCTATCCCTACATTCGTTACACCGCATTTGAAAAATATCCGCGGGTTTACGTGACGCGGCGGCTCTACAAGGACGGCTCGATTTATTTCGGGCCGTATTTCCCGGCGCGCCTCGCGTATTCCATGGTGAATCTGATCCACAAACATTTCCTGGTGCCTTCGTGCACCGTGGATCTGACGCGCGCGCATCCGCGGCCCTGCCTGCAATATTACATTCATCGCTGCTTGGGCCCGTGCGTCGCTGGACTGGTGACCGATGAGCGCTACTGCGAGGCGGCTCGCGACGTGCGGTTATTTTTGGAAGGCCGGCGCAGCGATTTAGCGCAGAGCCTGAAAGACCGCATGCAGCACGCTTCGGAAGCGGAGCGTTACGAAGAGGCCGCGGGGTATCGCGATCTGCTGCGCACGTTGAACGAAATGGAGGAGCGCCAGAAAATCGCGGCGGCCTCGGGCGACGACACCGATGTGCTGGCGTGGTACGCCGAGCCACCGCAAGTGGCCGTGAACTTATTTCACTTGCGCGGCGGCAAAGTGGTGGACCGGCGCGATTATTACTGGGAAGACCTCGAGGAGTTCAACCCGCAGGAATTTCTGCCGTCGCTGATCAAGCAGCTGTACCTGGATGCTGCCCACCTGCCGCGTTACATTCACACGCCAATGGAATTTGAGGATAGCGCGCTGATCGAGGAAGTACTCACCGAGCAAGCGGGCCATCGCGTGGAGATTGTGAATCCGCAACGCGGCCAGAAACACGCGTTTCTGGAATTGGTGGAAAAGAACGCACAGCATTCATTTATTCAGCGCTTCCGCATTCTGAAGCCGAGCTCTGCCGCGATCGTGGACGCGCTGGAATCGGCGCTGGGATTGCCGGAGCCGCCGAAGCGCATCGAGTGCTTCGATATTTCGCATATACAAGGTTCGGACACGGTGGCTTCGATGGTGGTGTGGGAAGCGGGCCGCATGAAAAAATCAGATTATCGTAAGTTCATTATTCGCGGCGAAGCGATGCCGGAAGGCGCGGAAAAATGCGCGGGAATTCTACGTGACGATTTTGCCAGCATGCAGGAAGCGGTGGAACGCCGCTATCGCCGCCTGCAGCAGGAAAAGAAACCGATGCCGAGCCTGATTTTGATTGATGGCGGCATCGGCCAATTGCACGCGGCGGCGAAGGCATTAGACAAGCTCGCGATCATCAATCAGCCGCTGGCGAGCATCGCGAAGAAGGAAGAAATTCTCTACGTCTTGGGGCGCGAAGACGAGCCCGTGGTCCTCGAAAAGCATTCGCCCGTGCTGCACTTGATCCAGCAAATTCGCGACGAGACGCATCGCTTCGCGGTCACATTTCATCGCCAGCGGAGATCGAGCCGCCGTCTGCGCACCGCCCTCACGGAAATACGCGGCGTAGGTCCGCGCACGGCGCAAAAACTCCTGCTGCGATTCGGCAGTGTCGCGCAACTACGGCAACTCACTCTGGACCAGCTAGCCGCCGAAGTCCCGCGCGCCCAAGCCCAGCGCGTGTTCGAAGCGTTGCGCGAAACACAATCACCCGAAGCTCCAAGCGCCTGAAGGCTGAAGGCTGCGGCGCATCAAACCCCGCCCGCGAAGGCGGGGCTCGATGGCTTATGCTCAAACGGTCAGACGATCAATCGCTCGAACGGTCGAACGCTTCGAATGAATCGTCAATTCATCAAGGGTAGCTCACCACTGTAACCGGAGTATCCGGGTTGGCGATGGTGGATGACCCGCCTGTACCATTGATCACGTTCAAAATTCCGCCCGACCCACCGGTGGAAAGAAAGATCGTCAGCAGATCCTGCATGCTTCCCGCCGGAAGCGTGCTGGGAACCTCGAACGCATTCGCAGCGTTAATGTTTATGCCCAGGTCGAAAAAGCTGTAGCTGCCCATGCCGTATCCGTTGAAGCGGGACACTTGACTCCCGACCTTGAACGCTGCCCACCCGTCCACGCCAGGGGCCTCCATCCACGCCGCCTGGCTGGGCGGGTCGTAGGGCATTTCGTTCTGCAGGAAAATGTCCGTGCCGCCGTTGCCGTTCCAGATGACCTCGTACTCTTGATAATGCTCGATGAATAGGCCGTACGCGGTGACATTGTCGCCGTTGACGACGAGTCCCGTGTCGGCGGTGTTGACCGTCCAACCCACACCGTTGCCATGGTCAGCGCGCCAACCCCAAATATCATCGAGAATCACATTCTCGCTGTTCACCAACAGGCTGATGGTGGCGCTGCCCGCCTCCGCGCCGCCAATCCGGAAGAACACATCTTGAATCGCCGACGGATCAGAAGCGTCACGATCACTGCGCGGGCCGCCGGTTCCAACCTGGAGAAGCGCTGGGGAGGTCGTTGCGCCCGCGTCGAAAAGGATCCCCGAAATCATGATCCCCTTCGCGTTGGCGGTTGTCATGGACACGATTCCGTTTTCAGGGATCAGTGTCGGGAAACCGAGACCGAGCACCACCGTATCAGGACGAGTGACCTGGATGCTGCGATCCAGGTTGTAAATTCCCGGGGTCAGGATGAGGTTCATGCCAGAGCCTAATGCATCATTGATTGTCGCGGCGCTGTCGCTCGGCTGCGCAACGTAGAAGCGTTCAATCGGAATGGACGAGCCAGGCGTCGGTGCGCTGGCCCATGAAGCGCCCGAAGAGTTGCGCCGCACCGCGGGCACGAAGACGTTGTAGTTCCCGTCGGAGTCCAGGTACAGGTATGGCTCCTCGCGCGTCACCGGGCTGGTGGCGAGTGTGGTGTACGGTCCACTGCATGGAGACACCCCGGGGAAACACTGTGCGGGTGCTCCGACGACGCCGGAAAACACTTGGTTCCACACGCCATTGGTCCAGCCATCAATGTTGCTGTTCCGTGTGATCCACTGCTGCTGTGTGGCATTAATGATGGTGCCAGCCGTGAACTGTGAATCCGCGATGAAGCCACCGCTCGCGAAACCCGGACCGCTGCAATAGTCAAAAAGGAAGAGGTTGCCATTGATCTGCACCCGCCGCATGGGCGAGGCTTGCGATACAGCCCAGAACTCGGCACTCGAAGTGCAAGCGGGCGTGGTGATTACGTTGATTGTCAGGTTCGACAAAGATCGCCAGAAATTGACCAGCGCGGTACAGCTGCCGCTGATGCATTGGTTGGATACATTGATTTCGCCGTTGATGGTGACGTCGGACGGCGATCGGCCGAGGCCCGCTACCGTGGTGTAGTAGCCGACCTGAAAGATCAGTGGGTTGACGCTGGATCCGTATGTACCGGGCTCGAATAGAAATGCGTAACGTTGCGTTCCGAACTGGTTGGAGACTTGTGTGCTGGCCACCGCATCCACCGTCGCCTGAATCGTGCTCTGCGGCGTGCTGGGAGTGAAGATGTATACGTTCGAGCCGAAGTTAGGTTGGCCGGACGATGCGGGCTGAGATGACGGTGTGGCGGCAGATAACGGCACTACAAAAGTTGCCGCCAGGAGGATTGCAATCATTGCAAGACGTAGTATGTCAAACGGGACTGCGCCGAAGCGGTGATGCTCGACTGTCCTCATATGGCTACTCCTTTAATCAGTTATTTGGTAAGCATTGTTCCTCCCCCCGAGGACGGAGTCTACTCCCACTCTGTTGGCTCGTGCAATCTGAAATGATTTTCGGCGACTGCCTGGTTTTCACCGCATCACGAGCGCACGGCCGAAGCCTTCTTGGCGCTTCGTATGAAAATTGCTAAGCAGTGTCGTCGAGTGCCGTCAGCGGTGTAATATCGGCGCCAGGTTCGAGTGTAAAACATGGATTCCGACAAGGAGGAGGCCCATGCAGACCTTTTCCGCACTCCGATTGAGATCGCAGCGAGTTCCCTGCTTGCGGCGCGCAGTCGTCACGTTCCTGGCCGTCGCGCTGATCCTCGCGCCGGCTTTTTTCGGCAGCCCGGCCGCGACGGCCGCGCCTCAGACTGCAACTCTGGAAACGCTCGCCAAACTGCGTGAAGCTTGGGTGCAGGATTTGCGCACGAAACAACTCGAACCGATTTTGAAGTTTTATGCCGCGGACGCCGCGTTCCTGCAACCCGACGGCGAGCGCATCACCGGCTCCGCGGCGTTGCGTACGCTCTTCCAAACGATCATGGCCTCCTTTAACAGCGACCTCACGCTGCATAGTCAGAATCTCGAGTCTTCCGGCGATCTCGCGTACGACAGCGGCGACTTCCAGGAAACTCTGACCAACATCGCCACCGGCGCTAAAATAAATTCCAAAGGCAGCTACGTAATCATCTACAAGCACCAGGCCAACGGCGCCTGGCAAATCGTCCAACACGTATGGACCGGTACTCCGCCTCCCGGAACATAAACCGCGCATCAACTTCGTTTTCAGATTCCGGCAATCAGTTCGATTGCACGCGGCCAGCTGTGGCGCTGGCCCAGGGCGCGCCCCACCAAGCCTCTCGTTCGTAAGGGCGGTTCGCGAACCGCCCGACTTAAATGGATCTTTCTTCGCTCGCATCCCTCCGCCGTCCCACAAAGGGCGCGCCACCCGGCCACCCGCCAAATCGCATTGTTTTTGACAATCGCGCGGTATACGCTGGAAGTGATGCGTTCGCCGATCCACACCTTCAAAGCGGGAATCGCCACGGTAATGTCTCTGTGGTTGGCCGTGCTGGCGTGCCTCATGGGTTGCACGCTTCCCCGACTCGCGAGTTCGGCTTCGCCCCGCGCGCTTTCCACTCACAATGCTTCCGCCGAACTGGCCCAGCCTGACCTGATGGCACGCATGGAGAATTGCCCCTACCATTCCGGCGGCAATATTCCCACCAAACCAAACGATCCCAAGCCCGCTCGCGGCGGCGGGATGTCCTGCTGTCCCGTGGAAGTCACTGTCGCGTCGAAGCCGCAAACAGCGACGCCGCAATTTTCTGCTGTGCGCTCCTTCGTTCTGCAATCCCCTTTCAGCTTGGCCACGATTTCGCTTTACCATTCAGTTGAGGTCGTTGCTCCCACATGGCATAGCGGCAGGGACACACTCCTCGAAACCCACCTGCTTCGCATCTAGAAATCCACTCAGACATTTGCCTCGGTCCAGCGCTGATGGCCTCGCCATCGGTCGGCAAAAACCCATTTGATTGTTCAAAGGAGAAAAATCCATGAAGAAGCTACGTGCAGTCCTGTTGCTGGCAGTTATCGCACTCGGTTTTGCAGACGCAGTGCAGGCAGCGCAAGCATCCTGCTGCGATTCCGCCGAGTGCTGTGCAAACTGTAACGGCTGCTAGAAGTAGCAGTGTAATTGAATGAAGGAAGGCGCGGGCCAACCGGCTCGCGCCTCCTCTTTGTGTGCCGAGCATGTTCGATAGCTTGGAGGTGAAAGTCCTCTACCCATCCTGATGGAGGAGAAGGGTTAGTGAAGCGCAAGGGCCGAGCTGCGAGGCGAGGTCTGAAAGAAGCGCGGAGCAAACACGCGAGCCGATGGACAAGAACTGGATTAGAGGCCTACGGTGCCGGGCGAGCGAGCAAAGGATCGCAAAGCCCACCTCCATCAAAGGCACTGGTGGTAAATCCAGCGGTTGTGCGTGGAAGGCGATCGAACTTACCTCGGGAGATCTGCTGCATGTCACGAAATCGTGACTGAGAGTGGAGCGATTCACTCTGACCGTGCGGCAGAAGTCAGCAGCGGGCGTAGTAGTCGCGCAAGCGATGAAGGCCCAAACAGCAGGGAGCGGCAAGTAGGACGCAGGACTCGATGAGCGACAAGCGGCAGAAGAACCAGCTAGTGCTGGCCTTTACTGAGGAGAGGAGGAGTGAAGCTCCGAAGGCTTCTCAGGAAGGGACCGAATCGTTCACGGCGAAATGCGAAACCGAACGTCCAGCTCGTCACGAGCAGTTGATGGAAGAAGTCTGCGAGCGGGAAAACTGCTGGCAGGCTTACAAGCGAGTCAAAGCGAACAAAGGAAGTCCGGGAATCGACGGCAGGAAAGTCGGAGAGCTTTCGGACTACCTGAAGCAGCACTGGCCCTCGATACGGGAACAGCTGCTGAAGGGGACCTACAAGCCACAACCGGTGAGGCGGGTGGAAATCCCGAAGCCGGACGGCGGGGTGCGAAAGCTTGGCATCCCGACGGTGCTGGATCGATTGATCCAGCAAGCGGTCATGCAGGTTCTACAACGCAGATGGGATCCAACCTTCTCCGAACACAGCCACGGGTTCCGGCCGAAGCGCTCGGCGCATCAAGCGGTAGCCAAGGCACAGCAGTACATCGCCGCAGGCCATCGCTGGGTGGTAGACCTCGACCTTGAGAAATTCTTTGATCGGGTCAATCACGACAAACTGATGGCGGCGATCGCACGGCGGGTGGCCGACAAGAGAATGCTCCGGTTGATCGGAGCGTTCTTGAAAGTGGGAGTGATGGAGAATGGGCTGGTGAGTCCGGCGGAGGAAGGAACACCGCAAGGTGGTCCGCTTTCTCCGCTTCTATCGAACATCGTACTCGACGACCTCGACCGTGAACTCGAGCGACGCAAGCATCGCTTCGTGCGGTACGCGGACGACTGCAACATCTACGTGCGCAGCCAACGAGCGGGACAGCGGGTGATGAGGAACGTCACGCGCTTCATCACGCGACGGCTCAAGCTCAAGGTAAACGAGGCCA
>Ga0210407_10002134_pt1 | contig 17310 bp, 18 predicted proteins | sample IncBWC27MmetaG_FD_150860 | JGI IMG/M metagenome (GOLD analysis project Ga0210407, IMG submission 150860) | Forest soil microbial communities from Barre Woods Harvard Forest LTER site, Petersham, Massachusetts, United States - Inc-BW-C-27-M | ecosystem: Environmental > Terrestrial > Soil >...
CTCGCCATGGTTCTCGCGCTTGAGCCGGAGGTCCTGCTGCTCGACGAGCCAACCGCCGGCCTGACGCGGGCGGAGCGGCAAGGCTTCGCCGACATCCTGACCACGCTGGTGTCGCGCGATCGGCTGTGCATTCTGCTGGTGGAGCATGATCTCGATTTCGTCCGCGAGATATCGTCGCGCATCATCGTGCTGCATCAGGGCCGGATTGCACTCGATGGCTCGGTGGACGAGGTCGTCAACAGTGCGTTGGTGCGCGAGATCTATACCGGTCAGCCCTCTTCGGCGGCGGAGGCCCGGCCATGACCGATGCACTCGAGGTCGAGGGGCTCGCGAGCGGCTATGGCACATCGCAGGTCGTGAGCGATGTGTCGTTCACGCTCGCGAAGTCCGAGGTGCTCGCGATCCTTGGCCGCAACGGGATGGGCAAGACCTCACTGTTGAAGACGGTGCTGGGTTTCCTCCCGGCCTGGCGCGGAACCATCAGGATCACGGGACAAGACGTCACGCGGATGCCGCCGCATTTGAAGCGCAGGCTCGGCGTCGTCTATGTGCCGCAGGAGCAGGCGCTGTTTCAGGATCTGTCGATCCGCGACAATCTGCGGCTTGGGATCTTGTCGGATCGCGATTTCGATGCGGCGCTTGATCAAGTCGGCCAGTGGTTTCCCGTGCTGACACAGCGACTGCGCCAGCGGGCCGGGACACTTTCGGGCGGCGAACAGAAGATGCTGATCGTCGCGCGCGCATTGATGGCGCGGCCGGAGATCCTCCTCCTGGACGAGGTCACCGAAGGCCTGCAGCCCTCTTTGGTCGATCGTCTGTCGAACGTTCTGACGCAGGTCCGGCGGGACGTCGGCACCTCGATGGTGGTCATCGAGCAGCACCTTCCCTTCGCGCTCGGTATTGCCGGCCGCTATCTGGTCTTCAAACGCGGCGAGATCGTCGATAGCGCGGGCGTCGATGCCGGTGCGGCCACACGGATCGAAAGCCAAATGCGGATCTGACAGCGGCGAGCGATCTAAACCAGTCGTAATCCAGATCGCTCACGCGATGCGCATGTTGGCGAGACCGACCAGGGCCGGCGATTCCTCGAGAATGAGGGAGGTCGGGATCCGCGCCAGCATCGCAGCGAACCGTCCCTTGCTTTCGAAGCGTTCCCGGAAGGCGGAGGCGGCAAAGGCCTGCCTGAAGCGGAGCAAAATCCCGCCCGCGATATAGACTCCGCCGAGCGCACCGACGGTCAGCGCGAGATCGCCGGCAACGCCGCCTAGAAATTCGCAGAAACAGGCGAAGGCCTTGACGCAGGCGCCGTCTGATTTGTCCATGGCACGCTTCGTCACGTCGGCGGGCGTCAGCATCAGCGGCTCGACACCGTTCAGCGCACACAAAGCTTCGTAGAGATTCACCAATCCGGCGCCGCTGAGCACGCGTTCCGCGGAGACGTGGCTCCAGCGCTTGCGCAGCAGATGAATGATCGCCTCTTCGTCCTCGTTTGAGGCGGCAAGTGTCGCATGACCGCCCTCACCTGCAACAATGACCCAATCCGCGCCATTCGGAACGAGCGCACTGATACCAAGGCCTGTCCCGGGACCGATGATGCCGATATTGCCCTTGGCTTCCGCGATGGCCGGGCCCACTAGGAACAGATTCGATTGCGTGATGTGCGGAATCGATCGAGCAGTGGCAGCGAAATCATTCACGACCGCAAGCGACGTCAGACTGAGGCTTCGCTTCAATTCCTCGACCGAGAAGGACCACGCCTTGTTGGTCATGGAAATCTTGTCCCCAAGCACGGGACCTGCGATCGCAAGCGCGCCCGCGAGATGCGAGCGTTCCGCTTCCGTCAGCGTCTTCAAATAGTCGGACAGCGCGTCGTGAAGCGATGGATAGCGGTCCACCTCGACATGCTTCAACCCGCGATAGGCCCCGTTCTCCGCGATCGCAAATCGCGCATTGGTGCCGCCGATATCACCGATCAATCGCAGTCCACTCACAGCCAGCTCCACGAAATCCGAAATCAGACCAAGTGCATCCACGCCTCGCGTGCATTCGCGCAAATCTGAGCCATCATAGACAAGAGCAAAAGGCCCGACAGGTTTCGTGTCGGCCTTTGCGCGGCCTCAGGCAGGAAACCGGCAGTGGCGCCACCAACAAGGCCTCAGCGGCGCATGCTCCGCCGTCGGCAATTTGCCATGCTGTGCCTGGCGTTTATGGCGCCTTTATAGGCTGAGCCAGCAGCTCACCTCGATTTCCTACGGACGCTCGCGCATATCCCTGAACAGATCGGGATGCCAACGCCATCAGCGACAGCTTGCAGGCATATCACTTCGAACCGAGGCAAGAAAGATGTCAGTGGAACCAGTACCAGTCAGTACGCAGCATGAGACTGGCCTATACGCCCTATATCGCCGCGATTGGTCCGCGAGCGCGAATAATCCCTACTCACCGCTGCTTTCGATAGGCTTTCTTTTGATGGTAGCGCTGGTCATCCAAATCGGACTGTGACGCGCATCTGCGCTGCCCAGCCCTCCTTTGAAATGGCCTGGAGACGGCTGCCCCAAATCAAGATTGGATCGTAGCATATTACCATTGCAATGTGCGCCTTGAGCCGCGGTCGCGCTGGACATCGCTGCTCCGGGCCAGACACCCGCGCAGCCCTGACCCATCACCATATCCTTCGGATCGCGCGGCTGACTCTGCACGGCTCGCGTTCTTGAACATTGGCCGTTCACAAGTCTGCTAGACCACAGGCAACCCTTGGCACGAGGTTGTCACCCGCGTCTCGGCTACGGTCCGTTACTAGGTGATGCCGGCGGCACAAACTTCCGTTATGTTGTTTAATCAGTTGAGGTGGGAGAGCTATACTGAGCCTGCTCGATCTTGATCATACGCACTTGATCATACGCTCTCGGAAAGCTTCCTATGGCTGTCTTCAAACTCCCGCTCTCAGGCAACGTCGCGCAGTTGATCAATCCGATGACCTGGTTCTTGAGCGGAAACCAAATCTCGACGAACGTGTATCTCGGCGACTCCAGCGCTCCCGAGGTCGAATCCGAAATTCTCGACCGGGTTGGTACCTATGGTCGACAGCTTGGGCAAACCGCCGATGTCCTGTGCGTGCTGCTAAGACACCTGCCCGATCGAGCGAACCTGCCGGCGGACGAGCAGAAGGCGATCGAGGCTTTTGAAACCATGGCTGACGATATCGCCAAAATAAAAGAGAAGCACCAACGTCAGGCGCTTCGGCCTTAGATTGAAGCAGGCGGACGCGCCGAAGAGTTGCCAGTCCGGCTGCACCAACCATGGTGGCGGCAACAGGCGGGAGATTTTACCGACCCGTATCCCGACACGGCAGCCGGCATCGCGCTTCAAGGATCGCGCCGTTCCGTTGTCCGTAGCGCATCGGCGCCAGGTTCCTGTGGAGCGCCAACGGGATGATCGTTGTGTCCATTCGGGGACGCCCGTAACCTCGGGCCACTCCTGGCGTACAATATTCAGGAGACGCGAACACCGGCGAACGGGCGCTAAATATCGCGCTCAGATTGCATGCTCAGCTGTGCTGCATTGCGATAGCTAAATTCAGCCACGCCGCCGCCACAAAGGTCAACCAGAAAATGTAACTTTGCTAAGGTGACGATCGGCTCTTGCTTGGACGCGCCGACGCAGGAAGTGAACGCGGCTCAATTCGTGGCGACAGGGGATAGCCATGAGCGTTGATGATTTTCGTTCTCAGGTTGACGCGGCGTCTTCGGACGTCGGGCGCCGTCCGGACGCCACAGCCGAACGGTCGGCCTTCGCCGCCATTGTCGTGCAGCTCAGACAGACCTCGCCGATAGACCCCAATCAACGCCTTTCGCCCGAGCGCCTGCACCAGATCGATCGCGCGTTCTTTGGGCCGTTCTTCAGGGAGAAGTACGGCACGGGAGGAGACAAAGCGCTTGAGAACGGTCGTATCCGCTACTACGGCCCGATTCAACCCGCGAACAACGCGGCTGAGCTCGCCGGACGCCGATATGTGCACGAGTTTGATACCATAACCGGGTGCACGCGCGGTTGGCATGAGACTTTGGATCGGATGGGCAATGTTCGGCAGGTTCGTCCCGAGCGGCGCGACGGGGCGATGACACACTATCAATTTGATAGCAACGGTCGATACAGGGGGAGTTGGTAAATGGAGGTCGATCTCCAGGCTGTCCGTCGGGTGTTCGAGGATGTGTTGAACGGCCGCATGTTGCGAGAGCAAGCGGACCGCTGGGCCTATGCGGTGGTGCGGGAGGAAGAAACCGGTGTCGTTACATACTCGCCGCCTGGCGAGAGGGAACGCATTTGGACCGGCGTGATGTACCTGTACGGGATCGACACGAAGAAGGCTCCGGACGTGTACCTTCACTCCAACGACGACATCAGGGAAGCCATGATGGCAAAGCTCGGCTGGGTTGTCGGTGACTTGGCTGGCGACGATTCTTCGGGCTCTCGAGCAGCCGTCGCAATGCTTGTCCGAACATAGAACCTTCCCAGAGCACGATGTGATTGGGTGGAATCGCCATCATGCTCTAGCTCTTTGTTTGAGCATGATCTCCGTGGGACGCGGCCAGCACCTTTCATTCGGACGTCAGGCAAGACAAAGGCGCAATGCGTACTACCGCCCCGCCAGCATCGCAGCGCCGAGCAGGATTGTTACAAGCAGAAGCGACGCACCTGCCACGGGCCATCGCCGCAAGGCTTGATCTGCCCGCTCAAGCATCCCACCCCAGGAGATCGTCACGCGGGCTGCGCCATCTAGTCCCGCCGCTATATCTCCTTCGGGCACGCGCGGCAGTCGGTCATGCCAGCGCCACAGGCCAAGCGCCAGAATTCCGCCCAGCAGCATTGGCCAAGACAATTTCCAAAACGCCGACGGCGAAAGCGCATCTTCCCAGGTGCCGATCGGGAAGGCCGCATACACGATCCACGGCACCGCCAACGAAAACAGGGCCATCAACAGCCATGGCCAGACAAGGCCGGCCGGCGCGGTCGCTCCTTGTCTCGCGCTCTCGGCGAGGCGGCGCAGGAAATGCAGCATCAGCAAGGTCGTTCCAGCGGCCGAGAGCATTGCGAGCTTACCCGCAAAGCCGTCTCCGAGAGGTCCTTTGACCGCTAGTTTTGCCAATGCTCCCCAAGTGAGAGGCAGGCCCCCAAGGCCGAGCGCTATCACGGTTGCCGGAAGCAGCACCAGCATCGCCCGCGCACCGCCGACTGTGATCACGCCAACGGCCAGGAACAGTGCACCTTTAACAAGCACGTGGTGTGCACCGTAGAACGCCACGGCAAGCGCGACGGCGCCGTCTCCCGCGCTGATCCCCGTGCCGATGACCGCGACGATGAAGCCCATCTGGCTGACACTGGAATAGGCGAGCACCGTCTTCGGATTGGTCTGTGTGATGCCGATTGCAACTCCGTAGAAAGCGCCGAGCAGACCGGCGGCGGCGAGCCCCGTGCCCCAATCAGGGAGTGCGGTGCCAAGCGGCAGGAAGCGGATCAATCCGAGGATGCTGGCCTTGACGACGGCGCCGCTCAGCACGGCAGCGGCTGGGATCGGCGCGGCGGTGTATGCGAGCGGCATCCAGAAATGCAGCGGCACCAGAGCTGCCTTGATGCCAAAGCCCGCGAGCAACAACGCAACAATCAGGTCTCGTTGCGGGGATATCGCCAAGGCTGCGGCCGCGTCACGAATCAGCAAGCTATTCGCGGAGCCTGCGGCGAGAAGAACGAACGCGACCAACAGGAACGATTCCGCCAGCAAGCCAAGTCCGACATAGACGGCGCCCGCGCGCCACGCAGAGGGCGTGTCGTCCTGAATGATGAGGCCGCCTGCACCGAGCGTGAGCAGCGCGAGAAGAGAATAGAAGCTCACCATGTCGGCCGCGAGGAAGACGCCAATGCAGCCTGTCAACGTCATGAGCCAGCACACCGCGAAGCGCTCGCGGTCCGGCCGGCCCTGCAGATAGCGCGATGCATAGGCCCCCGATGCGATCCATAGCAACGCAGCGGCGCAGAGCAGGATGGCTCCGGGCCTATCAAGCATGAAGGTGAAGCGCAGGCGTGCTGTACCGAACGACAAAGGCATATCACGCGATGCAAACAGCACGACAGCAAGTGCCGGGAGAGGGGCAATCGCCAGCAATGGCAACATCCGCCTTCGCGCATCGGGCCACAGGCAGGCAAGCAGCAGGCCCAGCGGGACGACGAGAGCAGTGGCCAACAATGCGTCCGTACCAGTCATCGTCATCCGACCTGCGCCGCCACGGGGCGGCCAATCTGGACTGCATCAAAGGAGCTGAACGCCACAAGCCCGAGCAGCAGCGAGCACAGCGCGAGCGCAAGCGCGGCGGCCTGCTGATATTGCGGAATGGTTGCATGCAACTTCACTGGCTCGAGCGCCGGCGTCATCGCGCGCGAGAGCACAAGAAACATATATCCGCTGGTGAGAAGGCCGCCGGCAAGCATAATGGCCGCCCACCACCATTGTCCGCTCACGACGGCCGCATCAAGCAATAGCCATTTCGCAAGGAAGCCGCCACTCGGCGGCAGCCCGATCAGGGAGACGCCACCGAGTGCGAACGCAAAGACGGTCATCGGAAGCAGCCGCCCGATGCCTGCGAGCCCGGCGATGCGATCATGACCGAGTGCCGCATACATCAACCCGGCGGACATGAACATGGCGCCCTTCGCCGTCGCATGCGAGATGGCCTGAAGGATGCCAGCCGTAAGCGCGCTGCCGCTCTGGAGCGCTGACGACGCCGTATTGAACGCAAGCGGAAACATCAGAAACAGATAGCCGATCTGCGCAACGGTGGAATAGGCGACCAGCAGCTTCAGGCGTTGTTGGCGCAACGCCAGCACATTTCCAAATACAATCGCGGCAGCACCAAGAGCGCCCAACACCTGCGTGCCGGCCGCACCGGGAATTCCCGGCATGACGTCGAACCAAAGCCGCACCACGAGAAAGAACGATCCCTTCACTACCAGCGCCGAGAGCACTGCACTGGCGGCGGCAGGCGCCCCGGCATGTGCCGGCGGAAGCCACAGATGCAGCGGGAAAAGCGCGGTTTTGGCGAGAAGTCCGGCAGTCATCAGCGCGGCGGCGGCAATCGTCGCGGGATCGGCGTGGACTCGTTCGGATAGCATCGCAATATCAAGCGTACCGTAGGTGCCGTAGAGCAACACGGCGCCGACCAGATAGAAAACCGAGCCAAGGATCGCAAAGAGCAAATAGCGCAACGCGGCCTGCAACGTTTCCGCGCGGCCATCGAGGCTGACCAGCGGCACCGCGGCAAAGGTGAGCAGTTCCAGGGCGACGTACAACGTAAAGAGATCTCCGCCCACGAACACGATGTTCATCGCACTCCAGATCGCAAGCAACAGGATCCAGAACGCGAACGGCGCACGCGCTTCGAAAACGTCCGCAGGAGTGCGGAAATCCGCAACCGCAAAGATGCCGATCGCGCAGATCACGACGGCTGTCATCATCATCATCGTTGCCGAAAGCCCGTCGGCCCGCAGCACGATGCCGAGCGGAGGCGCCCAGTCCCCGACGATGTATGCGAGCGAGTGGCCGCCCCAGGTGACCTGAACGAATATGACCGATGCGATCGCAAGCCCGATTGGCAGAAGAACGAGTGCTATTCGCTCGGCCTGTCGCCCGCCAAGCACGAGCGACAATACAACGCCCGCGACTGGCAGGACGATCGACAGGACGAGGGACGCGCTGCCTGTTGTCGCGTCGGGCAGGCCCGCAGCGTTCAGCATCGGGAGTCACCCCCTCTTCGCGTCGCCGGAAAGGCTGGAGTCGAGGTTCGCCTCGCCCGTCGCCTCGAAAAGGCGCAGCAGCAGTGCAATAGCCATCGCCGTTGCGGCAAAGGCAACGACAATGGCTGTAATGACCAATGCCTGCGGGACTGGATCGCCGCCCAGTCCAACGGCGGCCCCGCGTTTGGCAACGACGCCGAACATCAGAAAGACGCCGCTTCCCACAAGATTGAACGCCAGAATTTTGCGCAGCGGCTCAGGGTTTGTGACAAGCCCGAACAGTCCTACTCCGACGAGCGTCGCACCGCAGACCCCGAACCATGCTGCCGCATTCATGAATGTTGGCTCCGTTCTGGCGGACCCGCGCCCAGCATGCCGAGCGTCACTGCGATCGAAAGCGTGAGCGCGACCTCGACGGCGACGATCAGCGGCTTTGCGTAGCCGGCCGGATACGCGAGAAAGGCATCGGCCAACACGAAGCCGGCAAGTCCGATCGCGAGGAAGATGACGGGGCCAATGACAAGAAGAAACCGCAACCAGAACCGATCGATCGGCGGCACATTCCGCAAGCCGGCGATCATGACCAGGAGCCACATCGCGGCGAGCACGGTGCCGCCTTGGAAGGCACCGCCCGGCACGTTGGCGCCAACCCAGCACATATAGACGCCGACCACGATGCCAACAGGCGGCAGGAGTTGAGCGAGAAATGTCAGCGTGCTGCTCGGCTCCAGGTAGATCCGCAGCCCCGGAACTCCCCCCCATGCGCGATCGGGCGCCAATGACCAGATGCCCAGCAATGCGAGTATCAGCACGACCTTCTCAAGCAGCGTATCGAGCGCTCGAAAGACGAAGAGAACGCCGGCGACCGGATTGCCAAGACCGCTTTGTGCGAGATTCTCCATCACCGCTGGTGCGAGCGTCGGAATGGATTCGGGCGGAAACAGGATGACAATCGCGAGTCCGGCCGAGATCATGACGCACAGCACGCCGACCGCGACACGACCCCGCAGGCCGATACCCGTGGCATGATTGCGCTCCGTGCGAAGGCGGGCAGCGGCGCCGAGCAGCAACATGCCCGTCATGCCGCTTCCGATCGCAGCTTCCGTCAGCGCAACGTCCGGGGCGGAAAGCCGAACCCAGATAACTGCCAGCAGAAGTCCGTAGCCGACGAAACCGATAACAGCAGCGAGGGAATCGCGCGCGAAAACGGTCCATGTGCCGATCGCAAGGATCAATCCCGCAAGACCGATATCCAATGCGAGGGAGGTCGTCATTCCTGCAATCCACCTTGCCGGACGGCTCGCGCGATCAATTGTGTCACAATGGCCCCGGAGATCTGAACGAGCAGCCATACGCTGATCAGCTTGAGGGCCTGGATTGGTCCACTTGCCAGAGGCAACAAGCCCAGAATGATCAGCCCGAGTCCAAGATTGTCCGCTTTGGTGATTGCGTGCAGGCGCGTGAGCGTATCCGGGAAACGGAGCAGGCCGACCGTTCCCGCGAGAAAGAAGAAGGCGCCGGCTACGACAGCAAGAACGGTGAAGACGTTGAGCAGGATGGTCATAGATGTCTCGTTTCCTCAGCGACATTGCTCTCTCCGCCGGATGTTGCGCTTCTCACGAAAGCAACCGCGGCAAATGCAGCCAGCAGCGCCAGCATCAGCGCGACATCGACGATGGACGGTGTTTCGGTCGTGATCGACAACAGGACGAGGCCCGCAATGCTGTCGGTACCGAGCAACTGCGCTGCCATGAGACGGTCCGTCTCGCTCGGGCGGAGAAAGATGCCGAATAGTCCGAGGGCGGCCATTCCCAACACGAAGCCAGCTGTCCCGACAAGGAAGCTAGTCATTGGTGCCTCCGAGTGCGCGCACAAACAGCAATTCCTCGGTCGCGAGTTGCGCGGCCACGGGCTGCGCGACGTCCAGGCAGTGAATGGCGATTCCGCCACTGACATTTTCGCCTGACGGCAGCGTGCCGGGCATCAAACTCATGATGGTGAGGAACGTGTTTCGCTTGATCCCCGGAGGAAGAAGCGGGTGATAGGTCACGATGCCAGGCCGCAGCGGCAGCCGCGGATCGAGCGCACGCCATGCGACGTCGATGCCCGCAATCGCGGTCTGGCGGAAAAAGTGCAGCACGAGCTTGACGACCCCGAGCGGGCGCACGTCCCAATGCTGTCTCGGCACAAGACGCAGGCTTGCCCAAGCTGCCGCAATGGCGGCGGCAATACCCGCGGCAAGATCCGCCGGAGCAGCGCCCGTGAGAACCAGCCAGAAGGCGAAGTATGCGACAGTTCGCAGAATTGCGGAAAATGCGCTGCGAGTGGGGTCATCGTCCGGACCTCCGGCTCCCGCATCTCGCTGTCGTTCGCTCGGCGAGTTCATGGCGTCGCCGCTCCGCCGGCTCTCTTGATCTTCGGAATCTCGATCCCCGCGGACGGATCGCTCGACGGCTCCTTCCCTCCGAACCACGCCGCATACAACGTCGGCAGGAAGACAAGGGTCAGAATGGTCGCGACGAGCAGTCCTCCCATGATGGCATAGGCCATCGGTCCCCAGAACACAGTCGGCGCGATCGGGATCATGCCGAGAACCGTCGACACGGCGGTCAGCATGATCGGACGGAAGCGAGAACTGGCCGCGTCGACCGCTGCGGCCCAGACGTCCTTTCCTCGTTCGCGCTCTGCTTCGATCTGGCCGATCAGAATCACGGCATTCTTGGTAATCATTCCGATCAGCGCCAAGATGCCAAGAATAGCGACGAAGCCGAGCGGCTTGCGGGACAGCAGAAGCGCTGCGACAACGCCGATCAAGCCGAGAGGGGCGACACTGAGAACCAGGAACAGCCGCTGGAAGCTTTGCAACTGGGCCATCAGGACTGTAAACATCAATAGCAGCATGACCGGAACGACAGCGATGACCGAGGCCTGCGAATTCTTGCTTTCCTCGACAGTGCCGCCGACCACGATGTGGTAGGAGCGCGGAAGGCTTTTCGCCAGGGCGTCGACCGATGGTGCCAGCGCGTTGATGACCGTCTCAGGCAGCGCTCCAGGCGCGACATCGGCTTGCACGGTCAGTGTCGGGACACGGTCACGTCGCCAGATAAGCGGATATTCTTGCTCATACTCGAATGTTGCGAATTGGTTGAGCGGAACCGTTTGGCCGTTCGGCAGCGGCACTTGCACGGTGCGCAAGGTCGCAAGCGAGACGCGCTGCTCGTCGGTCGCGCGCACGACGACATCGACCAGATAGATGTCATCGCGGACCTGGGTGACGGAATTGCCTGATATGACGGTGTTGAGGACCGCCGCGACCGCTTGCGTGCTCAGACCCAGCAATCGCGCTTCGTCCTGGTCGATGCGAATGCGGACCTGACGAGCCGGGCCGATCCAATCGAAATTGACCTTCTCTGCTTGCGGATTCGTTGCGACGATCTGGGCAAGTTTGAGCGCGACGTCGCGCACCTGGTCCACATCCGGGCCGCTGACCCGATACTGCACGGGCCAGCCGACCGGAGGTCCGAGTTCGAGCGGATAGACCCGAGAGATTGCGTTCGGGAAGTCATTCGCCAGGAAGTGCTCCAGCTTATCCCGAAGGCGCTCGCGCGCTGGAACGTCTTTCGCAACGATCACGACTTGCGTCAGGAAGTCGTTCGCGAGCTGAACATTCAGCGGCAGATAGAAGCGAATGGCGCCGCGCCCCACATAGGTGCTCCAGCGCGCGACATCGGCGTCGCCCTTGAGGCTAGCGTCAAGGCGTTTTGCCGCAACTTCGCTGGCATAGATCGACGCATTCTGCGGCAGATTGAGATCGACCAGGAGCTCTGGACGATCGGACGAAGGAAAGAATTGCCGGGGAATCAGCGGAAGCGCGAGATAAGACAGAACGAAGAGTGCCAGAGTGAGGAGAACAGTCATCCACCTTCCGCGCATCGCGAAAGTGAGGAAGCCCTGATACCATCTGAGAACCTTGCCGGGTCCAGCGGTCTGCGATGCGCGAGGCGGGCTCAGGATGACGACACCCAGCAGCGGCGCGAAGATGACCGCGACGAACCAGGACACGATCAGCGCGATGCTGACGACGGCGAACAGGGAGAATGTGTATTCTCCGGCCGAGCTGGCCGCGAAGCCGACAGGAACAAATCCGGCGATGGTGACCAGTGTCCCCGCCAGCATGGCGAACGCATAAGTCCGGAACGCGAATGTTGCGGCTTCGACCTTGGTATCGCCCTCGGCCAGCCGGTTGAGGGTGGCGTCCGTAGTGGTCATTGCATCGTCGACGAGCAATGCAAGGGCGATGATAAGAGCGCCGAGCGATATGCGTTGCATGTCGATACCCGACATCTTCATGATCGGGAACACGATGGCGAGCGTCAACGGAATGGAAAGCGCAATGATCAGACCCGGGCGAACGCCAAGACTGATGAAGCTGGTTACGAGAATGATCGCGATGGCCTGCAGCAGCGAGGTCATGAACTCGGAGATGGCGCGATCGACGGTGACGGCCTGATCGGCAACGAGGATCGGCTCGATGCCGATTGGCAGATCCGCCGTGATCTGCGCCATCGTCTGTTTGATGTTCCTGCCGAGAGCAAGAATATCTCCGCCCTCGCGCATGGCGATGGCAAGGCCGAGCGCCGGCTCACCGTTGACGCGGAACAGCGGCTGTGGCGGATCGGCAAAGCCGCGCCGAACCCGTGCAATGTCGCTCAGGCGCAGCGTGCGTCCACCAACCGCGAAATTGACGTTTGCTACGTCCAACTCTGAGCGAAACGCACCCGAAACCTGAAGCGAAAGACTTTCATTGCCTGTTTGAATCGTGCCGGCCGGCCGTACGACGTTTTGCGCCTGTAGCGCGGCAATGAGCGCCGATCGATCAAGACCGAGACTGGCGAGCTGCTTCATCGAGAACTCGACAAAGATTCGTTCGTCCTGGGCCCCCAGCAGCTCGATTTCCGAAACATCGGGAACAAGAAGCAGTTTCGAGCGGACGTCTTCGACATAGTCGCGGAGCTCGCGATGGGTGAAGCCGCTGCTCGTGAAGCCGTAGATGATCCCGAACGTAGCGCCGAAATCGTCGTTGAACCCAGGACCGACGACGCCAGTGGGCAGAGTATGGCGGATATCGCCGATGTTCTTGCGCACCTGATACCAGGTGTCAGCGACCTCTTTTGCGTTCGCGCTGCCCTTCAGATTGACGAAGATCGTGGTAATGCCGGCACTTGTATAGCTGCGCAGGAAGTCCAGATGGTCCGTTTCCTGCAGTTTGCGCTCGAGCCGCTCGGTCACCTGCTTGAGCGTGTCTTCGACGGTTGCGCCGGGCCAGGCCGCCTGAACCACCATCGTCTTGATAATGAATGCGGGATCTTCGCTGCGGCCGAGACGAAAATAGGATACGACGCCCGCAAGGACGGCGATGATCATGAGATAGGCGACGAGCGAGCGGTGATTGAGCGCCCATTCTGATAGATTGAATCTCATCACAGCCCCGATCCGAGTATGCGAATCTTCTGGCCCGGGTGCAGGGCCTGGACGCCTGCCGTGACCACGATTTCACCTGTATCCAGTCCTTGGGAGACCGCCACCTGCGCCTGGTCGAAGCGCAGCACGTCGATGTTGCGCAGTGATACGGTGTTCTTCGAGGGATCGACGATCCAGACGGCGGGCTGCTCGTTCACTCTCGTCAATGCCGTGGCCGGAATTTCAATGATCGGAACGGCTTCCGTTTCCAACCGCCCGGTCACGGACGCACCAAGAAGCATGGCCGGTGGAGGATCCGCCAGGCCAACCTTGACCTCGAAGGTTCGTGTCGCCGGATTGGCTTGAGGAGCGACCTCGCGAACGCGCCCCCGCGCACTGACTTTGGGATCGTCGGTGAGACTGACCGTGATTTGAGGATCGCTCGGCGCCGTTCGAATGACCTGCGCGGGAATGTCGAAGACTGCGTCACGCCCATCCTTGCGTGCAAGCCTGACAATGCTTTGTCCGGCCTGAACGACCTCGCCTGCGGCGGGGCCTACCGCAGTCAGAACGCCCGGAGCGTCGGCCTTGAGCTCGGTGAAGCTGACGAGATCATGCGCGATCTTGAGTTGGGCCTCGGCCGCATCGACCTGCGACTGTGCGGTCTGATGGGCTTGTTTGGCCTGATCGAAGTTCACATGTGTGGTCCAGCCTTGCGCGAGAAGGGTCTCCTGGCGTTCGAACTGATTGCGGGCCTGGGTCAATTGCCCCTGGGCGGCGGCAAGAGCGGCCTGCGCCTGCCGCAGGCCGTTCATCTCATTCTGTGGTTCGAGGCGCGCGACGACTTGTCCGGCCTCCACGCGATCTCCGAGCTTGTTGTTGTTCTCAAGAATGCGACCGCCAATGCGAAATGAAAGGGATACCTCGTCCTCGGCCTCGATCCTGCCGGTAAAGGTAAGCGGCGTAGCCCCCTCGCTTTTTGCAACGGTTTGGGTTCGAACCGGGCGCGCTGCGGGAGCCGCCACTTCCGGCTCTCGTTCACAAGCTGCCAGCAGCGCTGGCGCGATCAAAAGCAGCAGCCCGGTTTGCATCACTCGACGTGCTTTGCTCAAATGGCCGGCCCACGCAGACATGGCTTGCTCCGTTGTCGTTTAACTCACCCGGTTTTTCCTCGCCGACTGCGGATCGTTTTTGTCGTTACATCGCGCGGTGCGATCGGCCACGCCCTCACCGCAAAATGCAGAAGTCTGCACGATGCCGGCGAGATATGTCGCCGGATCGCCCGGCGTCAGTGCGCGGTTATGACTGTCCCAATGCGGGTAAAACCCCTACCCAGGAGCGAGCGCCGCGCCGGAAGCTTTCCAGCTTATTTTTCGTTCGACTGTGGATTCGGTCATCCTCCAGCGCAAAATCTGCCAGGACCACGTCCATTTCAGTGTTGGCGAGCACGGCTTCGAGGTCTGACATGCAACCCTCCAAGACGCAGAAAACTAATCGCAGATGTCAATCCCCGCCCGGATGCCGCTGCAGCCTTGCTGATCGATTGTCCAGATCTATTGTTGCGACGGCGCGTCTGCCGTTGCCGGGATCTTATCGCTCGGCAGAATAATCTCAAGCGGGGGAGTTACGAGGCTGGCGTGAGGTCACCCAGCAGATTCGATTGGTGCATGCGCAGGCAATCGTGAAAGTGTGCCGCCCGACGCTGTAATGACGAGAGCATTGGCATCTTTTGCTTAAGCTGATGCGTCAACAGTGCTGACGATTTCTTGCGCGTTAGTGTGTCGATGTGTCAACAATGCTGACGGTTTGCTTGCGCATTCGCTTGAAAGAGCGAGCGACGATCTTCGTCGCTGCCCCGCTGCTGCGCGCCGCTTGCACCGACGATCGAGGCACGCCTGCCGGCTTGCGTTCGGTTTTGTTGTTTCACCATGATGCGATTAAGCTCAAGCTGTCGTCGCCATTGGGAGGAGCGCCGAATGAAGCGTATCCGTATCCTGCACGAGACCGAGTATCAGTATCGACAGCCCGTGAAATTCGGTCCTCACCGCGCGCTGATACGACCTCGCGAAGGACACGACGTCCATATTGCGAGAGCGCGCGTCAGCATTGCCCCGCGGGCGACCGTGCGCTGGCTGCGTGACACCTATGACAATTCCATCGCAATCCTCACCTTCGAGGAGCAGTCCGACAAGCTCCGCGTCTCAAGCGAAGTCGACGTCGATCTCTATTATGACAACCCGGTCGAATGGCCGATCGCACCCTTCGCCCGCTCTTTCCCTTTCCAATATCCTCCCGAAGAGCACGTCGACCTGATGGCTTACCGACTTCCCAGTTATCCCTACGACGGCGAGACGCTCTTGAATTGGCTGGGCGATCTCTACGCGCCCGGCCAGGTGATCGGGACTTTCGATCTCCTGGGCAGGTTGAACACCCATATCTATCAGTCGCTCAAATATGTTCATCGCGAGGAGCCGGGCGTGCAGTTGCCGAACGAGACGTTGCGGCGCGGCAGCGGATCGTGCCGCGACTTCGCGGTGCTGATGATGGAGGCTGCCCGGTATTGGGGGTTGGGCGCACGATTTGTTACCGGATACATCCAGATGGCCGAAGGGCAGCACGGCGCAACGCACGCCTGGACGGAGATCTACCTTCCCGGCGCCGGTTGGCGCGGTTTCGATCCGACGAACGACAAGCTCGTCGGCAGTGAGCATATTTCGGTTGCTGTCGCGCGCGAACAGGAGAAGGCCTCCCCTCTCTCCGGTTACTGGGAAGGCCCGGCGGATGCCTTCAGGGAGTTGAAGGTTGCGGTGCAGGTCGTGCCCGCTCCAAGAGACAGTGCCGGACCGGGTGCAGCGTGAATGCCGGGCGAAATTTGAAATGAACGCCAGTCTCGGGATTGTCCTGGTCCTGCTTGCTTCTGCGATCGTAATGTTCGCAATCAATAAGCCTCGGTTGGACGCTGTCGCGCTGATCATGCTTGTTGCATTGCCGTTCACCGGCGTGCTGACCGTGAACGAGGCGCTGTCCGGCTTCAGCGATCCGAACATCGTCCTGATCGCGGCGCTTTTCGTTATCGGTGATGGCTTGGTGCGCACAGGCGTCGCTCAACGGCTGGGTGACTGGTTAATTACCAAGGCCGGAAACAACGAGGTCCGGCTCATCGTCCTGCTCATGATGGTTGTCTGCGGACTGGGAGCGACCATGAGTTCGACCGCGGTGACCGCGATCTTTATTCCGGTCGCGCTGCGGATTTCGCAGAGCACCGGCATCAGCCCTGGCAGGCTCATGATGCCGCTCAGTTTCGCCGCGCTGATCAGTGGAATGATGACGCTCGTCGCGACGGCTCCGAATCTGGTCGTGAATAGCGAGCTCGAGCGCCACGGCGTGGACGGTTTTCGCTTCTTCAGCTTCACGCCGTTCGGCTTGCCCGTTCTCCTTCTCGGGATCGTCTATATGCGCTTGGCACGACGCTGGTTGCCGGCAGCCAGCGATGTAAAAAAATCCCATCGCGTCAGCTTCGCCGACTGGATCGACGAATACAAGCGCTGGCCGCGAGAGCCGCCTCCAGATCATGGATGGATCTCCGCTTGCCGGAAAGAGCTTGGAGAATTTGAACCTCAGGGGCACCTCCGGCGCCAATATCGTTGCGATCGAACGCAGCCGGAAATTCTCAAGCGAGATTCTCCGACCGACAGCCAAGACGGAGCTGCGGGCCGGTGACATATTGCTCGTCGATCTGTCGGCATCGAGCACCGGTATCGAGGCGCTTCGCGCGCAGTGCCTGCTGGAAGAAATGCCGCTGAACGGCGCCTATTTCTCTGACCGGTCGCAAGAGATCGGAATGGCCGAGGTCATCGTACCGCCGGCCTCTGAACTCGCCGGTAAAACGCTTGTGGAGGCAAATTTCCGTAACGAATTTGGGCTGACCGCGATCGGTTTGCGGCGCGGCGATGGCGCGCACACAGACGACCTCTTGAAGGAAAAGCTGCGGGCTGGAGACACGTTGCTGCTGATCGGGCCCTGGAAGGAGATCGAGAGGCTTCGTCCCGACACCGGAACTCTGGT
>Ga0210407_10002136_pt1 | contig 17303 bp, 14 predicted proteins | sample IncBWC27MmetaG_FD_150860 | JGI IMG/M metagenome (GOLD analysis project Ga0210407, IMG submission 150860) | Forest soil microbial communities from Barre Woods Harvard Forest LTER site, Petersham, Massachusetts, United States - Inc-BW-C-27-M | ecosystem: Environmental > Terrestrial > Soil >...
CGTGGCTCAGCCTGGCTAGAGCGCCTGGTTCGGGACCAGGAGGTCGGTGGTTCAAATCCACTCGCCCCGACCACTCTTCAACAATCCAAACCGTAGGTGGTTCGCGCCATTGACGCGGCGTAGCGTCGCGACCTTTCTGCGTCGCTGTGCGGCTTGTCCTGAGCCCGCCGCGGCGGGAAGGGCGGCGAGCTTGTCCCGAGCTAAGCCGAGGGAACGCCGCTTTGATCGCGCTCGGTCCATGCGTCCCGACGTCCTTGCCGGGACGAGGAGTGCCCTTTGCGCTCCGGATGGTTCTCCGGAGCTGGACTTGCCTGCCGTAGCTTTCCTCTTGCACGGCTCACCTCTCACTGGTTCCCCCGCGTTCCCATCTCTGGGGCGAAAGTCTGGTGGCCGTTGCAAAGTAGATACCCCCCGGGGGGTGGCTTTTTGTATCGAGTAGAAAATGCCTCCGTCGTTTGTTTTGAGTGGGTTACGGCGAATTCTGTTTTCACGGTGTACCGAGTAGAAGTCCAACGGCTCGTGGCGAGTGTTGGCTGACTAGTAACATCGGATGAAGAAAAGAAACGGGTTAGGGAAAGCCACCTCGGCAGGCTCGAGACAAGCGAGTGGTTAGTGGCAAGTTTAAGTGGCACAGGCAATCCTGCCTGCCGCGGATTCGCCCAATCACTGCCCAGCAAACACAAACCTTGCGCAAGTGAACAAGCGCAAGCGGTAGGAAGTCCCGTCGATCGTTTGCGGCGGGGTTCCCGATACAAATCATCGGGACGCCAAAATCGCGTAATCCCCACCCTTCCAATGCCGGGCGCGCTCACGCAGGCATTCCCGATTTGGAACTGCCCCCTGCTTGATTGGCTGCTGTAGCTTCCCGCAGACCCATTCGGGACGCGCCAAGCGGGTCGGGTAAGCCAATTGCTCTCTAGACTGGCGCTGTTGCAGCACATCCGACAATTCCCCCTGGGGTACTTTGGCAAGACGTAACGCGGGAGTCAATAGAACTACGGTTTCAATTTGGCGTTCCCGGTCCATGCCGGAGTGAAGACCCGAATGCAAGAAGTCGTGTGAGTTAGAGGCAACATCCCCACCCTTTTCCCCGCCGCGGCGGACAAAGGGTGCGGCACCCGAATTCAACTTCTATCAAAATCAAATTCTAAGGCTGGCCTACCCGCCCGGAATCCCCACACTTTGGGGCGCGTGACGCCCGTCACGTTCTCCGGTGCCTCCAGTCACAGCAAGCCATCCGCTGATGCGACTACACATAACCATGGGAGGTGGCCCATGAAAGCAACCACAGTGGCAGCGGGCATCTCGGTAAAGAACATCCTCTATGCGACAGACTTTTCACCCGTGGCGGAAGCGGCCGCGCCTTATGCAGTTGAGCTGGCTCGTCACTACGGGGCAAAAGTGATGGCAGTGCATGTACATTCGCCGCTCGGCTACGGCCTGTCGCCGGCAGAAGCATGGCCGGCGCTGACGGAAGCCTATGAGCGCGAAGCGAAAGAGTTGAAAAAGCGTTTGGACGGTTTCTTCCGCGGCGTGGAACACAATCTGGTTATCGGAGAAGGCGACACCTGGGGCGTAATCTCGGCTTTGCTCGAAGAAAACAAAATTGACCTCATCGTCATGGGAACCCATGGCCGCAAAGGCCTGGGCAGAATGGTGCTTGGATCGGTGGCGGAAAAAATCCTGCGCCGGTCGCCGGTTCCCGTCCTCACCATCGGGCCGCACGTTCAGATCGAAGCAAGCACGGCAGCGAAACAGATTCTCTTCGTCACCAACTTCTCGCCGGAATCCGACAAAGCGGCGGAATTCGCCATTGCTCTGGCCGAAGAGAATCAGGCCAAACTCGACATGTTGCATGTGATTGAGAGCCCCAGGTCGGGTGAGTTCATCCGCCTACATGACCTGGTGAAAGCAACGTTGGCCCGGCTGCAACAGATCATCACACCCGATCAGGCGCTGTGGTGCGAGCCCAACTTCATGGTGGAAGAAGGCGAGCCCGCCGAGCAGATCCTGAATATCGCAAAGCGGCGCGGCACCAACCTGATCGTAATGGGAGTGAAGCGCGCGGTAGGGGACCTTGGCGCTGCAACTCACGCGCCCTGGCCGGTGGCTCATCAGATTCTGTCCGACGCGCGTTGCCCGGTTCTTACCATTCGCAGCTAGCATCCGAGCTGCGATGTACGCCGGCCGTCGGGAGCGGGAGGCAAGTCCGGTGGAGCGCACGGGGGCATTCAGCGCGAAACGATTCCACCTGGGGGCCACCCGCAAGATGAGCCTTTCGCTCCTCGACGGGCTTCGTGTTTACTCCTTCGCGGATTCCGCTCTGTAGCCAAACCGGAGTGAATTCATCAGCCGGATCGGATGATCCAGCGGAAGAATGATTCCTCCTACAACGTAGAGGCCCCAGGCATTCTCGACTGCCGGGCCTTTTCCAAAATTCTTGCCAATGCGCACCGCCCACCGCGGCCCGCCTTTCACGATGGCGCGGTCGATTCCTGCGCCCGCGGTCCACATCCGCCGGACATGATCGTCGCCGTCTTTGTAGAAAGTGCCGTCGCCGCTCGGAATGGCTATGCGCTCGTGATCGTTCTGGTAGGACATCTGCACGAAGGGCGAAATCAGCAGTCCTTTGATTTCCGGCGCATGCGCGGTCACGCAAGTTCCCGTGGAAGCGTCCCACTGGTGCGATCGCCCTCCGGCATAATTCGAGGAAGCGTTGGAGTACGACACGAACAGGCACACTCCCACCCAGTGGATAGGATTGATCTCCACGTAGCCGCTGGGACCAAGCGACGTCCCGCTCCTTCCCCCCAAAAATCCAACCCGGGCGAAGGGAATTGTATTGCTGATGGGAGCCTCCAAGGTTTGTGCGTGCACTGGAAGTGGGCAAGCAATCAAGCAAAGAAGCAGAGACACAACTGCACCGATAAAATGTTTCAAAGGGGAACCCCGCTGGGTGGAGTGTCAGCGGGCTGCGGAATTGCTCGCGCAATTGATTTGTGCGTCCTGTCGAAAAGATTCGCTGGACGGCTGATGGCCCGTTGATCATGTGAGAGGGAGCAACAACAATTGTCGGAGGAAAGCTCCCAAGCCTCCGGCGGCTCCGAAGGCGATGCACTCCAGTTGCCATTGCCCGATCACGGCCGACATTTGATGAGTTCGAGTGCGGCCATTGAATCGAAGCTTCGATCATCCCGGAAGGCCGCAGAATTCTGGCTTTCACGTTCGAATCGTCCCCTCCACCGCCAGTATGACAACTTCTTTTTTCTGTGCAGAGTAGCGGCACTGAGTGCGGATCGAAATATGAGCCACGGTGAAAAATGCCGATCAGTTTCACCTTGAAACGTAGCATGTGCCGCATTGTAGCCTCCGCCCATTTCAGCGAATCTCCAGCGAAACGCTCGTCGCTTGTGCAAGCAACTGAGGAAGGTCTTTTCGCGCCGTGACAACTTTATTTCCCATGCGCTTCTCCACATCGCGGCAAATTCCCTGGATAGTCAGCAAATCCCGGCCGCCAGTGTCGCCGAGCAAGTCTTCGGCGTGCAAGAAGGAGGCATACGCCAACTCCTCCGCCACGCCATGCCGCCGCAGAAATTGCCCGTAATTAAACCAGTCGAATGCTTCGCTGCTGCGGTCGCCGGACTTCGCGTCCAGCGCCAGACTGCGTTGATAGGAATGTGCGGCGGATCGCGCATCACCGCGCTTCTCCTGCAAATCGGCGAGATGCACCAGCGCCAGGCTCTCCAGCTTCGCCTCGCCCATGCTCTGCGCCAGGGCGATGGCGGACAAATACGTCGCCAGAGCGGCTTCGGCGTGATTGATTCGCGTGTCGTCATCCGCCAATAGAATCGTCGCCGAAACCACCTGACTCGGTTTTGCTACGGGATCCTCGGGGTGCGCCGCCGCGGCCTTCAGGTATGCCTCCCAATGGCGAGCCGCGGCTGCCGGCTCACCGCGCTGGTCGAGCCCCTCGGCGAGATAGAGGTGCGCGTTGGGCGCATTCGGATTCACGTCCACGGCGTGCTCCCAGGTTTCCACGGCTTCATCGGCGTGGCCCAGCCGCGCCGCCAGCAGGCCGTAATTCACCAACGCATCTGCATCACGCGGAAACATTTCCAGCATCTTGCGATAGTGCTCATAGGCCTGCGCGTAGCGGCCGTCTTCGAGCATGGCGCGCGCACAGGCGTGTTGCAGCGCGGCATTGTGCGGATTGATGGCCACAGCGCGCGTAAATGCGGCGACCGCGGCGCTGCGCTGCCCGTCTTTCGATTCGGCCGCGGCGATCCGCGCCTCGAGCATGCTGTCGTAGGGATTCAGGCGCGCGGCGCGCTCGAGCGCGGCCAGATTTCCCTCGTTCGTGCCGAGTGCGAAATGAATCTGATCAATCGCGCCCCACAGGAACAGCAGCGCCACCACGGCCACCCGAAACGCCGGGGCAGAAAACACACGGCCGGTGAGCAAGCGCCCCGCTGTTGTGCCAGCGTCCGCTTGAGCTGGTCCACTGCGACCGATCAGCAGGGCGGCAATGCGCGAATCGCGTAGTTTCCATAGCGCGCCATCGAGCAGAAAATGGTGGATGTTCACCAGCGCCGTAAAAATCAGGAAGCTGGTGGTGAAGTCGTAGTGAAAAATGTAGCTGACCAGCCACGGCCCGGGAATGAACAGCGCGATGCCTCCCGCGATCAGCGTTACAAAGTAACCGGCCAGCCGCCAGGTGGATTGGCCCGCAGCGCGCGCCTCGCGCCCCTGGTAGTAACTGGTGATCCACAGATATTGCGCCGAATGAAAAATCGCCAGGATGCCGCTGCTGTAGCGCGTTTGCGGAATGTGGTAGGTCGAGCGCAATTCGAGCAGCGTCGGCAGCACGAACCACAGAAATTGCGTCACCGCCAGCGTCAGCGGCGCGGTCATGGTCTGCAAACCGCTGCGCCGGATCATTGGCCGGAACGCCAGCCAACAGAAAATCGCGAAAGCCGCTCCGAGCACGAGCCGCAACGGCAGGGTGATTTTTGCTGGCAATCCCAACGATAAGATCAGCGCGTCGTTCGAAGCGCCGGTCTCAAAACTGGCCAGCAGCATCAGGTAGGAAGCCCAGAAGGCGGCGTGCAGCCAGCGCCGCTCGCTATTCGTCACCTGCGCGCCGGCCCGGCGCGCAAACATCATCATGATTCCGTAGTTCTGGCCGGTGTAGTGCCACGGACTCCAGCAAATATAGAGCGTGAAAATCCACGGCACCAGGCGGTAGGAGAGATGCAGCAGCACGCCCGTCAGCACCACCAGTAGCGTCAGATGAAGCGTAAAGAATTTGTATTTCTCGAAATCCTCCCGCGTGTGATACGCGCGGTAGATCGTGGCCATGAAGTGCGGATAGTTAAAAATTACCGCCAGCAGATAGAACGCCACGACCCAACTGTGCGCGTTCGACCCGCGCATTAGTGTGGCGAGGGCCAGCAGCGGGGCGGACCATGCTCCGCATCCGAGAACAAAATCAATCCACCGGCCGTAGAGCCAGGGCTCGCTGGCCGGCGCCGGACGCGGTTCCTGAATTGTCTCCGCCATGCTGCTCATCGAGAAGCCCTCGAGCCGCAAGTGTAATTCGTAGAGTTCTCCAAATCGGGGCAGTCAGCGCGGTGGATAGCCAAAAGATTAATCACTGCGCGCGTGATTTTCCCCAAATGAACGTCACCACGCCGAGAGCCAGCAGCAGCGCCGTCAAGCCCACCACCTTTACCACTGCCACCACCTTGTGTGGCTCTTCCGCCGCGGGCACCAGCGAAAACGCGATTGTGACTAGCGTCGTAGCGAATCCCAGCACGCCCAGAAAGATGGCCGCAGGCCTGCCGCCCGGCACCCGAATCGTCCCGGCAGGCGCCGGTTCGCGTTGGAAACGAATCAGCGCCGCGAACACAAATAAATAAGGTATGAAGTAGGCGATGATGCCCATGCTCACCAGCACCTGGTAAGCGCCGTAAACACTGGTCCCCGCCTGCCCCAGCACGATAAAGATCGCCCCGCACGCCGCCTGCACCAGCAACGCCACGTGCGGCGTTCCCCATTTCGGATGAATGCGCGCGAACACCGGCGGCAGGTAGCGGTCGAGTCCGGCAACGAAGGGGAGCCGCGCGGAAACCGCCAGCCACGCGCCGAGCGCGCCGAGATTGCTGACGGTAATCAACAGCGCCGCCAGCGGCCCCACGGCCCCGAATCCCACTCGCTCGGCGGCCTTTGAAACCGCCTGCATGATTCCTTCGAGTCCGTTCACCTCCCCAGCCGGAAGCGACACCAGTACGGCAATCGTTCCAAGAATGTAGCCGGTGGTGACGAAAATTCCGCCGGCCAGCAATCCGCGCGGCAGATTTCTGCGCGCGTCGTGAACTTCGTCGCCCAGGAACGACGCCGATTCCGATCCTCCCAGCGCAAAAATAATGGTGGCCATGAACAGCACGTCGCGGAAATGCATGTGCGGCACAACGCTTGCCGGCGTAAATTTTGTGGCCGAGCCGAAGCGGTGCCAGGCCACCAGCGCCGTGCCGATGAGAATGGCAATCGGCGCCCAGGTGGCAATGGCGCCCAGGTTGTGCAGCCACTTTCCGACGGAAAGCCCGATGAGATTCAGGAAGGTGCCGAGCGCCAGTCCCAGCAGCGCGAATAGCAGGAAATACGTTTTGTTGTCCGCCAGAGATTGCCATCGCGACGGCCCGATATAGAGCGCATTGCTCGCGGCAAAATACAGCACCGCCGGATAGTAAGGAAGATTGCTGGCCCAGTAAGTCCAGCCGGTGATGAATCCGGGGAATTCGCCGAAGGCGCGCTTCGACCACACGTACAATCCGCCCTCCTGCGGATAGCGCGAGGAAAGTTCCATCACCGAAAGCGCCAGCGGAAGATAGAACGTGCACCAGGCGATCAGCCAGATGACCACGGCGCTCGCCCCGACCGTTGCCGCGGTGGCAATCCATCGCAGGCTGATGCCGGTGACGATGTAGAACAGCACCAGGTCGCGGAATCCCATGGCCCGGCGCGGGCGCGTGCGTGTTTCGGGTTCTCCCACCGGTGAAGCTCTCCCTGAGAAGCGTGCGTGCGCCGGACATGATGAACCCCGCGCGGCGGGAAAGCGAGGGGGCGTTATGCCCAGTGCAGTGGAGTCGAAACCGGCAAAAGGCACGATGTGAGACGATTAGAAAAAATGATGTCCTGTGATTTGAGTGAGTTACGAGAGATTCTAATTCCGGGATGTGACGATTAGAAATCTGGAGATCTTGTTTCCGGTTCCATTTTGGGAAGGTTTGCGGTTGCGCCCGCAAGATTGGGTTCGTCCGGCCCACCCGAGAATGCCCCCAGGTTACTTTTGCAGGACGGTATGCTGAGGTCAATGGTACTTCTGGTGAGAATTAGGGTAGTACAGACTTCACAGGCGGAGGAAAAATGCAGAAAACTTTTCCTCAGGGGCTGAAGCCCAATGCAAGCAAACTGGTTATGTCGGAGCTAAAGCTCCGACCCCCTAAGGGGAATGACTTTTTCCGCAAGCTGTGAAGTCTGTGCTACGGGGAATCAGGGTTGCGGTTTGTCGTGGCCGTAATATTCGTACGCGGACATGGGCTTCTCGCCGCCCTTTTTCCAGGTGCGAGTGTCGGGCGGAAGTTTTCCCAGCGCGCGCGCCATCTCGCGGATGTGACTGGCCACCGCGCCGCAGCACGCCCCAATGTAATTCACACCCAGGTCGCGGGCGGCTACGGCGTACTGCGCCATCTCCCTCCGCGTGAGTTGGTAAGGATCGAGCTGGTCCGGAAACGCGGGAAGGCTGGTGAAGTCGCGATGCTCGCGCGTGGTGCGATAGGCCACCGGTTGCGTGGCCAGGAAACATTTCACGGCGCGGCGCATTTCCGCCGCTAGGGGCAGCGTGTGCTCCGGACTTCGCAGGCAATTGATTCCCACAATGTCCGCGCCAGCATCGGCCAGGGCACGCGCTGCGTCGGTTGCCGTTTTTCCGTCGGTAGTTACGTCTTGGTTTTCAAATGACAGTGTCACCATCACAGGCAGTCTAGTGCGCTTGGCGCGCTCGACGCACAGCAGCGCTTCGCCGAGCCAGGAAAATGTTTCACCGATGATGAAGTCCACGCCCTCGGAGGTCTGCACGTCGAGTTGCTCATCGAAAGTCTTGCGCACGTGATCGCTTGCGGCAGGGCTGCCCGGCTCATACATCCAGGTGAGACTCAGATTTCCGGCCACCAGGCATCGCTCGCCTGCGGCCTGCTTCGCCAGGCGTACTGCGGCGCGATTCAGCTCCTCCACGCGATCGGCCATGCCGACGGTGGCAAGTTTGTCGCGGCTGGCGTAAAACGTCAGCGCTTGCAGCACTTCCGCTCCCGCATCCCGAAATTCGCGGTGTAGCTCGAGCAGCGACTCGGGATGTTCGAGGGCTACCTCCGGCGTGAACGGTCCGGCGCGCACGCGGCCGCGCTTTTCAAGCTCCAGCAAATAGCCGCCGTCCCCGAGGACAGGGCCTTCCGCAAGTTTTTCGAGGATTCCTTTTTTTTGCTGCTTTGCCATGATTACTCCTGTCAGGCGCCGGAGGAACTTCAGGGGCTAAAGCCCGTTCATTTCGTTCAGCTTTATGTCGCGGTTGAAACCGCGACCTACAAAGCCGCCGCAATGCATCACGCAACTGCCTCATTTGTGCGGCCACGGCGCAAATCGCGCAGCGCTTGATGCGCGGCGTTGTAACCCGGCGCGCCCGTCACTCCTCCGCCCGGATGCGCTCCTGCGCCGCAAAGATAGAGGCCGCGAACCGGCGTGCGATACTGCGACCAGCCCGGCACCGGACGCATAAAAAACAATTGATCGAGCGAGAGGTCGCCGTGAAAAATATTTCCCTCGGTGAGGCCGTAGGTGCGCTCCAGGTCGAGCGGCGTTAGGACCTGCCGCGCGACGATGGCACCGGGCACGTTCGGCGCGTACTCGGCAGTTTTCTTCACCACGCGGTCGCCGAGCAGCTCGCGCTTCTCGTCCCAGTTCCCCTCGCGAAGCCGGTATGGGACGTATTGAACGAAAGTGGTCATGATGTGCTTGCCCGGGGGCGCGAGCGTTGCGTCCACATTCGACGCCACCACGCAATCCACCCACAGCTCTTCAGGAATGTCGCCGAATTTCGCGATGTCGTAGCAGTGTTCGGCGAAGGCGAGCGAAGGAACCAGGGTGAAGAGCGAGCGCTGCGGGAGCGTCCAATCGCGGGGCATGCCGGTCACGCGCGGCTCTTCACTCAGGACAAAATTTACTTTGGCGCACGGGCCGTCCATCTTGATTCCGGCGATGGCGCTGCGAAATTCCGAAGGGAGCTCACTCGAATCCACAAGTTTCAGGAACGTCCGTTTCGGATCTGCGTTGGAGAGCACCAGGCGTGCGGAGATTTCCGTGCCATCCTCCAGAACGACGCCCCTGGCACGTCCGCCGCGGGAGTCAATCTTTGCGACCGGCGCTGCAGTGAGGATTTCCGCTCCTTCTTTTCGCGCCGCCGACGCCAGCGCCTGCGTGATTGCGCCCATGCCTCCGATGACATGTCCATAAAATCCTTGAATTTCTCCTTCGCCGCCGCTGAGCATATGAAACAGCAGTCCGAGCGCCGATCCGGGCGCGTACGGGCCGCCGTGTTTGCCGTACACATTGTTGGCCAGGATCAGCGTCTTGATTTTTTCCGATTCATAGTGCCGGTCGAGAAAATCTCCCAGGCTGCCGGTGAGGAACGACACAAGCTGCGTAATCTCCTCGCCGGTCATCCCGCGAAAGCGGTTCCCCAGGCGCAAGAGTTCCCACACTCCTTCGGCGCCGCGGAATGAAACGTCCGGCGGTGGCTCGAGAAAAAACGGCTGGAGATATCGAGCCAGCTTCTTCAACTGGTCGTCCACGCGCACAAAAGTTTCCGCATCGCGCCCGGAAATTTTTCTGAGTTCCGTGACGGTGCGCTCGCGGTCCGCCCACCAGGGCAGCACGTGGCCATCGGTGAACGGAACCACCAGCGCCGGATCGCACGGAACCATGCGCAAGCCGTGCGCGCCAAGGTTCAGATCGCGAATCACCGTCGGCCGCAGCATGCTGGCGATATAGGAAGTGGTGGAAGCGCGGCAGCCCGGCGCGATTTCTTCCGTCACGCAGCAGCCGCCCACAATTTCGCGGCGCTCGAGCACTAGTGTCGAAAGGCCGGCGCGCGCGAGATAGGCGGCCGCGGTCAGGCCGTTGTGACCGGCGCCTACGACGACGGCATCATAGGACTTGCGCAGGGGAGGCATGGTGGACTAGTATGACCGCCAGTCACGAGACGATTTATCAGCAGTTGATAGCACAAACTTGGAGATATTCCAATGCCAGCTTCCGCCAATGACTTGCGGTCACAGCAGCGCCCGAAGTCCCGCCGCGCTCTCCTCGAGCCTCCCTTGCGCTACCATGCCGAACCTGGCCCGCGACTGGAGGCCAAACGCGCGCTCATCGTTGCCGAGGCCATGCACCATTTCGCCGAATACGGGTATCACGCCGCGCGCATCGAAGATCTCGCGGCGCATCTGGGCTTCGCCAAGGGTTCCATCTTTCAATACTTCGGCAGCAAGGCGGGGCTTTTTCTGGAGGCCTACAAAAGAGCGGTGAACTCGTTTCCTGCGTATCTGGATTGCCCGGCGCCCGCGCGCGAAAAAGGCTTCTTCGAAATCCTGCGCTACTGGCTGCTGCGCACCGAACGCCTGGTGCGGGAAGACTGGATTCCCTATCGCGTGGCGCTGCTGGGAAATTACGGCGTGGACCTGAGCCTGAAGCACGAGATCAACCGTTTCCTGATTTCCGAGGATCCCTACGGCAGCGCTGCGTTCGTGCGCCTGGGAATCGCGCGCGGTGAAATCCGTTCCGACGTGGATCCGGCGCTCATCGTCTCTATCCTGGATTGGACGGTGGAGCGGTTTCAGGATGCGCTGCTGACCGAAGAGCTTGACCCCGGCCTGTTTCCGCATCCCGCGGACCCGGAGAAGAATCAGGCGCGCATCAATCAGTTTTTGCAGATCCTTCGCGGCGCCATCGGCGTCTAGCGCGTTCGAAATTATTTACTTCGGGAGACGAGTTGCATGGACCAGCCGTTGCGGGAAATTTTGGCAAGCTACAATGACAAGGCGCCGCTGGCGGAGGCCTACACTATCCCGGCGGCTTGGTATACGGACCCGCGCATCGCAAGTCTCGAACTGGAAAACGTCTTCGCGCGCACCTGGCAAGCCGTCGGCCGCACCGATCAACTCGAGAAGCCCGGCCAATTCGTGACCGCCACTGTCGGCGGAGAACCAATCGTTGTGGTGCGCGGCAGCGACAACCAACTGCGCGCGTTTTTCAACGTTTGCCGCCATCACGCCATGACGGTGATGACCGAACCCTGCGGCCATGCGCAACATCTGCGCTGTCCCTATCACGGCTGGACTTATAACCTTGAAGGCGAGTTGCGCGGCATGACGGAATTCGAAGGCGTCCATGATTTCGATCGCGCGAAAAACGGGCTGGTTCCCGTGCGCGTGGACACCTGGGAGAAATTCGTATTCGTCAATCTCGATCCGCACGCCAGCTCGCTCCAGGAATTTCTCGGCGAACTGGTGCAGCGCGCCCGCCCGCTTGGGTTTACCAGCCTGCAATTCGTCGAGCGCCGCAGCTACACGCTCGACTGCAACTGGAAAGTGTATGTGGACAATTTCCTGGACGGCGGCTATCACGTGCCGCACATGCACAAAGGACTGAACAGCGTTCTCGACTACACGAATTACACTATCGAGAATCTGGAACGTTGCTGCGTGCAGTCGAGCCCCGTGGCGGTGGACAGCTCGTCGGAATCGAATGCCGCGGCGACGCGCAAAGGCGACCGCGCCTTCTATTTCTGGCAATACCCGAATTTCATGCTCAACTGGTATGAAGGCTATCTGGACACAAATCTGGTGCTGCCGCTCGGCGTGGGCCGCTGCGAAGTGATTTTCGATTTCTACTTTGGCGACACCAGCGCGGCGCAGACTCCCTATATCCGCCAGAGCATCGAAGTGAGCGAGCGCGTGCAGCAGGAGGACATCATCATCTGCGATGGCGTGCAGCGCGGGCTCAGTTCGCGCGCCTACCAGGCGGGACGGCTGTCCGTGCGGCGCGAAGCCGGCGAGCATTTGTTCCATCGCTTGCTGGCTGCGGATTTGAAGGACGTTCGCGCGGCTTCGGCTCGCTAGAAAGGCGCAGTCTCCGCGAACGGCAACAAATAAAAGAGGAACTTCAGGGGCTGAAGCCCGCTTTACGGCCTCCTTGATGTCGCGGTTGAAACGGCGACCCGCAAGGATTCGCAAGGCAGCCATTGCGGCCAATATGGCTCTTGCGGCAGGCCAATTGGGGGCTAGAGTCGGAGGCGCTGGGGCGCGGATTCCACGGGAGATGACCCATGATGACGACGCCACAGCCCTCGACGATCCTTCCTCGCATTTTGCTTCTGATTACGCTGCTGATTCTTGCCGCGATCCCCTTGCGCAGCGAAACGACCGCGCAGACCAAAACGGCGTTTGCGAAATTGCAGACGCTGGCCGGCGATTGGGAAGGCAAGGACGATATGAACATGCCGGCGAAGACGAATTTCAAAGTGATTGTCTCCGGGACCACGGTGATGGAGACGCTTTCGCCCACGGGCATGGGCGGCGAAGATATGGTCACGCTCTACACCATAGACGGCGACGCCATCCGCATCATTCATTACTGCCCGACGAACAATCAGCCGCGCATGCGGGCGACGCCTCCCGCGGGGGAAATCAAGGAGCTCACCTTTGAATTTCAGGGGGCGGGAAATTTGCCGGATGAATCCGTGGGCCACCAGCACAAGCTGGTGCTGCGATTTGACGATGCGGATCACATCACCGAGACGTGGACTTGGCGCGCCAAGGGCAAGGACACGCCCATGGTGATTCATCTGGCGCGCAAGAAGAGCTGACGGGTTGAAATACTCGGTTGCGCTTTTAACATCCACAGTTTGACATACGAGCGAGGGAGAACTCGCGGCAGCGGAAGGCGCTGCTGCTCGCTGGCGAGTCGAGCCTCGCCGTAACAAAGCGAGGTCGAGCCCTCGCGCTCCAAAAAATCCGACCACGGCCGGCGCGGATGCGGCGGCCTGGGTCGCGACGAAATCAACTGTGCCATATTCAATCAAAGATCACCGTCTTGTTGCCGTATAGCAGGATACGGTGTTCGATGTGCCAGCGGACTGCGCGCGAGAGCACCACTTTCTCGAGGTCGCGCCCCTTCTGAATCAAATCCTCCAGCATGTCGCGATGGGAAATGCGCACCACGTCCTGCTCGATGATGGGGCCGTCGTCGAGCGCTTCAGTGACGTAGTGGCTGGTGGCGCCGATCAATTTCACGCCGCGCACGAGCGCCTGCTGGTGCGGCTTGCCGCCGACGAAGGCGGGAAGAAACGAGTGGTGAATGTTGATGATGTGATGCGGCGGATATTGGCGGATGAAATCGGTGGACAGCACCTGCATGTAACGCGCCAGCACGATTAAATCAATTCCGTGCGGGCGCAGCAGGTCGAGCTCGCGGCGCTCGGCTTCCGCCTTGTTGTCCTTGGTCACTGGAACCACGTGCAGGGGAACGCCGTAAAAATCCGTCCAGCGGCGCACGTCTTCGTGATTGCTGATGACAAGGGGAATTTCACAGGCCAGCTCGCCGCCGCGCTGGCGGTAGAGCAGGTCCACCAGGCAATGGTCGTAGCGCGAGACGAAGATGGCCACTTTCGGCCGGTAGCTGGATTGCGCCACGCGCCATTGCATTTGGAAACGGTCGGCCACCGGCTGAAATTGTTTTCCAAAGTCTTTCAGGTCAAGGGAGAAACCGGTGAGGTCCCATTCGACGCGCATGAGGAAGAGATTGTGTTCAAAATCCACGTGCTCGTCGGCGTGGAGGATGTTTCCGTGGTGGCGATAAATGAAATCGTGGACGGCGGCGTTGAGCCCGATTTGATCTGGGCAACTGAGCAGCAGGACGGCGCTATTTTTCATGGCTCGCTCCGTGCTGCGGCCGCGCGCAGAAGAAATGCCGGGCGGGCGTGCTCATTGGTGGTCTCGCGGGATGGTTTCATCCCAGGTTTTATTGCGGACTGCCCGGCCGTTTTCGGTGAGGTGCCGCTCGAAATGGTAGTAGAAATTTTTCGCGTCGCTGCGCAGGTTGAGCACCACGCTCCAGATCAGCGTGCGTCCGCGCAGCAGGACGGTGGTGGAAGCGTCGGCGTGCACGCTGCTGACCGCCGGGTCGCTGTCCTGCACGACGAAGGTCATCTTCTCGGTGTCCTTGGTGCGGCCCCACGGGTATTCGCCGCTGTCTTCGCCGCTCCACATCACGCGCGTTGTTCCGATCATCAAGTCGCGCGTCACGGTCCAATCTTTGGGCGGCCAGATGTCGCCGGTGGAGGAAACATCTTTCAGCGGAGGGGTTTCCTCGACGGGAGGGTAATGCGGCCGCGCTGGCGGCTCGAGCGGAACTACTGGCAATTCGAGTCGCGCGGTTTGCTCGCCGCCGAGGTACAGCTGCGTGGTCATGGGATTCGGCGTGGGCCAAATCATGGGCCACAGCGCATTGGAAATCGCCAGGCGGATGCGGTGCCCGGGCGGAAAAATCCAGCTGGTCAGGTGCAGCTCGATGGGGAGGAAATATTTCTTGCCGGGTTCGAGGTCCGTCGGATTCGCGGCGGAGTCGCGTTGCGCGCCGCTCAATCCCGCGCCGGTAATCATGGTGACGGTGCCGTCGGGTGCGACGTCCGAGAGGCGCACGAACCAATCGGCGAGGGGCGCATCTGCGGAGACTTGGAGAAAGACGCGCGGCCAGCCGAAGATCGCCGTGTCCTTTTCCACCGGCGCGGAATCGTAGACCAAGCTATAGGCGTCCAGCGGGCGCTGGTCGGTGGTGAAATCGCCCCACCAGAAACCGGCTTCGATGCCGATGGATGGAACGTATTTTAATTCGTGATTCTGCTGCGTAAGGGCAATCGGCGAAGTGCCGGACAGAGAATGATCTGGCTGCAAAAATAATGTTTGGGTGTGCTGGTCCGCGGGCGGCCAGGTTTTTTCGGCGCGCCATTCGCCAGGCACTTCTTTGATATTCGGGTCGGGGGGATAGGGACGGCGCATGTACACTTCGAAGCGCGGCTCGTCCATGATTCCGTTTTGTTTTCCCTTCAGCCAGTAGTCCCACCAGCGCGTGGCTTCGTCGCGCCACTCGATGGCTGGGCCGGGTTCGGCGTCGTGTGGGAAAGTGTGATTCCAGGGGCCGAGGAGCGCTTTGATGGGCGCTTTCGATTTTTCGAAGAAGCGCGCCAGGCTGTCACGGTAGCCGTCGAAAAATCCGCCGACCATGAACGACGGAACGGAGTATTCGCCGTAGCGATCGGGCGCCACCGAAGCACGGCGCCAGAACGGGCCATCGCGCTGCTGGCGGAGATAGAGCAGGAACCACGGCGAGCTGTCGAAGCGCGGGGCGAGCGATTTTTCGTCGGTGGGAAAATCCGGCGAGCGCGTCAGGCCCAGCTCCAGATCCATGGCCGGCTCGAATTCGTCCACGTGCATCAGGCCGTCAATGTAATGAATGTCGTCGTGAAAAAGTTCTTCGGTGGCGCACACGGCGATGATGGCCTTGAGCTCCGGCGGATGGAGGCGCGCCATCTGGATGGCGTTGAAGCCGCCCCAGGAAATTCCCATCATGCCGACAGTGCCCGAGGACCACGGCTGGCGCGCCAGCCAGGCGATGACCTCGAGGCCGTCCTGCTGTTCTTGGTCGGAATATTCGCGGTCGGGCGGAGCGCCTTCGCTGGCGCCAGTGCCGCGAATGTCCACGCGCGCGACCACGTAGCTGCGGCGCACGAAATAGGTGTGCAGGTTCCAGTCGCGCGAGAGCGTCCAGTCGTCCTTGCGGTAGGGCAAGTATTCGAGGATGGCGGGGAATTTATCGTCGGGCTTGGCGCCTTCGGGCATGTAGAGCGAGACGGCCAGGCGGACGCCGTCGGTCAAGGGGATCCAGTCTTGGTGCCTGGTCATCGAGGGATAGGTTGGTGCCGACGAATGGGCCTGCGCTGGCGGTTGCGCAAATACAGGCACACAGAAGAGCAAAAGGAGGAACGAAATGGAGAATGTAAAAGAGCGGAAGCGCTGGCAGTGTTGGAAATCGATCTTCATCGCCGCAACAAGCTAGCACGACCGACGCAAATTTGTCTGCCCAAGCTGTTGAGGAATCTTACCGGAGCGGAACGACTTCCGGAGCTTCCAGTGCGGACTTTGCTTCGGGATCAGGACAGCCGCGAAAGTCCAATCGGAAGTCTACCGTGCCGCGTGCCTGACTCCGCTTGATTTCCTGGTTCCATGGGGATGCATCCGGCGGAAGCATCGCTTTGTTTTCAATGAAAAACGCTTCGAATTTGTCCCAATCGAATATATCTCCCGGCTGGAACTTGGTTTTCAGCAGACCTTCGAACTCAGGAGTGGAACCGAAAACCGTCACGGTACCGATTCTGAATTGCCGTTGCTGGTCGAGATCCATCCTTATGTCGATCGTCTGCGTGGAATCACCAACCTCCGTGAAGGGCGTCGCTGTAAAGTCGATGTAGCCGTTTGTCCCATAGAACCTCTTCAAGCCATCGAGGCTCTTCCTGATTTTCTCCGCGCTTAAAATGTCTCCATGATTTAGATAAATGTACTTGCGCAGTTCGTCCTCCGAAAAGACAAGCCGTTCGTCAGGATCAGCGCTCCGGAAAGTGACTTCGCCAAGCCGATACTGATAGCCTTCATCCACGTAGACGTCGACGGAATAATAGAGATGCGTCAGGTCGCCATCAACCAAGTGCGCCTCGGCTGATGACTTTATCTTGAAATAGCCATTGTTCTGCCACGCGCCTCTGATCGGGATCTCTTGAATTTCCTCCAGCCAATTCGAACTGGAGTGAAACTCGGCCTTCTGGAGCGACTGGAACAGTTCGATCTGAGTTGACTCCGGAAGGTCAATCGGGGGAAAAAACCGAATTTGCTCAATCACGACTCTGGGTTCCGGTTTGGCATCACCGGGAACTGTGTTCTCCATCTTTGCCCGCTTCGCGGCGATCTCTTCCCTCATATCCTCAATTTCTTCCGCGAGTGTGGGGTATGGAAGGCATCGCTCAATTCTGCGAGGCAGCTGGGCATGAAGCACCGGCGAGCAGAGGAACATGCAGGCCGCGGAGAGCAATAGGAGGCGGAAAACTGACCAGGCTCGCATACGAGGAAATATAGCCCTGTTCGAAA
>Ga0210407_10002137_pt1 | contig 17302 bp, 10 predicted proteins | sample IncBWC27MmetaG_FD_150860 | JGI IMG/M metagenome (GOLD analysis project Ga0210407, IMG submission 150860) | Forest soil microbial communities from Barre Woods Harvard Forest LTER site, Petersham, Massachusetts, United States - Inc-BW-C-27-M | ecosystem: Environmental > Terrestrial > Soil >...
CTTGAAAGGTAGGAAGCAATTCTTAGATTAGTGGTACCTCCATCAATCAGCACCACCTGACCGTCGCGGATCATGTCAGCCGCCACTCGAGCAATTCCGATCTTGCTCTCCATGTCGATTTGTTGGCGAGACACGAAAGGAACGGCCTCGGCACGGCGAGGCAGGGCGCCGCCGTGTACCCGTTGGATCTTTCCCGAACTCGCCAATTCACGCAGATCTCGACGAATCGTGTCTTCAGAGACGTTGTATCGACTGCTAAGGTCCGCGGCCAGGACTCGGCCCTCACTGCCAAGCAGCTCCAGGATGTACTGGTGCCGCTCTTCCTTTAGGGCGATTTGGCCTGCTTCCGCTTCTGGTTTCATTGTGCCCATTTCGCACGACTACACTTGGGTATGCATGTATATACGTGTATTCTCCGATTTATGCATGATACTGGCGAACGTGCCGCCATCCAAGATCTTTCGCAAAAGCGCTCGGTTCGGGCAGTCGTTTTCGATTGCGGCTGGCTATGTTGGCTTCCTTGCTAGGTCATGACGGCGGGCAAGGCGATATACACCCCGACTACGAACAGGACTAAAACGACCGATCCGGCTGCCTTGTTCATCCGATTGCCCCAGCCGCGTTGTGCTCCAACGGCCTGACTGTACTACTGCTTCGGTTTGGCACTCGGCGCCACGACCGGGATTTCCAGATGCAGACTGCCGTCCTTCGGGTCGATAGTGGCGGACTCACTGCCAGACTTCGGCTCCACAAGTTCGTAAATCACCAGTTTGTTCGAGGAAGCCTGCGTTGCTAAGACGATCTTCCCATTCCCGTGCCAGACGGCTACCTCCGGGTTCAGGTCTCTGTCGATAGGCACTTCGCTTAGGATTTTCAACGTCTTCGTATCGAAGACGACAGCGGTGCGCGACGTGATGGCCCCGAAGTTCCCCTCGGTCAGCTTTTGATGTTCACACAACGCCACTCCATAGAGTTGATCGGGACTTAGGAGAACCTTCGCAACACCGCTTTTCTCGATGCGCTGACTCCCCTCTGGTGTTGAACCGCTTTCTTTGAAGCGATAGAGATATCCGAACTCGTTTTGAGCAGACCAAAGAAGCAACGAATGGTCATTCAGAAAGAGAGCATTTCGGATGTCATCCTGATTGCGAATCGAAAGCTCCAGAGCCGCTTTTTTCGTGGCCGGGTCGTAGCTGTAGAGCATGTCGGCCCTGATTATCCGCACCGTTCCATCGCTGCCCACCGCAAAGCCACTCTCCGGGATTGGGTTTGTGAGAGTCGCATCCGACAACACGTGGGCGAGATTATGGGCGTCCAGCTTTATCAACCGGGCGTCGGTACCATTCAGGCGGTTCGTAATCTCTGCGGCGATAAGAACTGAGCTGTCGTCGGTTGGGCCGATGCCGATCACTCGCGGAAACTGGCGGTCAACGCCCTCTGGAAGGCTCGTTGAATCGCTCACCTTTTGCAGGGTTGCAGCATTGAGAACGGTTATAAGGGTACCCCCGTTGAACTGTGAGTACAGGAGCAGTGAGTTGTCCGGCGAGAGCAGGAACTGATTCGTGCTGTTGGGCAACGGAATCGGTGTGGTTTGAAGTTGTGTGCTGCGAAGCTCCCTACCGCTCGCGGGATCGAACACTCGAACCCAGATAGCGGACGATTTTTTGTCGGCCCCTTTGTCGCGGTAAGCCACATAGAGTTCGCCCTTCTGGTTGAACACCAGGGCTGCTGGCGTGAGCTTTAACTCGGCGTGTTCCAGCACCACAGTCCGGCTTGGCTTGGCCGATTCGATAGGGGTCGGCCAGCCCACCAGAGATGTGACAGTCAAGACTATGCCTGCGAAAATAGTTTTTGCCATGGCTACGGACTCTTCTGAGGGACGCTGGCAATGGGTATGTCTTTCAGCGGGTGGCGCAGCCTTTCGCTGGAATTTGTTCTTGACGTAACGTGCACGATACGAGCATACCATTGCTGGATTTAGCTGTGGAGCATAGCTGTGGGGTGAGGGTGGCCTACCCTTGCGGTTTTGTTTTATGCAAGGGTGGGTCACTCTTATCTTATTGGAATTACGGCGGGGTGCCCCACGTACCGTTTTTTTTTGCATACCGGTCCTAGAATCTTGCAATACTGAGCGTCGTCGATATTTTCGTCAACGAGGAGACTCGGCTGGAGAGGGTTTCCCCATGTTTCCACACGTTCCTGTCCCCAGGTTTCCCAGTCGGGAGGAGGAATCACGCACATTTCTGCGCCAAAGCAAAGCAAAGCAAAGCAAGAAATAGCAAGAGTTCGAGCGCCAGGAAAGGCAACGCCATGACCCAATTCAACCGGATTGAGTGGCAGTTGAGAAGATTGACGACGGGTATAACTAGCGCAGCATGCAGCAGGAACGAGATTACCGGGTCGCCCCACAGTCGCAGTCGACGTCCGCTGGTCGAAGGGCCATTGTCAACGAAACTAAGACTACTGCTGTATAGGCAGCCTTCGCCACGCTCTCGCTCAATTGATGGGAATCGGCCAGCCAGGCGGCAAGTAGACCCATCCCCGCAGCAATAACCACCAATATCCATCCTTCGACGTCTATAGAGCGCGACATAACTCAAATCCCAGCCAGACAATTATCGAGAGCAGAGACTAACGGAAGGATTTCCATTGTTCGCCGGTTAATTCGGCTGGGCTTTCGGTTCGACGAGAGACGTGGAGGTGCTCGCGTCGGAGGAGTTGATGGGCTGGGGGCGATAACCGTTGCGCGTGCGGATGCGATACTTCTTCGCGGATTCGCCAACGAGTTTGACGTTGATGGCGCGCCAGCGACGATTGGGATTCTGCGCCGGGTAGTAGCTGATGGAATAAAGGTGTCCCAAATCATTGCGGATGGAAGCGAAGGCCTTTTTTTCGTCTCTCCAACTTTTCGCAAAATAGGCTTTGCCACCCGTCGCGGCGCTCATGCGTTCAAAGACGGCGGTGGAGACAGGTTCAATCTGGGCTTCCGCGGTGCTCACCATGTAGACAGGAATGCCGACGGATTGAGCCAATTCAGCAACATCTTCGGGAGGCACGACACTGGCGTTGTCCGGGCCGTTGGAGAAGACAACCACCACTTTTCTTCCCGGATACCGGGCGCCATCCTTGATTGTCAGCAACAAGCAGTTGTACAGCGCGGCGTCATCTCCGGCGACGGTGGTGCGCACTCCATGCAGGACGCGGGAGCGGTCGGCGGTTAATGGCGCGGCGCGGGAGAGGTTGCGGCTATACGAATAGAACGCCACTTTGTCGACGGTCTCGAGAGAGCGAATGAAATCGGAAATGGCGTCCTGGGCGAAGACGAAGCCGCGGTACATATAGTTGCTGGTGTCAAACAAGATGAAAACATCGGCGCCGGCCAAGGCTGCGTTGAGGTTTGCCGGGGCGTCTCCTTTTTGACCGCCCGCCAGCGCCAGAGAGGGATTGCCCGCTTCCGGCTTTTCCTCGTCGGCCACGTCGACCAATCGGCGAGTGGGACCGTTGCCTTCCTCAAAGGTGGCAATCTTCTCAGAGATACCATCCTCGGTGATGACAAAGTCGGAGGGCTGAAGATTGGTGATGTAGTTGCCTTTGTTGTCGGTGACGGCCACGTTGAGCTGAACGAGGTCGACGACCACGCGCAGAGGAGGACCGTTGGGAATTTGCTGGGCCCAACTCGTTCGAGTTCCGCTGCTGGATGCGAGAACGAAGAAGAATGCAAGTGCCAACGCCAGATGTTTTTTTCGCATGGTTTTGACCTGTTGTTTCTGCCAACTGAGATGGGCCCGACGGAACTAAGGCTGAGAATCAGCACCACTGGCGATCAGTGAGGCCATCTTGCCGTTCCGAAACTCGTCGCCCGTTTCCCGCGTGGCGCGCCAGAGCGCCGGCCAATCTTCGATATCGGTGGCGAAAATCTTTTCGACCATGTGGCGAGTGAGCTCGGGAACGAGCTGATTCAGCATCACCGGTGAGTAACCCTTTTCATCGACCAAGCGGGCCCAGTACAGGTTGTTGGAATCCCACGACTCGGCCAACAGACGGCTGGAATATCCGGCGAAAGCAGGGAATGGCGCGAGATTCATCAGGTCGCAACGGTAGCTTTGCTCCAGAATGGCGTGTGGCACACCGAAATCACGAGACAAACGGTCCGGGCTGACTTCCTCGGGATAGCGCTGGGAGAGAGTCTCCAATTCTCTGCCGGCAGGCCCGAGAGAGTCGGTCTCCTGTGGAAATCTTCGGCGGTACTCGACTGCCAGCCAAAAGGTATCGGCCGACAGCAATTGAGGCAGTACCTCAGCCAAACGATCCGCACGTAGAGCTTGCTCGAGGCGCTCCGAATTTTGCGGAGCCATGCGATCCTCGAGAATGTTCATGACCTTTTTGCGCAGATCTTCATTTTGTACTGAAGCAGCCAACAGTTCCTCTCCTGATTGTTGGTGAAGAGCGACAGCGTGAAGCTCATTCTGCGTCACCCGCCACCATCTGGGGACGACGGCGTTGGTCAGAAGGCCGGGCACTACCTCCTCCCAAATGAGGGCCTGCACGTTCTCAGGGGCAATGAAATCTTGCTCGATTTTCGCAAGGACATACGGCAGGTCCGCAAGCGAACCCACCAGATGCGCGCCGCCGCCGGCTGGCTCGCCGGCCCCGAACATCCGCGGAGCTTGCCACATGCGCTCCAGACCCACGACGGTCTCTGCCGCGAAGTCATGGGAACGAACAAAAAGAGGGTTATGGTGGAGGATTTGAGCGCCAGGCGGTTCGTAGTAGGCGTAGTTTAGTCCAACAAGTGTGTCTCTTAGGAAGGAGGCAAGCTGACCACGAGCAACGGCAAGCTGCGCAACAGATGTGGGTGACTTGATGACGCCAGTCAAGTCCGTCCGCATCTGCAAGTCCGTATGATGATTGTTATAAACGCCCACGGCCCACTGATCTCGCTCACTCGCGCGGAAAATCGGCTGCGGCATCTCAAATTCACGCAGTTCTCCGGCCAAGGGAAGCAAAGTGTTGGCCTCCGCCTTTACGCGAGCGACATCGCGTAGAGCGTCACCAAGGGGCAGTAGAACGTCCAAAGAGACCAGGCGCTGTTCGTCCAAAACCGTGCGCATTCTGTTGGCTAGCAGATCGTGCATCTGCTGGCCGTCGGGATTCAACTGATGTGGACCTGCGAGCAAACTGATGATTTCATCTTGCGAGCCATGAGGATTTCCGGTCACCGCGAGACGAAGTACGCGCACTGCATTGAGGCCTGCATCGAAAAGTTGCGCGGAAGAGGTAGCCTTATCAAAAGGCTTGACGAGGCGCTGCCAGGAATCGTTGAGCTCAGCCGCGGGAATCTGCCCCTGGCGCGCAAATATCTGCCAAAGTCCCACGCTGGCCTGGAAAGTCCCAAGAGCGTTACCGCGCAGGCTGCTATTTGAGACTTTGTTCAGACTGGCAACTACGCTGAGAAAGCTGGTGATGGAGGCATCGTCCAATTCTGGGAACTCGGGAAAGATCCGATATTGATCGTTCATCTCTGCAAACTTGCTGGCCATTAAGAACGCCGTCTCGGGACTGACCCGATGTTCCGGACCGCGCCTGGCATCCAATTCACCTAGAAGAAGATAAGCTTGCAGGGGCCCTTCAGATGTTTCCACGCGGGAAAGCGCGAACATGGTTTCCAGCAATTGCTCGGGAGTGTCGAGCCGTGCGCGCTTCACGATGTCATGGACGGGCTTCAAATCGGTCTTCTGGTCCAGAATTTTCTTCCAGGCGGCGAGGTTGCCAGGTACGTGTGGCTCACCGTCGGGTTCAAACCAGGTGCGAGTCACCAGAAGCAAGAGGCCCGAATCGGGACGAAAGATTCCAGTGACGGCGTCCGGTGAAATGTTTTTACCCCGGAGCGCTTCGTAGTACGGACGCAAGTGATGCGGTTCGGTGAAATGCGCTTGCTGAACCTGGCTCACGCGGCACAAGGCGTCGAAGTAGGCGGCCAGCCAGCCCCCGTCCTTGCCGAACAGCCGAGGGATGAATTCTCCGGGCGACTCTGGGCCGGCTCCAACGAGATCCTTCCATCCAGCCTCCGCCGCTGCTCCCCCAGGGACCATCACACGTCCCGAGCGAACACGGATGTGAGCCCCGTAAAAGTCCAGATGAGCGCTCAAAGGGATCATTTTCTTTACGGACTGCGGTTGCCGAAGAGCAGCTTGTGTTTCCCGGTCTATCCGGGACATCGCCCAGTAAAAGTGTGCGAAAGCTTGGTCCTGCAAGATCGCGCCGATTAAATCCGATTCTTTGGTGATTCCTTTCTGGCGCCAATCCTTTTCGGCAAGCAGCGCAGGCAGGTAGGAGCTTGCGAAAGCGCTGTTGAAAGACTTTCCTTCTCGGAGACTCGCTTCCAGCTCAAGCAGAGGGAATCCGGAATCGATGGTTATGAATGCTCGCTCGGGGTCATCTGTCAGCAAGGAGGCGTCGGTTGGTCCGCAATCCGGCCGAGGGCGGTAACCCAAGACTTTGAGCAGGGGTTTGGCCTCGTCGCAATTAGAGACGCGAAGCACACCTTGGGGTCCGGCCAAAGCTGCCAACTCTCTGGCCTGCCGAACGTAGCGGATCAGCAGGACCAGGAATTCGGTTTGATGGTTATGGTGTGGGCCATCGTAACCATGCAGGAAGACATTGCGAGCCAATAAAGGCAGCACTTCTTCAGGCGCAATCTTCTGACTGATCCCGGCCATGCGTAGGAAAGAACGCAGCGGGCCTGGAACCGCGGCCGTGACGGCTTCGGCAGATTGTTCTGGCGCCTGTCGCGATGGCGAAACGTCAGACTGAGCCGCACGCGCATTTGGAGCAGAGTAAGAGGTTGCACACAGAAATGCGGCCAAAAGGGCGCAAATAATAAAAGAGCGCTTCATTGCTCAAGCCCTGTCCGAGACCTTTTCGGACGAATCGCTTTGACGATCCCGAAACATGGCGGGCGGTCCCCCGCAAACGAAAAAACGCAAGTGACCGGGGCTCGGGCAACGTCAAGAGGTGGCACTGAAGATAAATCATCTTTTGTCTTAATCCAAGTGTTTTGTGCGCCCCGGGGGACCCCGAAAAAAAGTGGGCCAGTTTGGAAGATCAACTGCGCCCATACGGATAGGTACGTGGTTCAGCCACATCTCCACACACTCTTGTCGTCCCACGAATTGACAGTGAACATTTGGCTCGCGGATAGTCCCGGGCAGGCGCGGGCCATAAATATTTCGAATGAAACCATTTCCCCGCCGAATCATCGTACACTCTTGAGGTTTCTCCGGAGCGTGGAATGAGGATTCTTCTGTTGGGCCTGGGTGCGGATTCGGCGAGCGAGGTGCGGAGCACGCTCGACGGGCAGGGGTATGAGATCGCTTTGGAGAAGGGGCTGACCGTTTCTCAGATCGAGCTGCTCGCGCCGGAGGTCTTGATCGCGGAGGCGACACCGTCCGACTTGAGCTGCTGCGGGGTCGTTACCCAGCTGAAAGCCGGCGCCAATACCAAATTCATACGCATCCTCATGGTCGTCAAAGGCGGAGCGTTGGAACGCGCTCGCGCTCTAGACTTGGGCGCGGACGACGTCATCTCCTCTCCATTCGAGCCTCTCGAATTTGCGGCCAAGGTCAGAACGCAATTCCGCGAGCGAGCGCCGGAGGAAGAGCTCCGCGGCAGACTCAATGAAGCAGTGCAAAAAGAACACTTGGCCGAACTCGCGGTCGATTCACTGAGCGCAGGCACCGTCAGCGCACGGCGCTTCTGGCTGCTTCCCGCGATTCTGATCGTTGCGCTGGTGGCCGTGATTGCCGCTATTGCGGCTTCGTTCGGTTACCGAAAAGACCGTAGCGAAACACTCAAACTGCGGGCCGAGATTGCCAAGCTCAGCACCGGAGTCGTACAGCAGGGAGACGTGCTGAGGCGTGCGCAGCAGCAGCGCGACGCGCTGCAAGCCCAAGCGCAAGCGCGCCCTGAGGCTGAGACTCGCGCGACGCTGGAAGCGCAGTCCAAAGCGCTCCGCGATAAAATGGCCGCTCCCGGCAGCTCGGACGATAGCGCTCTCCGCCAGCAACTTGCCGACACGCAGAGCCGCCTCAATCGCCTGGAGAACGAGGGCAAGATCGCGCAGACGATCGTTAAGAAATATGGTCCAAGCGTTTGCCTGCTCCACGTGGTCGTCGAATTTCTCGACAAGTCTTCGGGAAAACCTATCCTGCTTGCGGTAGACGGGCTGGGCAAGCCGAAGCTCGACGAAAAAGGAATGGTGCAACTCGATACGGAGGGCGGCGGTCCGCACCTGCAACTCGATGTGTTTGGCACGGGTTTTCTGGTGCGCAAAGACGGGCGGCTGCTGACCAATCATCACGTTGCGGAGCCCTGGTGGGGCAATGACGAGCTGCAAAAGCTGATCGAGAATGGCGCTTCCGCGTACGCGCTTTCCTATACCGCGTATTTTCCCGGCGATGCTCATGGAATCGCCGCCAAAGTGGATCACATTTCCACGCAAGCCGACGTCGCCAGCCTGCGCCTGGAAGAAACTGCTCCTTCGAGCGCGGCGATCCTCGATTTGGACGACCGAAGCGAATCCAGCGTAAGCGGCGAGCCCGTCGTGCTTATCGGATATCCGACGGGAATCGATGGCATTCTGGCGCGCGCGGGACCGGACGTTGCCGAACGCATTGCCGGAGACGTTTCCGGCGTCGGCCAGATCGTTTCCAAGCTGGCGACGGAGAAGCTCATCCGGCCTACGACTACGCAAGGACATATCGGCGACGTGCTGAAAGACAAGATCGTTTATGACGCGGCTACCACCTCCGGAGGCTCAGGCGGGCCGCTGTTCGATCACGACGGAAAAGTGATCGGAGTGAACTTCGCCATTCTGAATGGATTTGGCGGATCGAATCTCGCGGTTCCGGTTCGCTATGCCAATGAGCTTCTAAAATAAGCAGGCGTTGCGATCGCCGCGCTGCGGCGCCTCGCGCCACTCTCCAAATTCGATTCATCCGCACAATTCATGTACCATCTTGCCCGGCTTTGCGGAAGAACTCCGTGTGCGCCGCGCACGGAGTATCCTTGATTTGCGGGCGCGCGAGGATTGCGCCTGGTCAGCCGCGAGGGGCCAAGGAGGAAGTTCGGGATGCGCACGAAAATGGGGAACTTGCGGGGAATCGCGTTGTGCGTTGGAGGTTTGCTTTTTGGCGGCGCGATGGCGCGCGCGCAGGAGGCGCCGAAAGACGCCCCAAAAGAAGACTACGTAAGAGCCCACTACACAAAGTACGAATTCCGTATCCCCATGCGCGACGGGGTAAAACTCTTCACTTCGGTATATGTTCCGAAAGACGCTTCGCAGCCCTACCCGATTTTGATGGATCGCACGCCGTATAACGTCGGCCCCTATGGCGTAGATCTGTACAAGGTACGTCTTGGTCCTTCGGATGAGTTTGAAAAAGCGGGCTACATTTTCGTCTATCAAGATGTGCGCGGAAGATACATGTCGGAGGGCGAGTTCGCTGAAATGCATCCGCACATCGATGCGAAGAAATCGCCCAAGGACGTCGACGACAGCTCCGACACGTACGACTCGATCGAATTTTTGCTGAAGCATGTGCCCAACAACAACGGCAAAGTGGGCATCTGGGGGATTTCGTATCCCGGATTTTACACTTCGGCGAGCATCATCGATTCGCATCCCGCTTTGAAAGCCGCATCGCCGCAAGCGCCCATGACCGATCTCTTTCTGGGCGATGATGCGTACCACGGCGGCGGTTTCATGCTGGCCGCGAACTTTGGCTTCTACGTTTCCTTCAAGCCCATGACGGAGCCAGCTCCGCCGCCCAAAGTCTCCGTGCCCTTCGACTTCGGCACTCCCGATGGCTACGAGTTTTATTTGCGCGCAGGCTCTCTCGACGAGTTGAATAAGCGTTACTTGAAAGAGGGCAATTGGCTTTTCACCGATCAGATGCGGCACGACTCGTATGACGAGTATTGGAAAGCGCGCGATCTTTCGCGCCACATGAAAAACGTGAAATGTGCCGTGCTCACCGTGGGCGGCTGGTTCGATGCGGAAGACCTCTCTGGCCCATTCAAAACCTTTAACGCCATTGAGAAGAACAATCCGGGAACCCCCAATTCTCTTGTGGAAGGTCCGTGGGTCCATGGCGGATGGGCGAGATCCGACGGCGACCGCCTGGGAGACGTGCAGTTCGGCGCAAAAACATCGGAGTTTTTCCGCGTGAATATTCAATTCCCATTCTTTGAACACTATTTGAAGGGCAAGGGCGCGGAGATGCCCAAGGCCTACGTTTTCGAAACCGGTACAAATGTTTGGCGCAAGTATGATGCGTGGCCTCCGGCGCAGGCCCACGCCAGGATGCTCTACCTTCGCGCCGGCGGAAAATTGTCCTTCGATCCGCCGGGAGAAAAAGAAGGCTCGGACGAATATGTGAGCGATCCGGCGCATCCGGTGCCGTTCATCGACTACGTGGCCACGAGCGTGCCGCAACGTTATATGGTCGACGATCAGCGCTTTGCCGCGCGGCGTTCCGACGTGCTGGTGTATGAAAGCGAACCGCTCGACGAAGATGTGACCATCGCCGGGCCGGTTTCGCCGAAGCTGCGCGTAGCTTCGACCGGAACCGATTCGGATTTCGTCGTGAAGCTCATCGACGTTTATCCCAACGACTATCCGGATAACGAAGAGGCCAACGCTTCCAAGCGAGTTCTGGGTACGCCGTCGGTGCGCATGGGCGGTTACCAGCAACTCTTGCGCGGCGAACCGATGCGCGCGAAATTCCACGCCAGCTGGGAAAAGCCCGAACCGCTCGCGCTGGGAAAAGTCACCGAAGTGGATTTCTCGATGCCGGACTTAAACCACACGTTCCGCCGCGGGCATCGCATCATGGTGCAGATCCAGAGTTCGTGGTTCCCGCTGGTCGACCGGAATCCCCAGACTTTCGTGGACATTCCGTTTGCAAAACCAGAAGACTTCAAGAAAGCGACCGAGCAGGTATTTCACCGCAAGGACGCTGCTTCCGGCGTGGAAGTGCTGGTAATGCAGCCGTGATTCCAGGCGAGCGCGCGGCGTAGCGACCGCGGCTAGAGCTTGTTCACATTGACGTAGTAGAGGTCCGTGGCCACCTGAAAATCCTCTTTCTTCAGCGGCGTTTTCATGGTCTTCCACTCCGTCGTGGGCTGGATGATTTCCCAGTGGTCCGGCGTTCCGACTTTGATGGGCATGGCGAACGCCGGTTCATCGACTTTCCAGCGATAGGCCACTGTTCCGGCGGCATCGGCGAATTTTAGTTCCAGCGTTGGAATGGCAGCGTGCCGCAGGTATTGATCGAAGATCGACGCGAGGTTCATCCCCGTCTGTTGGTTGAAAAACTGCACCACGTCTTCGGTCATGATGTTCTGATATTTGAAATGCTGGTAGAAATCGTGGATGAGCTTCCACCATTTGTCGTCGTCATTCACCACGCTGCGCAGCGTGTTTATGAAAAGCGTGCCCTTGAAATATTGATCCTGCGGCGGCGTGGCGTTCACACCGCGCTGCGGGATGATGGGTAACTGGTTTTTGACTTTGGATTTATACCCGTTCGTATATTTTAGCGCGTCCGCTTTTCCGTACATGTATTCGACGTACAGGCTTTCGAGATAGGTGGTCCAGCCTTCGTGTATCCACATGTCGGAGCGGTCCGCCGCGCTGACGCTGTTGCCAAACCATTCGTGCCCGCTTTCATGAATGATGATGAAATCGAATCTCAAGCTGATGCCTACGCCGGTCCAGTCGCGCTCGTAGTAGCCGTTCGCGAAATGGTTGCCGTACGTGACGGCGCTTTGATGCTCCATCCCGGCGTAAGGCACTTCGATTAATTTGTAGCCGTCTTTCTTGAAGGGATATTCGCCAAAATAATGCTGGTAGGCTTCCAGCATGCCTTTGGCTTGCGCGAACTGCTTTTTGGCTTTGTCCAGGTCTTCGGGGAGCGCGTAGAAGTCGAGCGGCAAATCGCCGAGAGAGTCGGAAAAATGCTGATAGTTGCCGATGTTCAGCGACACATCGTAATTGTTGATGGGGTACTGCACGCGCCAGTCCCAGCGCGTATAACCGTCGCCGAGGTCGGTCTTGCCTTCGAATTTTCCGTTCGAGACGTCCACGAGATCGTTGGGAATCGCGACACTGATCTCCATGTTCTCCACTTCATCACGCCACTGGTCCTTGTTCGGCCACCACATGCTGGCGCCGAGTTCTTCGCAGGCGGTGTTGATCCACGGATGGCCGGAGGCGTCGCGTTTGAACGCGATGCTTCCGAATCTTCCCGATTCAAGCGGAGTTCCCGAGTAGAAAAAATCGATCGAATACGTGTTGCCGGCGCCTAGCGTCTCCGGGAAGTCCACAAAAACGGCGCCCGAGTCGCGCTCGTATTTCAGCGGCTTGCCGTCCAGAAGAATTTTGTCGATGTTCAGAGCTGAGTGCAGGTCGAGCTGGATGCGCGTGCCGTTCTGCAGCATCTTGAAGCGGATGGTGTTTTTCCCGCTGATGTATTTCTTCTCCGGGTCCACGCGGATATCCAGATGGTAGTAGAGGAGGTCGTTGTTGGCGCGATACGGACCGTACGCGCCGCGCAAAATATCGGCGTGCGTTGGAGCCGCGACGGCGGGCGGGGCCGCAGCCGGACTCGTTTGCGGGGCGGTCTGCCCGTAAAGCGCCGGTGCGCCTGTTGCCAGCAAAAGAAAAATGCCAGGAATCCTCGGATTGCCAATCAGTCTGAACATGACTTTACCTTATCGCGATTCTGATTCCCGCCGCATCGCTTTTTGCATGGCGGCGAAACTTCCCCGAGAGTTCCAAGCTTCCGATCGCTTGCCCGTTTCGCCGGACTGCCCGGTTTGTGGCAAAGTATTGTGTGATGGCCGATCCCCAGAACCCTGGAGTCAGCGGGCGCATTGTTTTTACCTTCCGAGCTTTTCTCCTCTACCAACTGAGCCGGTTCTTCATCGTCATCGCCACGCAAATGCAATCGGTAGCCGTGGGATGGCAAGTTTATGAAATCACCAAACGCCCGCTCGATCTCGGCCTGGTCGGTCTCGCCCAATTTTTTCCGAGCATTCTTCTATTTCTCGTTTCCGGGCACGTCGCCGACCGTTTCGATCGCCGCAAAGTCCTGGTGATTTGTTGCGTGGGATTTGCCGCATGCTGGGGCACGCTCTTTTTCCTGACGGAGCGCGGGGTACACTCCGTCTTTCCGATTTACGTAGTGCTCGTTCTTTTGGGAGTGGTGCGCTCGTTCAATGGACCGGTGAGCCGGTCTATTCTTCCGCAGTTGGTGCCCGAGGAACACTTTCCGGCCGCTGTCGCGTGGAGTTCCACGATGTTCCAAGGCGCAACCATTCTTGGCCCCACGCTCGGCGGGATTCTTTACGCCGTTCTCCGCGGCCCCGCAGGGGTCTACGCGATTGCAGCCATTTGCGCGACGCTCGCGGCCATCGCTACGCTGAGAATAGAAATGCAATCGAAGCCCCGGCATCGCGAGCCGGTCAATTTCAAGACGGTGCTGGCGGGTATCCATTACATCTGGAGCAAAAAAATAATTCTCGGCTCGATTTCGCTGGATCTTTTTGCCGTGTTGCTCGGTGGCGCGGTGGCGCTTTTGCCGGTTTACGCGAGCGAGATTTTGAAGACGGGACCGTGGGGACTTGGAATTTTGCGCAGCGCTCCCGGAGTCGGCGCCGGCGCGATGGCGCTGTTTCTGGCCAACAAGCCGTTGCGCCGCCGGGCGGGCGCGGCGATGTTGTGCTGCGTCGCCGGATTCGGCGCCTTCACGATCGTCTTTGGATTATCGCGAAGCCTGGCGATTTCACTTCTCGCGCTCGCTCTGGTTGGCGCAACAGACATGGTTAGCGTCGTCGTGCGCGGCATTTTGATTCAGGTGGCCACGCCCGACGAAATGCGCGGCCGCGTGAATGCGGTGGACATGATCTTCATCGGCGCATCGAACGAATTTGGCCAATTTGAATCGGGGCTGACCGCGCACTGGTTTGGTACCGTGCCCGCGGTGGTTTTGGGCGGTATCGGCACGCTCGCGGTCACCGGCCTGTGGGCGTGGTTTTTTCCCGAGCTGCGCAACGCCGACAGGTTGCTGGTCTCGAAGGACTAGTTGCGCGCGGCGCCGAGCCGCGGAACGGCAGCAATCCCGACCTTCTCACTCTCTTATTTGCGCGGCGCGGCGGCGGCCGGCGCGGGAGTCAGAGGAAGATTCAACTCGGTGCCAAGCAGCGCGGCCTTCACGGCAGGCGAAATCTTATCCGCATTTTTCACCAGCACGGTGACCTGCCAGATCTGTGTTTCCGTAAGCTTATCCTTGAAGCCCGGCATGCCCGTCATGCGAATGCCGTTCTCGACTTTCCAATAGGTCTCCCAAGGCTCATCGTCCGTTACGCCCATTCCGTGGAATAAACTCGGAGGCGCCGGGAACATCCCCGAAGCAATCGCACTCTTCTCGGCGCCGGGAAGGGAATGGCACACGGCGCAGTTCTGCGTATACACCCTCGCCCCCCCCAGCAGGTTGGTTTCATCCGCGGGTACTTGAGGATCGGGGTGGGGCAGCTTGTCAAGGTATGCGTGCTGCGCCAGATGTGCCAACTTGCTTTCAAAGGGCATCTGCGGCGCCGTTACCGCGACGGGCGCGCGCCCGGTCGAGAAGTACCAATACACCCCGCCAGCGACCAGCAACACGCCAAGCAATATTCCCAGCACCAAGCCCTTGAACATTATCCTTTTTCTCCCCTGCAATGGTTTAGCGTCTGCACCCTACCCGGGTGCGCTGTCGCCCGGCGTAGTCTACGGTTTTTCGGACGTTTCTGCATCCTCGAAAGTGGGACGTATCCGGGTACCCGGCAGAGCACCCGAATCCTCAACTCGATGAAAATGTACCCTTGCAGGGAGCTGGATTGGCGGGGGGCGGTCAGTGGAAGAGGCTTCTGACTCATCGTCTTGCGGAGAGAATTGGCAATGTGGAATTCTGTGTGTGGGCACCCCCCCGGGGATTTTCGTAAGTGTTGATTTTAAAGGGAGTTTAAGTTGTTTGTTTTGATATAGTTTCGTAAGTATTGATTTTAAAGAAGTTGTAGATGGGCTGTAGTTACTAGAAAGTACAGAGGTGGGGAGGAAGGGCCCGCCTCGGAAGGCGGCCCCTACACATTCGCGGTGGTGTGGGCGGTTTTGGGCCCATCCATACCCCTAAGACATTGTGTTGGAATGGCTTGGAGAAGCGGGGGAACGTAATTCTGACCAAGGATAATCGTAGCACAGCTATGGCGCTGAAGTCAAGAGAGAAAATGTTATATGGGGAACGATTGCCAGGGCAAGAGGTTGACGAGGGGAAGACTTTGAGAGGCGGGGCCGATTGCGGCGGAGGGGCACCGCGAGAGGTCACCGAGGGCGGGATTGACCATAGTCAGAGTTTTGGAAAAAACGGGGCCGATGGGGGTGGCGGGGCACGGCGTGTGGTTAGGAAGGGGCGGGTTTGACCATGGTCAAAGTTCTTGGAAAGTCGATGGAGGCCGAGGAGTGCCGAGAGAGAGCGTGGGGAGCGGGTTGATCACTGTCAAAGAGTTTGGTTGGATGACGGCGTCGAAGGCGGCTGGGGAGCACCAGAAGGGGGCCGTGAGGCAGGTGATTTGACCATGGTCCAACGGGAAGGTCGCGAGTGAACAGCGGGCAGAGCTGGTGCGCGGCCTGCTCGTAACCTTTCCAGGGGAAGACCCGTCAAACCTATGCGGAGGGCTTGTTTCCCGATAGGCTGCCAATGGTGTCTTTAGAGGGCCAGGCGGCACCGGAGGACGGTCTGGTCTCCGGCGGACTTTCTCGTATAACACAGGTTTTTCGATAGGAGCAGAAGAAATGGGCCATCTGAAGTCCCTGGAGTTACCCGAACCAGCTGCAAGCGACGAGGCGGCAGCCCAGCCCGTGAAGAACCGCTGGTGGCTTTGGGTCCTCGTCCTTGGAGTTATCGCTTTTGGTTTCTGGTACTTCCGGAGCTCGCACGCGAGCAGTCAGGCGGCGGGCCCGCCGACCGCGGGAGCTGCAGGCGGCGCTGCCGCGGGTGGTCCAAACGCCGGTAACTTTGTGGTGCCGGTGGTCGTCGCTACGGCGCAAAAGGGCGATCTGCCGGTCTATTTCAATGGCCTTGGTACTGTTACTGCGTTCAACACCGTCACCGTACACACGCGCGTCGATGGGCAGATCGTCAAAGTCAATTTCACGGAAGGCCAGTTCGTCAATCAAGGCGATTCGCTGGTAGAGATCGATCCTCGCCCCTATCAAGTACAGCTGGAGCAGGCCGAAGGGCAGATGGCCAAAGACCAGGCGCAGCTCAAAGACGTACTGGTGGATATGGGGCGCTACACGCTGCTTTACAAGGAAGGGGTGATCCCCAAGCAGCAAGTGGATACGCAACAAGCCCAAGTGGGCCAATTTGAAGGCGCAATCAAAGCGGACCAGGCCACCATCGACAACGCAAAACTGCAGTTGGTCTACGCGCGCATCACCGCACCGATCAGCGGGCGCGTGGGCTTGCGGCTGATGGATGCCGGAAACATCGTCCACGCCACCGATACGAATGGCTTGCTGGTGATAACGCAGCTTCAACCGATTTCGGTGATTTTTAGCTTGCCGCAGGATCAGTTGCCGCAGGTTATGGCCAAGATTCGCGCCGGGGGGCAACTGCAGGTGGAAGCGTTTGATCGGGACGACACGGCGAAAATTACTTCGGGGAAACTGGCGACGATTGACAATCAGATCGACACCACGACTGGGACGTACAAGCTGAAGGCCACCTTCACGAATCAGGACAATATTCTTTTCCCGAACCAGTTTGTGAACGTGCATCTGCTGGTCGATACGAAAAAGAACGCGACCATTATTCCGTTCCCCGCCATTCAACGCGGCCCGCAGGGCACGTATGTTTATGTTGTGGGCGCCGGGAATGTGGTGAGTATTCGGCCGGTGACGGTCGCCCAGACGACGGGAAACAGCGCGGGTATCAGCGCAGGCCTGAATCCGGGAGATGTGGTGGTGATTGACGGCCAGGACAAGCTGCAAGAGGGAAGCAAGATCGTGCCGAATCTTGCGCCCGCGGGTTCGGCTCGCGTGGGAAGCGCTCCGCCCGTTTCCCCAGGCGCTTCATCCGGCGGCGCTCAGACAGGGAGCGGCTCGCGATGAGCCCGTCACGGCCGTTCATTCTGCGGCCTGTTGCGACGACACTGTTGATGGTCGGGGTGCTGCTGGTGGGTTTCGTCGCCTATCGCCAGC
>Ga0210407_10002138_pt1 | contig 17298 bp, 15 predicted proteins | sample IncBWC27MmetaG_FD_150860 | JGI IMG/M metagenome (GOLD analysis project Ga0210407, IMG submission 150860) | Forest soil microbial communities from Barre Woods Harvard Forest LTER site, Petersham, Massachusetts, United States - Inc-BW-C-27-M | ecosystem: Environmental > Terrestrial > Soil >...
TCGCGGATACTGGTGCGACAGCGTCGATCTCTTCGCCGCGTTCCTGCCCGGCCGGCCAGCGCCGCCCCGCATCCGGCTGTTCGTGGATTTCATCGCCTCGGCCGGCCTGAGCTGAGCCCCGCTCGCTTACGGGACCAGTACGCCGGGGTTCATGATCCCGGCCGGGTCGAGCGCGCTCTTGGCCGCGGCGAACGCTTTGCCGAACAGGTCGGGCCGCTGCGCGCGGTACCATGGCATATGGTCCCGCCCGACCGCATGATGATGCGTGATCGTGCCGCCGGCCGCGATCAGCGCGTCGGAAGCGCGCGTCTTGATATGCCGCCATTGCTCGATCAGCCGTCCCGGATCGCCGCGGACGTTGAAGGTGTAATAAACGGCCGGCCCGTCCGGATAGAGGTGCGTGAAGCGCATCGAAACGGTTCCCTTGCGGCCGGTCGCCTCGACGAGCGCGTCTTCCGTCGCCTTGCGCACGGCCTCGTGGAACGACTCGAACTTGTCCCAGGTGATGGCGGTCTCGAACGTGTCGTTGATAACGCCCATCGGCACGGTCAGCTCGCGCGCATAGGGCATGCGGATGAAGGCGGTGCGCCAGCGCAAGCCTGCTGCCTCATCGACATGGCGACGCCCGCCATTATCCTGCATGAGCTCGACGGCGCGCGCCATCCAGGCGTCGACCGGATGGTCGGAAGATTCGAAGGCGAGCACGAGCAGGCTTTCCTCATAGGCGTTGACCCCGTAGGCGCCCGCTTCGGCATTGTCGATGACGCGCAGGTTCGATGGGTAAAGCCCGGCTTGCGAAGCGGCGCGGACAGCTCGCGCGGCGGCGAAGAAATCGGGGAAGCCGAACACGGCGTCGGCGCGGAAGCGCGGCCGCCCTTGCAGCCGCATCCACGCTTCGGTGATGATGCCGAGCGCGCCCTCCGAGCCGATCATCATGCGGTCGGGGCTGGGGCCCGCGCCCGAGCCTGGCAGGCGGCGCGATTCCATGACGCCAGCGGGCGTCACCGTGCGCAGGCTTTCGACGAGATCGTCGATATGCGTGTAAAGCGTGGCGAAGTGCCCGCCCGAGCGGGTGGCGATCCAGCCGCCGAGCGTCGAGAACTCGAAGCTCTGCGGATAGTGGCGCAGAGCGAAACCATGCGGCTTCAGCGCCGCCTCGATCGCAGGGCCTAAGATGCCAGCCTGGATGCGCGCGGCGCGGCTGGTGGCGTCCACTTCGAGCACGCGGTTCAGTCGCCGCATGTCGAGGCTGACGGCGCCCGCGTAGCCGTCGCCAACGACCGGCTCGACGCCGCCCACCACGGACGAGCCGGCGCCGAAGGGAACAACGGCGACCTTTGCGCCGCTTGCCCAGTCGAACACGGCCGCGATGTCGGCTTCGATTTCGGGGAGCGCAACGAAATCGGGCGCATTGGCGAAATCACGCGCAAAGGCGCGCACGGTCTCAGGGTAGGACTTGCCGTAGGTATGGAGGAGCCGCTCGTACGGGTCTTGGGTCAGGACGCTAGCTAGCGAGGCGGGGGCCGAGATGCGCGGCGCGCGCAGCGCGATGTCGGAGGCCTGCGGCGGCGCGGCTGCGGCGCTCTGCTCGACGCTGAGCTTCTCGGCGGCGAAGCGGAACAAGCGCGAGCGTTCGTCCTCATCGAGGCCCTCGCCCTCACGCCCCCAGCCGTAGAATTTGAGCCGCTTTCCCATGAGCCGATTACCTCAAGTGGCGGACGCGGACATTATACCGAAGCTGCCGCCAACTTTCGATCAAGCGTGACCAGCTCGGCTTTCAACGAACGCGCAAGCCATAGGTAGCTCGCGTCGTAGGCAGTTAGGCGCGTTGCCTCTGCGAGGTCCAGGATCGCGGGATGGTCCACGGCGACAGTTTCAACTCTTAGCCTGTGCAGGAGGTGAAACGCGGCGCGAAGAGTATCCCGATTGTTAGGCTGCCGCCGCACCTTGGTCAGGCACACGTTGGCCAGTTCAAAATCGACGAGAGATGGCGCCACCAATCGCGCGCCTTCCAGTCGTTGGGCGATGCTATCCGCTTCTGGCTCCGCGAACAGCAAAGCGGCGAGCGCGGAGGCGTCTACAACCTTAGCGTCGGTCACGGTCGGCCCGCACAATGGCAGCCGAGTCAGCCTGCGTATGGAGGCCGAGGCCGCGCACCTCCGCCAGCAGTTCGGCGGGAGTCAGCGCCTGCTCGGAGTGGACGGCCTGTTCGATGATGGCGAGCAACTCGCCCTGAAGCGATCGATGCTGTCGCGCCGCCCGCTGTTTAAGGCGCTGAACGACTTCGTCGGGGACGTTCTTGATCGATAAATTCATGGTTCCAGATCCGATCCGTTTCGGAACCGTCATAGCACAAAACCAGGCTTATGCGGTCGACCCCTCCGCCGTCGCCCGCATCGCCGACCAAACCGCGGCGACGTCCGCTTCCTCCGTCGTCAGCGCCCCGATCGAGACGCGGGCCATCCAGCGCCCGTCGAGGACGGCTGGCGTCAGATAGGCCGCGCCCGAGCGATTGACCGCTTCGACCCAGGCTTTGGTGTGGGCGTCGAGCGCGTCGCCTTTCAGCCCCTCGGGCTCGTGGCGCACGCAGACGGTCTGCAAGGGAACCGGGGCGACGACCCGCCAGCCCGGAGTCGCGGCGACCTTTTCCGCAAGCCATTGCGCATTGGCCATGTCGCGGCGAAGGCGCTTCTGCAATCCGCTGACTCCCTGTTCGCGAATGATGAACCAGAGTTTCAGCGCACGGAAGCGGCGCCCGAGCGGGATGCCCCAATCGCGCAGGTTCTTGACCTGCCCGTCGACGGAGGATTGCAGGAAGCTCGGATTGGTCGACATCACGCGCATCAGATGCTCGGGATCGCGCACGTAGTAGACCGAGCAGTCGAACGGCGCGCCAAGCCACTTATGCGCATTGATCACGAGTGAGTCCGCGCCCTCGACGCCCTCCCACATCCAGCGGCACTCGGGCAGGATCATCGCACTGCCCGCCATCGCGGCGTCGACATGCAGCCAGATTCCATGGCGCCGCGCGATTTCGGCGATCGGCGCGATCGGATCGATCGCCGTCGTCGCCGTGGTGCCGACCGTCGCGACGATCGCGCAGGGCAGGTCGCCGTTGGCGAGATCCTCTGCGACCATTTCCGCCAAGGCGTCGGCGCGCATGGAATATTGGCCATCGAACGGAACGAGACGGAGATTGTCGCGGCCGAAGCCGGCGAGCAGCGCGCCCTTGCCGACGGAACTGTGCGCGTGCGCCGACACGTACACGCGAGGGATACGCGTTTCGCCCTGCAGGCCGCCGCGCGCCACCGCGTAGTTGGTCCCCCGCTCGCGGGCGCAGATGAGCGCGACCAGCGTGCTCGTGGAGGCCGTGTCCTGGATCACGCCGCTCCAGGTGGTTGACAGTCCGAGCATCTGCCTCAGCCAATCAGTGACGACTTCCTCGATCTCTGTCACCGCCGGACTCGATTGCCATGAGAGCCCGATCACGCCGAGCCCGGTGCTGACGATGTCGGCGAGGATTCCCGCAGGCAGGGCGTTGGCTGGGAAATAGCCGCAGAAGCGCGGGTGCTGCCAAAGCGACAGGCCGGGGACGACGACGCGGTTCAGATCCTCGATGACCGCGCCGAAATCTTCCGGCTCCTTCGGCGGCGCGGAGGGCAGGGCGTTGCGGATTTCGCTCGGCCGCGTTTTGGCCATCACCGGCCGATCGGCCAGGCTCTCGTGGTACTCAGCGAGCCAGTCGATGAGCTCATGGCCGTAGCGGCGGAATTCTTCAGGAGACACGAGCGTCCTCATGAGTCGACATGAGGGTGCGGAGCAAACGAACTAGAGGCTCGGCGGTTAAAGTCAAGCCGGCGCGCTCGCGAAGCCTTGAGAGGGGGTGACGGTAGAGCAAACAGTACTCATTCGCGATGCAGCGGCCCACTTTAGCAGTCAAACATATGCAATCGAAAAGTGCCGTCGGGTCAATGGGCCAGCTATTGCAAATGTCTTCAATTCAAGTTTTGAATTATCATCGACCCGGTTTGGTCAGCGAGGCAGCTAGAACGAGCAAGAACGTGCTCTATAGAATGCCAGGGTCCGAAGACGGAGGCATTGCCCGATCTTCAACAATAAAAGACATTCCGTGCCAGCCAAACTGCACGAAGGGTGAGAAATGGAACCGCCTGTCGTTTCGCAGGAACTCTAGACAGGCTAGGCGCTCTCCCGAGAGCGTGTGAGGCGAGTAGCAAAAGTAATCATCGAGGGCGAGGATCATCCCGTGCTTCATGCGGGCGCCAAGGAACTGAAACACAATTTTGGTGGAGCTGAAAAGATCGCAATCGATGTATGCCATGGCGACGTCGTTTGGTAGAGGAAGGCCAATTCTATCCTCGTGCGCGATCGTGTCCTGATAGTATCCAGGGACGGTAGTGTAATCCTCGTCGGGGATGCCGTTTTGCCGGCAGATCGCTTTAAAGTTTTCTAGGCTGGTGCTCATATCTCCCTCGACCCAATTGGGGTGTTCATCTTCGGGCCCGGCTTGTGGCGGCAAGCCTTGAAAGGAGTCGAACGACCACAATTTACAGCGAAGGTGTGCCCGCCGGCTTCCTGATATGCAAGCGTAAAGGTCATCCCGCCCCATGAGCCGAATTCTAGGTAATCGCCAGAGATTCCGTTGAAACCTAGCGCGCAGAACGATTTGCGCATCAACTCTCGGCGCTCGCTCCGCTCGTAGTATGTCCTCGTTTGAAACAGGGCATTTTTAACATCTCGAAGAGGGGCAAGCACTTTCGCTGGCAGAGCTGCACGTATGCTTCGCTTTAGGAACGTCATCGGCCTCTCCCGAATAGCGCTCACTATTTGCTCTCTGGCTTACCATACGGCGATCGTCGTGAACTCCATTAATTCCAAGCGCTCAAGGCCGTCTTTGGACGCGCCTGCCAGCAGATTAATCTTTATAAGCCATCATAAGTTTTATAAACTAATAATTGCCGGATCGTGAGGTGGGTAGTGGCTGGTCACGAGCGTCGCCTCGTGGCCACGGCGCAAGGACCACACGCCTTTCGAACGCGGAAGCTGCGCGAGTGCATAAGCCCGGTCCGTCCTCGGTGAGGACGTTCCGTCCTGTCGCCTAAGATCATGTGAGGGCGCCCTCGCGTCGCGCCGTCATCAGGCCGGTGAACGCTTCCGGCGTCGTGACGGGGAGGCTGCAGGTCTGTCCCTGACAGAGCATGGCGATCGGCGCCTCCGCGCGTGGTAGATCGGCGCGCGGCGATCCGTTCGGCCATAAACGCCGGTCCAGGCGCAGCACGGTCAGCGAGGGATCGGGCGCTTGTAATGCGACCGCGGCGAGCGCTTGGCTCCCCGGATCGTCGAGCGGCCCGTCGACGACCACCGATCCGCCGCGCGCCAGCATGTCGGCGCTCATCAGCGTAAGCGGACTACCGCCGAGCCCTTCAGGCGCTCCGGAGACTGAGCGGATGAGGCCCTCGGCCGCCTCGCCCCAGCGCGCTTCGTCGGTCAGATGCCAGAGACGCACGAACATCTCGGCGAGGAGTCCGACGCCCGACGGCGTCGCCCCGTCGTGCATCTGACGCGGGCGCGCGCCTGGCACGTCGGCGGCGTCTTTGGCCGTGAGATAGAACCCGCCGGCGCCGTCGCCGAACAGATCAATGGCTTCGCTCGCCATCTGGCACGCCGCCTCTAGATCACGAGGGTTGCCGCTTGCCTCGAACAGAGCAAGCGCGGCGCGGGACATTGAGGCGTAATCATCGAGGAGGGCGCGGGCGCCGGGATGTCCCTCCCGCCAGGCATGCAGGAGCCGGCCGTCTGCTCCACGCAGTTTCGTCATGATAAAATCGAACGCGGCGCGCGCGATAGCCAGCCACCCCGGCTCGTTGAACACAGCGCTGGCGCGGGCGAGCGCGGCGACGGTCAGGCCATTCCAGTCGGCGAGCACCTTGTCGTCGCGGCCAGGCTTCGGACGCGCCTCGCGCAGCGCAAAGAGCTTGGCGCGCGAGGCGGCGAGGCCCACTTCTTCGTCCGGCGAGCAGCGCGGCGTGACGCGGCGCAACACCGTGCGGTCTTCCCAATTGCCACCCCGCGTCACGTCGTAAGCGGCCTTGAAACGCTTCGCGGCGTCGCCGAGCGCGGCGTCGACGTCCTCTTCGTCCCAGACGTAGAACAGGCCCTCCTCGCCGTCCTGATCGGCGTCGAGCGAGGCGGCAAACGCGTCGCCGACCCGCATCTCTCGCTCAAGCCACTCGACGGTCTCTCGCGCTCGCTCAGCAAAGATCGGATCGGGCCACAACGAATGAACAAGGGCCAGCAATTCAAGGATCTGCGCATTGTCGTAGAGCATCTTCTCGAAATGCGGCACGAGCCATACGGCGTCGGTCGAATAGCGCGCGTAGCCGCCGCCGAGATGATCGTAAATGCCGCCGGCGTTCATGGCTTCCAGCATGGCGCGTAACGCCTCACCGAAGGACGGGTCGCCACGGCGGAACATCTCGTTCCAGAAGAAGCGGAAGATCGGCGCGTTGGGAAATTTCGGCGCGCCGCTCAAGCCCCCATGAACGGGATCGACGGCGCTCCTCAGCGCGTCACCGACGCGGGTGAGGTCGGCGGGCGAGACGCCGGGGCCCGCGTTTAGCTCGGAGAGTTTCGCCAAATGGTCGGCGAGGGTGAGGCCCCGGCTCTCCATCTCATTGCGCTGCGTGCGCCACGCGGAAGCGATCGACTGGAGAACCTGCCGGAACGAGGGCCGGCCATAGCGCGGCTCAGGGGGCCAATAGGTGCCGCCGATCATCGGTTTGCCGTCAGGGGACAGGAACATGGTGAGTGGCCAGCCGCCTTGCTGGCCCAGCGCGTGGAGCGCGGTCATGTAGATGTGGTCGATATCCGGCCGCTCTTCGCGATCGACTTTGATGTTGACGAATAGCTCGTTCATGAGACGGGCCGTCTCGGCGTTCTCGAACGACTCGTGCGCCATCACGTGGCACCAATGGCAGGCGGCATAGCCGATCGAGAGCAGGATCGGGCAGTCGCGCCGTTTGGCCTCGGCAAGCGCGTCGGCGCTCCAGGAGCGCCAATGCACCGGGTTGCCGGCGTGCTGCAAAAGATAGGGTGAGGTCTCCTGCCCAAGGAGATTGCGGCCGGATTCCATGTGAGATCCTCCGCTTTGGCCTCAAGCCGCCAGCGCGGCCTTCAGCATAGCCTTGAACCGGCGCGAGTCGAGGGTCCACAGGATGTCGGCGCCTTCGTGCCCGCCGGCGGCGTCGCGCCAGACATGGGCGTTGTTATCGTCGTGGTGCACATTGAGCCGGTCGACGACCGTCATGCCCCGCGTGAGCTCGCTTCCGCTTTCGATCGCCACGCGATGACGCGACCACGCGAGGCCGATCGAGCGGTCGAGCGCCACCGCCATGGCGGTTGGATCGGCGAGCGAGAGGCCGATCTCGCCTGTCTGCACCCGATAGGCGTCGCGGGCTGTGCTATTCGATTCAATGGCGAACTTCGCCTTGGCCGTGCCGAGCGCCTCGATCGCCGCGATTTCGTCGTCCCTCAAAACGGAGGGGCCGCGCGAAACGTGCCAGCCAATCATTTCGATGTTGAGCTTCGAGCGGAAGACGGCGCGCGCCGCTTCCGGGTCGACCCAGATGTTGTATTCCGCCGCCGGCGTCACGTTGCCCTCGCAGCAGGGCGCGCCGCCCATCACCACACAGCGGCCAATCCGCTCCGCCAGCCCCGGATCGCGTTCAAGCGCGAGCGCGATATTGGTGAGCGGCCCGAGCGTCACCAGGGTGAGGGCGGGCTCCGCCTTCGCGATGCGCACAATCGCCTCGACCGCGTGTTCGCGCTCTGCCTTGCGCTTTGGCGCGGGAAAACCGCGATCGCCGAGGCCGTCTTTGCCATGGAACCAATGCGCGTGGTCGTGCGCGCGGTTGAGCGGCTTGTCCGCACCGGCGAACACGGGAACGTCGGAATTGCAGATCTCAGCGGTTAGCAGCGCGTTTTGGGTTGCCTGTTCAAGGCCGACGTTGCCGGCGACCGTGGTCAGGCCGAGGACCCTGACGTTGGGCTCGGCGAGCGCCATGATGATCGCGACGGCGTCGTCGGAGGCGGTGTCAGTGTCGATGAGAAAGTTGCGCATGAGCGCGGAGCCTGACAGGGCATCAGGCGCCCGGTCAAGCCTCGCTCTGGCGCTCGGTGTCCTGCGAAAGCGTGTCGCGGACTCCTGCGACACGAAAGTCAGGTCCGCGTCTCAGCAACGCGAACCTGGGGTGCGACGTTTTAGATCACTTGTGGGAGTGGTCGTGAGCCGTCGCCGTATGCTGGTGGGCAAGCTCGCTGTGTTCCTTGGCCGCCGCGGCGTGATCCTGCGCGTCCTCGTGTTCGCCGAGCTCATGATGATGGGCCGCTTGATGATGGTGATGGGCGGCCGCGTGATGGTGAGCGGCGGCGGTCTGGTGATGCTGGCTCGACGGATGTTTTGGTGATTTGGCCATGTTTGTACTCCTCCCTGAGAGCGGACGGCCAATCTCGACTAAGCCTTCGTGATGACCCCTAAATGACAAGAGGTTGTGGCGCACTTTCATGCACCCTTAGGGCAACCGGGCTATGGCTTCGCTCTTAGCCGAGAGAAGCCCCGCTCGAGGTCCGCCTTGAGGTCCTCGATATCCTCGAGGCCGACACTGAAGCGCACCGTCGGGCCGCCGGGCGAAAAGCGCGTCGCGGTCCGGACGGCTGTGCAATCGAAGGGAAGGGCGAGGCTTTCGTAGCCGCCCCAGGAATAGCCGATGCCAAAAAGCTCCAGGCCATCGAGGAACGCGGCGACCGCGGCCTCCGGCGCGGGCTTCAGCACGATCGAAAACAGGCCCGACGAGCCCGAATAGTCGCGCTTCCAAAGCGCGTGGCCTGGATGGTCGGGCAAAGCGGGGTGGATGACACGCAAGACCTCTGGACGGGCGCTCAGCCATTGCGCCAGCGCCAACCCCTGACGCTCCGCCTCTCGCAGCCTGAGCTCCATGGTGCGCAGACCACGCAGCGCAAGAAAGACATCCTCGGGGCTGGCGGGAATGGCCATCAGATGGACGCACCGATGAAGACGCTCGAACCAAGCGGCATTGGCTGAGACGAGGCCGAGCAGAAGGTCCGCGTGGCCGGACAGATATTTCGTGCCAGCTTCGACCGCCATGTCGACGCCATGCTCGTGCGGCGAGAAGAAGAGCGGGGTCGCCCAGGTGTTGTCCATGATGACGCAGGCGCCGTGGGCATGCGCGGCCGCCGCGATCGCGGAAATGTCCTGCACCTCGAGGGTCTCCGAGCCCGGCGACTCGGTGAAGACGACCTTGGTGTTGGGCCGCATGAGGGCGGCGACGCCTGCTCCGATTGCGGGATCGTAGTAAGTGGTCTCGATCCCCATCCGCTTCAGAGTCATGTCGGCGAAGGCGCGCGCTGGCCTGTACACGGAATCGGTCATCAGCATGTGATCGCCGGCGCTCAGCGCCGTCATCAGCGCGACGACGATCGCCGCCAGCCCCGAAGGCACGAGCACCGTCCCCGCCGCGCCCGAAAGGTCGGTCCAGGCGGAGCACAAAGCCTCGGTCGTCGGCGTGCCGCGGGTGCCATAGGTAAAGCGCTGCGCACGGTTCTTGAGCGTCGCGACATCAGGATAGAGCACGGTCGAGCCGCGGAACGCTGGGACGTTGATGAAGCCCTGCGAGAACTCAGCGTCGCGGCCGAGATTCACGAGGCGCGAGCGGCGTCTCAAGGACGCGCGCGTTTCATCGGTGAGTTTGGCCATTGGGATCCTAGGAACAGGCGCTCACGCGCTCAGGCGGCATGATCAACCCGATAGGGACGGACGAGCAGATCCGCCGAAATCTTCCACGCTTTGCCGATCTTATGAATCATCTCGACCGTCAGCGCCCGCCGCCGCGACAGGATTTCCGACGCGCGCGAACGCGAGCCCAAGAGGTCGGCAAGCTCTGCTTGGGTGTGTCCCATCTCTTCAATCGCATGGTTGAGGACGTCAATTGGATCAAAGTTCTCGTCGATATCGATGGGCCACTGCTTCTCCTCGTAGGCGTCGACAAGGGCAAGAAGCACGTCCAGTCGGTCGCCTTCCTCTGTGCCTTCGGAGGCGCCCCGGCAAGCCTCGATCTCCTTAAGCGCAGCTCGATGATCCTCTTCAGTCCGAATCGGTCGAATATCCATCGAACAACCCTTAGAACAGCGATACCGTCAACGCGGCGACGCGGTCGTACTCGGCGTGCGTGCCAATGAACTTAATGAACGCCGCCTGCCGACGGAAATCGAACGCGACCACGAGGCGGTAGTTTCCTCCCGCGGCGTCAAATCTCACTCTCTCGCCATTCAGCGTCTTACACTTCGGCGCTGCTCTTTGCACTTCATCCACCGAAGTCCAACGGGCCGCTTTGACGCGTGTCAGCCAACGTTCCAACGCGACTTTCGTCTCCGGATGAGCGTGCCAAAAACCGACAAGTGTATTTCGGGCGATGCCCCGCATCCGTTTCGTATACCATGTTCCCAATTCGGGAACAACGCTGGTAAAGATCGAATCGGCGCTTCCTCTCGGTCCGAGGCTGTAACGGACTGATTGACTAGTGACGGGCGCTCCCCACAATGAGGCGCGCGTCCGATCGCTTGGCGGCTAGCGGATGGTCAGTTTCGGCGTCAATGAGGAGGTTGTCATGCGATTGCACTTTGCTTGGCTTGCCGGAGCGGCGTTGGCCGTCGTGGGCGCGCTGTCGGCCAGCGCGGGCACGCTCGATCAGATCAAGGCGCGGGGCGTGCTGATCTGCGGCTCCGGGACCGGGCTTGCCGGGTTCGGGCTGCCAGACGATCAGGGCGTCTGGAAAGGCCTCGACGTCGACGAATGCCGCGCCATCGCCGCGGCGATCTTCAACGACCCGGGCAAGGTCAAATATCTCCCGATCAACGCCAAGGACCGGCCGACGATCCTGGCCTCGGGCGAGATCGACGTCCTGATCCGCAACACCACCTGGACGCTGTCGCGCCAAACCGCCGGCATGTTCTTCACCGGGGTCAACTACTACGACGGCCAGGGCTTCATGGTGCGCAAGAAGCTCGGCGTCGATTCGGCGCTCAAGCTCGACGGCGCGTCAGTTTGTGTGCAGCAGGGAACAACGACGGAGCTCAATCTTTCCGACTATTTCCGCGCCAACAACATGAAGTTCGAGGCGGTGGTTTTCGCAACGGACGAAGAGTCGACCAAGGCCTACGACAGCGGCCGTTGCGACGCCTACACCACCGACGCCTCGGGCCTCTATTCCGAGCGTCTCAAGATGTCCAATCCGGACGACCATATCGTGCTGCCGGAAATCATCTCCAAGGAGCCGCTCGGGCCCTCGGTGCGCAAGGACGACGTCCAGTGGTTCCAGATCGTGCAATGGACCCACTATGCGCTCATCACCGCGGAGGAGTTGGGGGTCACACAAGCCAACGTCGACGAGAAGCTGAAATCAGACAATCCGGCGATCCGCCGCCTGCTCGGCGTCGAGGGCAGTTACGGCGAGGGGCTCGGCCTGACCAATGATTGGGCCTATCGCATCATCAAGGCCGTCGGCAATTACGGGGAGATTTTCGAGCGCAACGCGGGCCAAGGCTCGCCTATCAAGATCAGCCGGGGCTTGAACGCGCTATGGAACAAGGGCGGCCTGCAATACGCCCCGCCGATCCGGTGATGACGAAATTCTGGCCCAGTGGCGGTGATAAAGAAACGGAGCCGTTGCCGGGTTCACGTTGAGAGATGACAGCCTCCCGCAAGCTTGCCGCAATCCTCGCCGCCGACGTCGTCGGCTATTCGCGCATGATGGGCCAGGACGAGGCCGGCGCCGCAGCTCTGGTGCGCGAGCGGCGCGAGACTGTCCAGCCGATCATCGCCGCGCATAGCGGACGGCTGTTCAAGACAATGGGCGATGGGATGTTCATCGAATTCCCGTCTGTCGTCGCGGCGGTCGAATGCGCCTTGGCGATGCAAAGGCAAATGGCGGCTAGCAACGAAGGCGCCCTCGAGGCGAAGCGTGTCCTCTACCGGATCGGCGTTCATCTCGGCGACGTGCTTGTCGAGGGCGAGGATATCCTTGGCGACGGCGTCAACATCACCTCCCGCTTGGAGGGCGTCGCGGAAGCCGGCGGCGTGTGCATTTCCGGCTCGGCCTACGAGCACGTGCGCGGGAGGGTCGAGGCGGAGTTCATCGACCTGGGAGAGAAAGCGCTCAAAAATATCGCGCGGCCGGTGCATGTGTATGCCGTCCGCATCGAGGCTGACGGTTCTCAGAGCGCGCCTCAGCCGGCGCCGTCTGAATTCGGGCCGCCTCGCCTTTCCATCGTCGTGCTTCCGTTCGCCAATATCGGTGGCGATTCGGAGCAGGACTATTTCGTCGATGGCGTGACCGAAAGTCTGACCACCGATCTGTCGCGGATCCGAGGGTCATTCGTCATCGCGCGGAACACCGCGTTCACCTTTCGAGGCAAGGCTTTCGACGTCACCAAGATCGGGCGCGAGTTGAACGTCCGCTACGCGCTCGAAGGCAGCGTCCAACGGAGTGGCAACCGCATGCGCGTCAACGCGCAGCTCATTGACGCCCAAAGCGGCAACCATCTTTGGGCTGAGCGCTTCGAAAGGCCGATGACCGATCTTTTCGAGATGCAGGACGAGATCGTTGCGCGCATCGCCAACACGCTCAACGCGCAGCTGGTCGCGGTCGAGGCGCGAAGGGCCGAGCGTGCGCCTGCGCCCGACTCCCTCGACCTCTATTTTCAAGGCGAGGCTTGGGTCAACAAAGGGGTCACTTTTGAAAGCATGAACAAGGCGCACAGCTTCTTCGAACGCGCCTTGGCCCTCGATCCCACCAATGTCGACGCGCTGGCTGGCATGGCGCAGGTTGAGGCCAATTTCGCGATAAGCCTGTCCACGAGCGATAAAGCAGCCCGGTTCGCCGCGGCGGAGGAAGCGGCGGCGGAAGCTTTGTCCCTGGCTCCCGATCATGCCCTCGCTCATCTATCCCTCGGCATGGTCCTCGGCTTCACCAACCGCGCCGCCCAGGGCATCGCCGAATACGAAAGAGCGTTGGCCCTGGACCGGAACATGGCTGGAGCTCATGCGCTGATCGGACAGAACAAACTGTTCATCGGGCGCGCCGAGGAGACCGAGGCGCATGTCCTGGAAGCGCTCCGCCTCAGCCCTCGTGATCCGTGGGCCTATATTTGGCGTCTGACGGCCGGCTTCGCGGCGTGTCTACTCGGCCGCAACGAGGAGGCGGCCTCGTGGTTTCGTCAGTCCATCGAGGCCAATCGCAACTTCGCCCTGTGTCATTTCATCTATGGGACAGCATTGGCAAACATTGGCCGAATGGGTGAAGCACGGTCAGAGGTTGCGGCGGGGCTGTCTCTCGACCCTCACTTTAGCATCACGAATTTTCAATCCGCCATACAGAGCGACAATCGCGTCTTCCTCGCCCAACGGGCCCGGATCATTGACGAAATGCGTCGCGCCGGAATTCCCGAGGCATGAGCGCCGCGGCTAGCTCTCCCCCGAAATCGCGCGGCTAGGCTGGCGTGGCGCGCAACTCCAGCGCGAAGATCTCTTTACGCTCCTTGACCCCGCGCAAAGCGTGGCGCCCAAGCGACTTGAGGCGGCTATCGGCGCCCTTCATTCCCTCTACGAACTCGGCGGAAACCAGCACCGCGCGGCCCAGCGGCTGACAAAGCGCCTCGATGCGCGCCACTTCGTTGATCGCCGGGCCGATGACCGTGAAATCGAGCCGATCGATCGCGCCGACGTTGCCGTACAGCACGTTCCCAAGATGGAGCGCGAGATCGACTGGAGCGACCGGCCCGCCTGCGGCGACGCGCGCTGCGCTGAGCGCTTCAATCTTGCCAATCGCCTCGAGCGCGGCGTCGAGCGCGCGGCGGCAAGTCTCAGCCCGATCCGCGTCTTCGAACGGGAAGATGGCGAGCATCGCATCGCCGATGAACTTGAGCACCTGGCCACCGCGCTCGCGGAGCGACGCGGTCAGGATCTCGAATATTTCGTTGAGCAGTTCGACGACGACGGGACCCGGCGCCGTGTCGCTTACGGCCGTGAAGCCGCGAATGTCCGCGTACCAGATCACCGCGCGCAGATTGTCGACCGAGCCGCGCAAGATCGAGCCGGCATGGACGCGCCGTCCTGCGTCTTCTCCGAGATAGGCGCCAAGCAACCCCGAGGCGATGACATGGCCGGCGTGGGCCTTCATCGCGAGCGACAGCGCGGGCAGGGTCGCCTGCACGAGCGTCATGTCGTCATCGCTGAATCCGCCCTTACGATCTATCGTGAACGAATAGGCGATTCCTGTCCCCTGCGAGCGGTCGCCCATCTCACCGTAAACGAAAATTTGCGCCAAATAATCCGTGGCGCCCAGCGCGTGGAACTCCTCCAGAATCGGGAAATCGCACTCCTCCGGACCGTTCTCGATACGCCGACGCAGCGCGGGGGTGTCCTCACCGGCTCGAGCGCGCTGCATGAGCGCGTAGAAAGGGCTCGTGACAAAGATCTGCTCATTCTCGTCGCCGTGGGGGTAATTCTCGGGCGCGATGGCGTTGAGGTCGCGGCGCCAGGTATAGCCATAACCATTCCACTGCGGATGCAGCGTCTCCATCGCTGCATGCGCCCGCCACAGCGGGATCCCATCGATCACCAGCCGCTGGCAATAGCCGTCAAACAGGTGGTAGGCGTCGGCGCCGCGCAACCCCTCGCGCACAGCCCAGATGTGCGTATCGACGATCCGCCGGCCGAGCGCGTCGTCGAACGTCCTGTGGCGCAGCTCGGGGAGCGTCTCGTCGCGGCGGTCTTGGGGCATCGCGCCGACTACGGTTTCGCGTCCGACTTCGGGACGACGAACACCTGGCCGGGAAAGATGACATTGGGATTGTGGATCTGCGCTCGGTTCGCCTCGACAATCGCCGGGTAGCGCGTCGGGTCGCCGTAGTAGCTTTGGCTGAGCGCCCACAATGTGTGGCCAGTAACGACCCGCTTGGTTTGAATCGAGCCGACCACCGGGTCGGCGGGCGAGGGCGCTGACGATTGCTCGGCGCTTGTGGAAGCCGGGATTGGGGCGGTAGGCGAAGTGGGCGCCGCCGCCTCTGGATAGTCGAATGGGGTATTGGCGCTCGCGACCACGCTCGCATCGCCATGGCCGATCTCGTCGGCGCGCATGACATACACGCCTGGGCTCATGCCGCGTTGGATCGTCAACGACCAGCGGCCGTCCGATTGCGTCTTGGCCTCGGCCAGGTCGGCCTGATTGAGATAAAGGCGCACCGTTGCGTTGGGCTCTGCAGAACCTTTTGCGACAAGGCCCCCGACGGCGTAGGCCTCGACCGATTGGATCGCGACGCGAGAGCCATTGACCGACGAGGGCGTCGCCAAAGTCCGCATCCCTAGCGCAGATGGCGCGCGCCCATTGGGATTGGCTGGCGCGGCGGCCGCGACTTTGGCTTCCTGCGCGGGAACCGAGACCGCGACCGTACTTGATATGGCCTGCTGCGCCTTGTCGTCGCCTGCGGCCAGCGAGAGGCTGTGATCGCCGGGCGCCAGGGCTGGCGGGATGATGACAAACTGGCCCGCGGCGTCGGCGGTCGCCTCGGCGATCGTTTTGCCGCCGTCATGCAGCTCGACTTTCGCGTTCGGCGCTGCCCGGCCCGCGATGACCGCTTCGCCCGAGGGATCAACGTTCACGACGTCGAACGCCGGCCCAGGCGTCGAGGTCTTGTCGCCGGATGCTGGAACGCTTGCCGCCCGCGGCGTTGCGGGGACGGGGGGAGCCGCAGGAACGATCGGAGGCTTGGACTCGGCGGGGGCGCGGGCCACAACGGGAATATCGGCGGGATTCTGCTTAAGAAAATCCGGATGGGTCCAAACGACCGCGCCCGCCCCGGCGATGACGAGCGCCAGAGCGGCTGCTCCGACCCAAACCAGTGTACGCTGCGACGGCATGCTTGCTCACTCTCGCCCTCAACATATAGCGCAGCGTGATCAATTGCGACAAATCCCTGTCGCCAAGCCGTCATTTGTTTTCGCTGTCGTTCAGGATCTCCGACAGCGGAGCCGGAGTTTCCTCCCGCGCGATCTCGCCGCCTCTCGCGCGGGAGCGGACGGCCGCTTGCGGCGCCTTCGTCAGCGCGTAGAGGGCGAGGACGGCGCCCTTGCCGCGCAGCCTCAGATCGCCAACCGAGCGTTTGGCGATCCCGCGAGGCAGTTCGAGGCGATCGATCAGATCGGCCGAGGCGAGCACGCGATCGCCTGTCTGGCGGCAAAGCTCCTGGATGCGCGCCGCGGTATTGACGGTGTCGCCGAGAAAAACGATCTCCCTCTTCACCGAGCCCATCTCGCCGGTCACCACGGGACCGCAATGAAGCCCGGCCCTTACCGTGACGGCTGCGCCGAACTCTCGCCCGTAGTCGGACGCGCGTCTCGCCAGTTGCTCAATGGCGCCGAAACAGGCCGCGACGCAGCGGCCGTCAGCGATTCCCTCCTCGAGCTTCCAGGTCGCGATCAGCTCATCGCCGATATACCGATGGATTTCGCCCCGCGCCGCGACGATCGGCTGCGTAAGGTCGTCGACGAAGCATTTGACCAAGCGGTGGAAGGCGAGCGGACCGAGCCGCTCGGCCAATCCCGTCGACCCTTCCATGTCGATGAGCAGGAACACGCGCGATTCCACCCGCGGCGCATAATAGCGGCCGGTGATGAAGTTGAGCAGCACGTTCTGCCCAAGAAGGGTGTTCACGTCGACCATGAAAGCGAACACGAACGCCGTGGCGAGCGAGACCAGCACGTCTACGCTCTCAACGCCCCTTTCTCCCGGCGACGGAAAGAGATAGCTGCCAAACTTGAGACCGAACAGGATGACGATGAGATAGATGCCGGTCCTGACCGCCACATGCATGCTAAACGGCGCCCGGCGAAGCGGCGCTCCGAGTGGGCCCCTCAGAACGAAGCCATCGAAGGACGTCAGAATACTTGCAATCACCGCGCCGGTCAGCGCGCCGCGCGCCAAGTAATAGACGGCGAGCACCTGCCCGCCCCTCTGCAAGGCGTCCATCTCGGAATAGGCTGCGCCCAACGCCGCCGCGAGCGCGGTCACCCAGAGAATGTGCCGAAACGGGTCCGCCAATCGGGGGAACGTCATCGTCGCGCGGTCGCCTTGCTGCGTGATGGTCCCAGTCTAACAGACATTCGCGAGCGTGGCTGCCGCGCTTCAGACGTTCACGCCCCGCCGCAAG
>Ga0210407_10002140_pt1 | contig 17293 bp, 14 predicted proteins | sample IncBWC27MmetaG_FD_150860 | JGI IMG/M metagenome (GOLD analysis project Ga0210407, IMG submission 150860) | Forest soil microbial communities from Barre Woods Harvard Forest LTER site, Petersham, Massachusetts, United States - Inc-BW-C-27-M | ecosystem: Environmental > Terrestrial > Soil >...
CTCGCACCCGGGCGAGCTGTGCGCGAACGACCGCGCGATCATTTTCGAGGACCCGACCGGCGGAACGCGTCGAGCGCTCGGCTGTCACTTTGAACATTAAGTGGTGTAGAGGACTTTTGAGAATTATCTGGCGTATGCCAGTGGCAACCCTTGATGGGTATTAGTCGTCGGCCGCCGCGCTTGCGGCCGGCGGTGGTCGGCGGCGCGCTTCGCGCAACAGCAGCAGCAGGGGTAGGGAAGCGAGGGCGATCAACATTAGCAGCTTGAAATCATCGATATAGGCGACCATTGCAGCCTGCCGCGTCACTTCGGTATTGAGTGCCGCCATCCCGCCCGGCGTGCTCAGGCTGAACGGCGCTGGCAGGTAGGGCGCCTGGGCCAGCGGATTGTCCGGCCGCAGGCCTTCGACCAGGCGCGAGTGAACCACCTGAGTATTCTGGGCCAAGGTTGCGACCAGAATGCTGATGCCGATGCTGCCGCCAAGGTTGCGCATCAGCTGGCGGAGAGCCGTCCCCTGGGTCATGATGTGGCGCGGCAGCGTCGATAGCGCGATGATGTTCAGCGGCACTTGGGTGGAGCCGAGGCCGAAACCCTGCAGCAGCCCGGAGATGACCACCGGCGCCATGCTCATCTGCAACGAGAAGCAGCTCATCTGCCACATCGACACCGCGGTCAGCAGCAGGCCGAACAGAATGATCAGCCGGTTGTCGACACGGTTGATCAGCGGGGCGACGAGGAACAGCGCTGCCATGGCCCCGATGCCGCGCGCAGCAGCCACCAGCCCGGTAGTCAGCGCCGGATAGTTCATCAGGTTTTGCAGCATCGTCGGCAGCAGCGCCAGGACGCCGGACTGGATCAGCCCGGCACAGAACACCAGCACGGTGCCGGCGACGAAATTGGCGCTCTTCAACAAATCGCGGTTGAGAAACGAGCGCTCGTCGGTGGTTACCGTGTGCACGGTAAACAGGTAGAAGCCGAGCCCGGCGACCGTCGCCTCGATCCAGATTTCGCTCGAATGGAACCAGTCCTTCAGCTCGCCCCGGTCGAGCATCAATTGCAGGGCGCCGATCCCCAGGCTCAGCGTCAGGAACCCAATGAAATCGAACGGTTCCCGATGCACATAGCGGGTCTGGCGAATAAATATCAGGTTGCCCAGGATGCACAGCAGGCCGACCGGCAGGTTGATGAAAAACACCCAGCGCCAGCTGTACTCATAGGTCAACCAGCCGCCGAGCGCCGGCCCCATGATCGGCCCGAGGATCGTGCCGGTGCTGAACACCGCCATGGCACGCCCGTGGCGCTCCGGCGGGTTGATCTGCAACAGCGTCGCCTGTGACAGCGGGGCCAGACCGGCCCCGGCCACCCCCTGCAACGCGCGAAAGAGAACGAGCTCGCCAAGGCTCGTGGCGGCACCGCACAGCGCCGAGGCGAAGGTGAAGCCGATGACCGAGACCAGAAAGATATATTTGATGCCGAACCGGCCGGCGAGCCAGCCGGTCAGCGGCATCATGATCGCGGCGCAGACGATATAAGAGGTCAATGCCCAGGCAGCCTGGTCCTGCGAGGCCGACAGGCTGCCCTGGATGTGCGGCAAGGCGACATTGAGGATCGAGTTATCGACGCCCTGCATGATGTTCGCCATCATGATCGAGATCGTGATCATGCTGCGGTTGGGGACCGGGACGAACGGGGCGACCGCTTCCCCCCTCACCGCCGACGCCCCCAAGCTACCATCATCCCGGCAGGCAGCCCCTCACCCGCTCGCGGCTTCCCCTCCCGCCCCGGCCTTGAACCGAGCGTCGTAGGGGGAAGGTTAGTATGGGGTCCTTTCGGGGAGTGCGGTAACGTATCTAACTCCCGCTCAGCCGTGATCAGCCGGGCCGTCCAGCGGCGGAGGACCGGCTTAGGGGGTGCTCCCGCGCATCGACGCCGGATGCCCCGGCAGTGCGAAGCTGGCGACCTTTGTGAGCGTATCGCCATCGCGGCGCAGAATGTCGATATTGCCTTCGACGAAGTTTCCCACGTAGAGGTACTGTCCATCGGGACTGAACGCGAGGCCTTCGGCGAGGCCGCCCACGTCAGTCTGCGCCACCTTGCGCACCGTCTTGCCCTCGATCTTGAGGAGCGCGACGTAGGATTTCTCATGCCGGTAGAAGGCGGTCTTGGGTGCGCCGCCGGTGCCGTTGAGGATCAGCGAGGCGGCATATCCGCCGGTCGGGCTGACGGCGAGTCCTTCTGGACCATCGCCGACGACTACCTGATCAATGACGCGGGGCGGGTTCGCCTCGAGGTCGATGATGCCGACGGTGTCGACCTGGCCGTCCTGCCCGCCGCCGATGTTGTTGACGATCGCGAGCTTGCCGTCGGGCGTGATCTGGACGTTGAGCGGGTTGAGGCCGGTGGCCATGTCGTAATTCTTGCCGTCTACCTGGGCGTAGCTGACCTTCTGGCCGTCGATGTCGAGCAATCCCACCCGGTTGGCGCCGCTCTTGACGACGAGCGCGCGCTTGCCGTCGGGGGTGATCGCGACGGCGACGGGCAGTGCCGGGGGCGGCGCCGTCACCGCAGGTGTGGGCTGGGTGGCGACCGACACCGTGCCGACGGGCTTCACGTTCTTGCCGTCGATTGCCAGTACGGTCACCGAGTCTTCAGCGCGGTTGGCGACGAGAGCCAATGTCCCGGCGCGATTGATCACCATCCCCGACGCCTGTTTGCCGGCCTCGACCGTACCAATGTGGGCGGGCGGTGATGCCGTTAAGTCGATCACATAGATCTTGTTGTCCGGCACGCCCTTCCAGTCCTCGCCGTCTCTGACCCAGTCGAGCGAATTGGCGACCAAGGCCAGGTGCTGGTCGGGTGTGATGGCAAGATTGACCGGCGGCCCGGTGATCGTGTTCATCAGCGGCAGATTGGCGACGATCCGCGGCTTGGTGGGGTCACGGATGTCGATAATCGACACGGTGTCCTTGCCCGCCGCGTGGCGGACCGTCTTGCCGGTCTCGTCGAACGATATCTTCTCGTCGTTGCCGGTGATCAAGAGTTGCGCCCGGGTGCCGCTGGTCGGCGCAAGCAGTGAGCAGGTAGCCGCGCTCAGCGCCAGCAGCCGCAAAGCCTTCATGGTTTCCTCCCGATTTGGTCGCGTTGTTAACCCCAGTCTGCCACGCAAGGTATCACGGCGCCATGGCCGTCAGTTAAGGGCCACTCAGGATGGCCTCTGCGGGAAGCTGACCAGAGGGGAGGCGGCGAGCTACGCGAGAAGCAGACAAATGCTATCTCGACCCGTCTTGGTCAGAGCCGTTATCTCCCACGACGATCGGCGCGCGTCCGGCAAAAAGGGTGCCGGGCGTCCATGATCAGCTAACGACAATCTACGTACATCTACGATACGGTCGAGGGTGATCTTGTGGGTACGGTGGCCCGTAGTTTATCTATCCCATTGATATTACGGCAGAAAACCGTCGACAGTGGCGGAGCCAAGCTGGGATTCGAACCGTTGGTCGCCGCTGAAAAGCAACGGCTTGGCAGCCGCGCGGGTTCAGTGGATGCTACGAAACGCGAGCAGATAGCATCCCGCACCGAGAGCCCCGGACATCGTGGGTGATGGCTTTCCCCGTATATCGAGTGCCCGTTCATGCGAAAATTCTCTAGTCCTGTCCGATCGGCCAGACCATGGTAACTCCGCATGATTAGAAAAGGAGAAGTCTCATGCCCGGCAAAATCGTCCACATCGCGCTGAAGGTGAGAGATCTCGAATCCTCCACTAAGTTCTACGAGGAAGTGTTCGGCTTCCGGCAGGTCACCACGCATCGTGGCCAGAACAGCGGGCACGTCTCGCGCCACCTCACCGACGGCACCATCGACCTGGCGCTGATGGTCTATGACAGCGAGGATGCACCGGAGGCGCAGCTTTCCGGTATTGGCCCGTGCATTCACCATTGGGGCGCTGAGGTCGACGACATCAAGCTTGCCGCCCAGAAGATCAAAGATCTCGGCGGTGAGGTGATGTCATCGTTGGATGCCGACGTCGTCAAGTTCCGCGCGCCGGACGGCACGATCGCCGAATTGGTGCAGAAGGACCGCTACGAGAACCTCAAGAAGTATCACGGCGTCGCTTGAACGCAGCAGCACGCGCTCCGCGCCCCGGCCGGGCGCGGAGGCCGACCGCAAGGGGATGACATCGGCCACCGGCGGATCGTCGGGGTCGACCGGCTTGACGATCGCGAACCGGCCGGGATGGGCCTGTTGCACTTCCACCGCATAGCTGGCGTAGTACATCGCCGCACTCCCGCCGCACCTGCAGCTGAACCAATCAGACGGTGACTCACCGGTGGAGGAAACCGGATTCGAACTCATGGTCCCCCCTGGAGCCGTACGATCTCGCAAAGACTGAGACGGCTCGTGGGTTTGACGGCGGCAGCGGATATGGAGGAATGTCAGGCCGCTTCGGCGGCGCTCGATTCCGCGAGCTTGGTCCAGCCGGCACGGGCCATGCAATCGGCATCTTCGGCGGACATCTCGACGATGCGGTCCTCTCCGATGGTGATATGCCGGCCGGAGAACGTTTGGACCGAGCCGATCCCAGCGTGAGCGGTCTGAGACATAGGTGACAGATCGTACCGGACACATGGGTAACAGCTTTCCCCTTTTCGGGGGAGGTGTGGATGCCGTGGAAGGAGTGTTCGGTAATGGACGAGCGCCTGCGGTTTGTCGCTCAGCTGCTGGACGGCGAAGCGATGAGCGAGGTCTGTCGCGCGTTCGGCATTTCGCGCAAGACCGGCTACAAGATTTTTGAGCGCTATAAGGAACACGGTCTCGAGGCCCTGACCGACCGCTCGCGCCGGCCGGTTCGCTACGCCAACCAGTTGCCGCCGCAGATCGAGAGCGTGATCGTCGCGGCCAAGCATGACAAGCCTCACTGGGGTGCCCGCAAGATCCGCGAGCTCCTGGTCCGCCGACTGGACGGCGACATCCGCGTTCCGGCCAAGAGCACGATCCACGCCGTGCTCCATCGGCACGGCCTGGTCAAGATCCCAGGACGGCCGCGGCACCGGGCGACCGGCACGCCGCTGTCGACCGGCGCGGCGCCAAACGACCTCTGGTGCGCCGATTTCAAGGGCGAGTTCAAGCTCGGCAATGGCCGGTACTGCTTTCCGCTGACTGTCACCGACTACGCCTCGCGCTTTCTCCTGCTCTGCGAAGCCCTTGAATCGACCCGCGAGAACCTTGCCATCACTGCCTTCGAGCAGCTCTTCCAGGAGCGTGGCCTGCCCCAGGCGATCAGGTCCGACAATGGCGTGCCGTTCGCCAGTCCGAACGGTCTCTTCAATCTCTCCAAACTCTCGGTGTGGTGGCTCCGCCTCGGCATCGCCATCGAGCGCATCAAGCCTGGCCACCCACAGCAGAACGGCCGCCACGAGCGCATGCATCTGACGCTGAAGAAAGAAGCAACCCGACCGCCCGGAATGAACAGTCTGCAGCAACAGGCCCGCTTCGACGACTTTGTTCAGGAATTCAATACCGAACGGCCACACGAGGCGCTCGCCATGAGGTGTCCGGCCGAAATCTACTCTGCGAGTTCGCGACCCTACTCCGGCCTGCCCGAGCTCACATACCCGCTGCATGATCGCGACGCCCTCGTCACCGCCTGCGGCCGCATCTGCATGCATCGCAAGCGCCTCAATATCTCAACCGTGCTCGCTGGTCAGCGCCTCGGCATCAAGGAGGTCGACGATGGTATTTGGATCGTCAGCTTCATGCACTACGATCTCGGCTTCATCGATCTCGAACAGAAAACCCTGCAACCCCTCGACAACCCCTTCGGCACAGGGTTGTCACCCATGTCTTAGGTACGTTTCGTTACCTATGTCTCCGGTCCGGACAGCGGACTCGCTGGTGGAGGAAGCCGGATTCGAACCCTCGGTCCCCCAGGCTAAGGTGAGCTCAGTTTTTCGCGCTATGTCACGCGAGCGGCCCGAGGTCTCATGCATACACTTCGGCGCAGGAGCTGCGGGTCAGCTCGATTTGTTCTGCTCGGCGAGCCATTCCATGGAGCCAATGGCCCATGTGGGTTGGGCGGGTTGCGGTTTGTCGCGCTGCTGCTCAGCGAGCAGCTCCTCGGCCTTCTGGCGGTAGAACTCGTAGATGCCGTAGCCCTTCATGTCCGGATTGAGCATTTCCAAGGCCCCACTGCAGGCGTCGACCTCGTCGTCATGGGCGAGATCGGGGAACCCTTCGAGGACGCGGAACAGGTCCTCGTTCCAGAGGCCGCGCAGGATCTTCACATTGCCAACACGGCACTGCGAGCTGAACGGCCCGAACCGCGTGGCCTTGTTGCCACTCTCTGCCGCCGGCGCTGTGATGAACCCGCTCAGCGCGCGCACCAGATGAAGCGCCTGGCTCTTACCGGCCTGGCCCGGATCCTTGCCGAACCCGATGCGCACCCGCTTGCCGTCTTGCGCGGCGGTATTGAGCAGCAGCCTCTCAACGTCGCCCGGGTTCGCCCGCCGGCGCACTACATCCAGCAGCCAATAGCCGCGGTTCTTGTCGCGGCCGAGTTTAATACCGACGGTCCAGTCCGGATCGCTGAGCTCGGTCTTCTCGGTAGCGGCGAGATCCCAGTAACGAACAATATCGAGATCGGCCGGGACCTCATCCACGAGGGCACACCATTCCCGCTTGAAATAGAGCCCGGCGGCCGGCCGGATCTTCCAATTGCCGCCCAGCAGCCGCTCGCTCTCGAGCAGCGGCAGCGACAGCAGCCAGGCGAGATATTCGGGGTTGACCTGCAGCAGAGCGGGGTTGTCGAACACCGAGGCCGGGATGAACGTGACGCTGATCGGCCGCGGCGGGTCGACCCCCGGCGGAAGGGTCTCCGGCGGCGGCAGGTGTTGCATCAAGTCTTCCGGCTGATCGGCCCAAATGATCTTTCCCGAGACGCGGACGTAATAGCGCAGAACGCCGGCCCGTTCGGGGATCGCAAATCCGGTCTCGGGGTCGATCCACCATGCCAGGAACTCGGCGACCCAACTGTCGGCGTCCGGGTTGCAGGTCGCCCGAATGTAAGGCCTGACACCGCAGGTTGAGCGATTGCGGCTGAGCAAATAAAAAAATTGATGGGCCGTGAAATGGGTCAGCTCGTCAAAACAGATCAACGTGATCTGAGCGCCCTGCCAGTCATAGACCGAGGTGGCCAGCTGAAGATGCGAAAACTTGATCTTGCCCCCGCATGGCCAGCGCCATTCTTGCGCTCGCAGGTGCGGGGTACCACCGAGCCGCGGATAGAAGTTTTGGCTCTTGTCCCATAACCCGCCGGGGTTGGTGATCTGGGGTGTGGTGCGCCGGAAGAATACCGCGGTAAAGTTCGCGACCCGGCCGACGTGGCGCAGCGGCTCGAGGATCAGTCCCACCGTCTTCCCGCCGCCCGCGGCGCCGCCGTATATGCAGATGTCCGCGGCGGTTTGCAGAAACTCGGTCTGCGGTCCTGGTTGCGCCGCAATCGTTGTCCTGGCAGGTGGCGACATTGTTCACACGCCGCCCATCAAGGCGGTGTAGCCTGGCGTTGCCGGGAAGCCGGTCGTGCCCGTGACCGATTGGAGTCCCATGATGCGATCGATCTGAACGGGTAGATCCGTCTTGCATCAGATTCGGCGTCGGACGCTGCGGGCTGCTACCTCTGCCGTTTCCGGACGAAGTATTTCCGTTGTGCATCTTGCAGCACTTGGGTCAGCTCGGGATCGCGGCTGTTGTCGGGCAGGACGAGGACTACCTCCGAATTCGACCCGGCATCGGCGTTCGGGATCGGGTCGTCCGCCGTCAACCTCTCCCGCCAATGCGCCCGCGTCTTCAACCAGAAGATCTGCGCCGTGACATTGCCCCCCTTCGCGGAAGCGAACAAAGAGCCGGAGATCGTCGCATTGGCCTCCGCCACGCCGCGATCGAGCTCATCACGGAAGCGCGTGCGCAGCGTTTTCGGCGCGCAACCGATGAATTTGGCGATGTCGTCCTGACGGCCGCCGAGACCGGCCAAATATCGCACCTTCTCACGCAGCGCGTCAGTCACGACAAATGCTGTTCTCGCCATGTGCGGCTCCTGATGGATCGTGGTCCTGCCTTGCGGCGCGCTCGTCGAAGGATTGACCGGAGGCTTGATGTCTGGCGGCACGCCCAGTGAAGAGCTGCCAGCGGCGCACGACGACATCGGAATAAGCGGGGCTGATCTCCAGACCGTAGCAGATGCGGCCGGTCATCTCGGCGGCGATTAGGCTGGTACCCGAGCCGAGAAACGGGTCATAAATCACCTGGCCGGGTCGGCTGTTGTTGACGATCGGGCGTCGCATGCATTCGACCGGCTTTTGGGTGCCGTGTCCCCAGCTCAGCTCGCGCTGGGGGTTGCCGAACGGGTTGTTGTTGGCGACCGCCCAGACCGTGGTCTGGGTGCGATCGCCTTGCCAGTGGCTGGCCTTGCCCGCGCGCACCGCGTACCAACAGGTCTCGTGCTGCCAGTGGTAATCGCCGCGGCCCAGCGTGAAGTGCTGTTTGGCCCAGACGATCTCAGCGCGCAGCTCGAAGCCACAAGCCGCCAGACCGTCGGCGGCGACCTCGCCATGCAAGGCCCCGAACCACACATAGCCGGTATCCCCAGGGAACAGAGCATAGGCTTCGCGCCAGTCGGCGCGATCGTCGTTGAGCACCTTGCCGCGCGCGAGCTTTCCCCGGCTGGGGTTGCGGAGCCCTCGCCAGCTCGGGTCATAGCTGACCCCGTAAGGCGGGTCGGTGACCATCAGATGAGGCTGCGCCTCTGCCAGCACAGACGCGACATCGGCCGCGCTGGTGCTGTCACCGCAGCCCACCCGGTGGTCCCCCAACAGCCAGATGTCGCCGAGCCGAGTGACCGGTTGATCGGGTACTTCCGGAACGCTGTCGGGATTGGTCAGACCGCTCGATCCCAATCTCGCCAGGATGGTTTCGAGCTGATCCGGGTCGAAGTCGACCAAATCGAGATCGAAACCGGTGAATTTGAGTTCGCGGAGTTCGTTATGGAGTTGCTCGAAATCCCAGCTCGCCCGCGCCGCTAATTGATTGTCGGCCAGGCGATAGGCACGCTTCTCCGCCTGGCTCCAACCGCGCGCAACGATCACCGGGATGGATTTCAGCCCCAGCTTTGCCGCTACGGCAAAACGCAGTTGGCCGGCCAGCAGGTTACCTTCCTCGTCGACCAGCACCGGCGTCGTCCACCCCCATGTGCGGATGGCGGCGGCAAGCTTTTCGAGGTCGGCTTCGCTATGAAGCCGGGCATTGTTGGCATAGGGGATCAGCCGCTCGATCGGCCAACGCTCGACCCGATCGGCTGGCCAAGGACGTGCCGGTCCCGCACCCGGTAGCTGCGATTGTGTCGACAATATTTCCTCTCATTCGTCAGAGTTGATGCCATGTCAGCATCGCCTATATAAAACATCAATGTTACTTTAATATAATACGATTATGGTAAATCTGGCCGCTGGCGGAAGGGCGCACCCATCAGTCCGCGTTCTGCACACTATCGAGACTCGGAATCGCGCCGGCCTCCCAACGATCACCAAGAAGGTCTCCGAGACGGCGCCCACGACACCTCGCAGGCGACCACGTGCGCTTAGGGAGCCGGGCATTCGGCAACCTCCGATTGCAGTGGACAATGCCACCGGGATCACGGTAAATTCCCCGGATCACCCAGGATCGGTAACTAGCTGAAGATCAAGAGTTTTTAGTCTGGAAGATAGGGATGGGCCGGATCGCGCGCTCTTTTTATAGACGGTAAATTCATCGGCCGTCCACCGCTAACATTCGAAAACTTCTCGTTTTCACAAAGGCTTAGAGGCGGTCACCCGCCAAGACGATCACGAGCCAGGGTTGCGATTCCTCGTGATTTTCTGCGCCAAAAACCAGCTTATTACCGTCCAGAATCTCCCGGAATAGACCTAATTTCGGAGACGGGTTCGCTCCTGACTCTTCCCTCCAGCGCAGAGTCAGCGACGAACCAGTCCCCCAGCGTTTAGCGTCGATCGGTAGTGGCCGGGCCTGCACCGACGACGCCGAAGAGCCGCAGCAATGGACCCGTCATCATCGTAGTGACGATCGCCATGATCACCAGCATGGTGAAGATCTTGGGCGTAAGAACGCCAATATCGTAACCGATATTGAGGACGACGAGCTCGACCAGCCCGCGCGTGTTCATCAGCGCGCCGAGCCCCGCGGATTCACGCCAGTCCAATCCAGTCCAGCGCGCGGCGGGCTACGCTCGTCAGAAAACAAAAACGCTAAGATCCCTGCAATGTTATACTACTGCAGGGGATAGTCGACGGATGTCACGCATCTTGAAGTCGTGGATAGCCGCACTCCTGCTCATGCTTCTTGCCGGTTGCGCGCTACAGGCGGTCGCGCCGCCGCCAGATCGCTTTATGGTTTATTTCACTGAGATGAGTGCGACCCTGTCGCCCGCGGCGCGGCAGATCGTGGCGGACGCGGCCGGCCGCGCCCGCGCGACGAATACACGCTCGATCCGCATCGAAGGGCGCTCGAACGCCATCGGTTCGCCGGCGGCGAACCAACGCCTCGCCGAACACCGCGCCGAGGCGGTTGCCGCCGAGCTAGCGAAGGACGGGCTCGATCGTGCGACGTTCGGCCAGGTATGGATCGGCGAAACCGGATCGGGCGACACGGGCGTCGCGGACCGCCGCGTCGACATCGTGTTGGAACGCTGAGAGAGGGCCCGCTCGACGCCGCGCGAGCGGCCGTCGTTCCATTCCCCTCGAACAGCGCGGGTTGTAAGAAAAAATACACGCCGCGGGCGAATAGCGATTTTCCACACCCCGTGTACTTCTACCGAAAACCTCGGCAAGAATTTCAGACGTTCGCTCGCCTAAACCCAAAAAACGGCGCGGAGGGCGGCAGGTTGTGGCCGCACCGAACTACGGGGCAGATGGTTCGCACCGGACTCCCCGCTGGAGCAAAGGAGATTCGAACCGCCGGTCGCCAGGCGCGGGATCTATAACGAAGCGCAACAGTTTTCTTCGTGAGGCTTGCTCGCCGAACCAGTTCAGAATGGCGCGGTGGCGCTTTTTATGATCCCGGGTCAGGCTCTCGCATGTCCCTGCTCCGTCGCGGTTGATGTCGCAAAGAGCTTCCCCTCGCGCTCCTGGATTCGCCCCGCGCGGAGATGGCGCTGTACCGCCATACCGACATGGTTCGGGCGATCGCCGGGACATGCCGCGTACAGTTCTTGTCGGGTTTTGCCGGTCGCCAGGGCGAGAACACGCTCGCTCAGACCCGAGCTTCGCGGGCTGGGTTCACCTCCCGCCGATTTGTTTGTGGCTGCTCTTGGCCGCCTGCGGCCTCGCGTAGCATTGGAGACCTTTGCTGCCGCGGCCAAGCCTGATCTGGGTCTCCGAGCGGATGGCGTCTTGCCAACGCGCGTCAGCACGCGTTCGGCTGTCTCGAGATCGGTCAACTGAGCAGCGATCTTTTCGCGATCCGCATCGAGCCGCCCAAGCCGCTCGCCGACCCTCAGCTTCTCTGCGTTGATTTGGTCCAATATCGTCGGTGTAGTAGTCGGCATAGTGACCTTCACTGGTCTCGGGTCGATCGGGATGATCAATCTTGTTGCCGTCTAACACCGCAATGGCGAATCTTCAATGGTAGAATGCGCTGATTCCAATTTGTTGTCGCCGATGCTTTTGCTTGCGAATGGCCTGTCGCGATCCACACTTCGTCCCTCCGAAGGCGTGGTTCCGCCATGCTTTGTGCAGTATGGCCGAGCACCTGACCTCGCTCTACGGTCCGGCTGCCCTTTGCAAGGATGACAGTTCGAGGCGGTTTGCCTGGCGCAGTAATAGCAAGCGATTGCTACGGTATGGACGCGGACCCCGCTTCAGACCCGTTTCGCCCGCAGGCAACCTAATCTACCAATTCCTCCCGGAATAATTGGATGCGCAGCGTCTAAATTACAAAGCATCGACTGAAGCGCGTCATGAGTAGGAAACATGCCCAGCAGAGACGGTTCTGTCGTTGCGTGCGGGCACAATCACTCTGATCTCCCCACAGCCGGCGTCTGAGGGGATGTCTGTGAAACCTGCGGTGGGCTTCGGCAGGTCTAGCAATGTCTAGAAAATTTCCTGTGACCCGATCCCTCTCGCGAGTGCCAGAGCAAGTCATTTCCACCCTGAACGCCCAATTCTTTATCAGCTCTTGCGGGAGGTCATCATGACGGCCCTGACATCCTCGTCGAGTGTGAAGCGATCCCTGATGAGGCATCTACCGGTCTTGGCGTTGGCGGTTGCTGTGATGGCCGCGGTGCTATTGGCCCTCGGCCCGATCGGTTGGCGGCTCGGATGGTGGCATTTTCGTTTTGGTTTGCAGACCTTGATGCCTTGGGCGGCTTATCTCGGCATCGCAGCTCTGATTGTCTCGGCTTTCGCCTTGCTCCTCGGCCGCTCACGGATCGCGTGGCGCGGCACCGCGATTGCAGTCGTTGCATTTGCCGCGGGTGGACTGGTGGCCTACGTGCCCTGGCACTACAACCAGATCCGGCAGTCGGTGCCGCCGATCCACGACATAACGACCGATCCGGACAATCCTCCCGCCTTTGTCGCGGTCATGCCGCTCCGCCAAGGCGAAGGGGTCAACCCAGTCATCTATGAAGGTTCCAAAATTGCCGAGCAGCAACGGCGAGCCTATCCCGACATAGCTCCATTGACCGTCGGAGTTGCACCCGATACGGCCTTCAATCGGGCGCTTGAGACAGCCCGGCGAATGGGATGGACGATTATGGCCGTCGATGAAGCGACCGGCCGGATCGAGGCGAGCGACCGGAGCCGGTGGTATGGTTTCACCGACGATGTCACGATTCGAGTCGGCGCAGCTGGCTCAGGCAGCCGCATCGACGTGCGTTCGTCGTCGCGGCTGGGACGGAGCGATTTTGGCGTCAATGCCGCTCGCATCCGCGCCTATATCGCGGCGTTGGGCGCAGCATTCGGCAACCAGGGCTAGGGCCCTCAGCCCAGTTCGGCGGTCTGCGCGTGCGCTGCGAGCAGCGCTGGGAAACGTATGGGATCGCCGCGCGCCATGCCGCATTCGGTGGCTACGCCCTCTACCCGGGCATGGCGCCGGGCGGCGGCGAGGCGAGTGGCGTTGCCGGCCATGTCGTCGCGGTGAACGAGACCGAGATAGAGCTCGGTTTCCGGGCGCAACTTCAGCCCGGCGAGCGGTGCGAAGTAGGCGTCGTCGGTGCGCGGTTTCGGCACCGGCAGGTGGAAGAACTGGATCGGCCGCCGCACCCCGGCCGAGACCGCATTGACGATCTCGACCATGATCCCGGCGTCCTTCGGCTGGATCACGTGCTCGTCGGCCGGGCTGCCGTAGCACAGGTGGTAGCCGAGCTCGATCGCCGCCGGCACGCCTTCACCGATCGCGATCAGCTCGGCGATCGTCTCCTTCTGGAAATCGACTGGCCCCGGCTCGTAATAGCCCTCCCAGGCAATGACCTCCTGGCACACGTCCCATTGCAGCGCGATGCGGTCGTTGGGCAAGTCCTGCGCGATCGCTGCGACCTCGCCGAGCATGTGCGTTGTCAGCACCGGGATCAGCGCCGGCCGGTCGGTCGGCACCATGTTGTTGTAGGTCGGCGCGATCGGGGTCGGCAGCGAGATCTGGAACTTGACGCCGGCGGGGATCACGCCTTCCTGCTGCAGGCGGTCGAACAGTCGCCACGACTCGATCGCCATGTCAGCATAGCCGGTCTTGACGGTCGTCGGGTCGAGCCGCGCGCCCGGCTTCACGTGCAGGCGTGGAATTTCGCGCAATAACTTGCCGTCCCACTGGGTAAATTTGAACGGCGGTACATCACTCGCCACCTCGATCGCCGAGTTATCGGCCAGCACTTGCTGCAGAAAGCGGATCCAGGTCTTGCGGATACCGGTCTCGCCGTCCGGCAGGCGCTTCAGGTGTGGTCCGGTTGCCGCCGCTAGGGTACGGAACACCGTCTCGGCGTCCGGCAACGGGATGCTGCCGACGAAATGGACGATCGGCTTGTGCGCTGGCGCTGTGCTCATCGCGGCCCTCTCCCTTCAACCGACATTCGCCAGATTCCCGGCGGCTGCGAGGCCAGGGTCGCCCTTTTGACCGGCTTGGGCAACGCAAATTGCGCGCGCCGCCTCGTTGGAGCTCTTCCACGCGCATCTTGGCCGGACACCCGTATTGGCGTTTGGCCTGCTATGCTCTACCCTTCTTCCCGGTACAGGGAGATGTGGTCATGGCTAACGCCACGCGGCTGCTGATCAAGAACGGGACCTTGATCGATGGATCAGGCGGCGCCGCGGTCCCGAACAGGCTCCTCGTCGTCGACGGAAATCGGATCACTCTTGTCGGCGAAACCGGCGGCTCGATGCGGCCGGAGACCCCGGACGATGCGATCATTGATGCCACTGGCCGGTTCATCTTGCCCGGCCTTATCGACGCACATTGCCACATCTCGCTTCACCAGGGTGCGCTGCCCGGCGTGAAATACACTTCGACGGCCGAGTTCTGCACCCTCTGGGCGGCGCATGCGATCGGGCGCGTGCTGCGCGCCGGGGTGACCAGCATCGCCGTGCCGGGCGGCAAATGGCTTACCGATGTGACTGTGCGCGAGGCGGTCGAGGGCGGGTTGCTCGAGGGCCCGCGCATGGTTGTCGCGGGGCGGGCGCTCAGCAATTACGGCGGCATTTTCGATCCCGATCCGTACCCGGCCTTTGAGGGCACTCCGGCCGATACGGCCGGCGTCTTGTGCAATACGCGCGACGAGTTCATTCGCGAGACCCGCAGACAATGCAGGCGGGGAGTAGATTTGATTAAAATCGCCGACTCGACTTGGGGCGATGTGCAGACGGTCGCCGATGACGAGATCGCCGCTGTTGTCGATGAGGCTCACCGACACAACGTCAAAGTCACCATCCACTCGCGCGGTTCGACCTCGACCCGCGCCGCGGCTAAAGCCGGCGTCGATTTGATCTACCACGGCGATCTGGCGACGCAGGCGGATCTCGACATCATCGCCAAGGCCGGGATGCCGCTCGCGCCAGTGTTGACCTCGCCCTGGATCGGGGTCGAGCACGGCGGTGCCGGCAGGGGTTTGGGTGATCGGGTGCGGGATCGCTTGCGCGCGCAGCTAGACACCTCGTTCCAGATGATACGCACTGCGCGCGATCGCAGTATATCGGTGATGAGCGGCAGCGACACCGGCAACGCCTCGGCCTTCAGCCATGGGCGCTGGCACGGCAAGGAGGCGGAGTTGTTCGTCAACGAGGTCGGCATGCCGCCTATGGAGGCAATCGTCGCCAGCACGAGCCGCAATGCCTGGCTCATGGGTCTCGAAGGCGAGGTCGGCGTGATTGCCCCCGGCAAACTCGCCGACCTAGTGATTTGGAACAGCGACCCGATTGCCGATATTACCGTGCTGCAGCGACCGAGCGAAATTTCCACCATCATCAAAGACGGTCGGGTCGTCGATCGGGAGCCGGGCGGCTTCCGCCAGCTGCCTGAGGAGCTACCCCGCGCCCGTGCGTCGATATCGAGCTAGACCCGCCTGACGGTTCGGGGCTGGTTTGCGGATCGATCGCACCGACCCATTTGCGACCGCGAAACCCGATGCGCGGCTAATCAAGCTGCTGGTCAGGGCGCGCCGGTTCAACACCGCACTCGTCGGCAGCGACGGCGTGCCGTTTGTCGCACTGGCCAAGCGGGAGGGCGTGAGCCCGTCCTATTTCACGCGGCTCGTCCGCCTCAGCTATCTCGTCCCCGACATCACCCAAGCCATCCTCGACGGCCGCCAGCCGCCCGATCTGACCGCAGACAAGCTGCTGGCGCACTCGCGTCTGCCGCTGGCCTGGGACGAGCAGCGGACCGTGCTCGGCTTTGCTCAAAGCAGTCGAGCCCATTAGCAGCTTGGTTGGACGGCAACGGCCGGGATCACCCTCGACCCCATCAGCGGCACTGCGATACTGAAATATGACCCGACAGAGATACCTGTACCGGTTCGGGCGCTCCTGACCAGAGCCCGCGCGTCTCTGCCGACCGCGCCGCCAACCCGGCGGCGCACACCCGCGCGAAAAGCCCGCTTCTCGCCGTAGGAGGGGCGAAATCCTGCGAGACATCGACTCTCCGGTGGAGGAAAGGAAATTCGAACTGCCGGTCCCCCTTTGCTCGAGTCGTCGATGTCAGATTACGCCCGCGAAATGACGATGGCGTACGGCCAGATGTCGCTCGGAATGCGTCGTTGAACCGCCGCACGCTGCGAAACCCGGCGGCGAAGGCGTTGTCGGACAGCCCCATCGTAGTTTGATCAATCAGCCGTTTCGCAGCCTGCCCACGCCCTGCGCGCCTTGGGCCCTGAGCTACTCGATGATCAGATCGGGCATCACGCGGACGGCGGGGGTGATATTGTAGAAGTTTGGCGATGTCACCCTAAGGGGCCTCTCGTGGGACCGCATCATGGAATGGGACGACGTGTTTCCATGGTTCACCCTCGCCATACTCGGCGCCTTGGGGCTCGCCGTGAAATCTTCCCGCGAAGCCCACGCTTTGCGTGCCGGGCTCGATACCCTCACTGACAGGGTCGGTAGGCTCGAGGCGCTCGTTCAACGTCTGCAGACCGCCCCTCCGCCTGGGGAACCCGCACCCCCGGCCCCGGCGACGGACCCGATCCCCGCCGTTGCGGTTGAGCTGCCGACGGCGCCGACGATGCCGGAGGTCGTTCCGTTGCCTACGGGCTCCGGCAGCCGGTGGGAGCAAGTGCTGGCCGAGAACTGGCTGGTGTGGCTCGGCGGGTTGGCGCTCGCTCTCGGCGGCGGCTTTCTTGTCAAGCTGTCGATCGACTACGGTCTCTTGACCCCGTTGGTGCGCGTCGTGCTCGGCGTGCTGCTCGGGGTCGGCCTGGCGCTCGGCGCCGACTGGGTGGCGCGGCGCGAACCGGCGCCTGGGCTCGAGGAGACCACTCCCTCCTACGTACCGCAGGCCCTTGCCGCGGCCGGTGCGGCGACGGTATTCGCTAGCCTCTACGCGGCGTATCAGCTCTACGAACTGCTTCCGGCTGGGTTGGCGTTCCCCCTCCTCGCCGGGACAGCCGCGGCCACCGTGGTTATGTCGCTGCGGCACGGACCGTTGGTCGCGGCACTCGGGCTCGTCGGGGCTTATTTCGTGCCGCTGCTGGTAGAGACCGACACAGCCGCAGCGCTGCCCCTGTTCGGCTATCTTGCCCTCGTCACCGCGGCCTCGCTCGCGCTGCTGC
>Ga0210407_10002141_pt1 | contig 17290 bp, 15 predicted proteins | sample IncBWC27MmetaG_FD_150860 | JGI IMG/M metagenome (GOLD analysis project Ga0210407, IMG submission 150860) | Forest soil microbial communities from Barre Woods Harvard Forest LTER site, Petersham, Massachusetts, United States - Inc-BW-C-27-M | ecosystem: Environmental > Terrestrial > Soil >...
TTTTGTGACGCCGGTAAACGCTAAGCCGACAGACTCGTTTGGCATGACCCGGGTGTTCAATGAGGAGTTAACCAGTACGCATCGGGGGACGGACTTCCCGGTAAACGAGGGTGCGCCGGTTGTGGCATCGAACTCTGGGACGGTGGTACTGGCGAGGGAATTATTCTACGAGGGCAACTGCGTGATCGTGGATCATGGGCAGCGGTTATTCACTATCTATATGCACCTGTCGAAAATAGAGGTGAAGGCGCGGGACAAGCTAGGGAAGGGTGAGCGGCTGGGACTCTCTGGGCAAACGGGACGCGTCACGGGACCGCACTTGCATATGGGGGTCAGATGGAATGGGGCGTATCTGGACCCGACGAAGCTGCTCGGGTTGACACTGCCGAACCTGGGTCCTGAGAAGCGGAAGGCGGCGACGCGTGCACGGCCATCATCTGCCATTGGCGGCGGGGCGAACGAGTCCACCCGAAAACACGGTTGAAGTTACGAAAGCTGAATCCAGCCTGAAAACCGGGGGCAAGCGTCAGTGGCGAAAAGCTGTTTTTCGCATTTCTCAGACGCCGCTGGTTGCTTCCTGTGCCCACTGCAGGGCCTGCAACCAGGTTGAGGCGACTTCCTCATCTGACAGTTTCAATTGTTTGGCGAGTTCGCTCGATTGCGACCACTCACCCGATTCCTGAGCCAGCATGAGTTGGTACAGCGGCCGGAGGCTACTATTCTGGCCGAGGAGAGCGGCCTTGGTTTCGCGCTCCACGGGTAGCTGTTCAAGGAGCACGTCCATGGTGACCTCGAGGATGGCGTCCATCACGGAGAGCAGCCCCATCAGGAACAAGTCGGTATTCGATTTCAGCCGGGTGGAGAGCAGTTCGCAAAAACGGGCGCGGGCCAATCCCATCAGTATCAGTTCGCTGCATTTCTGCTCGGCCGCTCCCACGGTGACGACGAGCCGCACCCAACGCCGCATTTCCCGCTCTCCCAGAACGGCCATGGCATGGCGGATCGACTTGATTTCAAGGGCGAATCCAAAGATCGGGGAATTCAGATACCGGAGCAAGCGGTAAGAAATCGAGGATTCCTGTTTGAGCAGCTTCTCGAACTCACGCATGTCGATTTCCGAGCGGCAGACCATTTCGAGCAGCCGTAAATAGTGCAACCGGCTGGCCGGAACTTCGCGCCCGACGACAACTTCGGGCCGGCAGAAAAAATATCCCTGGAAATACACGAAGCCCATATCACGGGCCTGATGAAACTCATGGGGCGTTTCGAGCTTTTCAGCCAGCATCTTGCACTTCGCGGACCCAAACCGGCGCATCATGCCCGCCCGTTCCTCTGGCCTGGTTGCGCGGAAGTCGACTTTTATGATGTCGGCAAATTCGCACAGCGGTATGCGCGGATCGTTGGGTGCGAAGTCATCGAGGGCGATGAGATAGCCAGCCGCTTTCAGCCGCTTGCAGGAGGCGATGACGCGGTCTTCCGGCTCAACCGTTTCCAGAATCTCGGCCACGGTCTGGCTGGGAGGCAGCAACGTAATCAAGTCTTTGAAGAGAACCTCACGAGTGCAATTAACGAACGCGCGCTTGTTATCGCACAGCGTTTCGATGCCGTAAAGCAAAGAGCTATCCAGGACGGCGCGGGCCGCGAGTTCGGGATCGGCGTTGAAGTAGTCTTCGACGCCGTTTCGGAAAAGAATCTCGTACCCGAACACACTCTGCGCACGGTCAAAAATGGGCTGGCGAGCAACAAAGCGCTGTCCCGGCAGCGCAAGCGAGAGCGCAGCTGAGACCTTCTCTTTGGCAGGAACGGGTTTCACTCCTCTTATATCGGCGCGGCCGGCGCGGAACTTCAGGCGAAACTACGGGCGAAACTACGAGTCCGTGATCTCCGGGAAAATAGGGATACCGCGAAGGACTGAGTGTCCAAACGCGCTTCGGCGTCGCGCCACGGGGGTGTGAGAGGTCCTGGCCCACTTTGGTAATGCCCAAATGTGGAAAACTAAGGGCATTCCCCCCTTGCGCAGTCGGCCATTTCATGAGTAACATCAAGATGTTCCCAATGGCCCTGCTTCCAGGCTGGCCGTTCGCGCCAAACAAGACTCCAGGCGCCAAGACAGTTTGAACATCGATAGTTTAAATAAAAGTTCTCGAGTAGCATCCAGCCGATGTGAGGTTTGGTCTGCCGGTAGCCGATCTGTAGTGACCACGCGTAGTGGCCACGCGTTGCGCGGCACGTTTAGAGTGCCGACTAGCGAGCCGACCGCAAGGGAAGACAAGACAATCAGGCCTGTGATCCAGGCCTGGTACTAGCATCAAAGATTAACAAGAGAAAAATATGAATGCAGGACCCGGACATCCCTCCGGAGGCGGAGGGAGACACAAACGACGCCGTGGACGGCGTCCGCCAAAACGAGGCGCGGGTGGCCCGATGGGCCGCGACCGCCAGGAGCATCAGGGCATCTTTACCGCTCCCATGGATCACAGCTACCGCGCCAATATGGGCATGGATAGCGGCAACGGCAACGGCAGACCGCGACGACCCGGTTTTTCCGCGTCCTACCCGGTGGCGGATCCTGAGCCGCTTCCCGCTCCACGAGAGGATGCAGCTTCGCGCGTCTTCGCGTTTGTCGAAGACCTGTTCTTCCTGAGCAAAATTCAGGACACGGGCCGCAAGATGAATGTGAAGGTCGAGTTCGTGAAGACCGAGAAGGAACTCGCCGACCGGATGAAGATCAACGGCGTAGAACAGCCTTCGCTGATCATCTTCGACTTGAACAATGCCAATGCCAAGCCTTTGACGCTTATCCCGAAATTGAAAAGCAAGCTGAAGAAGGGGACGTCGATCATAGGATTCCTCTCGCATGTGCAGGGCGATTTGAAGCAGAAGGCGCACGAAGTGGGCTGTGACATGGTATTGCCGCGCTCGGCATTTTCGCAGAATCTGCCGCAGTTGCTGCGCCGGCACGGCGCCATCGAGCCCGATTCCGGGGCCGCCGACTGAGCGTCGCATTCCGGCTTCGTATCAGGGTATCGCTTTAGCGATACCGCAAATTCGTCAAAATCAGATGCCCCTTTAGGGGCTGGACATCGCGTACCCGCCGACTGGCAGCCACGCGAAATGCAGGCGGCGTGCAAGATAGCTGAGCCTGATACAATTTCGCCGTGTTCCCTCACAGAATTCTGATCATGATGGCGGCCTTGGCGATGCTTGCGGCCGCTTCCGCCCAGCAGCCTCCGGTAAAAGTCAACGTCATCAACGTGTGCGCACCTTCGGCCGATGAGCAAAAGGAATTATCGTCGGCGCTCGCCAAGGCGCCGGGCAAGCCGGCATTCAGCAAAGACTACGAAGTGTCTCGCGGACATTCCACACTCGACTCAAGCATTCCGATCCCCGGCATGCAGCCCTTGCCCCCGGGCGCGGTCTCGGCGGCCGACTGGGTCCGGGTGCGGCGCGAGTTCCCCGACGGCACCTTGTTCAGCAATATCCAATACTCGTTTAGCGTCGATGCGAAGAATATGGTGGAGACGCTCGTCCTCCGTGTGCGCGACCCAAAAGACCTGATGCAGATTTCAATCGAGGACAGCGCTTCCGCTGTAACTTCCGCGGCCGCGATGTTGTCTACCAGTACGCCGGTCTCGCGCGTCAAACTGGAGCGCTTTGGAAAGGCGTCGGTGGCGCTGGCGCGATGCTCGGGAGAAGAAGGGACTCCGGCGACGGATCAAAGCGCGTACGAACCCATCTTCCACGCCGCCTCTTCGATTATGGAGCGGTATCGCGACGCTCTGGGCGCGCGCAAGATGATACCTCAGGAACTGGCTCGGCTGGGCGTGGGACCAGCAACCAAACAAGCTGTGGGCACAAAGAAATCCCGGTAGTTCCGGTGGAGAAACGGCGTCTCGCCCGTCGACACTTGGGGTGGCCGGGCGGGGACGCCCGGCGCTCCATTGGCAAGCTTGAAACGAAATCTGTTGCTCCGAATCTAAGTAATCACCACTATGGATATACGCAACGTCGTGATCATAGGCTCCGGATGTGCCGGTCACACCGCCGCCCTCTACAATGCCCGCGCCAACCTCAAGCCGCTCGTGATTGAAGGCCATGAACCGGGTGGACAATTATCGCTGACCACTTCGGTGGAGAACTTTCCCGGCTTTCCCGATGGTATCCAGGGCCCGGAACTGGTCGAGAACATGCGCAAGCAGGCCGCGCGCTTCGGCGCCGACTATAGCATCGGCCACGTGGTCAAAGCCGATTTGAGCAAACGTCCGTTCGAGTTGACCATAGGCAAAGAGATCATTCAGACCCGCTCGCTGATTATCGCCAGCGGAGCATCGGCGCGCTGGCTCGGCCTGCCGAACGAGCACGCGCTGATCGGCCACGGTGTTTCTTCCTGCGCGACTTGCGATGGCTTCTTTTTTACCGGCAAGGAGATCGTGGTGATCGGCGGCGGCGACTCCGCCATGGAAGAAGCGACATTTCTGACGCGCTTCGCGACCAAAGTAACACTCATCCATCGTCGCGAGCAGTTTCGCGCTTCGAAGATCATGCTTGACCGCGCGCGCGCTAACTCAAAGATCCAATTTCTCACCGATACCGTGGTCGACGACGTTTTGGATGTCAGCAAGAAGGAAGTTACCGCCCTGCGTCTGCGCAATCTGAAGAATGGTGAGAGCTGGGATTTCCCGACCAGCGCGATGTTTCTCGGAATTGGGCACATCCCGAACGCGAAGATATTCGAAGGCCAGCTCGAAACCGATGCGGATGGCTACCTGGTCACGCATAAGAATGTCTTCACGAAAGTGCCGGGCGTGTTCGCGTGCGGGGACGTGCAGGACCGGCGCTACCGCCAAGCCATCACCGCCGCCGGGTCAGGCTGCATGGCGGCGCTGGAAGCGGAGAAATTTCTGGAAGACGAAGGGCTATGACGTCGAGAACTTGAAGGGCGCCGACGGACGTCTCTACCACAGGGGGCACAGGGGTACACAGAGAAGACCCACAGAGGAAAACCAAAAAAATGCGGTGACGGTTTCCCCTGTGTACCTCTGTGTGTGTATCTCCGTGCCCCCTGTGGTTAAGCTCTTGATCTTTACTTCGCCGAAGCTGCACCGCTCGTCCTGAACGTTTTGTCATAAATCCACAGCAGCGCCGCAGTTGTGATGCCGACCGCCGCAACGCTAAACCAGATCCGCTCCGGCTGATGAGTGACTTCTCCGAAGTGATGAACCAGCGTACCGCCAAACCAACCGCCGATCAGCGAGCCAATTCCGATGGGCAGGAACGCGAAGCCCATGTAAGTGCCCTGCTGTCCGGGAGGCGCGAGCCGCGAGATGTATTCGTAATAGCGCGGAGATTGAATGATTTCGCCGAGCGCCAGCACAAACAGGGAGAGCACCGCCCCCCAGATCGTCGGCCGCAAGGCGAGGATTATCCAGGAGACAGAAGTGATCACCGTGCCCAGGATCACGGCCTGAAACGCAGGGATCTTGCGGGTCAAGTAATTCACGGCGAGGGTGAGACAGATCACGGCGAGTCCGTCGGTCACGAGAATCCGTTCCACATTCGCTTCCGGGTTGACGTAGGCATGGATGTATCCGGGCAAGGAAATGTACTGCTGCCAGAAAACGACCCAGTAGCCGGTGAAGAGCACAAGAAACCACATAAACCGGCTACTCCCCGCCAGCAATAGCGCCAGTACTCCGGCCCACGCCCACCAGGGCACATTCAGCGAGGCATCGAGAAACTGGGCAACGCGGAGTCCCAGGGCGATTGCAAGGGCCGGCAGGACCGTCCACGCATTGCCGACCACCAGACAAAAATTTCGTACCACCGTTCCGACCGATGGCGGAGGCGCATCTCCAGTCTTTCGCGGCTCTCGAAAAAACAACAGCACGACAAAAAACATGGCGAAGACACTCACGGCCCCAACCCGAAAGACGTTCTCCACTCCAAGGTGCGGATCAATCCACGATGCCAGCAGAGGTCCGAGGAAGCCTCCCACATTGACCATCGTGTAGTAGATCGAGAAACCAATCGAACGGACGTTTTCCTTCGAAGCACGAGAAGTTGTACCCACAACACACGGCTTCACAAGGGCAATGCCGAAGGCAGGCAGCAAAAGGATGAATCCAACAAGCGACGAGAGCGAAATGTGTTTCAGGACCGGTGCGAGCCACGGGGCGCTGATCGAGCCGAGCAGGAAATAGGAAACAGACAGAATGAGGTACGCCGTCGAGAGCGCACGCCGGAAACCCATCCGATCGGCGACTGCCCCGCCGAACGGCGCAAGGATCCAGACGAAGCCGAAAATACCAGTCAGGGTTCCAGTTTGTTCCGTAGAGAAATGGAGCCGTTCATGCAGGTACAACGCAAGGGCCGCGTAGATCCCGTAGTAGGCGAGGCGTTCGAATATCTCGGTTATGTTTGCGACCCAGAAGGGCCGTTCGAAACCGGTGCGGATTTCGTCGAAGCGTTCGTGGAAGCGTTCGGAAAGAGTCAAGCTTTGCTCCTGAGGACCGTGTGGCGCGGACCTGCCCTGAGCGAAGCCGAAGGGGCCCTCGCCCGCGATCAATTGCCTAGGCGGTCACGTACTTGCTGCGCTGTCAGACCCGCCACCCGAATCACTTTATTCCGGCTGGTCTGGCCGGCTGCAATAGTAACGGAGGAACGCGGCAGGTTCAAAAGTTTTGCGAAGAAGTCGATGCAGGCTTCGTTGGCTTTGCCGTCCACGGGAGGGGCGGTCAGGGCTAGTTTCAGCGCGTCGCCTACTTCGCCAGTGATGGCATTCTCCTTCGCGCGCGGGTGGACTTTGACGGGGAATGTCGTTCCATTGGCCGAATTTTGAATGGCTACCATCGAAAGGCGCTACCACAGGGGACACCGAGGTACACAGGGGAAAATCTAAGGGATGTTGCAGGTTCCTCCTGTGCATCCCTGTGTGCCTCTGTGCCCCCTGTGGTTAAGTTTTTGCTCGTTCCCCGAAGATCGCCGTCCCCACGCGCACGCAGGTTGCTCCTTCTTCAATCGCGACTTCGAAATCGTGCGACATGCCCATGGAGAGGACAACCATGCTAACTTGCGGCAGGTCGCGCGCGGCAATGCTCTCGCGAATCTCACGGAGCTGGTGGAAGTAGGGTCGCGAGCCCTCCGGATCTTCTGTGTAGGGCGGGACGGTCATCAGGCCGTGAATTCTGAGATTTCCCCATCGCGGCGCTCCTCGCAGAATTTGCTCCAGTTCGCCAGAGTCTATTGCGACTCCGCTTTTTGCCTGCTCGCCACCGACGTTGATCTCGATCAAGACAGATAATGTCTTGGCCGCGCTCTCTGCGAACGCATTCAGCTTCTCGGCCATTCGAACTGAGTCAACGGAATCCACTGCGTCAAACAACTCGGTCGCCTTCGCGGCTTTATTTGTTTGCAGATGTCCGATCAGATGCCATTCGGCGTCACGCAAGTCGCGCAGAGCATCCGCCTTCGCCGCAAACTCCTGTACCCGGTTCTCGCCGAAAACGCGCAGGCCAGCTGCGTGTGCTTCGCGGATGCGTTCTATGGGAAACGTCTTGCTCACGCCCATCAGCGTGATTTCTTCTGGATTGCGGGCCGCCCGCCGTGCCGCTGCTGCGATTCGCTCCCGCACCCGGGCAATATTTTCCGCAATCGACATAAGGAGAAAACCACGAAGGACACAAAGTATCACGAAGGAGAATCTGGGTTGCAACCGGAGGACTCCGCTCCCCGGACGAATGCGTCCGTCACTACGCATCTTTGGACGGGCGAGACGCGTCTCTCCACGAACTCTTTCTTACATCATCCCGACCGGCGGTGCGGGTTCGTTGGGATCGCCCGCGCTGGTGAGTGGAATCCTGATCATGAGGCCGGCCAATCCCGCCATTATGACGAGTCCCACGATATACGATGGATGTTGAAATATCTGCGGGATTTCCCAATTGCGCGCCTTGGATATCGCCACGACCCCGGCCCAGACCAGGCCGAGCAGGGATTCTCCGACGATTAGTCCGGATGCGGTGAGCACTCCGGCGTTCTCCACGCGCGCCATTTGAGCGGGATTGAAACCGCGCCGCTTGGCGAGCCAATCTCCGAGTGCGCGAAAGACTCCGCCCAGGAAGATTGCGAAGGTGGTCTCGAAGGGCAAGTACATTCCCACTGCTACCAGCATGGGGCTGCGTACCTGCATCATGATCATGGCGATGCCCATGAAGATGCCTACAACCACGAGGGGCCATGGCATGTCTCCGCCCACAACCCCAACCGCCAGCGTGGCCATGAGCCCGGCCTGTGGCGCCGCCAGTTCGCGGCTGCCAAAACCGAACGACTTATTCAAGAGCGCGAGCGGGAAATACATCACCAGACTCGCCACCACCACGGCGATCAACTCGGCCACCTGAATCCTGCGCGGGGTGCCGCCGAGAATGTAACCGACTTTGAAGTCCTGTAACAGCTCACCGGCGACTGCTGACGAAACGCAAACCACCGCTGCCACGCTTAATACGGCTAACACCCCAGATGTTCCGGAGACTCCCAGTGAAACCATCAGCAGGGCGGCGATGAGCAGGGTCGAAAGCGTCAGGCCTGAAATCGGGTTATTGGAAGAACCGATGAAGCCGACTAGGTTTCCAGAAACGGTGGCGAAGAAAAAGCCAACTACGAGCAGCACCGCCGCCGCAAAAATTGCCGGCCCGACAAGACCGGTCAGATTCACATAGAGTACGCACATGAACACGAACATGAGCGCAATCAAGCCAAAGACAGCTTTCGAACTCATATATTGTTCGGTGCGCGAAAGCTCGGCCCGCTGGTCCGCGGTCTGACGTAAATCGCTGATCGCTTTGCCGAAGCCCGCCGTCAGGCTCTTGCCCATTTTGAACAAAGTGTAGGCCGCTCCGACGAGCATTCCCCCGACCGCGATCGGACGGACCACAAACTTCCAGACTGAAATCGACATCGTTATCCAGTCATCGGGCGTATCTGACGGGAGATATTGTTTGATCTGCGGCCCAAGGAAATAAATGAGCAGCGGGACCATCAATCCCCAAGCGAGTACGCCGCCCGCGAACTGGATGGATGCGAGCCGAAGTCCGATGATGTAACCGACTCCTAGATAAGCGGGACTTACACTAGGTGCGGCAAAAGTACTAACGCCGCCTGTTGTCACGATATTCTTGCTTCCGGCAAGACCGAGTCGGACTCGGCTGCGTCCAAGACTGCCCACGGCGAAGTGAAAATCCTTGCCAGCGGCAAACAATCCAAAGCTTCCGAGGATGTATACAATTCCGCCCACACCGATGTTCCAGAAAAGATATTTCGCCGCTTGTGCGCCGCGCTGGCCGGCCTTGTGAATCTCCGAGGCCGCCACCGACTCCGGGAAGGGAAGCTCGGGATCCTCTACCATGACGCGTCGAACTAGAGAGATAAAGAGGACTCCCAGGATGCTGCCGACCATAATCAGCGCGGTCGATTTCCAGTAGGAATCAAAAGACCAGAAGGACGGCCAGACTCCGGCAAGCACGAATGCCGGCAGGGTGAAAATCGCACCTGCCGCCACCGACTCTCCGATGGAGCCTGCCGTTCGAGCGATGTTTTCTTCGAGCAACGATCCCTTCCAGGCGCGCAACACCGCCATAGAAATGACCGCCGCCGGATAAGTCGCCGCGATGGTGATGCCGGCGCGCAAGCCGAGATAGGCATTGGCCGCGCCCAGAACCACCGTCAGGATAAGACCCAGAAAAATCGCCCTGAGGGTCAACTCCTTCATTTCCATGGTTTCCGGGACGTACGGGCGATGTTTACGGATCGTTCCGGGGACATCCCCCGCGGGAGTGCTCATAGGGTCCTCGTGGTCACTCGGGATTTCATTGCCGATTCAGTGTAGCGGCGACGGCGCACCTTAACATGCCGAATGGCAGCTTTACAAGTGCGACGGTCTTGTAGAGAAAGATCGGTGAGCTGAGACCTTGTCTTTTCACCGCAACTTTGCATCTTAACTGGGGTAACAATTGCTCTATCCAGGAGGTATTTTGTGTCTCCCGTTGCCAGCCCCTCTTGGAGCCGGTTTTTCGAGGAATTCCATTGCCGGGGATGTGGCGCACACGAAGCATATCGCTCCCGCCCTCGCGGCTTCTTTGAAAAACATGTGCTTCCGTTTCTGTTGCTGCAAGCGGTCCGCTGCGAGCATTGCTATCACCGGGGCTATGTCTTGCGGACGATTCCAGCGCTCGATCGGGTTCAACCCGAGCGCAAGGCGCCACAGAGTCAACCGCCAGGCGGTTCAAAGTCGGGTAGCCGCGTTGCATAGGGTGAGCGCCACAGCTATACTCAGGTAGTAGCCCGGCAAAAAGTGTCATCGGCTTGCCGGGTGCTGGAGGCCGTCTTCAGCAGTAGCGGTAACAGTACTGGGTTTCGAATACGGGCTGCCCAGGGCCGAGCGGCGGACCATGGGTTGTCGGATCATTGGTTCGCAGGCTGGGCCGAGCGCGTTGCTGCGGCCTTATTCTTTACTTTGTTCCCCGCCGATTGCCGTATTTGTGGTTCCCCACTCATCAAAATTTCCCGTCTTCCCGTTTGTGAAACCTGTTTGATCGCGCTAAGGCCGCTGCAGGGGTCGTACTGCACCGTTTGCGGGGAAGCCCTGCACTTGCCGGCTTACATTAATCGCGGAGAGACCAGTGGCTTGGAGGCCGATCGCGTTGCCGTGGAAACGCGGTGCCTGCTCTGTCAGCGCGCGGATCCTCCGTTCGAGCGGGCGGCCGCCTATGGCAGCTATGACGGTGAATTGCGTGATCTGATCCATCTGCTCAAGTTCCAGCAGGTTCGTCCGGCGGCGGCCATTCTGGGACGCATGCTGGCAGAGACGATTGCCAAACTGGAACAGGCGATGCCCGTTGGGACGCTCTTCTCCAGCAAGATCACAGTTATCCCCGTTCCGCTGCATACCCGCAAGCAAGCCGCGCGCGGATTCAACCAGGCGGAGATGATCGCGCGGGCCGCTCTGAAGCAACTGTCGCGTCCGAGGAGGTTTGATCTGTGCACTGGAATCCTGCACCGCCGCCGCGAGACCGGAAGCCAGATTGGTCTGACTCGCCATCAGCGGCGCGAGAACATGCGCGGCGCTTTTGCGGTGAGCGATCCAACGCGGATATTGAACCGCAACGTCTTATTGATTGATGATGTCTATACCACGGGAACTACGGCTTCGGAGTGCGCCCGCGTTCTTCGCCGCGCGGGAGCAGCGCGGGTATGGGTGGCGACAGTGGCGCGGACATTGAAAATTTCCGATGTCGTCGCGTTACCGGAAAATTTACCGGAGAATTTGTCGGAAGAGGTCAGAGAAGACCGCCAGCGCGTGGCGGCTCACGGTTAGAAATCATGTCGTTGCGATTCCACAATTTCGGTGGCAGCATGCGGTCGCACCTTCCGGCCGCGATGCTTGCGTCCGGCATACATCAGGAGAGTGACGGCCACGCGCTGCACTTGCCCGTGCTGGTGCTGAACGCTTCCTACGAACCGATCAACGTTTGTGCCGCGCGCCGTGCCATCGTGCTGGTGCTGAAGGGCGTTGCCATGACCGAAGAAGAAAATGGCCACTTCCTGCACGCCGCCCGCGTTGCCATGCGCGTGCCCTCGGTCATCCGTCTGCTGGAGTATCGCCGCATTCCGCACCAGTCGCGGGCGCTGTCCCGGAAAAACATTCTGCTGCGCGACCGCAACACCTGCCAGTACTGCAGCACCACGCTACCCTCCGGCGAGCTCACGCTTGACCACGTGATCCCGCGTTCGCGCGGCGGCCTCTCCACCTGGGAGAACCTCGTCGCCTGCTGCCATCCCTGCAACCGCCGCAAAGGCAACCAGCTTCCTCACGAAGCCAACATGAGGCCCGCACGTGAACCGCGGTCTTTCAATCTCCACACGAGTCGCCACATCATGCGCCTGATGGGACACTCGGACGATAAGTGGAGGAAGTATTTGTTTTATTGAGGGTTCGAAGCCTCAGAAGTCAGGTTTCCAGGTTTGAAATTTAAATTGTCATCCTGAGCGAAGCGAAGGACCTGCTGTTCCTCGCACTGGCACAAAGCAGATCCTTCGCTCAGGGTGACAATCTTGCGACGTTGGAATTCTGCCCGTCTTACCTACCCTGAAACAGCAGCGGCGCGAAGTGTGCCAGATTATCCCTCCACACCATCCAGTTATGCATGCCGGGAGTCTCAATGGCAGTCACGGGAATGTCTTTTGTTTTGAGCCACGCAATGAACTGTCGATTCGGCGTAATGAGTTCATCTTCCGTACCGCAAGCGATCCAGAGCAGGTTCAGGCCGATACGGTTTCCACTTAGCGTCATGACCCCGTCTTTCTCGCGGTGTTCCATCGCGGAGCTGAATCCTCCAACCCAGCCGAATTGTTCGGGGTGAGTCAGCCCAATCGTCAGACTTTCCAGGCCGCCCATGGAGAGTCCAGTAATCGCCCGGTCATCCCGGTCCCTCGAAACGTGATAGGAGGACTCCACCTGCGGCAGTATTTCGGTCAATAGCGCCCGGCTGAAAAGGGAAACGTTGCCAGCGACCGCCGCGTTATCGTCCCACGCTCCATGGCCGCTATTCACAAACTTCATGTCGCCATAGCCGAGGGGCATTACAACGAGCATCGGCGTCACTTTACCTTCGGCAATCAGGTTATCGAAAATAAAATTTGCCTGTCCGACCGCCGTCCAGCCGTTCGCCATGTCACTCCAACCGTGCAGCAGATACAGCACCGGATATGGCTTGGCCCTATTCGGATCGTAGCTCGGAGGGGTATAGACGTAGTACTCACTTTGCCCGTCCACCAGGCCCTTCACCACTTTGGACGTGTAGAAGTGATGATGCACCACCCCGTGCGGCACTTCGCGCGTCTCCCACAGCTGGCGGGCGCCGCCGGGCACAGTGACCAGGTTCCCCACATAAATCAGGTTCGGCTTGACGACTGGATTTTTCGGATCGAGTTCCGGTCGCCCATCGACCTCAAATCCATATCCGTAAATCTCAGGTGGGAGTGGAGGCGTCACTACGCTCCAAACCCCGTCGCTGTCTTTCCGCATCGGCAGCGGCTTGCGAGCGCCTTCGAGGTTGAGCAGAACCTTGCTGGCGGCGGGATCTTTGTAACGAAAGGTGATGCTTCCGTCGGCATGCACTTCATTGGATTTGAAAGAAGTAGATGCTTGCCCGTACGCCAAACCTGACACTAGAAACACCGGCGTGATCAAACCCGTGATCGAACCAATAATTATCTTTGTTGTACGCAAGGCCTGCTGAGGTTCCATCCCTGCAAGTCTATCGATTCGTTCTCGCCGCGACTACCCCGACCTTTGCGTGCTGAAGCTGATAACTGACAGCTGCCAGCTTCTACTGCGGCTTCTGCGGCTCAGGCTGTTTCTGCTCTTCCGGAGGTTTCTTTTGCTCCGTTCCCTTCTGTACTTCCTGGCCTTCGAAGATGATCTTGGATTTTGACCCAAAACGTCTGTAGTTCGTGTACTTGATGATCTCGCGGATCTTGACGTCCCCGCCGGTGAACTTCAGGGTGTCCTCGGCGCGCGTGTAGGTGGGGAACCAGTACTGACCGTCAATCTGTTCGCGCCAGGTGGTGAACTTGGGGAACAGATTCTCCTGTCCCTTCTTCTTTCGGATGTCGGGTACGGTCTTGCCATACGTTTCTACGATCTGAAAGTCGTGGTCGTCCACCCAGATGCGTCCCTGGAAATAGCGCTTTTTACCGACGATCTGCTTCGGAGCAACATCGAAAACATAAGTACTCAATTCGTCTTGCTTCTGCTGGCCGACATATAAAATGTCGTATTCCCCGATTTCATCCGAGGTCAACACGAAGGGGAGACGGTTCTCAATGTCGTCGAAGTCTTCCTGCGTCATGCTGATTCGGCTCAAGGTGGGCTGCGGCGCAAAGACTACGTTTTTGATCTTGTGTCCCTTGTCGTCGAAGGTTACATCGAACACTTGCTGGTAGTTGCCATCCGCGGTATCGCCGTCGAGCGTCATGACCTTGACGTCCTGCCGGAAGGTGTACTGATCGCGCGCCTCCTTGAACGCTTTTTCTTTGCTGGCGAAGCGCTTGATGATTTCCTCGACGGTGATTCCCTTGGGCTCGGATTTGTCGAGAGCGCCTTCCTGCGCACGCGCCACCGCCGACAACATGACGATCGGCAACAGAACGCTGAACAGTGCGGCCAGAGAAAGAATGAATGGGAACGTCAATTGCGCAGGTCTGGACTGGAATCTCATAGCCCTATTCTAACGAAAAGGGAGCACGAAAAAGTTAACGGCAGCCTCCACCCCCGGAGCCGCCGTGCAAACGGCCCTTAGGAGGGGGTGGAAGACTGCAGTTCTGCCTATTTCATTGGATGCTTCGACCGCACGAAGGTTAGCTGAATTTACTTTTCTTTACCTTCGTAATCGGCGGAGCGACGGGCGCCTCGCCCGTCCTTCGACAGTGCCAAGGCCGGGCGGGGGCGCCCGGTTCTCCAGTGGCTACCGCCTCTAGCCCGCGTTCCGTATAGCCCTGGCCATCACCCACTCAACCAGTCCCGGAAATAACTGGTACAGCTTTATTGCTGGAATCATGGTCCACGGTACGACGACCTCGCGCTTTTTCTTGCGATAACCGCGATAGGCCGCCCGAGCCACTCGCTCAGCCGTGACGCCTTGAACCGATTGCGGACGCACGTTGAACTGCCGGTCGGCAACCACGTGCTGGCCGAAATCCGTGCGCACATAGCCGGGACAGACCGTAAGCACGTTGATGTGGTCGCGCTTCAACTCAAGCCGCGCGCCTTTTCCGAGAGCGTTCATGGCGAACTTGCTGGCTGAGTATATGGCCATGAACGGCACCGGGATATGTCCGGCAACGCTTGAGATGTTGATGATGTCCCCGCCGCCCGCTTCCCGCATCGCGGGTACCACCGCCTGCGTGCAGGCGATGGCGGCGAAGAAATTGGTTTCAAATAATTCGCGGCATGCGGACATCTCCATATCAGCGACTGAGTCGCGGATGCCCACGCCCGCATTATTGACCCACACATCCACGCGATCGAAATGGTGCAGGGTCAGTGCGAGCGCGCGATCGATATCTTCGCGATTGCGGACATCGCAGGCGATGGCGAGCGTGCGCTCAGTGTGCCCAACCCGGTGGCGTGCGGCCTCGGCGCGACTGGCATCGCGCGAAAGCAACACCACGCTGGCTCCCTCATCGGCAAACACTTTGGCAATCGCTTCCCCAATTCCCATGGAAGCCCCGGTCACGACCACGACTTTTCCTGCCATTTCCATGGCGACCCTTGTATCGCTTGGGGGGCCGCAAGTCAAACTTCAAGTTCCCAGTTCCCGGTTCTCAGTTCTCAGTGGGAACCGAATAGTATTGGTTTTTTCTGAGAACTGAGAACTGGGAACTGAGAACTTTTGTAATAGCGTAAAATCTCCTGCATATCGGAGGCGCCGTGAGTTCGTTGTTGCCCATCTTCCCGCTCGAACTGGTGCTGCTGCCAGGCGTTCCCCTGCCGCTGCACATTTTCGAACCGCGGTATAAGGAGATGATCGCGGAATGCCTCGCACAGAAAAAGCCGTTCGGTGTGGTGCGCTCCTCTTCCGATGGAGTTGCCGACATCGGCTGTACGGCCGAGATCATGTCCGTCACCAGGAAGTATGACGATGGGCGTATGGACATCCTGACGCGCGGGGTCGATCGCTTTGAGGTGATCCATGTCAATGAAGATCGACCGTTTTTGCAGGCCGAGATTTCGGTAGTGCGGGACGAAGATGAAGACGAAGGCGAACCCGATAACCCGGCAGCCCAGATGGTGACGCGCGCAGTGCGGTTGCACGCGGAGATCGCGAAACTAGCCGGAGAAGAGCCTTCCGGACCCGACGAACACGCCGGCAATCTTTCCTTCTTACTCGCCGGATCGCTTCCGCTCGACCTCGACTTCAAGCAGAACCTGCTCTCGACTCTGTCGGAAACAAGACGTTTGGAGGCGGTGATTGCCTATCTCGAGGCGATTCTGCCCGGTCTGCGGCGGGCGTCAAAGGCGCGCTGGAACTAATTCCCGAAGCGCTACGGCTTGCCGCGAGCAAAGTGAACAGAGAGCCTTACCACAAGGGCACGCAAAGGAAATCGAATCGCATTCGGAATTCCTCTGTGGATCTTCCCGTGTACCCCTGTGCCCCCTGTGGTAAGGATCCCTTCGCCGTTCCTCAACTCCGGTTTTCCCGCACCACCCTGCAGAGTTCAGTCGCGCAGCAAGGTATCTTTTCCCTCGCGCGCCTCATCTGACAAAGCAGCAACCAGTGCGGCGGTATAATCCGAATAAGGTTTCTTCTGCGGAGGTTTCCCACCATGAGTTTCGCCCGGACTCTCGGCGAATTGCGCCAAAGTCCTTTCACTGCACAGCGTCTCGGCTCTCGGCGCGTAAAAGATGAGCTGCGCGAGAACCTGATGTCGCGGCTGCGCGAGGGCGGCCCGATATTTCCGGGCATCGTTGGATACGACGATACGGTGGTGCCTCAGATCGTAAACGCGATCCTCTCGCGACATAATTTTATTCTCCTCGGATTACGCGGACAGGCGAAGAGCCGAATTTTAAGAGCGCTGACCGCGCTGCTTGATCCGGAGATGCCATACGTCGCGGGCTGCGAGATCCACGATAATCCCTATACCCCGATCTGCCGCCGGTGCCGCGAAGTAATTGCGAAAGAAGGAGACGCCACTCCGATCGCCTGGTTGACGCCCGAGCACCGCTACGTGGAGAAGCTGGCTACGCCGGATGTCACCATAGCGGACCTGATCGGCGATATCGATCCGATCAAAGCGGCGCGTGGCGGCCACGAACTATCCAGCGAATTCACCGTGCATTACGGACTGCTGCCGCGCGCCAATCGCGGAATCTTTGCGATTAATGAGTTGCCCGATCTCGCCGGCAAGATTCAAGTCGGACTCTTCAACATCATGCAAGAAGGCGACGTGCAGATTAAGGGATATCCCATCCGGCTGCCGCTCGATGTCGCGATTGTGTTCAGCGCGAATCCTGAGGACTACACCGCGCGCGGCAAGATCATTACTCCGTTGAAAGACCGCATCGGGTCGGAGATTCGGACGCACTACCCCGCGACGGTGGAGGAAGGGATCGCCATTACCGCGCAGGAAGCCTGGATTCGGCGCGATGGCTCTCGGCTGCATATTCCGAAATACGTGCAGGAAGTGATCGAGCGCATCGCTTTCGCGGCGCGCGATGACAAGAAAATCG
>Ga0210407_10002142_pt1 | contig 17279 bp, 21 predicted proteins | sample IncBWC27MmetaG_FD_150860 | JGI IMG/M metagenome (GOLD analysis project Ga0210407, IMG submission 150860) | Forest soil microbial communities from Barre Woods Harvard Forest LTER site, Petersham, Massachusetts, United States - Inc-BW-C-27-M | ecosystem: Environmental > Terrestrial > Soil >...
CTCAGAAGAAGAGGCGTTCACATGGGTTTCAAGCATCGAGCCAAACAAGTCTTCGGCGCTGTAATGGTTCTGGCGAGCGTTGGGCTTTCGCTCTTGATTCTTCGTCGGCTGGGATTTGGCCAAAATGGTGGCATCTGGCGAGCGGGACTGTTACCAATGCTCTACACGCTAGGTTTTTTAATCCTTAATACCTCTTTTGCTGTGTATCTCTTTTACTCTGGATTGCGAATGGTCAATCCGAACACGGTTGGCTCCACTAGGTTCGGGTGGGGAAAAATAATTGTCGGCGCATTGATTCTCTACATACAGGTGGGCTTTGACTATCATCTTGTTCCCGAAGGCCCGCTCCCCATTCACATGCCGTCAACCCCAGCCGAAGCCACTTCCGTGCTCCTATGCGACCTGATCGCCGCCTACCTCATTGTTCGGGGCATTTGGGAAGGCTACTCTCGACGTAGACCTCAACCGGACAACCTCTCGCCGCAATCTCCCGAATCAAATCAATGAAGTCGTTCGCGGTGGTCTGATCAGTTTAACTTCAGGAAGTTCCGAGGTATCTCAATGCCACTCCCCACTCCCAACCTGTCTCGCAAGAAGAGGTTCTCCAGTTTCAGACGGCGATAATCCAAGGCACGCCTAACAGCAAAGATCAATTGCTCTCGTTCGAAGGGTCTCAGCACAAAGTCGTAAGCACCCATGTGGAGAACTTTCAGCATGAACGAGATGTCGGGTCTTCCCGAAGAAACCACGACAGGCACCTTCGGGAATGTTTTGACCATGCGCTCGAAATCTTCGTCAGGCCATTCTGTAACCCCGCAGCAAACGAGATCGAAGGGTTTTCCCGACTTGAGCGCGTCGAAGGCGGCTGCTGGTGTTTCTACCATTCTGCATTCGTATCCCGCAGAAGTGAGCATGTCGGCCATAATCTCGCGAATGGTTTCTTCGTCGTCCTCTACGAGAATGCGCTCGGGTTGGGGAGTTGCTATCGTGCTCAAGATCTCTCTCCCGTCTTGGCTTTGGAGTAGTGCCGCCCAATTGTCCCACCGATCCGTCGAGCGGCCAACAGGCAGGAGTGGGCCATCGGCCAAAGAATACTCTCTGGAAACGGCGTACAGATATTGGAATCTGCTGGAGGATTAGGAGGTCTTGCTCTGTTTTTTTTCAGTTGTGAGGCGAGTGACGGTAGCCACCGCCTTTTCGTTATCGCACCCCTTGTCCATCAGTGAGCTAACACGCCGCTTAAAAGCAGGACTGTCGGCTCCCATCGTTTGATATTCTCGACATCTGCAACAATTGCGCTGGCAACGAGCCCTGGACCATCAGGCGAACCTCCGCCACCTCCGACCGGCAAACCATAAAAGCAGACTCAGCATAAGCATGACACCGCCCATCTCCTTTAGAAGGGACAGGAGTAGGGTCGAACCCTCTCCCTCGGGTGGTCGCAGCAAGACCCGCATGATAAGCGGCTTGCCGGCAAAGATCATCACAAGGCCCCCAACGGCGATTAGTAAGTAAGGAGACAATTCATCGTAATGAGAAATCCTACGCGTTTGGTCCTTCTGTCTCCATTCGCCCAGAACAGAGGGATACTACCAGCGCATGGTTCTCGACACCTCGATGCGTAAATCAACTTCGCGTGTTCGGGGTACTAATGTGTTTGTTCGGAGGAAGGATGCGGCCGGCTTCGCACAGGGCCTCTGATATGGCAGCTACGAAGCCCGCCTTGAGCATCCCCTGTGGGTATTGATGGGGTTGATATTTTGTGTCGCTTGGTGCTCTGGATTGGTCATCTTTATCTGACAACTTCGCAAACGGAAAGTACCCAGCTCACAGGGTTGACAATCAGTGTTGGAGGAAAAGTATATGACTATGGATGTGTTGGTGTTGGACAAGACCTTCGGCATAAATGGGGATAGCTTGCCCAATGAAGACAGATACCTCGATAAGATTCAACCTCGGTTCGCAGCGGTTGCCATCGCTGCTTTATCTCCGGCACTTGGAGCCTCTCAAGTCGCGGTGTGCTCGTGATTGAACCCGGCGAGGGCGGAAACTAGCATGCCGAATCTCAAATCATTTTTCGAGCGCACGAAGTGCGAGCTTAGCTTCGGCATTCCCTTGCTCGACCGCTTGGCGGTACCACTGGATCGCTTGGGCGTTGCTTTGTGGCACTCCAAGGCCTAGCTCATACAAGTGTCCCAACTTGAATTTAGCTTCGGAATCGTCATGCGCTGCCGCTGCGGAATACCACTTAAAGGCTTCCGCATAATTCTGCGGGACTCCTCGACCCTGTTCGTACAGTTCGGCCATTTTATATTCGGCTTCTTTCTTACCGTGCTGCGCCGCTTGTAGATACCACTTGCCAGCTGTGATCTCGTCCTTCGCGACACCTCGGCCTTGTTCATAAACTACGCCCAGATCATATTGGGCATCAACGTGGCCTTGGCGAGCAGCAAGCTTGTACAAACGAAGGGCCGTTGTTGGGTCCAAAGGCACTCCACGACCGACTTCATACAGCACACCCAGACGGTATTGCGCGTCGGCGTAGTTCTGATCCGCCGCCTTCCGGAACCATTTTGCGGCTTCGGACGAATCCCGGCCGACGCCCTGGCCGAAAATGTACATCTGGCCCACTTTGACCTGGGCCGAAGGGTCTCCGGCTTTTGCCTTGTTCATCCAATTACTTATATCTTCCTGGGCACAGGCCGACGCCAGTAAGACTAAGACGCACGCAACTAATGATGCTCTTCTTTTCTTCATACATCCTCCCCCCGAACGATCTGCGTTCCGGCAGGCCGGAACGGTATAGCCGGCATGAATTACTGCTCGAAAATCATCACCGTTGGATCCACATCGCTGGCATCCACCGGAATCCCGTAGGCTCGGGTATAGGTCGCCAGCCAGATCGCGATCGTCTCCGGTTGCGGTAACGTGAGCAGAATCACGCCTCGCCCATTCTTTGAAACCGGTGATACCGCGTACGTTCCATTCATCAACTGATTCAAGTCCGGACCGGAAACGAAATCCTCATCCTCGTTGCCCTGCACGTTCCCGTTGCCATCGAAATTGGCGACTCCCGACGCGAGGAGAAAATTCGCCCCCGACGGAGTCGACGACGCAAACGTGTAGTTCCCCACAAGGTCCGCGTCACCATAGGGTGGCCCCACAACCTGGGATTCGAGGTATCCAGAACGTACAGACGTAGAACTGTCCATGATGAACGCTGTGTTTTGAGAGATGGCATACATGGTCGCAGTGCTCGCCTGGTGGGTTTGCGAATTCACCAGATTGAGAATTGTGCGGCCATTCAAAGAGACGGCGTAGGCCCCAGTAAGAGTGGTTCCGATCTGTACTGTGCCGCCGGCGTTTTCGTCGACCTGGACCGTGACGGTCCCGTGTCCGTCGTAAGTCAACAAGCCCACGGAGACATCTGGGGCGCCGCCGCTCACCCCGGTCTGCTGGAAAACGGACTGCCCGCTAAAAGAGCCGTTGCTGTAGGGCGCACCCGACTGCTGCACGGCGGAGCCGCTGAATAGGGGATTTCCGCTGTTCAGGACGTCGGCCGAAACCAGGAAGAACTCGCTCGCCGAAACGACGTAGATCGCGAAGTTGAATTTACCGTTCCCGAAGTTAAGGACGTTCACGCTTAGAGTCCCGCGTCCGTTGGATGTGACGTTGTAGGCTCCCTGGAAATTAACGAAAGTCGGCAGCATACTGCCCGCGTCGTTCACGTCCATCGAACTCCCCGCGATGACTCCACCGCCGCTCGGGAAAATAGAAGCCAGAATCCCGATGCGGCCCCCTGCGAAATCGTTCCCGGTAAGGTTCAGCGTGTAACCACCCGTAAGCGCGGCGTTCGAAAAAGCACTCGGATCTTGCCGCTTAATCACTCCCGCACCGCGAATGCCGGTGTTGTCGATTTCGATCATCCGTGCGACCTTGCCGCTTGAATTCAATGCGAAGGCGTATGAGCACGTGCCCTGAGAACTGGTGACCACCAGCGTGCCCCGATTGTCGCCCTTCACCGAATACGTACCGGAAAAGGCAACGGTCGAGAGCGGGCCGGACACGCGGTTGATATCTTCCAGGCCTGCGGTAATGTTGCCTTGACCGTCGGCGCTAAAGGAGCCGGCCGCCTCATAGAGGCCGTTCGTGTCCGTGCCGCGGAAGAGAAAGGCGTACTGCCCCTTAAATCTGCTGTTATTGCTAGAGATCACTTGGACGGTGGCTGATCCCGAACTGTTGCTGTTCGCCTGCGAGGTTGCGGTGACCTTGACGGCGGAACCGGGGACCGCAGCAGGGGCTGTGTACAGGCCCGAAGTATCTATAGTTCCGCAGGAAGACGGGCATGCTGGGCCGGAAAGACTCCAGTTCACAGACTTATTACTGGTTCCCGTTACGGTAGCCATGAATTGCTGCTGCGCGTTGACGACGACCTGGGCAGTTTGAGGTGTGACAGTCACGGTGACAGGTGCGTTCACGGTGACGGTTGCCGTAGCATACTTGCTCGGATCCGCTTGAGCAGTGGCCTTAACCGTAATGTTCGGTGGACTGGGAACCTGGCCGGGAGCGGTGTACAAGCCTGACGCATTGATGGTGCCGCAAGCATTCCCCGAGCAACCGGCTCCACTGATGCTCCAGCTCACATTTGTATTGTTGCTGCCGGTGACCGTAGCCGTGAATTGCGCTTGCTGTCCGGTTGTAAGTTGTACTGTCGTTGGCGAAACTGAAACAACAATATTGAGGGCAATCATCACGGTGGCGGAACCGGAGCGCGTGGGATCGGCTTGGGAGGTAGCGGTCACCGTTACGCTGGAGGGTGTGGGTTGCGTCGACGGCGCAGTGTACAGTCCGTTCTGCGATACTGTTCCGCAGGACGTGCCCGCACATCCGATTCCGCTCACACTCCAGGTAACCACCGTGTTGTTGGTCCCGGTGACCTGAGCACTGAACTGCTGGGTGTGACTAACTAAAACAGTGGCCGAGGACGGCGAGACAGTGACCACTACCGGCGAGCCTGCGCCCACATAGACCGTAGCTGTACCCGATGCCGCTGGATAGGCAACAGAAACAGCCGTGACATTGACGACATTCGGACTCGGGATGTTGTTGGGAGCCGTATACCGTCCGCTCCCATTGATTTGGCCGCAAGTCATACCGGTACATCCCGGTCCAGACAAACCCCATGTCACTACCTGATTTCCGGTTCCCACGACGGTCGCCGAAAACTGCTGTTGGGCGCCAGGGGCAACGTGGATCGACGCCGGGGTTACGCTGACCGACACTGATGGGATGAGGGCCACGGCGGAACTCCCGGTCTTGGATGAGTCCGCCGCTGCAGTGGCGGTCACGGTGACGGTTGGCGGGGCCGGAACAGTCGCGGGCGCGGTATAGAGTCCCTGGGTCGTGATGGTTCCGCACGCGGCCCCAGAACATCCCGCGCCCCAGACTGACCATGTCACCGCGGTATTGCCCGTGCCGGTCACGGTTGCGCTGAATTGCTGCTGTTGCCCAACGACAAGCTGAACGCTAGCTGGCGATACCGTAACGACAATTGGCACCGACAGCGTGACGGTAGCTGAAGCAGATTTGGATGGATCCGCATGAGAATAGGCAGTCACGGTTACGATCGGAGGGTTTGGAACCGTGGACGGCGCGGTGTATAAGCCAATGGATGTGATCGTCCCGCAGTTGTAGGCTATGCAACCCGTACCAGTCACACTCCAAGTCACGCTTTTGTCACTGGTGCCGGTGACGGTGGCAGTAAATTGTTGCTTGCCTCCGGGCGAAACCGTTGCAGTGGTCGGTGATACCGTCACCGTAATGGGCGGCGGCGATACCACAGTGGCAATCCCGGTCCCGAAAGCCGAAGGATCGGCGAGGGACGTTGCTTTTACGGTCACTGTTGGGGGACTCGGGGCCTTTGCCGGTGCCGTATAGAGACCGGAACCGCTGATGCTGCCACAACTGATCCCTACGCAGCCCGCTCCCGAGAGCGACCAAATAACGACTTGATTACCGCTCCCAACCACGGTGGCCGTAAACTGTTGTGCAGTCCCGGTGGTGACTTGGACAGAAGCGGGACTCACAGTTACGGAGACGGCCTGCTCAAGCCGGACCTGCGTCAACACAGAGTGACTGGGGTCCGAAACTAGAACGCCTTCCAGTGCAACAACGGGCGGCTGCGGAAGTGAAGACGGCGTCCGGTAGACTCCCCGGGCGTCAATGGTCCCACAGGCTAAGCCGGAACAGCCGAGTCCCGAGATGTTCCAATGTACGGCAACGGGTCTTCCTTGAGCGTCAGTAACTCTGAAGCGCTGAGTTTGCTTTGCTGCGACGGTTGCTCCATTTGGATGAACGGCGAACCTGTGTGGAACGGCATGCGTTGACGCCCAGAGTCCGTCCAATCCAAAACAGGCCAGCAGGCCGACTGCGACCACGATGCGCGCGCCGCCTCGAATGTCAGCGAAGAATTGGAGAACAGACCATCTTCGCAAGCCACAACTGCTGCGATCGCACTTTGCTCGAGTTTCCGTAAGCATAACCGCCTCACTTCCGTGCGCAGCCATCGACCGCTGCGCACGGTGGCGCGTAAGTTCACTTCGTAGACGCGGCTTGCGCTACCGCCTGCGGAGAAGGCCTCGCTGGCAACTGTTGGTCGACCATCTCTTTCAGTGTGCTGTAATCCACCGATCCGTGAAAATAGTGGCCATTCACAAAGAAGCTGGGCGTGCCGGGGAGACCCATCTTCTTGCCTTCCTCCAGGTCCTTCTTCACCGCTTCTGCTTCCTTTCCTTCGTCGAGGCACTTGGCAAAGCGGTTTTCGTCAAGTTTCAGGACTTGGGCGTGCTTTTTCAAATCGTTGATGTCGAGCATGCGGCTGTAATAAAGGACGTCGTGATACTCCCAGTACTTGCCTTGCTCCCCGGCGCAGCGGGCGGCTTCGGCCGCCTTTTGAGAGCGATGATGCATAGGAAGAGGAAAATCTTTGTAGGCGAATGACAATTTGTCGCCGTACTCTTCCTGTAGTTTCTGGATCAGCGGATTGACCTGCTGGCAATACGGGCACTCGTAGTCGGCAAATTCAACGAGCTGCACGGAAGCATCTTTCGAGCCTTTAACAAACGCATTCTCTAGATTGAGGCCGGCAACGGGAGGAGACAGCAAAATTCGCAGCCTCGCTTGTGAACGCAACTCTTTGATATAAGCCGCACGTGCCTTGTCGCGCCGTAATTCCCGGATATGTTCCAGAACGCGATCGCGCACTGCCGGATACGGCTCGTTGCTTTCCATTCCTTCGTAATAGACCTGGAGCTGATCTTCGGTAGGATCCTTGATGTCTTTGTAGACTTTCTTCTCCAGCAACTCTTCCCCGGTGAGGTGTTGACGTTCAGCCGCAAGGGCAAGCAATTCCTCGTCCACCAGTTGGTCCAGAGCCTTGCGCTGGCTCGTGTAGTACTGGTAGCGGGCTTGCAGAAGACTGCCAGATTTTCTCTGTTCAAGATCGGTGCTGGTCAGTGTCCGGCCGTCTACTTCGGCCACGACAGAAGAAGGCGAAGGGTTGCTGGCTGCGGGCGTTACCTGCCCAACGGCGGGCAGACAGACGAACGTGAGGATCCAAAGTCGTGCGATGGTATTCACAAATCCTCCCCAGGAATTGCGTTCAAGACTGAGTGTGCCAGGCGACTGGTCGGCGTCGCCTGGCAGCATGTTGTGCCGAACGCCAAGGTTCACTTGAGTTCAGCATGACGGGCTAGGTTAGTCGCCTGTGCCGCAGGTGCAAATACCCCTGCCACTGCCCAGACGGTTTACGAAGAAGCAGTCAGCCTGAAGGCTGGCCAATTCTCCGGCGCTCAGCGTGGCGTCGCTATACTCGGTTTCAGTGATCGGATATGCCGTTCCTACTTTGTTCTGAATGTGGGTCCCCCATGCACGCAGAGTTGGCGTGGGAGTCACATTCGAGGTTGCGTCACACGGCGAGTTGTTGACAGCTGCGGAGACGATCTTGATATCTCCGTTGTTGGAGACAACACCGGTCAGCGGATTGTTGGTCAGGTTCTTGAAGACCGAAAATGTGCGAAGTCCATCCGGGGTCGTAATGCAACCGCAGCACTCAGTCATTTGCTGGTCGTTGTCGAACACATAGACCATGGCGCACAGGTTGCCATTAGATGTTCCCGGGTTTGTGACCCGAACCGTCCCATCCGGAGCACCTGTGACACCGTTGTTGGCGAAGTAATTCACCTTGAAAACATCCTGAGCTGACGCGCTGATAACCCCCAGCGTACAGATGCCCAGAATGATCAAGGCAATGGTAAGGCTTTGACGCTTCATTGAGAGACCCTCCTGTTTTAGTGGCGCGCCTTGCTGTGGGGAGGGATAGCAGCTGGGTCGCGCTGGACCACTTTATTCTCAGCTAAGTGTTTTACAATTACCCACGTTGACTAGTCATAACTGTTAGCGTGCCGACGTTAAGCCAAACGTATTAGCCAGACAATCGTTTATTCGTACTACGCCGTCAGACCGCTTATTTGAACTAAGTCAAAGGCACTAGCATGAATGCTCCGACTCCAGTTTCTCTCCTCAACAATGGAACTCTTGCGCTCGCATTCCGCGTCATTGCGAGTTATTGGAGTTGGTCTGTTGCTGGTTGGTTTGCGACTGTTGCTGTACTTGCTGCCGCTGACGGAGGCGCTCTTTTTGAAGTTGGTCGAGGACGGCACCAGGAATAAAATCGCCAGAAGCGACCTGGGGTGGCTGACTTGCAATCATGGCCACACTTTCAGATGACTCTGTGGAGTCAGCGGTCGAGGAATCAACCCGGAAGCCGGCGCCATACAACTTTGGTTCTTGTCCACCCGCGGACGCGGAAGAAGCAAGTGTCACCGCGTCGTGCGTCCCGGCAGGTGTGTCTACTCTATGGGGGAACAGTAGGACTTGCGCCGGATCGTGGGGGCGCTCCGACGAACCCACGATGATGAAATCGAACGCAGAACCGTTGAGCAGCCGCGCCAGCACGTCATCTGCTCGTCCCGGTCCGGTGTGTTCAACAATGCGATCAAGGCCACTTCCGGCCGGAACATCGATCACAGCCCCGGTCTTCTCAGCAACCAATCCCAGCACCGCGGCTAGTGTTGAGTTCTCCGCATCAATGGTGAGCTGGCCATTCTGATACGTTACAATGGGCGAACTTTGGGTGGAGACAACGGTTCCAACGGGGGTCGTGGCAGCCACATCCGGCAGCGGTGGTAATTCTGCGCTGCCGGCAACATTCTGTCCCTGACAAGGCAACCATAAACAGATTACGAGCAGCATCGCAACAACGGCACGCTTGTAGAAAAACTTAACAAGTCCACACATACTCTACCTCCCGCTACTTTGCGGGCTCGCGGTCCAGCGCCAGATCCGGTTTCGGGGCAGGATCCTGTATGCACTGCAACGCACTGTTCTTTGACTTAGTCGCTTGGCACCGAGCACTGACAGTACCGGTCTGGCTTGGTTCGCATTCAGGATCGCTGGACTGAACGTCACCCTTCCCAGGGGATTCGAGCTTCGTGGAATCGCTGGCTGGGGAGTCCTGGATCCGCGATTCATCGGTTGCTTCTGTAGTCGCATTGCTTGACACAGCACTGCCATTGGAGACGTCTTTCTCGAGAGTGCTTTCAATTGGGGCACACTCTGGTAATTGTTTGCGAACGGACGACGTGCGAGCAACACGCTTTGGATTTCTTGCATAGCCAGGAGAGGGAAGAAGAAAAGCGATGAGCAAAGCCCCAACAAGAATACGACTGCCTGCGGAGAACCAATGTCGGTCACTCGGGTACCGCGCGTGATCCTTCCGCTGCATGTTCTATCCCTGGAAACCCGGCTGTTAGTGGCAATGCTTGAGCACGGACAGTAAACTACGGAAACCGCTTGGCAGCAACTCCACGATTGGACTAGCCAATCCGTTTAAGACGATACCGATTTAATTCGTTTGGGCTAGAACAAATGCAGTGACCCAGGTAGAGGAGCCGCTACCTCTTGACAAGGCGCGTATTGTGCAAGATACTGCCTCATCTGATTTCGGGCCCTAAGCATAGCTCTGGCTTTCGCGCGCCACACTCCCCCCAAAGCCGGAACTCAAGTTAAGACTCTACTTGATCGCGATGTCGACGGGGACACATCCGGTTACGTCCATCGCTTAGAACTCCACGTTGGTGTTCGGGGGCGTGACGGGGACAACCCGGGTCAACATATTAGGAGGGTGCCGTGTCAATGGCTCCTAGCGCCAACGGCTTTTTACTGTTGGACACTGGATTCAATCTGCTCGCAGCGAATGGACCCGCCCTTCAAATTCTCTGCTTCCCCAGCCAGGCGGACCGGATCAAGCAACCGAAAGTATTTATTGCGGATCGGGTACGCACCGCCCTCGTCGACCATCGGAATCACGAGGGACGGACCTTCGTCAAAGAATTCACGTCGGGTAAACGACGCTACATCTGCAAGAGTTTTCGAGTCGACTGCGACGGACGCTACTCCGTGCAGCCCGCTTTCGCTGTGCTGCTGGAGCGGGATGCGGCATGCAGTTCTGTGCTCAAAGAAATCTCGGAACAGTTTGATCTGACTCAGCGAGAATGTGAAACAATTGAGTTTCTCTTACAAGGTCTCACCAGTAAAGAGATCGCAACCCGCATGAAGATCAGTCCTAACACCGTGAAGGCCTTCCTTCGATTGGTAATGGTCAAAATGAAGGTTTCAACACGTTCTGGCATTGCTGGGAAAATTGCTGGATCCACACCAAACGATTAAGTACGCGCATTCGGCGTGAACCGAGAATTAGTTCGATTGAGGAATATACGGGATTAGCGTCTTCGGGCATTATGCGATACCGTAATGCATTCCTCAGATCGAGAGCGACGCCAATATGCGCGTTTCCCGCAGGCGCTTGAAGTGCATGCACGGAGTTTGCTATCGGGTCAGAAGACGGGCACTCCGCCAAAGGAATTTCACGGTCGCATTCACAATCTGAGCAATGGCGGCGCTTGCATGCTTAGTTCTTGTCCACTTCAGGCGGCCATGTTCCTGTGCTGTGAACTCCCGATATCCGATGTTCCGGTTTCGATTCCCACGCTCTTGCAGGTGCGATGGACTGCCAGCCGCGGACGCAAATCTCCGAGCTACATCAGTGGCCTTCAATTCGTCGTCTAACTGCGCGACAACAATGTCGGAAAACAATCGCGCTTTTTGACTTCGTCGTTCGATCTACGCCGATACGCTACTCCCAACGGGTTAGTACCACTTGGGAATTGCGCGGAATAATCCTGTCGATATAGTTCCAACCGGTTAGTTCGTGCCCTGCTCTCTCCCCCGAGTTGCCAGGAGGTGTCACCATGAGACTTGGTTCAGCCGCGCGCCCGATTAGTGTTCTTAGTGTGCTCGTATGGTTGGGATTGCTCTTGAACTGCGGCGGAAGCAGCAAATCACTAGGAGGTGGCGGAAATCCAACCCTCACACAGATCATAATCGCTCCCGCTAACTCGCTCATTGCGAAAGGTACACATCAGCAGTTCAGCGCTACGGGGATTTTTGATGATGGGACCAAGCAAGCTTTGAATAATTTGGTAGCGTGGCAGACGAGCCAGTCAGCCATTGCCACAATCAACATTCAGGGCGACGTGACGGGCGTCGGCGAAGGCGTCGCGCAAGTATCTGCAGCCTATCAGGGGGTAACAGGCAGCACCTCGGTCACGGTCGGACCACCCGCATTGGTCGGTGTCACGGTGAGTCCGAACCAGTCTTCTTTGGCTATAGGTGAATCTGAGCAGCTTACCGCGACCGGGAATTTCACCGATGGAACTGCTCAAAATCTGACTCAATCCGCGATATGGAGTTCATCCGGGTCAGGAATAGCCAATGTGAACCCAGCAGGTACCGCTATTGCCAATGCAGTTGGAACGGCCACGATCAGCGCGACCGCCGGATCCCTGACCGGATCCGCGAGCCTGACGGTGACTCCCGCTGCAGTAATCGCCCTCAACATCATCCCGGCATCATTATCTATGGGCTTGGGGAGTAGCCGTCAGCTCCAAGCAATTGCAACGCTGAGCGATGGGACAAAACAGGACCTCACCGGAATCGTAGCGTGGAGTTCGACGCAGCCAGCTATCGCTGGCGTGAGCAGCGGCGGACTCGCAATTGCTGAGCAGGTTGGCTCGACGACGATCCTCGCAGAGGGCAGTGGGATCACCGGGTCAGCCGATCTTTCTGTAATGCCACTCATTGCCGCGAACTATTTTGATCTTGCCACGGCTCAACAATCGGGTGCTGACGGCACCGTTCGGCTTACCAATCCGGGCTTCGCGCCCGGAGGCCTGTGCGCGATGGTTTACGTGTTCGACCAGAATCAGGCACTGAACGAGTGTTGTGGGTGTATGGTAACGGACAGCGGGTTGCGGAGCATGTCCTTGCTCCTGGATCTCACCGCAAATCCTCTGACCGGAACAAAACCTCAAACGGGAGTCGTCAAGGTCGTGCCATCCGATATCGGGCAGAATCCACAATGTGATCCCGGCTCCTTAACCCCGACTGGAGTCATACTTGGATGGGGGAGCAATGTTCAAGCTCTCTCAGACAGCACCTTCCAAGTCACGGAAACAAGGTTTGAAATGGTCCCGCTGAGCGACGGGGAAGCGACGAACCTGGTGAATGAGTGTAACTTTGTTAAGCAGGCCGGAAGCGGCAAAGGCACTTGTTCCTGCGGCACTGGCGACTAGTGGGACCTCGACATTCCACTAACGTTTAGGGAGAATTATCCAGTAATCAGACCTTCCATTCGGTGAGAAACGTGGTCCGCTCCGCCAGCGATCGTCCTCGTGCGGAACCGAGTTGCATCTCCGCCCCGTCGTGGCGAAGATTGCCTGTTAACGTCAACTGAGGCCCAAATTTAGCTATGCCGAATCTCGCTACTTGGCCAGGAGTTGATTACCTCTAACAAAAGGCCGTATACATTTGCGCAGACCAACCTGTCACGCTCACTTTTTGCTTGCAACGAAACGGCGGACCAAACATTCCGAGTAGTCCTTGACTCGGGCCGGAACCCTGTCGGCATTCCATCGGAGTTAGGTTATAACACCGCAGGGCTCGGAAGCCTCTTCCAGCGCACATTCAGCGCGCGATGCTGCACCACTATGATCAGAGGGATTTTGAGCATCAAGACCAGACGGGGTGCAAATCGCCAGATGGACTAGGCTAAGTGACTAATTGACTATCATTTTGCTCGGTGTACATACTGTACCGTTTGAATTGTGTACTTGGGCTTGGAATGGCGACAGCGACCAACCCGAGCCATGAAGGGAAGATTCCGTCTACCGGGGTTGTAGTACCTCTCTGCCCGCCGTGGCAAACCGCCCCTGCGGATTCCCAGCAAGAACCATCGCAGCGCAACACGTTGCAGGCGTTACTGGCTTTCTCGGCTCTGCACGAGCAGGTGCGCCGGAGGAAAACCCTGGAAACTCGCCGGACCGGGGACGATGGGGCTGTTCCCGAGGCGGAGCTTGAAAAAAGAGAGCAATTCACTCTAGATGAGGTACTTCAACTCGTCGCAGACAGAGCGGTAGCGATCACCGGCGCGGACGGCCTGGCGATTGCGCTGGCGGAAAACAACGAGATTGTTCTACGGGCGGCTGTGGGCACGGTCCGGCCCGACTTGGGCGCGCGCATCGACCGCGATTCGGCCTTCTCCGGTGCCTGCTTCCTCACCGCTCGGATCGTGATCTGCGACGACACCGAAACGGACGCGCGGGTAAACCTGCAAACGTGTCGGCACTTAGGGGCACGCTCAATGGTTGCGGTGCCGCTGTGCGGGCGGAGGCGCGGGATTGGGGTGCTGCAGGCGTTTTCAGCGCAGCCGTTCGGATTCAACGACAGTGATGTACGCAAACTGAGCCTCCTGGCCGAATTGGCGCTGGGCGCGCTCACGCCGGAGGATGAGTACCGCTTGGCAGAGTCCGCGCGTGTCGCGGCAACGAAGTTAGAAGCGGCTCCAAGCGAGCCAGAAGCCGTACCCGTCGCTGAATCCGAGATGCCAGCCGAGGATCGGGATCGCGTGAGCCGCCGGACGGGCATGCTGGTTCTGCTTGTGTCTATTGTCATTGCCTCAGCATTAGCGGGAGGAGTCTGGCGGAAGCTGAAGCCGTCGCAGTTGGCCAACAAGATGGTGCGGACCGAAGAGATGGCGCCGAAACCCGTGGGCTCCGCGGCGCAGAACGCGCCGGCTGCTCCATCCGCCGGGACGGCAGCGAGTCCCGCCAACATTAATCCCGGCGCGACTTCCAATGGAAGCCAAGCGGCCAATTCACCTGCCAAGCCGCGGGAATTGTCGAAGTTTCCCATGGTCACCGGAATCCAGCATTGGTCGTCGGCGGATTCGAGTACGGTAGTTCTCAATCTTGAAGATCAGGTGCAGTACGAAGCGCACCGCCTGGCCAATCCTGATCGCATCTACTTCGATCTGCACGACACGCAACTGGCTTCCAACCTTGGATGGAAATCAATCGAGGTGGGCGATGCACTTGTCAAACGCATCCGCGTGGCTCAGCCCGTGACCGGCATAACGCGCCTTGTGCTGGAGACGAAGGCCAGAACAGATTTCTCGGTGAGCCTGGAGCCGAATCCCTACCGGCTAGTGGTCGAAGTGCGGAAGGCCGGGGCGAGCCCCAAGGGTGCGGTGAATCGGTTTCCGAGTGCGATCGCGGAGATAAACAGACGACCAATCGTGGTTCCGCCAATCGTGGTAGCGCCAATCCAGCCTCCGCCGCCGTCGCAGGAGGATTTGCAACTGCAGCGGCGAGTGTCCAAGATGCGCATCGTGGTCGATGCGGGCCACGGTGGTCGGGACCGAGGCACGGTGGGGCGCGACGGCTTGCTCGAAAAAGATCTGGTGCTCGAGATTGGTCAGCGGCTGGGCAAGTTGCTCGAAGATCGATTGGGAATGGACGTAATCTACACGCGGCCGGATGACAGCTATATTTCTCTGGACGAGCGCGCCAGCATCGCCAACCAGGCGCAAGCCGATCTATTCGTTTCGGTGCACGCCAACTACAGCGATCTTTCTTCCGCGCGCGGAGTGGAAACGTACTACTCACACCTCTTTACTATGCCGGCTTCGAAAGATGTGGATATGCGGCCAGGCGCAGGCGGCGTCAGGAATGCGCCGACAGCACCCCTTTCGTCTGCCGACTTGCAAGAGCGGTTTGAGCAGTCGCGAAGGCTGGCGGAGAGTGTGCAGCGCTCCCTGTACGGGACACTGTCGGCGCAGGATCCGGGTCTGCGCGACCGCGGCATCAGGGAAGCCAGCTTCGTGGTGCTGACGGAAAGCGCGATGCCAGGGATTCTGGCGGAAGTCTCGTTCGTCAGCAGTCCCACCGACGAGCAGAAGTTGCGCAGCGATGGCTACCGCGAACAGGTCGCCGAAGCGCTGTACAAAGGCATTGCAAGCTATGCCGGTAGTTCCCACGGCATCAAAGTTGCGAGCGCGCGACGATAGGGTGCAACCGCGAAAGCAGTAATTTGACAATGCTCGGGGCGGAGCAATTTGCTTCTGCAAAGGGGGCGTTCAGCGCGAGCCAGCTAAATTGGGGGTAGCAATTATCCGCCGCCGCCCGCGAATCCATGCAAAGCTCAACGGCCGGCCCAAGACGACTGGCGAACATCTGGCCTTAACGTAGTTGTAGACAAAATCCCCATCTCTAACAATGTCTGCGGTGTCAAGCTCTTTCGGAGCACGATACGGCGTGGGCTCGGAAAAGAGCGCCATTTCGCTCTCGTTGAAGGTTTGCGCTTTCCAACCTGGGCTCGCTGTTAATCGTTGGGGCCAGAACTCAGTCCGACCCATCCATCTCTTCGATCGCGAACTTCCCATCCTCGCGCGCACCAAGAATGGTCGGGGTGACAAAAACCCAAGGCACGTACTTCGGATACATATCCATCTCCGCCGCAACCGTGATGTTATATATAGAGGCTGATCTCGAGACGATCCCGCGAAACCCAAAAAACGGCGCCTCCGCGCAGGGCCGAAAGAGCGAGAAGCGCTCCTCGACCAACCGGCACTCCTCCTGCCAACGCTCCAGCGTCAGGCCCGGACACCAATACAGCCACAAGCAATGGCCGGAATTTTCGCTCAAGGGTTCCTTCCCGGCACCATCCTTGCCACAAGCTTCCCGATGACCTGCGCCTCATGCTCGCCGGCGGAGCCTTCCAGCGAATAAGAGCGCTCGAACGCACTCGGGCCCGTAATCTTCATCTCCCATCGGTCATTCGCCTGCGACCCGATGATCGAAACCCGCCAATTCCCAGTCCGATCCGCCAACGCGTGTTCAATGATGACCCCAATCTCCGACCGCACCACAGGCACGCAGCCCGTGTGATGCATCTCCACAGAAACTGCCATACGTCCGAAAATATCACCACGTCTTCCGCCGCCGCAAACGCTGCCGCAAACCGTGCGCCCCGAGTACATTGACGCTGGAGATATTGTCATCGCCCGATTCACCGTGGTCGGCACAAACGACGGACCATTCGGTTCAATGAAGCCCACCTGGCGCAAGATGTCTTTGCCGTTCTGCGAGATCTGCCACTTCGACAAGCAGGGGCGACCGGAGTCAGGCAGCTGCTACTACGATCAGTACACGCTCCTGACCGAGCTCGGGCACCTGCAGCCGCTCGCAGCAGCCGCCTAGGCCGAGCACGCTCCAACCTCAACCACCGAAAAGCCGCGCACCCGCGCGGCTTTTACCGTCCAACACCACGCAAAATTCGGGACCACGATTGACACACCACGCCCTGTCCTGCTCACTGAAATCAAGTGCGTGGAAGGCTCTTCGGGCGGCCGCAGCAGCATCGGCAGCATGAAGTTTCCGCTGAAACTAAAGACGAATGCATCAGTTCCATCAGTTTCAGAAAAACAGAAATACAGTTAAACCGTGCGACATTTGAGAGATATGATGGAAATGAGATTGTGTTAGAATGGCTGTGTTTATAGGGGTTTTCGCCATCCCCTTGGTAACAAGACGGTTCGAAAAACGGCCGGGTTCGAATCCCTCCCTCTCCGCCAGGTTTTCTGTCTCCCGCGTCCATGAGCGTTTACCTCGTGCAATCTTCCTGTTCGATTACCTCACCCGCGATTTTTGGGCATGGACTTATTGTTCGCCGACTGACGGCCGAACAGTCGTTCATTCCTATTCAGCTGATGAATGCCTGCTTTCTCGATTGCGCGGTGTGTGAGTAGTGGGCCTCTTCCGGCG
>Ga0210407_10002143_pt1 | contig 17267 bp, 10 predicted proteins | sample IncBWC27MmetaG_FD_150860 | JGI IMG/M metagenome (GOLD analysis project Ga0210407, IMG submission 150860) | Forest soil microbial communities from Barre Woods Harvard Forest LTER site, Petersham, Massachusetts, United States - Inc-BW-C-27-M | ecosystem: Environmental > Terrestrial > Soil >...
CCGGCTTTCCGTAGGTCGAGCGCGTCTGGTACGAGCTGCCGTCCGTCATCACGACGGTTATCTCATGATATTCAGGGTGGATTCCTTCTTTCATCGAACTGTCCTCCGTACCGCTGCGGCTTATAGCGAAGCAATCCCCCATGCGCAATGTCGGCGGATCTAGGCGTGGGATACCCGCATTGCGAGGGCAACCAGGTCGAAAATATCGACGAGCCGGGCGACATAATGGTCGCGCATGAGCCGATTTCGACCCGGCTCGCCGCACAAATCGGCCTCCAAGACCTGCAGGAGCCGCTCGAGCCTGGCCCGATGCAGGCCCAGCCGGCGCTGCAACGGATCGGTGACCACGCCGGAAAAGGCGGCCAGCATGGCGCCGCCGATGAATACGGCGGCGGTCGTGGCGGCGAGCAGCCCGGGACCGGCGGCAGCCGGAAACAGACTGTACCACACGCCGCCGAGACTGGCGCCGAGCGGAAAGGCTGCGATCGCCGTCTGTTGCGCGATCATCCCCGCGAGAGCCGAGCTCAAGGTCACCAGACCCGGGGTCGCCTGCTTAACAACTAGGGCACCCAGGCCGGCGGCGACAAAGCCGGTTGCGATCTCGGCCGTCGCGGTGCGCGATCCGAGATAGGTCTCGACCGCGGCGGCGAGCCGGCGGCGAAAATCTGGATCGGCGCCGGCCGGGGCGACGAGGAGCGCGGCTGCTCTCTCGTCCGCGAGTATCGTCTCGGCGATCGCATCGCGATTGGAGACCCGATCTCGGCGTCGACAAGGAATTTCGAGCAGTTCGGTTGCCACCAGCCACTCGATTTCGCGCGCAACCTCCGTCTGGAGGAGGAGCCGGCGGCCGGCAAGCCACGCCGCCACCCGCTCCATGCCGCCCCGTCGCGCCGCCCAGGCGATGAGCTTGACGGCGAGCGCCGGCCCCGCGAGAAACAAATTGGCCGGGGCCCGCAGCAGATCCAAGCCGAGCGCTCGCCGATGCAGCGCAAGAGAGCCGGCCAAAGTGAAGTGGCGGTCGACGAACGCCTCGATGCGCCCGCGCCGGCTCTCGATATACCGTTGCATGGCATCGTGGACGATCGCGCCAGCGAGTTCTTGCCGGGCTATGTCCGACATCCGTTCACAAAGTCGACAGCCGCCTATATCTAGACTTGCATGTGTAGTGGTCAACTCAGTCTTCTCGAGCCGTTGCCCTTGCTTCCGGAAGGGCTCGAATATCGAGCGGAGCTTGTGTCCGCGGACGAGGAAGCTGAACTTCTGGAACATTTTCGCGAGCTGGATTTTCGCGAATACGAATTCCACGGCCACTTTGGCAAACGGCGTGTCGTCTCGTTCGGGCTGCACTACGGCTCCAATGAGAGCACGGCCCGCAACACAGAGGACATTCCTGGTTTTCTTCTGCCGCTGCGTCAGAAGGCTGCCGATTTCGCGAGGCTCGCTCCCACCGAACTGCAGCAGGCTCTCGTCACGGAATACGCTCCCGGCGCCGCGATCGGCTGGCATAGAGACCGACCCGCCTACCGCGATGTCATCGGTGTCTCTTTCAGCTCATCGTGCCGGTTTCGCTTCAGGCGCAAGCGGAGCAGCAACTGGCAACGAGCTTTCTTGATCTTGGAGCCGCGTTCGGTTTACCTGCTGCGAGGCCCGGCTCGGACGGAATGGCAGCACAGCATCCCTCCCGCCGAACGCCTGCGCTACTCCGTTACATTCAGAAGCATGCGCGGCGCGTAAATGGCGCGGCCGACGGCCAGCAGCTGGGTGCGGATGACTGGTCTGAGAGGAAGCCGCGGTGTCGGGCAATAGCGGACTGTCTGAGGAGTTGCCGGAGCAGCCAGTTCCGGAAGCGCCGGGTCGGGGAATGCCGCGGTTGCGGCAGCCGGAGCGGCATCAGCTAGGTTGGCATGCGGCGACAATCGACGATCTGGTGGCGCTCGACGGGTGAGCGCGGCGCTGCGGTGAGAAAGTTGCAATCAGTTTCTTGGGAGGACAGGAGATGGTTTTCAGTCTGAGAATAGCTGTGGCGACGGCTTCCTTGCTGACCCTGATCTCGGGCGGAGGCGAGACCTTTGCGCAAAAGCCGGGCGGGGTTCTGAAAATCTACCATTTCGACAGCCCGGCCAGCCTGTCGCTGCATGAGGAAGTCACCTACGCCGCTCTGGGGCCTGCAATGGGGCTCTTCAACAATCTCGTCATGTTCGATCAGCATGTGCCGCAAGCCAGCCTCCAATCGATCGTGCCCGATCTGGCGACCGAGTGGTCGTGGGACCCATCCAAGACCGAGCTGCGGCTCCGGCTGCACGAAGGCGTCAAATGGCACGACGGTAAGCCGTTTACCGCCAATGACGTGAAGTGCACCTGGGATACGCTGCTCGGCAGATCGCCAGAGAAGTTTCGCCTCAATCCACGCAAAGCCTGGTACCAGAACCTCGAGGAGGTCACCACGAAGGGCGACGATGAGGTTGCGTTCCATCTGAAGCGGCCGCAGCCTTCGTTTATTGCCTTATTGGCTTCCGGCTGGTCGGCCGTCTACCCCTGCCACGTGACGCCACGCGAGATGCGCACCCAACCGATCGGCACCGGCCCCTTCAAACTGGTCGAGGTCAAACCGAACGAAGGGATCAAGGTCACCCGCAACCCGGATTACTGGAAAAAGGACCGGCCTTATCTCGACGGGATCGAATACACGATCATCAAGAACGCCTCGACGCGGGTGCTGGCGTTTATTGCCGGCAAGTTCGACATGACCACCCCCTACAATCTGACGATCCCGCTGATGCGGGACATTCAGAGTCAGGCGCCGCAAGCTATCTGCGAGCTGACCCCGACCAATGTCAGCCGCAACCTGATCGTCAACCGCGACAAGCCGCCCTTCGACAACCCCGATGTCCGGCGGGCATTGGCGCTGACCCTCGACCGCAAGGCCTTTATCGACACGATCAACGAAGGCAAGGCCGACATCGGCGGCGCGATGCTGCCGCCGCCGGAGGGTATTTGGGGAATGCCGACGGAGATGCTGATGACCTTGCCGGGCTACGATCCCAATGTCGCGAAGAACCGCAAGGAAGCGCGCAAGATCATGGAAGACCACGGCTATGGTCCCGATAACCGGCTCACAATCACTGTGTCGACGCGCAACATTCCGCAATACCGCGATCCCGCAGTCATTCTGATCGACCAATTGAAGCAGATTTACATCGACGGCAACCTCGAAGAGATCGACACGGTCAACTGGTATCCCAAGGTCATGCGCAAGGACTTCACCGTCGGCCTCAATCTCGGCGAGAACGGCCTCGACGACCCCGACCAGACCTTTTACGAGAACTTCGCGTGTGGCGCGGAGCGCAATTATACCGGCTATTGCAACCGCGAACTCGAAAAGGAGTTCGACCGGCAATCGATGGAAGCCGACCCGGAAAAACGCAAGCATCTGGTATGGGAGATCGACCGGAAATTGCAGGAGGACGGCGCCCGGCCGATGATCTACCACAACCGCGCGGCAACCTGCTGGTATCCCCGGGTGAAGGGGCTGACCCTCATGGTCAACAGCATCTACAACGGTTCGCGCTGGGAAGATTTGTGGCTCGACCGGTGAAAGCGAGAGGGTTGCTGGCGGCTGTTGCGGCAACCTGGTTCTTCGTTGGAATGACCGCGACGGAGGCATCGGCGCAGAAAGCCGGCGGTGTCCTGAAGGTCTACAACCGCGACAGCCCGGCGAGCATGTCGATCCTCGAAGAGGCGACATTGTCGACCGTGCTGTCGATGATGGGCGTCTTCAACAACCTCGTCGTCTACGACCAGCGTGTCGCGCAAAACAGCGAGCAGTCGATCGTCCCCGAGCTCGCTACCGACTGGTCGTGGAGCGAGGACGGGACGCGGCTCAGCTTCAAACTGCACGAAGGCGTCAAATGGCATGACGGCAAGCCGTTCACTGCTGGGGACGTCAAGTGCACCTGGGACCTGCTGACCGGCAAGGCGAACGAGAAGCTGCGCATAAATCCTCGTCGATCTTGGTACAGTAACCTCGAAGAGGTCGTCACCGATGGTGACTATAAGGCGACGTTCGTGTTGAAGCGGCCGCAGCCGGCACTGCTCGCCATGCTCGCTTCCGGCTTGGCCCCGGTCTATCCCTGTCACGTCCCGCCGCGGGAGATGCGCGGCCATCCGATCGGGACGGGCCCGTTCAAATTTGTGGAGTTTCGCCCCAACGAAAGCATTCGGGTGACGCGAAACCCGGATTACTGGAAGAAGGGCCGGCCTTATCTCGACGGCGTCGACTATACGATCGTCCCAAACCGCTCGACGGCGCTCCTCGCTTTTGTCGCCGGGAAATTCGACATGACCTGGCCCTACGACGTGGCGATCCCGCTGTTGAAGGACATCCAGAGTCAGGCGCCGCAGGCGATCTGCGAGACGGCGCCCTTGAACGCCAGCCGAAACCTGATCATCAACCGCAAGGTCCCGCCTTTCGACAACGCAGAGATCCGGCGCGCAATGGCGCTGAGCCTCGACCGCAAGGCGTTCATCGACATCCTCGACGAAGGACAAGGCGATATCGGCGGCGCCATGCTGCCCCCGCCCGCCGGAGTATGGGGCTTGCCGCCGGAGATGTTGCAAGGACTGCCGGGCTACGACCCCGATGTCGAGAAGAGCCGGGCGGCGGCGCGCAGGATCATGGAACGGGAGGGCTATGGGCCAGACAACCGGCTCCGGGTCAAGCTGTCGGTGCGCAACATCCCGATTGCCCGCGATCCGGCGATCATCCTGACCGACCAGCTGAAGACCATCTATATCGACGCCGAACTCGACCCGATCGAAACGGTGAACTGGTTTCCGAGAGCAATCCGCAAGGATTACGTGGTCGGCCTCAATCTGACCGCCGCCGCCGTCGACGATCCGGACCAGCAATTCTTTGAGAACTATGCTTGCGGCGCCGAGCGCAACATCACCGGCTACTGCAACCCGGAGCTCGAGAAGCAGTTCGAGCGCCAGTCGATGGAACCCGACCGGGAGAAGCGCAAAAAGCTGGTGTGGGAGATCGACCGCAAGCTGCAGGAAGACGGCGCCCGGCCGATCATCTTTCACTACCGCGCCGCGAGCTGCCGCCAGCCCTACGTCAAAGGGCTGACGATCATGGTCAACAGCATTTACAACGGCTGGCGCTTCGAAGACGTTTGGCTGGACCGTTAGCCCTTCCCGCCGTCGGGCTCGCGGCGCGGCGTCCTGTTTACGGACATAGCCTGCTCGCCTCGGACGTGGTAACCTGCGAGGCACTGCCATCTTGCATCAGAGCCCCCAACAACCGGGCCAGCAAGGATGCAGCGGCGGGCCGTCCAGCCCGCATCCTCGAACAGGAGGCAAATGGAAAATGAAGCCAGAACTGCGCGTGCTCGCGGCAGCAGGTTCGTTGTCGCTTGCGTTCTTTGCTGCGGACGCGGCATTCGCCCAAAAAGCGGGTGGTATTCTCAAAATCTCCCATTTCGACAGCCCGGCGAGCATGTCGCTTCTCGAGGAATCTACGGCTGCGGCACTGCGGCCGATGATGGGGGTCTTCAACAACCTCGTCGTGTACGATCAGCACGTGGCGCAAAACAGCATGCGCTCGATCGTCCCCGAACTAGCCACCAGCTGGTCCTCGAGCGAGGAAGGGACGGAACTGACCTTCCCGTTGCGCCGCGGCGTCAAATGGCATGACGGCAAACCGTTCACGGCCCAGGACGTCAAATGCACCTGGGACCTGCTGAGCGGCAAGACGAGCGAAAAGCTTCGCATCAATCCACGCAAATCCTGGTACAGCAATGTCGAGGAGGTGACCACGAGCGGCGACTACGAGGTCACTTTCCGGCTGAAGCGGCCGCAACCGGCCTTGCTCGCGCTGCTGGCCTCCGGCTGGGCGCCTGTCTATCCCTGCCACGTATCGCCGCGCGACATGCGCAGCCGCCCGATCGGCACAGGCCCGTTCAAATTTGTCGAATTCAAGCCGAACGAGGTCATCCGAGTGACCAGAAATCCGGATTACTGGAAGGAGGGCCGGCCTTATCTCGACGGCATCGAATGGACGATCATAAGGGACGTGTCGACGCGAAACCTGGCATTTATCGCCGGCAAGGTGGATATGTACTCGCCCCATACCATGACGATCCCGATCCTGAAGGACGTCAAGAGCCAGGCGCCTCAGGCGATCTGTGAGGTGGCGCCGACAAACGTCAACCGCACGTTGATTATCAACCGCGAAAAGCCGCCCTTCGACAATGCCGAGCTTCGGCGCGCGATGTCTCTCACCCTCGACCGCAAAGCCTTTATCGATATCATTGCCGATGGGCAGGGGGACATCGGCGGGACCATGCTGCCGGCCCCCGAAGGGGTCTGGAGCATGCCGCCGGAGTTGCTCAAGAGACTTCCCGGGTATGATCCCGACGTTGCAAAGAACCGCGCCGAGGCCCGCCAAATCATGCAAAAGCTCGGCTACGGGCCCGACAAACGGCTTGCGGTGACAGTGTCCACGCGCAACCTTCCAGGGTACCGTGATCCGGCAGTCATCATGATCGACCAGTTTAAGGAAATCTATATCGACGGCCAGCTCGAAGCCGTCGACACCACGCAATGGTATCCCAGGATCATGCGCAAGGATTTTACTGTCGGCCTCAATGTTAGCGAGAGCGCGGTCGACGACCCTGACCAGCAGTTCTATGAGAATTACGTCTGTACGGCTGAGCGCAACTACACTGGCTATTGTAGTTCCGAGGTCGACAGGCTGGTCGACCAGCAGTCGGCCGAATCCGACAAAGAGAAGCGCAAGCAGCTGGTGTGGGAAATCGAAAAGCGGTTGGCGCAGGATGGCGCCCGGCCGGTCATCTTCTACCCCCGGCAAGCGACCTGCCGCCACCCCCAGGTCAAGGGGATGACCATGATGGTCAACAGCATCTACAACGGCTACCGCTACGAGGACCTCTGGCTCGACAACTGAGCCCCTCGGCTCGGCGCAGTGATGTGCTAAGCTGATAGACAAGCTGTCGCGGCAGCCTGGAGGGGCCGGGCGCCGCGGCGCGCAGACGGTGGGCAGGGTAGAAGGCGCAGTCAGAAATTGCGGCAGGCTCGTCATTGGCGCTGTCCGGCAAAACTCACGGTATCCCGAATGTGCAGTTCTGAACCCCGCTCGCTGATCTCGCTGTTAAATGCAGCGAAAGAACAGCCAGTAGTCTTAGCCATCGCCGCGAAGATCCTCGGTTCTCTGACCATGGCCATCGCCCCAAAACAGCGAAAACGCTGGCTGATCCTGGCTGTTCCGGGGCTGCAAATCACGGATTTGTGCTCCTTATTTACTGAAATAGATGAGATAAACGCTCAACTGACCGCAATAACTCCACTCGACACTTCTACCACTCCATTGCGGCTTTTTTCGGGTGAGCGGCCGACGCGAGCGTCCGGGCTGCCTACCGATCCAAGAGTTTAGTGACGAGCGTATCTATTTCCGATGCGATCCCGTGCTCGGCCAAGGCATTGCGGATGGCGCGCCGCTGGCGCATGAAATGTGCGCCCTCGCGCAGCGGCACGAGGGCCGCGACCCGCTCGGCTTCTGCGGCGGCATCGGCCAGCTCCCGGTGCAGCGCCTGTCGGCGGTCGAATTCTGGGATTGGGAGCTCCCACACTAAGTTGTCGAAATGGCGCGGGTCGCGCCAGCCTCGCGGCTGCATCGGTATGACTTGAGCCAGAACAGTCGCGCTGTTCAGGACAGCCGTCAAATAGCGCGCTTCCTCGAGGCTGCGGGCGGTGGCCCAATAAGCGGCATGCTCGACAAGGAGCCGCGGGTCATCCAACGCAAGCGCGTTGAGCAGCGTGCCGGAGCCAGTGTAGACCACCTTTAGCCCGCTCGGCGCCAGCTGCATCGACAGCTTGCGCATATGGTCCAGCTGTTGGCTGAGTGTCATTCGTGGGGTGCCGTCGGCCCGCTTCCCGCAATGCGCTCGCCATTTGGCGTCGATATCACGCAGCCAGGCAGCAAGATGCCGATGACCTCCCATAGCCGCGGCCGCGGAAACTAGTAGCACCTCGGCCTCAGCCGGGATGACGGCCAACGCTGTCGTCAACAAGCGGAAGGGGGCAATACCCTCGCCCAGCAGGACCGTGCGTAAAAACTGCGCTTCAACCGCCCCGCGTGGTGGCTCCACCTCCCTCCAGGGAATCCGATCGAGAGCGCGCCGATCCTGCCGCGCACGCGCGGGGCCGAAGGGTTATCGCCGAGGCGGGCTGTCGGCTCCCGCTCCACCAAAAAGAATCGGCGAGGAAACATGTTCGCCCCATTTCGGAACCGCGCGCGATATGGCGAGGCGCCCTCCAAGGTCGTCACACGCGGCCAAGGCTCGCGTATGCGCCGCAACGAGGTATCGGCCTCGGTTTCGCTGGCATCACGTCGCGGCAGTGTGCCGGAGAATTGTTCGACTTGCGCCGGCAACGCAGCTGCCGGTTCTCGCTGGCCAAATAGCACGCAAGTCGATGTCGTGCCGATCGCGCCGCCAAAGATCGGCCGTACCCGCGCCAGATCCCATGCCTCGACTAGGCGCACTTGTACAGTCTCGAACTCGCCTCGGCGCAATCCGGCGAAAGCCGGGCGGTTAATGGCCGCATAGGGCAGCACGAAGGCGATCGTACCGCCTGGCCTCAGATGGCGCTCCGCGCTGCGCGCCCAGAATAATGCGGACATGTCCTGCTGCGTCGCCAGCACCCCGCCGACCCACAAATTCATCTGTCGACATGCCGAACGGAGACGCGGCTTCATTTCGGCGCTCAAATGCCGGTATGCGATCCAGGGTGGATTGCCGAGCAGAACATCGGCCTGCTGCTCAGGTCGCGACAGCCAAAGCGGGCGCATCAGATTGCGCAGCACGAATGGCCAAATGCCATTGCGTCCCGTGTCGTAGAGCTCGCGCAGCCGCTGGTAGGTGTCGGCCATCGCGGCGGCGTCCAGCGCGGCGACGCCTTCCATCCGCAGCAGAGAGCGTTCCACCTGCGCCGGTGGAACGGCGTCGTGAAGGCCCTGGGTCAATGTCTGCAATCCGTAGTCGAAGCGCGCCTGGTCCTCGGCAAAACCGGCGGGCACGTGAAGCGGAGCGTCGTCCGGCACCGGAACCACCACATCGCGCGCGTCCCCGACCTGACGCAAATTCCATTGCATTGCGTCGCCGAGGTAGACGGGGACATGCAACTCGCCGATCCGTTCCTCGATAGCCGGGCCCAGCGCCAGCAACCACGTGACCCGAGCAATAATGACCGCGACAGGGTGCACGTCGAGGCCGCGCACCTGCTGCACGCAGGCCGCCACGGCCGAGCCGCGGGTCAAACCGGCGGCATCCGCCGCAGCCAGCTTGCGGCGGATCGCGTGAAACAGGAACGTCCCCGAGCCGCAGGCTGGGTCCAGCACACGCTGCGTCAGCGGGTCGGTGAGGGCCCGCGCCGTTATCTTGGAAGCCAGCCAATCGGGGGTGTAGTACTCGCCTAGGTCATGGCGCTGGGCCGGGTCGATTAGGCTTTCATAAAGCGATTTTAGAACGTCGACTTGCACGTCTCGCAGCCGGAAACGCGCGGTCTGCCGCGCGATGCGGACGACTAGGTCGCGGCCGTCGGCGAGTTCCAGTATCCAGTCGAAAAAATCGCTCTCGACGGCGCCCTGTATGCCGACTTCGTCGAGGGCGCGGCCGGAGAGGATGGCATCGGCATCGTTGGCCGGAAGGTCGAGTTCGCGGCACGCGATCGTCTTCGCGACAATCGTCAGATAGGTGTGTTGCAAGAACAGGGCATCGTCGCCGACCGGAGTGCCGTAGGCCTCGCGCAGCAGCCCGTCCCAGAGCTGTCGTTTCAGCACCACTTCAGAACGCGCGCGCAACTCGTTCCACAAGCGCTCTAGCACGCCGCGAGCGCGACCGAAGCTGAGGCTGCTTCGGCCAAGCTCGCGCTCGACAGTCAGCGGATCGGGGAGCAGATCGTCGCGGTCGGAAAGGGCGGGCTCCAACCACGCGAGCAGCGCCTCGGCGCGCGCCGGGTTCGGCTCGTGCTTGCCAATCTCGACAAGTGCGCCCTGACGCAGCTCATAGGCAACGAAAGTCGCGCCGTCAGCGGCGATGCCGAGGAAACGGCGCCCGGTCTGCCGCTCGCGCTCGCTCAGGTAATCGGGGAGCCGGGCAAACACGTCGCCCTGTTCCAGCCGCAGGTCGCGCTTGAACTCGAATACAACGGAGCCAAACAGTGTGTCGGCGCGGCCGTGGACTTCGGGCAGTCTGACCTCGTGGTCAATCTGGTGATAATCGACATCGAATCCGTAACGGAGGATATCGGCGACCAAGGTGCGCACCGACTCATGCCTCGGCCGATTCGCGAGGTTTGCGACGATCTGAGGAAGGTGCTGCTCTCGCCAGGTGCCGAGCATGGTTCGTGAGCATGGCTCGTTTCGGCGGTTGGCATCAAGGGGTTTCCTCAGTGATGCTGTCTATCTACAACATCTGGTATGGCGCGCTTTCGATCCGGTGATCAGCCCGACCTGTTCGCGAATGCCGGCGATATTCGGCCGGGCGAAGCACCCCCTTTAGAGTTTATCGCGCGCATCCGCGACGAGCTGACAGGCACATTGGCCTGGGTGCGCGAAGCCGCCGCCTTGCCGTGGAAAGACCTGACGGCGGCGACTCTGGCCGAGTTGCGCTTTAACTCTATCGCTGGCTGGCTGGCTGCCTGACGAGGAAGCAAGGGCGTTGCGCGTAAACTTTCAGCGCGAAATGAATCGTCTCTACGCCATAACCGAAGAGAATGAGACGTCACACTGAGAAATACTTCGCCTGCGGGTGGTGGAGGACGATGGCGGAGGTGGATTGCTCGGGGTCGAGCTGGTCTTCTTCGCTGAGGGTGATGCCGATTTCGTCGGCGCGGAGTAGCGCCAGCAATTGCTGCTGGTCGGCGAGGTTGGGGCAGGCGGGGTAGCCGAAGGAATAGCGGCTGCCGCGGTAGCCTTGGGCAAGCATTGCGTCGGGGTCGCGGGCTTCCTCGGCGGCGAAGCCCAACTCGCCGCGGATGCGCTTGTGGACGTATTCGGCCAAGGCCTCGGCCATCTCGACCGAGAGGCCGTGCAGGTATAGGTAATCCTGGTAACGGTTTTCGGCGAACCATTCGCGCGCCGCCTCGGAGGCGCGCCGGCCCATCGTGACGACCTGCAGGCCGATCACGTCACGCGATCCTTCGGCGACGTCGCGGAAGAAATCGGCAATGGAGAGGCCGCCATCCTTGTTCTGCCGCGGGAACGAGAAGCGGGTCAGCTCACGCTCGCCATTGGTGTCGAAGATGATGACGTCGTTGCCCTCGGCGGCGCAGGGCCAATAGCCGTAGGCGGCCTGCGGGACGAGGATGTCCTCGCGGATCGCGATGTCGAGGATGCGGCGCAACACCGGGCGCAACTCGTCCTTGGCCCATTCGCGGTATTCGGCGAGGCTGCGCCCGTCCTTCCGGTAGCCCCACTGAAATTGGTAGAGCATGCGTTCGTTGAGGTAGGGCACGACCGCCTTCGCCGACACCCGCGCGATCGTCCGCGGCCCCCAGAAGGGCGGCTCCGGGATCGGGACATTGCGGGTCAACTCGGCGCGGCGCAGGCGGATCTCCTCGGCATCGACCGGCCGCATCGGTTTGGGGTCGGCGGCGCGCCCGAGCTTGCGGCTCTGGTTGACCGGGCGGCCCTCGTTCTTGCGCCTGACCTCCGCGAGATGCGTATCGAAACGGCCGGTGACGATCTTGTCCATCAGGTCGAGCCCGTCGAACGCGTCGCGCGCATAGGCGACGCGCCCTGCCTCATAGCATTTGACGCAATCCTCCTCGACATAGCGCCGGGTCAGCGCGGCGCCGCCCAGCATGACCGGCACGGAGAGGCCCTGCCGGCTCATCTCCTCGAGGTTCTCGCGCATCACGACCGTCGATTTGACGAGCAGTCCCGACATGCCGACGGCGTCCGCCTTGTGCGTGACCGCGGCTTCGAGGATCGAGGAGATCGGCTGCTTGATGCCGAGATTGACGACCCGGTAGCCGTTGTTGGTCAGGATGATGTCGACGAGGTTCTTGCCGATGTCGTGCACGTCGCCGCGCACCGTCGCCAGCACCACCGTGCCCTTCTCCTGGCCCTCGACCCGCTCCATGTGCGGTTCGAGATAGCGGACCGCCGCCTTCATCGTCTCGGCCGATTGGAGGACGAAGGGGAGCTGCATCTTGCCGGCGCCGAACAGCTCGCCAACCGTCTTCATGCCGCCGAGCAGAATGTCGTTGATGATGTCGAGCGGCTTGTAGTTCTGCATCGCCAGGTCGAGGTCGGCTTCCAGATCGAGCCGGTCGCCGTCGACGATGCGTTGCGCAAGGCGGTCCTCGAGCTTGTCCGGGCGGCCCTTCTTTTCGGTCTTCTCGGCCGCGCGGTTTTGGAACAGCGCGATATAGGCCTGCAGCGGATCGTAACCCTCGCGCCGCCTGTCAAATATCAAATCCTCGGCAACCCGGGCTTCCTCTTCCGGGATCTTGTGCAACGGCACGATGCGCGAGAAATGCACGATTGCGCCGGTGAGGCCCCGGCGCAGCGCATGGTCGAGAAAGACCGAATTGAGCACGTGGCGCGCGGGCGGGTTCAGGCCAAAGGAGATGTTCGATAGGCCGAGAATGATCTGGCATTCGGGCATGTCGCGCGAGATCCGCTCGATCGCCTCCAATGTCCACAAGCCGAGCTTGCGGTCGTCCGCATTACCGGTGCAGATCGTGAAAGTCAGCGGGTCGAACAGCAGGTCCGAGGGCGGCAGGCCGTGCTTGGCGCGGGCGAAGTCGTAGAGGCGCCGCGCCACCTGCAATTTGTGCTCGACCTCCTTCGCCATGCCGGTCTCGTCGATCGTCAGCGCGATGACCGCCGTGCCAAACCGGCGCGCAAGACCCAAGCGCTTGTCGGCTGCCTCTTCGCCGTCCTCGAAATTGATCGAGTTGATGATCGGCTTGCCGCCGTAGAGCTTGAGGGCGGCTTCGAGCACGGGGTATTCGGTCGAGTCGATGACCAATGGCGCGTTCACCGCGCCGCGCATGCGCGTCACCGCCTCGGTCATGTCGGCGATCTCGTCGCGCCCGACAAAGGCGGTGCACAGGTCGAGCGTGTGCGAGCCTTCCTTGACCTGCTCGCGCCCCATCTCGACGCAGCCGTCCCAGTCGCCCTGCTCCTGCAATCGCCGGAATTGGCGCGAGCCGTTGGCGTTGCAGCGCTCGCCGATCGACAGGTACGCGTTCTCCTGGCGGAGGTTCACCTGGCCGTAAAGCGAGGCGAGGGAGGGGGCCCACACCGCGTTGCGCCGCCGCGGCAAAGGACGCGGGCGATCTCGCCCGATGCGCCGCAGCATCGCGTCGAGCGCAGCGATGTGCGCCTTCTCGGTGCCGCAACAGCCGCCGATCAGGCCGACGCCATCTTCCAACACGAAGCGCTCCAGCCATTGCGCGAGTTCGCCGGGGCCCAGCGGATAACGCGTGCGGCCGTCGACGAGCTCGGGCAATCCCGCATTGGGCTGCACCGAGATGTGGCCGGGCCAGTTCTCGCCGAGCCATTTGACATGCTCGGCCATCTCGCGCGGGCCGGTCGCGCAATTGAGCCCGATCACCGGCACGGCGAGCGCGTTGACGACCGTCGCGGCGGCGGCGATATCGGCGCCGACCAGCAAGGTCCCGGTCGTTTCGACCGTCACGCTGACGAGGATCGGGGTGTCCTTGCCGGCCTCGTCGCGGGCGCGCTTGGCGCCGTTGACCGCGGCCTTGATCTGCAGCGGATCCTGGCAGGTCTCGATCGCGATCGCGTCGCTGCCGCCGGCAATGAGCCCGGCGCATTGCAGCGCGAGCCCGTCCTCGAGGTCCTGGTAGGAGATATGGCCGAGTGAGGGCAATCGGGTCCCCGGCCCGAGGGACCCGAGCACAAAGCGGGTGCGGCCGTCATAGGCGAATTCGGCGATCGCCTCATGCGCCAATTCGGCGGCGCGCCGGTTCAGCTCGAACGTGCGGTCGGCAATTCCGAACTCGCCGAGAGTGACCGGCGAGCCACCGAAACTGTTGGTCTGCAGCGCGTCGCAACCCGCTTCGAGATAGCCCCGGTGGATCTCGCGGATCAGATCGGGGCGGCTGTCGCACAAAATCTCGGTGCAGTTCTCGAGCCCGAGAAAGTCGCGCTCGATGTCGAGATTGCGCGCCTGCACCTGTGTCCCCATCGCGCCGTCGCACAGCACGACCCGATCGGCGAGGTAATCGAGAAAATGGGTCATCGGCGGGTGTACGCTTGTGATTCAAAATCGTCGCCCCCGCGAAAGCGGGGGGCCAGGGTAACCGGCTCGGAGCTGGTGGCCCTGGATTCCCGCTTTCGCGGGAATGACGGGTGGGGGGGGAAACTAAAGCGGTTTACCATCACGCCACCGCCGCGGCGGGCTTGGGGGCGCGCACGCCGAGCAGGTGGCAGATCGCGACGAGCAGGTCGGCGCGGTTCAGCGTGTAGAAATGGAATTCGGGGACGCCATTGGCTTGCAGGCGGCGGCATTGCTCGGCAGTCAGCGACGCGGCGACCAGCCGGCGGGTGTCCGGATCGTCGTCGAGGCCGTCGAAATGCGCGCCCATCCAGGCCGGGATCGAGGCGCCGCAAGCCACCGCCATGCGCTTCAATTGCGCGAAATTGGTGACCGGCAATATGCCGGGAACGATCGGCACCTCGATGCCGGCGGCGCGCGCGCGGTCGCGGAAGCGCAGAAACACGTCGGCATCGAAAAAGAACTGCGTGATCGCCCGGCTGGCGCCGGCGTCGAGCTTGGCCTTCAGATTGTCGAGGTCGTGGCCGGGGCCGCGCGCCGCAGGATGGGTTTCGGGATAGGCGGCGACGCTGATCTCGAAATCCGCCACTTTCTTCAAGCCTGCGACGAGATCGGCCGCGTAGGCGTACCCGCCCGGGTGCGGCGCATAGCCCGTCGCGATGCCGCCGGGCGGGTCGCCGCGTAGCGCGACGATGTGGCGGATCCCGGCTTCCCAATAGTCGCGCGCCACCGCGTCGATCTCCTCGCGCGCCGCCGCGACGCAGGTCAGATGCGCGGCCGGCTCGAGCGCGGTCTCCTGGCGGATGCGGCGCACCGTCGCGTGGGTGCGCTCGCGCGTCGAGCCGCCGGCGCCGTAGGTCACGGAGACGAAGCGCGGCCGCAGCGGTTCGAGCCGTTTGATCGCGGCCCACAGCCGTTCTTCCATCTCTTGTGTTTTCGGCGGGAAGAACTCGAACGAGATACGCGGCGGGCCGGCGTCGAAATCGCTGATTGGGTCGGCGCCAAGCAGCCCGCGGGCGGGATTCTGCATCAGTGAAGCTCTCCTTCGACGAGCGCCGGCGCTCCCGGCTGCAAGGTTTGGGCAAAACGCGAAACTCTCGGAGCTTGGCGATGCGCGGTCCAGATCACGACGGTCAACGGGTCGCCGGGCAAATGCCGCGGTGACGCCGGGTCGAGACCGGCGGCACGGCACCATTCCGCCACTTCGGAATCGGAAAAGCCGAGCCGCCGGTGAGCGTGCTCGTCGCGCAGGAATTCCAGCGCGTGCGGCGCGAAATCGACGAGAACGAGCACGCCGCTCGGCCGCAGCACGCGCGCCGCCTCGGCGATCACGGCGGCCGGCCGGTCGGCATAGTGCAGGACTTGATGGATCACGACCGCGTCGAAGGACGCGTCCGGCACTGCTAGCTGGTACATGTCGCCGAGCCGGACTGACCCGTTTTCGAGGCCGGCCCGCGCGAGGTTGACCCGCGCGATCGACAGCATCTCACGTGACTGGTCGATGCCGAGCGCATGCTCGACGCGCGGCGCCAGAATCTCCAGCATGCGGCCGGTGCCGGTGCCGATGTCGAGGAGATCGCGCGGATCGGCGGCGGCGATAACCTCGACCAGGGCCGCCTCGACCTCGCGCTCATCGATGTACAGCGAGCGGATGCGATGCCATTGGTCGGCATTTTCGCGGAAATACGCGCTCGCGAGATCGGCACGCTGCCGCTTTATCGCGCCGAGCCGCTGCAGATCGAGGGCGATCGTCGGGTCGCCATCGTCGCAGGCGGCGACCAGCTGGCGGGCAAGGGCGCTTGCCGGGCCCGCTTGGCTGAGGCGATAAAACACCCAGCTGCCCTCGCGGAAGCGGTCGAGGAGACCGGCTTCGCACAACAGCTTCAGATGGCGCGAAACCCGTGGCTGGCTTTGCCCGAGGATCTGCGTCAGCTCGCTGACAGTGAGCTCGCCGCGCGCGCACAGGACGGTGAGCCGAAGCCGGGTCGGCTCCGCAACTGCGCGCAATGCAGCCAGCAGGTGCTCCATCAAGCCAAGTCTCTCCCTTTAGCTGGCAGCAACATATACAGATATCTTTATATGTGCAAGCGGCTTGTGAATTGAAGCGTCCGTTTCCGGCGCTACTTGCCCATTCCGCGAATTTCCCGCAATTATCTCGCCCGTTGGCCAAGACACCGATTGATGCGAGACCGACCGATGAATGATCACCCGCTTCGCCTCGGCTTATCGGAACTGTTTGTCTTCTCTGTCCTTATCCTTTCCGGTTGCGCCTCACACCCCGACACCGCGCAACAGGCAGCCACCTACGAAGAGGATTTCAACGATCCCCTCGAGGACGCCAACCGCAAGATCTTCGAATTGAACCAATTCGTCGACCGCAATGCGATTGTGCCCGTGGCCAAGGCGTACCGCGATACCGTGCCCGATCCGGTGCGCGATTCATTACGCGATTTTCTGAATAATTTGCGCGCGCCGCTGATCTTTGTGAACGATGCCCTGCAGGGTCAATTCCAGCAGGCCGGAGAGACGATGGGCCGCTTTGTCATCAATTCGACGATCGGCATGGGGGGAGTGGTCGATGTCGCCGGACGCTGGGGCGTCCCCTTTCACGAGGAGGATCTCGGCCTGACGCTCGGCGCCTGGGGGATACCCGAAGGACCATACCTCGTGGTGCCGGTCCTCGGGCCATCGACCCCGCGCGATCTCGGCGGTCAAGTCGCGGAGGGGTTCGGTGATCCGTGGAACAGGCTCGTCACCGGCAGTCCCTGGAACCTCTATTGGATTCCGTTCGTGCGCGGTGGGGTCGCCGGCATCGATCAGCGGTCCCGCTACATCGAGACCTTGGCCGACATCGAGCGCACATCTCTCGATTATTATGCGACAATTCGCTCGCTTTATCGGCAGCGGCGCGCCGCGCTAATCCGCCATGAGCGG
>Ga0210407_10002144_pt1 | contig 17258 bp, 15 predicted proteins | sample IncBWC27MmetaG_FD_150860 | JGI IMG/M metagenome (GOLD analysis project Ga0210407, IMG submission 150860) | Forest soil microbial communities from Barre Woods Harvard Forest LTER site, Petersham, Massachusetts, United States - Inc-BW-C-27-M | ecosystem: Environmental > Terrestrial > Soil >...
GATCCAGTCGCGCGAGGCGCATTTCGAGGCGGTTGGCCGCGTGATGCTGAACGGCGATCCCGACGGCACGTTCATGTAGCTGGGGGCGCGCGACTCCAGTCGCGCGTCTTTGCCGGCATCAGGGAAGATCGCGCCACTGGAGTGGCGCGCCCCCAGCAAGTCCTTATTGCGGCTCGACCCGTTTGGAGCTCAGCACTGCGGCCTGGCCCTGGTCGGGCGGGACCTCGGCGATGTCGCAACCCGGCTGCCACAGGCCGATCGTCATCGACACCTCGACATAGCGCGTCTGGCCGTCCTGGATCTCGACCTGGCGGGCGGCATTGTTGTCGCCGACCCGGCAGTCGATCTCGACCGGGCCGGGCGGGCCTTCAAGCCGCAGATAGGTGTGCGAGTTGAGCTGCGCCGTGGCGCCGCCCACGATGGCGATGTTGATCGGCTTGGCGAGGCCCAGCCAGCCCGGCCGATAGATGTAGAGCGCGCCCTTCTCGGGAGCCGGCTGATCGAAGCGCTTGGCGTCCTGGTCGGCCTGCGGCGGCGCCATCGGCACGTTGGCGCAGGCGCCAAGCACGAAGAGCAGCGACAGGGATAGGCTCTTGCCTCGGATCACGGTGTCCTCCCGGCATTGACGTATCTGATTATACGTCCGGAGGACGGCATACGTTCCCGCGAGCCGTCGCAAAGACGGCCTATTTCACCACCGTCTCGGCCGCGACCTTGATGCGGCCGGAGCGCCGCGCCTTGTCGAGCGCCTCGTGGTCCTCATCGGTCTGCCGCGCATAGGCCAGCGCGAATGTGGCGATGGCGTCGTCCAATGTGGCGGCGCTGCCGCAATAGCCCGCGATCTTCGCCGGGTCGCCCGATTTGGCGTGCGCCAGCGCCAGCGCCCAGCCGCACAGGCCGCAATATTCGATGAAGCTTCCGATGCCCTGCTCGTCGCCTTCGACGAAACTGGCACTGCCCTTCATGTCGGCGAGCTGGCGGATGTAGAAGTGCCGGCCGTCGACCTCGCCCCAGCCGAGAAAGACGTCGGGCGATCCCTGGGTGGTGCGCTGACCGACCACGACCCGCTGTCCGTGATTGTCGAACGGCAAGGTGAGATCGACATGGGCTGCCAGCACTGAAGACTGTGCCTCCTTGACCTGCAGGAACAGCGGGTCGTCGTCGTCCACGCCTTCGAGCAGGATGACCCAGCATCCCGTGCCGACGCTGCCCACGCCCACCACCTTGCGCACCGCATCGATGATGCGGTAGCGCGACAGCAGCCGTCGTCGGTCCACTGGAAGCGTCTGGATATAAGCGCCGAGCATCTGGTCCAGCGCCGCCCTGATCGGCACGCCGGTATCGGTGTGCGTCTCGCGCACGATCAGCGGGCTGTCCTCGATGATGCGAGGCTCGCCATCGACCTGCTCGGTGAGCTTGGCGAGTGAATGCATGTGTCCCCTGGCGCGGGCCTTGTCGAGCGACCGTTCGGCGTCGCGGCGCGCTCGCGGCGACAGCGCGTGGAGCACGGTGCGGTCGTCGATGTGATCGTACCAGACCTCGAGATAGCCCATCTCGGCATAGCGCCGAATGCGTTTGCGATAGCTGCGCACGCAGGCCCGCGCGGCATCCTGGGCTTCGTCATCATCGCCGCCCATGAAGCGGACGGCGACGGCGGCGCTGGCCGCCAAGCGCTTGACGTCCCATTCCCACGGCCCGGGATGGACCTCGTCGAAATCGTTGATGGCGAACACCAAGGTGCGCTCGGCCGAGGCGTAGACGCCGAAATTGGAGACGTGCATGTCGCCGCAGGCCGCCACCGCCAGGCCGGTGACCGGCGTGCGCGACAGGTCGCTCGCCATCACCGACGCCGAGCCGCGCAGGAATGTGAAGGGCGAGGGCAGCATGCGCGCGTAGCGCACCGGCACCAGCCTCTGAACGCGTGCGACGTTCTGCTTCTCCAGGATCTCGATGGGATCGGGCCGGTCGGCGCCACTTTCATAGGTGGCGTGGCTGGTCCGCGGCACCTTCTCGCGCAGCGCCTTGCCCGCCGCCAGCCGCTCGGCGATCGAAGGATGCCGGGCCTCGAAGGTGCCGATCAGCGAGCCCTGCTGCCGCTCCCCGGCCAGCAGCCGGTAGTAGCTGGGATCGATGTTCCCCCGCATGCTGACAACGTTCATCGCTGCCCTCCTGCCGCGCAACAATAGGGGCGGGCCGACCTGGCCTTCAACCGGTCAAGGCGGCGGCGTGCTCACCAGCGTGACGGTCCGGCAGCCATTGCCCTGCCAGCGGTAGTTCTGCGTGGCGCCGTTGGTCACGGTCCACTCCACGATGCAGCCCTCGCGGACAAGGGTGGGGGGAAAGCCGCCCATCGGCATCCAGATCCCTCGGCCCACCCGCGTGTACAGCGGCGCCATGCCGGGGCTGATGTACGAGGTGTCCCAGCGCCACTGCAGGACCTTGGTCTCCTCGTCGAGCTGATAGGTGTTGTCGGGAATGCGACCCATGCTGCCGAGCAGGTTGCGTTCGTTGCTGCCCGCCATCTCGCGCAGCCGAAGGTCGAAATCGGCATTGGTCGGGCCGCAGGCGGCCAGCGGCAGCAGGACCAGGCTTGCCAGGACACGACGCATGCAAACACCCGAAGCGACAACGCGGCAAGGCTGCGCCGCGTTGCGCGCAGCGGTCAAGAGCCGTCGATGGCTGTCCCTTCACAGCTGCGTGGGGACCGCCGGTCCGCTGCCCTTCCCTCGATGTCTGAAGTGTAGCAGATAGGGGCCGGCAAATGTCCCGGTCGGGGAAGCCTTGAGGCTGTTGGTCTTTCTCTTATGCGCGGCTCTGCTGGTGCTGGGGCAGTTCGCTCGGACGTTCAAGGACTCCGAGCGTTACGGCTACCTGGCCGACATCATGCCGTCGGACTGGGCGGCCACCAATGTGTGGCTCGAGAGCTCGCAGTGCGCGCTCGAGCGCGGTGTCTGGCTCGCCGTCTGTGAGAAGGGCAAGCTGGTGCCGATCTCCGAGCGCGCCATCGCCGACGATCCCGGCCATGCCCTGCTGCTTGACCTGTGGTCGATGACGACACGCAGCCGCGCCACCCTGCCCGACGTGGCGCGGCTCAACACGCTGTTGGACGCGCTCGGCCTCCTGACGCTGGCCGGCCTGCTGTTTTCGCTCAGGGCCTACATCACCTCGATCGTGCTGATGTGGTGGGGACCGGTCGAATATGTCGGTTGGATGGGCACCTCGCCGCACTGGAGCTATATCGGCCTGGTGAGCATGAGCGCCGTGCTGCCGCTCGCGATCGCGGCAAAGGACCTTGGCCTGCTGTCGCGGCGGTCCGGCAATCTCTGGATCGCCGCCGGGCTGCTGTTCCTCGGCCTCGCCACGCTGGCGCGCGAATCGATCGGCCTCATGGGCTTGCTGGTCAGCTTCGGCGTCCTCGCCCTGCTGCTCATGCGCCGGCCGCACCAGCGGCGGCGGATCCAACCCCTGCTACTCGCGGGCATGCTGGTGCTGGCTGTCTTCACGACGCCCAGGTGGGCTGTCATGGCGCGCGATGCGGCGTTCGACATGCAGCCCGCGCAGCGGCTGGCGACGCACGGGCTGGCGCACACGCTCTATCTCGGGCTGGGCTTCGTCGAGAACAAATGGGGCATCCGCTATGACGACGATTACGGCGAGGCGATCGCCAACAAGGCGGAGCCTCCGGTCGTCTTCGGTTCGCCCGACTATTTCCGGCTGATGGGAAGGCTTTATCTCGCCCGCTGGGCGGAGGATCCAGTCGAGGTGCTGCGCATCTACGCCGAGAAGGCGTGGCTGCTGCTCGCCGTGCCCACGCTCTATCCCGGGCCGCCCTTCGGCATCGTGCTGCTGTTGGGGCTGCTCCATCTCGCCGCGGCGACGGCGCTCGGCGCCTGGGGGCGCATCGGCTTCCCGCAGGGCTTCGTCATCGAGGGCGTCGCGCTCTGCTTCCTCGGGCTTTTCCTCGCCCAGGCCATGGTGGCGCTGCCCAGCCAGACTTACGCCATGCCGGCCAACGCCTTCGTGCTGGTGCTGCTGGGCGCGATCGTCGAGTTCTTCGTCCGCGGCCTGCTGCGCATCAAAGCAGCATGGTGACCACGACCAGGATCAGCAGCCCGACATAGATCACGGCATGCGCCTTGTCGGGGATCCTGGGCAAGGTGCGCACCGCAAGCTCGACGCCGACGACCGAGCAGGCCGAGAGGGTGGCGAAGGACGGCAGGTGGACGAAGCCCAGGTAGTCGGGGCCGAGATCGATGTGGTGATGCCGTGCCGCCAGCACATAGGTCAGCGTGCCGAGGATGGCGACGGGGAAGCTGAGCGGGTTGGCCATGGCCACGGCGTTCTTCATGCGCGCGCCGTGGCGGCGCATCAGCGGCACGGTCATGACGCTGCCGCCGACCCCCAGGAGGCTGGCGATGGCGCCGATCACCAGGCCGGCCAGGAATTCCACCGGACGGCTCATGTGATGGAACTCATGGCCGTCGCTATCCTGCATGAAGCCCTGGCGCAGCAGGCAGTCGGCGATCACGCCCAGGATGTAGAGGATGAAGAAGAGCTTTATCCACGAACCCGGCACCACGGTGGCGACGTAGGCGCCGATCGCCGAGCCGATGCCGATATAGGCCGCCAGCGGAAACACCGACGACCAGTCGATGTTGCCCGCCAGGTGATGCTTCAACGAGGAGTAGATCGTGCCCACGATCATGACCGAGGTCGAGGTGGCGACGCCGACCTGCAGCAGGTAGCCGCGGTCCGAGGCAGCCAGCAGGTCGTAGGCGGGAAAGAAGTGATAGACCAGCGGCACGATGACGAAGCCGCCGCCGAAGCCGAACATCCCCGCCGTGATGCCGGTGATGATGCCGACGACGACGAGGACGGCGTAGATCATCGCCAGCGCAAGCGCCGGCTACTTGCCGAGCGGCGTGTTGAAGGTCGACACGCGCTGCCACCACGCACCCAGCCCGCCCTGCTGCTTGGGCACCCAGCCGCGGGCCTCCATGCAGCGCGCCGTCAAGCGAGCGACGTTGTTCTGGTAACCCTGGTTGTCCATGGTGGTGTAGAGCTCTTGTTGCCCGAAGCGCTCGCGCTCGCCTTCGAACACCGAGCGGCGCTGATCCTCGATGTTGCGGTCTCTCTGGGCGATCTCGCGGACCTGGGCGCGGCATTCCGACTCGTCCTTGGTCATCTGCTCGGCGTCCTTGCCTTGCATGGTGTAGCTTTTGGGCGCGCAAGCCGACACGAACGACGCCGACGCAAGAGCTGCGGCCGCGAGAAGGATGGTGATCCTCATTTGACACCCGCCAGTGCGGCTTCGATCGCCTTCAGGGCGTCGGACGCCTTGGCCGCGTCCGGGCCGCCGCCCTGCGCCATGTCGGGCCGACCGCCGCCGCCCTTGCCGCCCAGCGCCAGGACGCCGGCTTTCACCAGATCGACGGCGCTGAGACTTTTTGACAGGTCGTCCGTCACGCCGACCACGGCCGAGGCCTTGCCATCCTCGACGCCGATCAGCGCCACGACGCCCGAGCCCAGCTTCTTCTTGAACTCGTCGGCCATGCCCTTGAGGTCTTTGCCCGGCACGCCGTTCAGCACGCGGCCGATCAGCTTCACGCCGCCTATGTCGCGCACCTCGTCGGCCGCCGATCCGCCGGAGCCGCCGCCGCCCGCCAGCGCCAGCGCCCTGCGCGCCTCGCTCAGCTCACGCTCGATCTTGCGCTGGCCGTCGACGAGCGCCGCCAGCCGCGCCGGCAGATCCTCGGGCCGCACCTTCAGCGTGGCCGCCGCTTCGGCCAGGAGGTCGGCCTGGCGGCGCACATGCTGCTCGGCCGCCGCGCCGGCCACTGCCTCGATGCGGCGCACGCCGGCCGCCACCGCGCCTTCGCCGACGATCCTGAACAGGCCGATGTCGCCGGTGCGCAGCGCATGCGTGCCGCCGCACAGCTCGACCGAATACTTTTTGCCCCCATCGACGTTGGGATCGCCGCCCATCGACAGCACGCGCACTTCCTCGCCGTATTTCTCGCCGAACAGCGCCATGGCGCCGGCGGCGATCGCCTCCTCGGGCGTCATCAGCCGCGTGTCGACCGAGCTGTTCAGCCGGATGCGCTCGTTGACCTCGTCCTCGATCTTGCGCAGCTCCTCCTGCGAGATCGCCTTGGTGTGGCTGATGTCGAAGCGCAGCCGGTCGGGCGCCACCAGCGAGCCCTTTTGCGTCACATGCTGGCCAAGATGGCGGCGCAGCGCCTCGTGCAGCAGGTGCGTGGCCGAATGATGGGCGCGCAGCTGCGCGCGGCGGATCGGGTCGATGGTCATGACCACGTCGTCGCCGACTTTCAGCTCGCCCTTCTCGACCTTGGCGTGATGGGCATGGAGATCGCCCACCATCTTCTGCACGTCGGCGATCGCGGCCTCGCCGTTGGCGCCCGCGAAGCGGCCGGTATCGCCCTGCTGGCCGCCCGACTCGGCATAGAACGGCGTCTGGTTGGTGACGATCCAGCCGGTCTGGCCCGCCTTCAGCGCGGGCACTTCCGCGGCCCCGAGCACGATCGCCTTGATCTGGCCTTCGGCGCGCTCGGTGTCGTAGCCCAGGAATTCGGTGGCGCCGGCTTTCTGGCGGACGTCGAACCAGATCGCCTGATCGGCCGTTTCGCCCGAGCCCGCCCAGGCGGCGCGCGCCTTGGCGCGCTGCTCGTCCATCGCCTTGTCGAAGCCCGCGGTGTCGACGGTGATATCGCGTGCGCGTAGAACGTCCTGCGTCAGGTCGAGGGGAAAGCCGAACGTGTCGTAGAGCTTGAAGGCGATATCGCCCCTGAGCGTGCCGCCGGCGCTGAGGCTCTTGGTCTCGTCCTCCAGAAGTTTCAGCCCCGTGCCCAGGGTCTTCTTGAAGCGGCCCTCCTCGAGCTTCAGCGTCTCGGTGATCAGCGGCTGTGCGCGGATCAGCTCGGGATAGGCATCGCCCATCTCGTGCACCAAGGTGGGCACCAGCTTGTAAACCACCGGATCCTGCGCGCCGAGAATGTGGGCATGCCGCATGGCGCGGCGCATGATGCGGCGCAGCACGTAGCCGCGGCCCTCGTTGGACGGCAGCACGCCGTCGGCGATCAGGAACGAGGTGGTGCGCAGATGGTCGGCGATCACCTTGTGCGAGGCCGATTGCGGGCCGTCGGGATCGACGCCGGTCTCGTGCGCCACCGCCTCGATCAGGGCGCGGAACAGGTCGATGTCGTAGTTGTTGTGCTTGCCCTGCAGGACGGCGGCGATGCGCTCCAGCCCCATGCCGGTGTCGATCGACGGCTTGGGCAGGTTGACCCGCTCGTCCTTGGTCACCTGCTCGTACTGCATGAAGACCAGGTTCCAGATCTCGATGAAGCGGTCGCCGTCCTGGTCGGGGCTGCCCGGCGGCCCGCCCGGGATGTCCTCGCCGTGGTCATAAAAGATCTCCGAGCAGGGTCCGCACGGGCCGGTGTCGCCCATCGCCCAGAAATTGTCCGAGGTCGGGATGCGGATGATCTTGCTGTTGGAGAAGCCGGTGATCTTGCGCCAGTAGCCCGCCGCCTCCTCGTCCTCGCTGAAGACGGTGACCAGAAGCTTGTCCTTGGGCAGGCCGAAATCCCTGGTGAGCAGGTTCCACGCCAGCTCGATCGCCTGCTCCTTGAAGTAGTCGCCGAACGAGAAGTTGCCCAGCATCTCGAAGAAGGTGTGGTGGCGGGCGGTATAGCCGACATTCTCGAGGTCGTTGTGCTTGCCGCCGGCGCGCACGCATTTCTGCGAGGTCGCGGCGCGGCTGTAGGGCCGCTGCTCGAGGCCGGTGAAGACGTTCTTGAATTGCACCATGCCGGCGTTGGTGAACATCAGGGTCGGGTCGTTGCGCGGCACGAGCGGGCTCGAGGCCACGACCTCGTGGCCGTTGCTGCGGAAGTATTCTAGAAAAGTGCGGCGGATGTCGCTGACGCTTGGCATGCGGGCCTTGTAGCGTGCGGCCTCGGGCTTCGTCCAGAACGGGAGGATAGCGGTTTATGGCCGATTCCGGCCACTCCACGGCCACTCTGCGCCTCACCGTGGGCAGGCTGAGGATCGCCCATCCGATCACCGTGCCGACTGCACCGGTGCCGGCCGCGGAGATCGTGCCCGCCCTGCAAGGCCTGGTGAACGCCGTGGTCGAGGCGGCCGAAGCGGGCCACACGGTATCGTGCCGCAAGGGCTGCGGCGCCTGCTGCCGCCAGCTCGTGCCGGTGTCGCGCACCGAGGGCGAGCGATTGCTGCAGCTCGTCGAGGCGATGCCCGCCGAACGGCGCCGCGCACTTTCGGCGCGCTTTGCGGCGGCGGAGGCTGCGATCGAGAAGGCCGGGCTGAAGGAGCGCGGCGAACGCAGCGATCGCGAGCTTTCGGTTGCCTACTTCGCGGCCCGCATCGCCTGCCCGTTCCTCGAGGACGAGAGCTGCTCGATCCATCCCGAGCGGCCGCTGGTGTGCCGCGAATATCTCGTGACGTCGCCGGCCGAGCTTTGCGCCGGGGAGCGCCAGGAAGGCGTGACGCCGGTCGCGGTGCCGAAAGTCTCGATGGCGGCGCGGGGCCTGCAGGATGAGAAGGACGGTTGGTTCCCGCTCGCGCTCCTAATGGACTGGAGTCGCTCTCGTCCGCGCAAGGCCAAGCGGCGGCCAGGGCCGGAATGGGTGCAGCGGTTTCTCCGCGGATTCTCGGCTTCATAAGAATCGCGGCGGCGCCATCCATATCTTTTCTGCGCTGTGCGGGACAGCGGCCGCGGACGGCCGCGACTCGCGCTTGATTACAAGCGCTGCCGCCCGCCCCACTTTTAATGGGCACGCCCTTGGGCGTGCCCATTAAAAGTGGGCGGTGCTGCGCGTGGGGGGACAGCACCGCCCGGCGACCGGAGACAGGGGATCCGAGCCGCTAGAACCAGAAATGTCGTATGAGGGAGAGAAAGACGAGGACTAGGCCTCGTCCTCCTCGTCGTCTTCCTTGCCGCCGTCCATCAGGGCGTTGGCGACGATGCCGGCGTTGGCGCGTACTTTCTGCTCGATGGCCGCCGCCATTTCGGGATGCTCCCGCAGGAACGTCTTGGCGTTCTCGCGGCCCTGGCCGATGCGCTGGCCGTCGTAGGAATACCACGAGCCCGATTTCTCCACGACGCCGGCCTTCTCGCCGAGGTCGATCAGCTCGCCGGTCTTGCTCACGCCCTCGCCGTACATGATGTCGAACTCGACGACCTTGAACGGCGGCGCCACCTTGTTCTTCACCACCTTCACGCGCGTGGCGTTGCCGACCACTTCGTCCTTGTCCTTCAGCGCGCCGATGCGGCGGATGTCGAGGCGGACCGAGGCGTAGAATTTCAGCGCATTGCCGCCCGTCGTGGTCTCGGGGCTGCCGAACATGACGCCGATCTTCATGCGGATCTGGTTGATGAAGATGACCAGGGTGTTGGACTTGGAGATCGAGGCGGTGAGCTTGCGCAGCGCCTGGCTCATCAGGCGGGCATGCAGGCCGGGCAGCGAATCACCCATCTCGCCTTCGAGCTCGGCGCGCGGCACCAGGGCGGCCACCGAATCGATCACCAGCACGTCGACGGCGCCCGAGCGCACCAGCGTGTCGGCGATCTCCAGCGCCTGCTCGCCGGCGTCGGGCTGGGAGATCAGGAGGTTGCCGATATCGACGCCAAGCTTCTTGGCGTAACCCGGGTCGAGCGCGTGTTCGGCGTCGACGAAGGCGCAGGTGCCGCCCTTCTTCTGGGATTCGGCGATGACATGCAGCGACAGCGTGGTCTTGCCCGAGCTTTCCGGCCCATAGATCTCGACGACGCGGCCCTTGGGCAGGCCGCCGATGCCGAGCGCGATATCGAGGCCCAGCGAACCGGTCGAGATCGATTCGATCTCCACGGCTTCGCGCTGGCCGAGCTTCATGATCGAGCCCTTGCCGAAGGCGCGCTCGATCTGGGCGAGGGCGGCATCCAGCGCCTTGTTCTTGTTTTCCATGCCTTCTTTTTCGACCACTTTCAGCATTGCGGACATTGGCTGTCTCCTCGTTCTCCCACGCCCCTGTCGGGAGCGGCAATGCGGATAAGTCCGCTGGGGGTGACGCCAATGTACCTATTTTGTTCCAGACGGCAAGGGGACAATTAAACCCCTGATATAATTTACCTTCTTGACACAAGTTCTAGGTCTGTTCGCAGCCCATTCACGCTACATGTGAAAAGGGTGCAAGCCCGATCCGGAGCTGTTTCCGCCCCCTAGCCATGCGCCGCCAACGGCTTGCCGCCGTGTTCGACGGGCCGCGCATCGATCAGGACAAAGGCGATCACGCAGGGCGCGCTGGATCGGTTGACCCAGTTGTGGACCGTGCCGCGCTGGACCAGCACGTCACCCGCGCGCAGGGTGACCACCTCGGCGTCGAGCTCCATATCGATCTCGCCGGACAGCACCACCGCATAGTCGATGGAATTCGTGCGGTGATTGCGCGGCGTGACGCCGGGGCCGTATTCGATGACCCGGAAGACGGTGCCGTTGTCGCGCGTCGTGGCCGTGATTTCCTTGGCCCTGTCCGCCCGCCCGGCGTTGTCGACCGGAAAGCCCTCGGTCGACCAGATATTCGCAATCGTCGCCCCCGGCCGGAACGACACGACATCGCGTGAAATCTCGTCGATCGCGACGGCGGCCTTGCCGTCGCCGTCATGGGCCGTGACCACCCGCCGTATGTTCACCTGGCTCTCCTCTCAATCCTTGGGGGGCACGAACATGTAGCCCACGCCGCGCACCGTGCGGATCGCCTCGGGATGCGCCGGGTCCTTCTCGACCTTGCGCCGGATGCGCGTGATGCGCAGGTCCATCGCCCGGTCGAATACCTCCATCTCGCGATGGCCGACCGTTTCCAGCAGCCAGTCGCGCGCCAGCGGCCGGTTGGGATTCTCGGCGAACACCTTCAGCAGATCGAATTCGCTGGCCGACAGCACCTCTTCGCTGCCGTCGACATCGACCAGCGCGTGCTTATCGAGGTCGAGCACGCAGCGGCCCATGCGCACCCGGGGGCCCGCGGTCGGCACCACCGCCCCGCTGGCCCGGCGCAGCACGCTCTTGATGCGGGCCAAAAGCTCGCGCGGGTCGAAGGGTTTCGGCAGGTAATCGTCGGCGCCGGTCTCCAGCCCGACCACCCGGTCGACCGTGTCGCTCGCCGCCGTCACCATGATGATGCAGACCCTGCCGCTCTTCTCGCGCAGCCAGCGCGCCACCGCGAAGCCGTCCTCGCCCGGCAGCCCGACATCGAGCAGCACCAGCGCCGGCATCTCGCGCTCGACCAGGCGGCGCAGGCCGACGCCGGACTGGAAACCGGTGACCCGGTAGCCGTGCCGCGTCAGATAATCGAACAGAAGCTGGCGCTGGGCTGCCTCGTCCTCGACCACGACGATATGCTGACGCTTGTCCATCTCTCCCCCGCACGCCACCCTAGCATACGTTCCCGGCGGGGGCCGCGCGACACCGACGATACAAGGCACACGGGCAGCGACACACAGGCCATACGTGGAAGTCCGAGCATGAGCGCCATGAACCAGGTGGACATCGCCCGCATCGATCCCCAGCGGGTCGCGCAGGTCGTGACCAACCGGCTGGTCGCCATTCCCATCATGCCCAAGCTGCTGGCCTTGCCCATCATCCTGGCGGCGGCGACGGCGCTCTATGGCGGGATAGCGCCGTTGTGGATGTTCGCCATCCCGACTGCGATCTACCTGGTCGCGGTGTGGGGCTCGTGGCGCGTCACCGTGGTGCACGAGCGCAATCCGACCGCGGTCAGCCTGCGCAGCTGGCGGTGGCTCTACGCTGCGACTGCCGTGCCGACCTCGTTCGCCAGCGGGTTGATGGGCGGCTTGTTCGCCACCCTGCCGGCCGACCAGGAGCGCACGCTGTGGGCCTTCGCGCTCTGCTTGATGGTGGGCTGGACGCCCTCGCGCAGCTTCCACGGTCCGACCTTCCTGCTCTCCTGCCTGGCGCTGCTGCTGCCGATCGGCGGCGTGCTGGTGCTGCATGACGGCAGCCGCGACGCGATCGGCCTGGCGGCGATCATCTTCGGCTTCCTGGCGATCATCAACCTGTTCTCCTACATCGAGCGCAAGCGCATGCGCGAGCAGATCGCGCGCGACCTCGCCGCCGGCGACCTGTCGCAAACCCTCGATCAGGCGCATCGCGACGTCGCCGTCGCCGAAGAGACGATGCGCACCATGCTGGGCAATATCAGCGACGGCGCCATGCTCTACGAGAAGGACGGCCGCTGGATCTACCAGAACGAGGCGATGGCGCGCCTGCACGACATGCCGGACGAGCTCCTGAAGACGCTGCCGACCTTTGCCGACATCGTCCGCTTCCGCGCGCTGCGCGGCGACTACGGCCCGCTCGAGGCGCTGCCCGGCGGCGGGCTGGAGGCGTGGCTGCAGGGCCGCCTCGCCCGCTTCGCGATGCCGGGCCAGCCGGCGGAGCGGCGGCGCACCGTCACCGGCCGCACGGTGGAGGTGACCTACCGTCAGCTGCCCGGCGGGCGGGTGCTCACCGTCCATCGCGACCTCACCGACGTCGTCGAACAGGAAAGCCGCCTCACCGCGGCGCGCGACGAGGCGGCCCTGGCGCGCGAGCGGCTGATCCTCGCCATGGAGGCGATGGACGACGGCATCGCCTTCCTCGACAGCGACGAGCGGCTGATCCTGTGCAACGAGGCCTATCGCCGGTTCATGCGGCACATGCCCGAGATCGTGACGCCGGGAACCGCGCTGCCGGCGGCCATCCTGCATGCCGCCCGGGCCGGCGTGGCGCCGCCCGACGAAACGCCCGCCGCCTGGGCCGACCGCCAGCTCGCGACGCTGCGCTCCGAGCGGCCGGCGCTGATCCCCTATGGCCCGCGCAAATGGGCGCGCGTGTCGATGCGCTACGAGGCCGACCGGCGCGCCGTCGTGCTGGTGAGCGACGTCTCGGAGGAGCGCCAGCGCCAGCGCGAGCTCGAGCAGGCGCTGGTCGCCGCCGAGAAGTCGCGCGCCGAGGCCGAGGCCGCCAACCAGGCCAAGTCGACCTTCCTCGCGACCATGAGCCACGAGATCAGGACGCCGATGAACGGCGTGCTGGGCATGATGGAGGTGCTGGAGGCCGAGGGCGTCGACGACGACCAGGCGCGCACCGTGGCGACCATGCGCGAGTCCGCCCAGGCTCTGCTGCGCATCATCGACGACGTGCTCGACTTCTCCAAGATCGAGGCTGGCGCGCTCGCCCTCGAAGAGGCGCCGTTCTCCCTCACCGGCCTGGTCGACGGCGTCGTCACGACGTTTCACTCGCAGGCCGAACGCAAGGGCCTGTCGCTGGTCTCCGCCATCGCGCCGGGTTCGACCGACGCCCTGCTCGGCGATCCGACGCGGGTGCGCCAGATCCTGTTCAACCTGCTCGGCAACGCGCTCAAGTTCACCGATCGCGGCGGGGCGATGATCCGCGCCCGCACCGAGCCGCTGGGCAACGGCCGCACCCGCGCCATCCTGTCGGTGTCCGATACCGGAATCGGCTTGAGCGCGACCCAGCGGGCGCGGCTGTTCCAGCCCTTCTCGCAGGCCGACGGCTCGACCACGCGGCGCTACGGCGGCACCGGCCTTGGCCTGTCGATCGTGCGCCGCCTGGCGCAGCTCATGGGCGGCGACGTCGCGGTGGAAAGCGCGCCCGGCGCCGGCTCGACCTTCACCGTCACCCTGGACCTGATTGCCGCCCCCGCCGATTCGCCGCTGGTCGACCTGCCGGTCATCGAGCTGCCGGCCGTGATGCCGGCGCCGGCGCCCCACTTCGACGGCAACAACGTGCTGGTGGTCGACGATCATCCGATCAACCGCGAAGTGCTGGTGCGCCAGCTCCTGGCGCTGGGCGTGGCGGCCGACTCGGCGGCCGACGGGCGCGAAGGCCTCAGGGCCTGGCAGGCCGGCCACTACGCCATCGTCTTTGCCGACATCCACATGCCGCAGATGGACGGTTTCGAGATGACGGCCGAAATCCGCCGCCAGGAGCTCGCCAACAAGCAGTCGCGCACGCCGATCGTGGGCGTTACGGCCAATGCCATGGCGGGCGAGGACGAGCGCTGCCGCGCGGCCGGCATGGACGGCTACCTCTCCAAGCCGGTGAGCCTGGCGCGCCTGCGCGCCACCCTGCAGCGCTGGCTGCAGGGTGGCGACGGCGCGGCGCCGGCCATCGACCCGTCGGTGCTCGATCCCTGGCTGCCGAGCGACGCCGAGGCGCGGCAGCAGCTGCTGCGCAAGTTCGGCCTCTCGGCATCGGAGTCCGGCCGCGACATCGAGACGGCGATGGCGGCAGGCGACCTCCCCGCCCTGGCCGCCGCTGCGCATCGCCTGAAGGGCAGCGCGCTCGCGGTCGGCGCGCGCGCGCTGGGCGATGCCGCGACCATCCTCGAGCGCGCCGCCAAGGCCGGCGACCGCGCGGCCTGCCAGGACGGGCTGGGGCCGCTGGCCGTCGAGGTCCAGCGGGCGCGCGCCGAAATCGGCGACTGACGGAGCCTGAGTTCTACCGGCCATCGTCGCCACTCCTGATGGCGCGCCAGATCCGATTGGACGGAAGGCAAAGCCCGGCGGGATCGGGGTTTGCGTAGCTGAAACACTGGTCGCCGATGGAGGGGTATCCAAAGAAGGCCTGAACGGGGGACATGACGCCATGCGCCACAACCTTGCTCAGTTCTGTCAAGCGCCAAGCGGCATCGGCGGGCGCTTGTCCTGATCCTGATTCAAGTCGATGATGTTGCCGGCCGGTCTGAACACCGGCCGGAAACACCTAAGAGAGGGCAACGAGATGACAAGGACGCTAACTCTTCTGACCGTCGGAGCTGCACTGGTGTTGCCGCTCGCCGCGTCGGCCCAGACGCCGGCGGACGTCGCCTATTGCAAGAAGTTGGGCCTGATGTGGTACACCTACTTTAACACCGACCCGTCGACCGCGGTCGCCACGGCGCTCAACAACTGCAGCAGCGCTTCGGCCGCCAGCATTCCCGTGCTGGAAAAGGCACTGAAGGACGAAGGCTTCACGCTCCCGAAGAGGAAGATGTAGCAGGCGCTCGGTCTGCCGTGGTCGCGTAACGCATGCTGAATGGTGTTTCGGTCGACACCATTCAGCATGATGCTGCTCAAGATGACCCCGGGAAGATTGCTACTGTCTGGTATCACACGGCCTACATAATCGCTTTGATGCAGGCCTACCGGCCGATGCTCTCTCATCGTCATTAGCGCTACGCGCATCGCAGACCGGGACGGTCCGTCGTATCGCACCCAAGACCGACGCGCTGCAGCAGCGCCTCGACCTGGCGCTCGATGATTTGCGCCGCGCCGCCGAGCTCGAGCCCGGCTCGGCGCGCTACGGCTATGTCTACGCCGTGGCGCTCGACCGCGCCGGCCGGCCACAAGACGCAGTGCGCGCGCTCGACGCGGTGCTGGCGCGCCATCCCTACGACGCCGATGCCCTCGAAGCGGCGGCGGCCTGGGCGATGCAGCGCGGCGAGCGGCAGACCGCGCTCGGCTATCTCATGACCCTGCGCGCGTTGCGCCCCGGCGATCCCGCGCTCGACCAGCAGATCGAGCGGCTGCGTCGCTAGTGGTGGAAATCCAACAGTTGGTGCCGGCGCCTCGATTTTTGCGTAGCTTGCCGGCGCGAGGGCAAGCCAATGAGCACCAGCCGCGCAGCGTCGCGCATCACCATCTGCGGCATCCCGGAACTCGGCGAGCATTCCGCCGCCGGGGTAACGCACGTCTTGTCGATCCTCGGCCCCAGCTCGCCTGATCCGCCCGAGTTCGCCGCGTTCGCGCCGCACCGGCGGCTGATCCTGCGCTTTCATGATGTGATCGAGCCGCGGCCCGACCAGATCGCCCCGACCCGCGACGATGTCGAGCGCCTCTTGGTCTTTGGCCGGGAGGTCGGCGAGACACCGGAGGCCCATCTGCTCGTGCATTGTCATGCCGGGGTGTCGCGCTCTACCGCGGCGGCGGCGCTGATCCTGATGCAGGCCAATCCAGAATGGCCGGCCAGCGCGGCGCTCGACGCGGTCGCCGCGATCCGGCCGCGCGCCTGGCCCAACTTGTTGATCCTCGAAATCGGCGACGCGCTATTGGGCCGCAACGGCGAGATCGCCGCCGCCGCCGGTGCGATCTACCGGCGCGTCCTGGCGCGCGACCCCGAATTCGGCGACCAGATGATCGACGCCGGTCGCGACCGCGAGGTAAGCGCCGCCTACCGCGAGACCGGCTGACCCGGCAGCGATTCCAGTCACCACGACACCGGCCATCAAGAGTGAAGCCGGCCCAAATCTACGACGCCAAGATTGCCGCCAGCCAGGGTGGAATGCGCCGTGCCGCACGGGGCGCCCTTGCCTGATCAGCCTTGAACGCCTGCGTTGGCGGCCTGTCGGAGCGTGGCGCGATGCCAAAGGCCGAGACCAGGTGCCTTGGTCGCCGCCTCGTCGCGCAGGATGGCGAGATGAGGCCTCAGTCGTTCCGCCTCGGCGAGGGTTTTTGGCTCGCTCCTGCGCTTTCGCGGTCCGCGCGCTGCTGCGAACGGCATGTAGTCCCATAGCAGAGGCGCATGCCGCTATCATGTTGCGTCGATCAAGCATCACGTCCTCTGAAACAACTGCTCAACTTCATCTTGCGTGGCCCGCCAGAAAGTTCAACCAGCGAGGCGTGGCGCCCGGGAGCGAGCGGCAGCGGGGCCGTGCGATGCCCGGCGGCAATACGGGACGTTATCGGCGCACAGCGGGGTTACGGGACATGCGCGGAGAGTGACTTGCCCGGGTAGTACTGGCATGGCGGAATGCAACCTGATTCGGAGGAGTATGCGTATGTTGAGTTACAACCGAGGGCTGCTCGAGCAGTTTGTCGAGCATTCCAAGAAGAAAACTTGGAAGCACTGGGGCTTGGCGGTCATCGTGAACCTGGGCGCGGCCGTTGTCGCCGTCCTTGCCTTTGACGCCTGGCAGCGATTCCAGTCGCCACAAAGTGCGGCCAATCTTCTCCACAGGGGCGGCGTCTCTTACGAGCTGGTCGACGATGTCGGCTATGTCCCGGGGGCCAACACCCGGATGGCAGCGCATTCCGAGGTCGAAGGGCGCACGATCTTCGATGTCGTCTATACGACCGGGCCTGACCATTTCCGGGGGATACGAACGGGCCGCGCTACCGGCTGGGCGCCGATGGACGACCGGTGCGGGATGGCAGCTTCGGCGGTCCCGATCGCGCCACC
>Ga0210407_10002145_pt1 | contig 17255 bp, 18 predicted proteins | sample IncBWC27MmetaG_FD_150860 | JGI IMG/M metagenome (GOLD analysis project Ga0210407, IMG submission 150860) | Forest soil microbial communities from Barre Woods Harvard Forest LTER site, Petersham, Massachusetts, United States - Inc-BW-C-27-M | ecosystem: Environmental > Terrestrial > Soil >...
CCACCAGCCGCTTCAACTCTCCACTGGTGATCAAACTTCGGCGAATGTAATCCAGCCAGACGGATTGCCCAAACTCAGAGAGCCTTCTAAGTGGATTTGCATCTTTCGGAATGCTCAGTGCTGCCGTTGTCATTGTGCTTTACCTTTCTTTGTGTGCTAAATTTTGAAATGAGCGGGGCGTCGTACCGTCGCTCAGTTCCAAGCCACATCTCTCTTCAATGGCATCGATCTTGGCAAGCCTTCTCAGGTGACGCTCCTCCTGCGACTGCTTGGCGCCGACAAACGCGCCGACTAGTTCGTGCGCCAACTCTTCGCCGATCACTCTTCCCCCCAAAACCAGCACATTCATGTGATCGTGCTCCACGCCCTGATGCGCCGAGTACGTGTCGTGGCACAAGCCTGCGCGAATACCCCGAAACTTGTTCGCGGCTACGGAGGCGCCAACCCCGCTTCCGCAGATCAGCACTGCGCGCTCGACTCGCTCGCTGAGAATCGCTGTAGCGACAGCTTCCGCAAAGTCCGGATAATCGACCGGAGTCGTGTCGCAGGTGCCTAGGTCTTCGACGGTGTGCCCCAAGCTGCCGAGATATTCGACGACCTTCTCCTTCAGCGAAAACCCAGCGTGATCCGAAGCAACGGCAACATACATAGTCATTTCACCTGTGCGAACTGCGCCTTGGCAGCTTCCACGACGTGAGCAGTCGTAAATCCAAATTCCTTTTGCAGCACCTTCAACGGCGCCGAAGCTCCGAATGTCTTCATTCCTAAAATCGCCCCGTCGATACCCACATAGCGGCACCATCCGAACGTGGATGCCTGTTCTACCGCCACGCGAGCCTTGACAGATGGGGGCAACACGGTTCGCCGGTACTCCTCGCTCTGTCTTTCAAACAGCTCCCAGGAAGGCATGCTCACAACGCGTGTGCGAATCCCTTGCCGTGTCAGTTCTTCGTAAGCCTCGACACACAAGGAGACCTCGCTTCCCGTCGCCATCAGCAGTACATCCGGCTTACTGCCCTCCGCATCCGCGAGTACGTAAGCCCCCTGCGCGAGACCACTTGCCGAAGCAAAGCGCATTCGGTCATACGTTGGCAACGCCTGCCGCGTCAGGATGAGCGCCACCGGCTGCCGCGGCATTGTCAGGATCACTTTCCAAGCTTCCGCGACCTCGTTGGCATCGCCAGGCCGCATCACCACAAGGTTCGGAATGGCTCGCAGTGAGATCAGATGTTCGATTGGCTGGTGCGTCGGGCCGTCTTCTCCGACGCCAATGGAGTCGTGCGTGAATACATGCGTAACGGGAATCTCCATCAAGGCGCTCAGACGTATCGCGCCTCGCCCATAGTCGCTGAAAATCAGGAAGCCTGATCCGAACGGTCGCAGCTTGGACAGCGCGAGACCATTGAGGATGGCCCCCATCGAGTGTTCACGGATCCCAAAATGCAGATTTCGACCCAATCGAGTGTCGGCCTGAAAATCGCCGGCGGTCGGGAACGTCAGGCGTGTCTTGGTAGAAGGAGTTAGATCCGCGGAACCTCCGATCATCCACGGAAGATTCGGCGCGATGGCGTTGAGGACTTTTGCGGACGCGTCGCGTCCGGAAACTCCCTTGGCATCGGCGGGAAAGACGGGAATGTCTTTCGACCAGTTCGCGGGCAGCTCTCGTTTCTGAATTTGGTCGAGCTCTGCCGCGGCATCTGGGAATTTCTTTCTGTACTCCGCGAACTGCTTCTCCCATTCTTGGCGCGCTTCGCGGCCTCTCCGCCCAACTCCGGATTCGAAGTGTTCATACACCCCGTTGGGTACAAGAAACTTGGCGTCTGCCGGCCAGCCATAAGCCTGCTTGGTGAGCTTGATCTCTTCTTCACCGAGTGGCTCGCCGTGAACCGCACTGGTGTCCTGACGATGCGGTGAACCATACCCGATATGGCTGTCAACGATGATGAGAGACGGTCGGCCCGCCGTGCCCGCGGCATTCCGCAGCGCGTTCTCGATTCGGTCAAGATCGTTGGCATCCCCTACACGAGCAACGTTCCATCCGTAAGCCAGAAACCGTCCCGCAACATCTTCGGTGAACGTGATATCTGTCTTCCCTTCGATGGTGATGTGATTGTTGTCGTAGATCCAACAGAGGTTGTCGAGCTTCAAGTGTCCCGCAAGAGAGGCTGCTTCTGACGAGATGCCTTCCATCATGCAACCGTCGCCGCAGAGCGCGTAAACGCGGTACCCGAACAGCTCAAACCCAGGCCGGTTGTATCGCGCCGCGAGCCATTTTTCGGCAATGGCCATGCCTACGCTCGTCGCCACGCCTTGTCCCAGCGGTCCGGTGGTTGTCTCCACTCCGGAGGTCCAGCGGTACTCTGGGTGGCCCGCGCATCGACTCCCAAACTGGCGAAACGACTTGATATCGTCCAGCGAGACCGAAGGCCTTCCCAGAATTTCATAGTCCGGATCAACGGCCTTGACCTTTGCAAGATGCAGGATGGTGTACAGCAGGGTCGACGCATGTCCGGCGGAAAGCACAAAGCGGTCACGATTCATCCAGATAGGATCTTCCGGATCGAACCGCAAAAGTCTTTGCCACAGGCAGTACACCGTCGGTGACATGCCCATCGGCGTCCCGGGATGCCCCGAATTCGCCTGCTGGATCGCGTCGATCGCCAGCGTCCTCATCGTGTTTACGCAGAGCTGGTCGATATCCAAAACCGTCTGAGTCGTTGACATCACACCGCTCGCTTTCTGAAACAACTGCTCAATTCCCTGCGTCGCATCCCTAAGTCCGTCCTCGGCTTGCTCGTTTCACGTTGCCAATTTATTCCCATCTTGCTATCCCGTTCTTTCGAGTTCCTGTTTCAGGTTTTCAACTTCTGCGGCAACTTTGGACAGTACCTCGTCGCGCTAGCGGACGTCCCCTTCTTCTTTCTTCGTTCGTGACGCCGCCCTGCCTGCTGCCTTTTCGAGTTGAAGTTCGGCCTGCAGTAGGTCCTTCAACGCGCGCACCTCACTGCACGCGCGTTGGAGGCAGATCTCATATGCCCGCGCCCGAAGGTTCTTTTCGCTCGCCGCGGTGCTTCTCCGTCTGGCCATTTCTGGACCTCTCCTTGAATGATCACTGGTGACAACGGCGGATTCTCATGACATCCCTCGCGCCGGCCCTCCGAGTTCCAAGCCCGGCTCTGCCAACTTCTGCCTGTCGAAAAGACGTGTCCCCCCCATCTCCCAACCCTTCTGCAACGTGTACAGGCTCCCAAAGACGAGGGCGACCGCCGCAAATCCAATCGCAAAAAACGCAAACGCGGCAATCAATTCCTGAACAAAATAAAATTGCAAGCCCGCGCCAACCCCGAGCAGGCACAACGCCCACTTCCAACCCTTGCACTCGGCTTTCATCGCTTCCCCTGTTGCCGCCCCTCGCAGGCGCGCTCCTACTAGCTCTGCACTGCCTCCAGTGGCGGCCGGTACATTGCACTGGGTTCGTAATTCGACGAACGTTGAAACTGGCGGGGCGTCATGCCCACCAAATTTCCAAACACTGTTGTGAAGTGCGCCTGGTTTTCGAAACCCACTTCAAGCGCGACGTCCACGATCTTCGCGTCATCTTGACGAAGAAGTTCCTTCGAACGATTGATGCGCTCTTGCAAGACGAACTGATGAGGCGCCATGCCAGTGCTAAGCTTGAACATCTTGGAGAAATGCGACTGGCTCATCTGCGCCATCCTGGACAGCGTTCCGACGGCCAGCGGTGTAACGAGATTCTTCCGGATGTGCTCGACAATGCGCGCCAGACGTCTCGGAGGAATGCCGAGTGCCTGCTCGGCAGGTAGGTACTTAGCAAAGATAAAGGCGCCCGCCACCTCGCAAGCCCAATCGGGCGTAAGACCATAAGCGCCCATCACCAGGAGATTCATTCCGTCGTCCTGAACGCCTTGACGCGCCGAGTTCAAGTCATGGCACAAAGCCGCGCGTACCCCGGGGTGCTTGTTGGCCGTCACGCAAGCTCCAATCGCCCTGGAACAGATCAGGACACCGCGTTCGACGCGCCCTGAGTAGATAGCCGACGAAAGTTCGGCTGTTATGCTCTGGTAGTCGATTCGTTGGCGATCCCCCATCGAAACGTCCTGAGCGGCGTGGCCTTGGCCGGCTAACCTGGCTTTGAGACGTTCCTTGCATTCCGATCCGCTCTGGTCCGACCCAATTCCTATCCGCACGTTTGCTCCTCAGCGCCAACCCGCCAGCCTGTATTGCAAAGTACCTGCCAATCCTGCCTGCGCCTGCGCTCACGCCAAATCGTTGAAAGTGAAGACACATACAGTGAAGGTGAGGTTCAAGCCATTCCGTCAACCGTTTCCGTGTCACGACCTCGACGTTACCGTCAAGTCCTCGGCATAAATTGCTAATGAATTGAATTCCTTCATTTGCGGCGCGCCGTCAGCGTGTCTGTTCTCCGTTGAAAACAGGCGGGTTGGTAGATCGCCCGGCCAGGGTCCTTCGTTGGGCCTGCAGATGCTTTATGGATTCAAGACGGAAACGGAGACTGCCAGTGAGGGACACTTCGAGGTCTGCCAACTACGGTCGGCGCTCCTACAAAAGAGCATCGGACAGCCACCCGCGCCTTTCCAGCGGACGAGACAGAAACTCTCGGCCATTTTTGCCCTCCTCGGCTGGCTACCAGTCTCACGGGATCGTGGCAGCGCTCCAGGAGATGTTTCTTGCGTCGCGCCCAAAGTTCGTGGGAATGGCATACTCCATCTTGCGAAATAAGGAGGACGCAGAAGACGCGGTTCAAGATGCGGTCCTGTCAGCTTATGTTCACCTGCGCAATTTTGAGGGCCGGTCTGCTTTCACGACCTGGTTTACCCGCATCGTGCTGAATGCCGCTCTCATGATCCTGCGAAAGCGGACGAATTCGCGGATCGACTCCCTTCCTGAATTCTCTTCCTCGGGTGAGATTTCCTGGACCGAACGGATTCCGGCGTCGCAACCCGATCCGGAAATGGTCTGCGCGGAAGGAGAGACTTTCCAATTGATCGACGTGCTGCTCGGAAAAATGAGCCCTGTGCTTCGGCAGTCATTCACGATGACTTACTACGACGAAATGTCGAGCCGAGAGGCATGCACTTTGCTTGGCGTTTCCATCGGAACTTTCAAGTCACGGGTATTCCGGGCCAAGCGTCATCTCATGGCTCAAGCGCAGCGTTGTCTCGTGGCCCCCATCCGCAGAGCAACGCATTCTCCATTTTCTTTCGACAAAGTTGATTTTCAGGCCCATGCGGCGCGGCCCGCGGAGATGTCGTCCCCAGAAATCGCGTTCTCATGAGAGAGCTGACCCTACCACTCTCTGGTTTCCGGGGCGCTAAATGTCAGTGACTGGGAGAGATTTGATCGAAATGGAAAAGCTTGAATGGCTCACTCACATGGAGACCGTGCTGGAGGTGCTCAACGAGGGAGTAATCATTGCCGACGACCGCCATCGGATTCTCTTTGCGAACTCCCGGTTTGTCGAAATGACCGGCATTCCCCGGCAAGACCTAATCGGATTTGATCCTTCTCACTTCTATTCCTCGCAGGAAATGGATTTTCTCAGGCAGCAGATTGACGTTGCCTTCCAAGCCGGTCACAGCCGTTATGCTTTTGTGCTGCCGCGAAAGGGCGGCGGTCCTATGCCCGTCATTATCAGTTCGCGGAGGCTCGAGAATTTCGGAAGCAAATTTGGAATCGTGACGTTCACGGATATCTCGGAGCAGGTGCGAGCCGAGGAGGAACTCCGCTCCGCCAACGTGAAACTCCAGAAGCGCCAGATGGAAATCGAGGAAGATCTGCGGCTCGCCGCTCGCGTCCAGAACAGTCTTACACCCAGATCCCGGGTCTGGGACAGCATGAGCGTCGACGCTTTCTATCATCCGGTACACTCGATCGGGGGCGACTTCGCCCTGGTAGACTCGCTGGACCAAAAGCACCTCAGCTTGCTCGTCTGTGATGTTTCCGGGCACGGTATCGGTTCCGCGCTGGTTGCCAACCGCATCTACTCCGAAACAACCGCGCACCTGCGTAGTGGTATGCCGTTCCTCAACATGTTCGGAGAGTTGAACCGCTTCCTCATCGAAGACATCGCTGGCTCCGGGATGTATGTCACGTTGGCAGCTGCACGAATCGATGCTCAACGGCGCAGCATGGTCTTTGCAGGAGCTGGTCATCCCCCGGCTATGCTCGCGCGTCATGGCCAGACTCCTTTGCTTCTCGAGTCCCGCAGCATGATTCTGGGCGCGCTCCCTGACGCCGTGGATGTCACCGCCAACCTGGAGGTGCAACTCCAGCCGGACGACCGGATCGTTCTGTATACAGACGGGATTACCGAAGTTTTCAATTCTAGGGGAGAAATGCTCGGCATCGAAGGCGTCCAGGAAATCGTACGCCAGACGTCATCCCTGCCTCCTCACGAAATGAAACAGGGCATTCTCGATGGTGTGGCTGCCTGGCGGGAGGGCCCCCCAACCGATGATGTTTCCCTCATGCTGGTGCACGTCAGCTGATAAGGCCGCTCATGTCGCAATTGAAAACATTTCCACGCCCGGCCGCTAGTAATGATCAGGAGCGAAAGCCCGGGCACCGAGGACGTCGGTTGTTGATGCTGGCGCTTTACAGTAATCCCAAGTGGCTATCGGTGGTGCGCGGAACGGTTGAACGCCTGACCGAAACTCTGGGATTCCCCATCGCGCAGTGCAGGTCGATCACGCGCGCGGTCGATGAGGCTCTGACTAACATCGTCCGCCATTCGTACGGCAATCGCCTGGACCAACCCATCGCGATGTATTTTCGGAGAGCGCAGCGCCAACACCATGGGCAAGTTCAGCAAGGGCTCGAAATCCTTCTTTGTGACCGCGGTCCAGCGGTTGACCCGTGCAAGCTCCAAGGCCGGTCTCTCGATGAAATACGCCCCGGCGGATTGGGATTGCACTTCATCCGTCAAGCCATGGACACGGTGGAATTCACGCGCAAGGGTCTCACTAACCGGCTGCGCCTCGTCAAGTATTTGGCGCAGGGAAACAACGCTCTCTGAGGGAGAAGACACAGTGCAAATTTCCGCCCGGCGCAACGACAAAACAACGATCTTCGACCTCTCGGGAGACATCGATTTCGCGAACTCCCCGAAAGTGCGCGATTCGGTCTTGCGTGAGATTCGAGAAAGTCACACGCCACGCGTGGCGGTGAATCTCAGCCAGGTCCGTTACATCGATAGCTCCGGTGTGGCTTCCCTGGTCGAAGGATTGAAAGCGTCTCGTGATCTCGGCTCCCGTTTTATTTTGTTCGGACTCAGCAGACCTGCCAGAGAGGTACTGCAACTCTCCCGCCTCATCAAGGTTTTCGAAATTTACGACAACGAAGAGCAGGCAATGGCTTCCTGATATGGAATTCGTCTCTCAGCTCGGCAGCACTACCCTCGACGGTCTGAGTTATCTCGGCTCCCTTGCGTCACTTGGAGCCCGCGCGGCCTATTACACTTTGGTGGCCCCTCTTCAAGGGAAGCCCCTGCGCCTCCAGCGCGCGGTTTCGCAAGCCATGGACACGGGCGTTCGTGCCTTGCCGATCCTTTCCCTGATTAGCTTCTTCATTGGCTTGATCCTGGCGCTTCAGGCGGCCTACGAACTTCGCCGGTTTGGCGCGATCAGCGCCGTGGCCACAGCGGTCGCTGTCACGATGTCCCGCGAGCTCGGTCCCTTAATCACGGCCATCGTTGTAATCGGACGTTCTGGTTCTGCGTTCGCCGCCGAAATTGGAACTATGAAAGTGAGTGAGGAAATCGACGCACTGGAAACAATGGCCATCAGTCCGATCCGTTTTCTCGTCGCCCCAAAGTTCCTGGCCATGATGGTGATGGTGCCGTGCTTGACCATCTGGGCCAACGCCATGGGCATTCTCGGAGGTTCACTGTTCGGCGTCGCTCAGGCAGATTTCACTCTTGTGCGGTACATCCAGGCTTCGATTGACTCCCTGTTCCTGCGAGACATCACCACGGGATTGGTGAAGAGCGTGATGTTTGGCATCACCATCACCGCCGTCGGGTGCCTCGAAGGGCTGTCGACCGGGGCAGGGGCGGAGCAGGTCGGCCGGTCCACAACGCAAGCTGTGGTCAAGTCCATCTTTCTGGTTGTCGTGGTGGATTTGTTTTTTACGGTGTTGTTCTTCTTCGCAGGTAATCGATGACAACAGAACAAATACTTCCGCTTTCCCATACCGAACCGGTGATTTCACTCCGCGACCTGCGCGTCAGTTACGGAGAACGTGAAATTCTTCACGGCATCAGCTTCGACGTCGTGCGCGGGGAAACACTGGTTATCCTTGGCGGTTCGGGGTCCGGGAAAAGCACGCTTCTTCGCACACTCGTAGGTCTCGAAAAACCCAGCGCTGGTGAGATCTGGATCAAAGGCCGGGACCTCGCAAAAATCTCCGCGGCGGAAATGGACGAAATTCGAACGAAGGTCGGCATGTCCTTCCAGGGCGGCGCACTGTTCGGCTCGATGACCGTGGGCGAAAACGTGGCTTTGCCTCTTCGAGAACATACCCGTCTGGAAGACTCCACGATTGAAATCATCCTTCGGCTGAAACTGCAGCAGGTCGGGCTCGAGGGATTCGAATATTACACGCCCGCGCAGCTCAGCGGCGGCATGAAGAAACGCGCCGCCGTCGCTCGCGCGCTGGCAATGGACCCGGAGATCCTGTTTTTCGACGAGCCCTCGGCAGGACTGGATCCCATCATCGCCGCGGGCATTGATGAATTGATTCTGGAACTCAAGCGTGCGTTCCACATGACCATCATTGTGGTTACGCACGAGCTGGCGAGCGCCTTTTTGATCGCCGACCGCATGCTCTTGATCGACAAAGGCAACATCGTGGCCCTCGGCACGACCGAAGAGATGCGCTCCAGTACACAACCAAGAGTCCGGCAATTTCTTGATCGCATTCCCGAACCCGAAGTTTCCGGAGAATTGGATTACCTGCAGATGCTGACGGCGGAGCGCCCCGATGCGCATAGCGCTGCAGGAAAGAGAGGATAGTGATGCAATCTAAACGTGAGCAGGTGTTCGTTGGTTTGTTCGTGCTCATCGCCGTGGCGGTGCTGTTTGGCACCGTATTCGCCATGAGCGGCGCCTATGGACGATCCACGACAAAGTTTCATGCGTATTTTCCCTTCGCCGGAGGGCTTGAGCCCGGCGCGACCGTGCGCTACGCGGGCGGACCGAAAGTCGGCCGCGTGGACAGCATTCAACTCGATCCGCAGAATCCAGCGCGACTGGATATCGTCTTCAGTGTGCAGTCCGATCTTCCTGTTAAAACCGACAGCAGCGTGAAGATCATGAGCATGAGTCCGCTGGGAGACAATCACGTCGAGATTCTCCCCGGCAGCGCACAAGCGCCGAGAGCAGCAAGCGGCGCCGCACTCCCCTCGCTAAAGTATGTGGATTTCAACGCTCTGACCGCGCAGCTCAATGACCTCAATCCCCAGGCCCAGGAACTGATTCGCAACTTGAACGATCGAGCGTCAGAAGTGAAAGAGACCATCGCGCGCGTGAACGATTTGCTCGGTCCGCAGAACCGCGCGAATCTTGCCGCAACGATCGCCAATGCGCGCGGAATGCTCGAAGAAAACCGTCCGCAAATCAAGACCACACTTCACAACGTGAACGCCGTCAGCGAGAAACTGCAACCCCTTCTCGAAGATTTTCGAAAGACTTCCGAGCAAGCAAATCAGACGTTGAATCATGTCGATGCCATGGTCGGTGAGAATCGCGCGGACGTTCGCCAGGCGGTACTCGAACTTCGCCGTACTCTCACGAATATGACCGATGCCACTGCACGGCTCGATCAAACACTCGAGGTCAACTCGGAAAATATCGACGAATTGCTCGACAACATGCGGCACGTTACCGAGAACCTGAAGGAATTCACCGCAACCATTAAGACCCGTCCCTACACTCTCATTCGCGCGAGCAATCCTCGTGAACACAAAACAGGAGAACAGCATTGAAACTCAAGATTATTTTTCCCGCTCTCATTCTATGCCTCGGAATCTTAAATGGCTGCGGTGCCGCCCGGCCGAGCAAGTTTTATCAGTTAACGCCTCCCAGTGACAAAACCGCGGGAGCGGATCCGGCTCCCTTTCCCGTCACACTGTTGCTCGGGCCGATCACAACGTCGCACTTGTATCGAGACGACCACATCGTCTACACCTTCAATGGCGAGGCGATGGGCACGTACGAGTATCAGCGTTGGGCCGAGCCGCCTACCGAGATGATTAGCGATGTCCTGCTCCGAGAGCTTCAAGATTCGGAACGCTACCAGCACGTCTATTCCCTGCGCAGTGACTCTCGCGGCAACTATATCCTCCGCGGCCATTTGTATGACTTCCGCGAGATCACCGGAAACGGCTTGGCGGCCCGCGTGGCGTTCGAGTTCGAGTTGAGAGACTCGAAGACCGGTGCGACCGTCTGGAGCCGTTCTTACTCGCACGACGAACCCGTTGATGGAAAGAACGTCCCGGCGGTAGTTGCAGCCCTTAACCGCAATGTCCAGAGCGGCTTAAGCGAAGTTTTGGAGGGCCTGGACAAGTATTTCTCAACACGGAGTGCAATCGCTTCGACCGTAGCGCCTTAGTACCAAGTCTTTGGCCCACAGCACGCTCGGTGGCCAGCCGCACACAGACAACTGAAAGGTGCAGATAAATGCTCCGTCGAACCTATTCTCTCGCGCTGTCACTGCTCTTGGGCCCGGTCATCGGCTTTGCGGGGGAAACACCGGACCACTCCCCGGCCTTCACAGCGGTACCAGAGCTCACCGCTGGATTCGATCTCCTCTACGAGCAGAAGTTCGCTGAAGCACGCGAAGTTTTCGCAAGCTGGGAATCCTGCAATTCGGAGGATCCTTTCGGTGAGGTGGCCGTGGCCGCCAGCTATCTCTTTGAGGAGCTTCACCTTCAAGGCGTACTGACCAGCGACTTTTTCCTGAACGAAAAGAGATTCCTGCACGGGATTGACGGCAGGCCAGATCCGGAGCGTATGAGCCATTTCCGCGAAGCGCTGGCTCGCGCCCGCGAACTTGCTAGGGAGCGCCAGAAAACAAATCCTGGGGATGGAGAGGCTCTTTTCGCCCTGACACTGGCCGCCGGAATGGAATCAGACGCGGAATCGATACTACAGAAGAAACATATGAGCGCCTTGAAGCGCGTGAAAGAAGCCAACGAATATGCCAAACGGTTGCTAGCTCAGCATCCGGACGCGGCCGACGCGTACATCGCGCCCGGCATCGCCAATTACATTATTGGATCGCAGAGCGCTGGTACCCGCTTCACACTCTGGTTTGGTGGAATTCACGGGGACAAGAAACTCGGTATGGAGCAGCTCGCCAAGACGGCGGAAAACGGCTGTTATCTCAGGCCGTTCGCCAAAATTGTGCTTGCCCTTGCCGCACGCCGTGAAAAACAGGACCCCCTCGCGCAAAAGTTGTTGCGCGGGTTAACCGAGCAGTATCCAGATAACGAGTTATTCGCTTTGGAATACGCCAAAGCATCGGGCTTGCCTCTGCGGGCGGCCCCGGCTCGCTGACTTCCATATCCGTATGTGGCCCGTCGTTCGACGTTGGATTGTATTGTCGAGTTTTTGACATTTGATTCGAACCCCTGACTCTTTGACGAGAGAACGCGATCTGCGACCACTCTAAACTCCATCTATTCAGTCACTTGTCCCTTAGCTGAGCCGCACCTTCTTGGCAAACCACATGCCCCACACATACAGGTCCGATGAACCGCGGACGAGGAGCTCAACTAATGATAACCATCAAAGCGAGCCAAAAGATCTTCACTTATGCCGAGGTGGCACACCTTACGGGGATTTGCGCCGAGCATCTCCAGAATTTTGTAAACCGCCATCGGTTGGGCTTCATCACACGAGCTGCCGAGTCGCTTGGGATCCAGCAGCAGCGGCTGTTCACGCCGTGGGACTTGATGGTCTTAGCGACCCTGTTCCCGCGCTGCGCGCACTAAGGTCGGGCGCCCACTGCCTCATTGGAGGAAGCTTTTAGACCCGCGCCGATTATCTTGGTCTGCTCCCCTTAGGGGACGGCGCCGACAGAGGATTGACATGCTAAGAAAATTTCTACTGGCAAGCGATTTCGATCAGACGCTCAGTTTTAACGATTCCGGTGTGGTTCTCAGCGAACTCATCGGTTTCAACGGCTTTCACGACAAGGTGAGGGGCCTTGCGGAGATGAACCTTGTCCAGCAGGGCGCGGAACTCAGCTATCTCATTCTCCACGATCCGGATTTCCGCCGCGTTCGCCGTGAGCACCTCATCGAGACCGGCAAGCGCATTCGCTTGAAGCATGACGTCGCGCTCTTTACGCGTGCCTTGGACAATCTTGTCGAGGGCTATAAGTTCCATTTCAACGTTATCTCTGCCGCGCCGCAGGAGATCATCGAGTCGGCGCTCGAGGGTATCGTGCCGCCGGATCACATTTTCGGCACGCGGTTCCGCTACAAGGAAGGGACCGGCGAAGTCGACTCCATCATTCGTGCGTCTGCTGGTTGGGGCAAGATCACCGTGCTCGAAGAACTCCGGTCCACTCTCGGCACCAGCCACGACAGCATCATCTACATGGGCGATGGCAGTTCCGATCTCCCCGTCATGATGCATGTCAACCAGTACGATGGCCTCACTATCGCCGTCAGTGAGGCCAAATTCATCACGCGCGTTGCCAGGCGTACTGTTCTCAGCGCCAACGCAATGAGCGTTCTCGTGCCGGTGCTCGAGAAGGTCATGAACTGGGATTCCGCCAAGATTCGGCGCTTTTTCGCCTCCTACGGCCTCACTCTGCTCGAATGGGAGAAGATGCGCACGGACATACTCACTATCCAGGACTCTGCCGTGCCAGTGGCCCCTGCGTCTGACGCCTCCGCCGGGTCACCTCAAATCGACGCCCACTAATCGTAAGTGCAAGACTTTCAGGGCGCAAACGCTGAGGAGGATCTTGGATTTCAAAGTTGGAGCGTCAACAGTCCGTCTAGTTCACTGGTTTCTCGTTGCGCTCCGGATTGTCATTGATCATGTATGGGCCGTGCTCGACGGTCAAGGCTCCCTTGCCGTGTAGTCACCTTCATCCGGCTTGCTCAGTTGACCACACTCAACAAAAACGCCGTCTGCCGGCGTTCAAATTCAGTGAAGCGACCGAAATTCGGGGAGGTGACGTTGTTGTAGACCTGGCTGAAATTTCCGTGATTGGTGAGGTTGATTACATAGAAGCCGAGACGGATCTTGCGCGAGCCGAGGTGGAGCCCGGGCGGGATGCGGAAGTCCCGGTAGACCTGGGAATCGAGGGAAAAAAACATTGGGAATCGCTGGGAGTTGGGCAGGCCAACGTAATTCTGACGCTCGTCTACTTTGGAATAGGGAAAACCAGTATGCACGTCCACGACCGGGCCGAAAACCAAAGCAAGCGGAAGGTGAAACGTCCCCCAAGCGACCACCCGGTTCGGCACATCCGAAGGGCGAACACCGTAGGCGTTGGGCCGGATGACCGGCTGTTCGAAAGGAATGAAGATGTCCCCAAGGGCGTTCAAATCGCCGCGTGACCGGCTCCAGATGTAGGAGACGCTCAAGTCGCCATCCTTGATGGGATGGAACCGCAGGGTTGCTTCCGCTTGGCTGTAGCTTTCCTTCCCCGTGTTCAGAAGGCCGAGAACGCCTCGCGCGCCTCCATCGCCGCCGAACGGAGAAATGACGAACAGATCGCGCGTCGTGCTGTGCACATAGCCGAGGCGCAGAACGGCTCCGGTCCAGAGCGCGCGGTCCATTTCTGCGCTCGTCACAAAGCTGCGAGCGCTGGTGTTCGGCGCATGACGGATTCGCGACGCGATGGGGTCACTTCCGTTCGCTATGTACTCGTTCTCGAAAGCAATCGTATTTCCGATAGGCTGACCACTTGGATCGAACTGACTGATGACGCGTGTCGGATTTCCGGCAAAATCCGCAGCGAGCAGCGGAACGCGGTCATAAAAGATGCCCGTTCCCACGCGGAGAATGGTCTTGCGATCTTTGCCCGGAGAATACGCGACGCCGAAGCGCGGTGCGAAGGCCGCCGTGCGGCCCACGGTCTGGCTGGTCAATCGTCCTCCGAGGTCCGCGGCCAAGCGATCGCTGAGCATCCAGTGGTCCGAGATGAACTCCTCCACATCCGTTACAGAGACGCCAAGCGATCCCGGGCCGGTGAATTGTATCTGTTCGGAGAGACTGCCGTCTTCGCGGAGCAGGCGCACTGGCTGTGACGCACTGCTGCCGCTAAATGAGCGGTGCGTCGCGTCGACGCCAATCCTGATTTCGTGGCGCCCATGGAAAGTCCGCGGAGCAAACTGAAAGGTCGGGGCGGCCTGGAACTGGCTGGAGGAGCGTGCCCAAGAGTTGAAGAAATTGCCTCCCCAACCGTCAGGCGTGAGCAGCATCGCCTCGTTGCCCTGCCCGTGCGCGTTGCTGTCAAACCGCGTGTAGTTCAATGCCATGCGAAAGAGTGCGCCGGAAGAGAAGATGTACGCGTCCGAGAGGCTTACGGAAGCGCCTTTCCGGTCGTAGTCGGAAGAGGCGGTTTGAGGAATCAGCGCGGTGATGTTGGCGAATTGCGTTCTCTGCGGAAATACGTTCAACGTTACAGTTACGACCTGCTTCGGCGAAAGGATCGCCTGCAGCGTGCTGTAGGAATTGAATCCTTGCTTCTTGATTTCGTTGCGGGGCCAGGCCAAGCCTCGCACAGGATCACGGATGACGTCGTATTCGAAGACTTCGGAAAAACTGATTTTGTCCCCGAACACCGGACCGCCGAACACGACCCGCGGCGTGGCCCGCCCGACGCCCACAAGGTGGTCGTTTTTCCCGCGCAGGCTGATATTGAGGTCGCGCACGCCGAACTTCCAAGTTTCCGGTGGCGGCACGGTTTCCACGTCCGTCAGCCCTCCGGAGAACCCGCCATTTTCCGCACTGTATGGAGTCTGAACGACACGGACCGACTGCACCGCGTCGAGAGGAAGGGGAATCGAAAACGAGCCCGTGACCGGGTCGGTCATTTTCGAGTGATTCACTTGGAGCATGGACTGATCTTCGGCTACGCCGCGGAAATTCAGTTTTCCATCGGGCGTGCGGACCACGCCGGGAGTCAGAGGCAGCGACGCCTTGAAGTTCTCTTCGACAAGTGGCAAACTGGCGAGCTGTTTTTCACTGAGCGTTGAAGCACCGGGAGAATCAGCCGATAGCGGCTCGACCTGTTCCTTCACCTCAATTCTCTGCGCGAGTCCGGCCAACTTTACAGAAATATTTTGGATGATGGACGATCCATCTCGCACATGAAGTGTCGCCGTGAATGGCTCGAAACCTTCCGCCTGGAGCCGAAGAATGTAATCTCCGTCCGCCACGTCTTTAAATTCGTAGTTTCCCGCCTCGTCCGTTACTGCCGACAACGAAACCGCGCCCTCGGCCAGAGGCTTCAATTCCAACTGAAGGCCCTCGGACGTCGAGGGTTCCAACGATGCGTTCACCAGCGACACGGTGCCTTTGACCGAGCCACGCGCCGGGCTGGTTCCCTGTGCCGGCAGACGTACGGCGCCCAAGAGCATCACTCCCAGCAGAGCAATTCTTACAGCCGAACGAACTGAATTGGAGAATGCGCGCGTTTCGCAGAGCATGACGTCTTTAGTTCCGCGCCTTCCGCTGGGACCGTAGAAAACGGCGCCAGACACCAAGTTCCGGAATCCAGCTGACTTCGTAAACCAGCTCGCGTTCCTCGCTCGCATGCTCCAGTTCATTCCACACCAGGCGATTCTCCGTTTCCCAGTGCGAATCGACCCCCGTCGGAAACGCTGGAACGGGAGAGATTGCATAACTGAATACTATAGACATCTATTTCACCTTCTGGCGCTGAGGACTCCGAAGATCACCTTGTGCGACCAGTTCTCCTGGTGCTTCAAAGCATTCCCGCTTCCAATCCCGGGAGGTTCGGCGTGGCGCGTCCGTCCAATGAGGAATGACCAACCGCTTGAAGGGAATGCACTTGTTGGCCCTGAAGAAAATGCAGGCAGAGCAGCCATGGCGCATGCGAAATGGCGCTGACAGAGGATTGACGGCAACGTCAAGACCTTGCCGACACCACGTGTGGGAACAACATTTCGGTCTGGCACTTCGGGACCTCCGACACGCCCTAAGTGCTTCCCGTTACGTGACATACGGAAATTGCCGGTTCCCGAATGCAAAAGGCTTGTGGGCCTCCCCGAACTGGAAAGCGAGATGCATTACCTCCAACCAGGAGGGGTCCATGTCCAGTTCAACGCAGCAACCGCCTCAATCTCTACCCACACTGCCGACGCAGCCATTTCGTCTGGATGTGCCCCTCCATGATCTTCTGCAAAAGCCCCCCGACCACCCCACACTGGTGAGGGCGGAACGCGAGTCTCAAGCCTCGCTTACTCTGCCCTCGCCGGTCTTCCCTCAGCACCCGGCTCTTATGCACGAACTCGATGCCGCTGATATCGCCGCGCACGAAGCCGTGCTCCAGACTGGCAAGCGACACTGGCCTGCGTCCAAGGTTATGAAGACCATGCGGGGCTGGATGTTTCCGTATTTCAAGTCACGCGTCCTACCGGGTGACTTTCAACCGATCATCGCGTACCTCTTCACCGAGTGGAAGTGCAACCTGGACTGCCACTACTGCTGGTCGTATGACAACCGCATCAAGGGCATGGCGGAAGACACCGCGCGGCGCGCGATCGACTGGCTGGAGTCGACGCCGTGCCGCGTGCTCGCCCCCACTGGCGGCGAACCGCTGATCCGTCCGGACTTCGTACACAAGGTGATTTACTACGCCGCTAAGAAAGACTTCTGGGTGTACTTGGCGACGAACGCCCGGCTGCTGCGCCCGGAAGTTACTGATCGTCTGGCCGACGCCGGCATTGCGACGGTTAACTTCGCAGTGGATACGATTAAGGAAAAACCAGGGCTCCCAAAAGCGTTTGAGCACGTGCGTGAAAACTTCGACCACCTCGTGCGCCGGCAATACCGGTACGGCTACACCGTTTTTTTCAACACCAACATCTGCCGCACCAACATTGACGACGTCAAAGAGCTCGCCACCATCGCGCACGAAAATGGAATCTCCATCACCTTCCACATCAACGAGGCACCGATGATGGAACAGGGACACTTCAAGCATCTTCATGAAAATGACACCTA
>Ga0210407_10002152_pt1 | contig 17210 bp, 11 predicted proteins | sample IncBWC27MmetaG_FD_150860 | JGI IMG/M metagenome (GOLD analysis project Ga0210407, IMG submission 150860) | Forest soil microbial communities from Barre Woods Harvard Forest LTER site, Petersham, Massachusetts, United States - Inc-BW-C-27-M | ecosystem: Environmental > Terrestrial > Soil >...
CACCGAAGCGATCGAAGTGCTCCTTCGGCACGACTCCGGCACCCTGGTAGGTGCACACAATCGGCAGATTCGTTTTGGCAAGCAACCCACGAACAGCCTCGGCGGCGTCTTTCCCACTTGCGAGCAAGCCAAGCATCAACACAGGATTTCTAGCCTTGTTGATGAGGTTGGCGGCCGCAGTGATCGCATGCGCATCGGCCGCTCCGCAGCTCTCGGGTCGCGTCGGTGTTAGGACTTCGCCGCCGGCTTGACCCATCATAATGTCCTTCGGAGCGCTGATGAACGCCGCCCCCGGTCTTCCCGACTCGGCCGCCCGGAAGGCGTTTGCGACTACTTCTGAAACGGAGCTCGGAGAGTCGATTTCCGCGCTGAATTTGGTGATCGGCCGGAACAGACTTACTGTATCCATGCTTTGATGAAGCTGTTTCAATCGGTCCGCAACAGCCACCGCGCCTCCGATGCCCACGACTGGATCGCCTTCTGAGGTCGCCGTGGCGAAGCCAGTGACCAGGTTAGAGCAGCCCGGACCCGAAGTTACCAATGCCACTCCCGCCTTTCCCGTCATGCGACCGATACCGCTGGCCATGAACGCGGCGTTTTGTTCATGCCGGCAGACCACCGTTTGTATTTTGGAATCCACCAGTGTGTCGAAAACCTTATCGATCTTGGCCCCGGGTATGCCGAATACGTATTTGACTCCCTGCGCTTCAAGGCTCTTGACTAACAACCCAGCGCCCGTCTGGGGGACCGGTTTTGCCCCTGTAGTGCTCATTTCTTCTCCCCTTCTGCTTGCGCGAGAGCCGCTGTCGGGTCTCGTCGCAAGTTTGCTTTCAAAAAATCCTCGGTTTCGGGCAGCGCGATATGGTAGTCGCCCTCGCGCTGAATCTGTAGGCGCAAGTTTTTCCCGCGGCACTGCAGGAGATGTCCGCCGCGGGTCCGGTCCGACGAAATAAAGTGCAGGTGATAACCAGGCACATTCAGCGTTTTTGCGTATTCAGGGGTCCAAAATCCCACGAGCGTTCCCGAAATATCGTGAAATTCGAACTCTGGTTGAACGGCCGCTGCCTGAACCAACGGGACCCCTTCCGCAGTTCGCCGCATAGCCCTCGTGTGCATGTACTCAAATTCTCCGTCGACTCTTAGTGCAAAGAAGATATTGTCAGTATGTCGAAGCGCGTCGAACCGTGCCGTCAGATGGGCCAAATCCGGACAATCACCGAGCGTCACCTCAGTGTCCGGCGAAAAAGCCGTGATCGCCGCGAACGGAATGAGAGTACTGTCTTCAACCTCGCTCACGGAACCGTCGGACCGCACCTGAAAGAAATGTCCGTCGAGTATTACCATTTCGCCGTCGAGATCCTCGAAGGTCCCTAATCCCAGATTGCCGTGTTCCCGCAGAGTGCCGACTCGCACAGCTCCCTGGTAAATCCCCTCGACGAGGGCCGTAGCCGTAGAGACCTGATATAAAGTGTGCTGAACCGCTTCTGGCATTACGCGCTCCTTTTCATTCGAACGGTTCGCGCTGTGAAATTAACTCTTGGCCTGCGGCGGGAAGTGTTCAAATAGCTTGTGCACTGAGTTAGCCAGCTTCTTTATGTTTTTGTCGGACTTGTCGGAAAGCGTGTCAGTGGCTGACCCTCGCCAAACCAGATTCTTGCTTTTCGCATCGAAGAGATCGACGATAAGGGTTCCGGTCTGGTATGTATCCGTCGTGGTGGTCGCCTCTCCAAAACCTCCCGCTCCGAAACCCCTCCAGCCCCAACCCCCGCCGAAGTTGTCATAAAACGTGTTCACGGTGTCGTGGTTGCGCTTCATTTCGATGGCCAAGACAGCGACATCACAGCTAGAGCTCGATTCCGCCTGGCTCCAGCCCTTCGCTAGCAGCGCTGAGCTCACCGCCGCTTTAATTCTCTCAATCCACAAGGGATTCTGTGTTTCAACCTTCTGCCAACAGAACGTCTTATACCGGCTGAAGTCTGCCGCGCGATCGTAGTCTGTTTTTGTATCAATAGCAAACGTTACTTTCGCCGAAAATAGAAAAAGGATGAACGCGATCAGAACGAATCCACCTTTTTGCATTCTCATGATTCCTCCTTGCACGATCCTTGGGTTCCTGCGCCCAGATTCGGTAGCTGAGGCGCTGCAACACTTGCTCTCTGACTACACTCGGCACGTGCAGTTTGGATGCAAGCAGTTGGCCATTGGTTCAAGCTCAAATAACACGAAGTTAGACGGAGTCTTAACCCTAAGCTTGGTGAATTTAACGAGATTCGCGAAATTTACGAGCACATCTTGCTGGCTAGACGAATTTGAACTGTCTCTTGCAGATATTCAAAGCCCTGATCCGCGACTCGAGGGTCGAAGGTGGAACTCGAAGCTTCAAGGCCGCCCCACGTGGCCCGTAGACGCGTCCTCTGGTCTCTCGCAACGTATCTTCAATGATTTTCCGCTCGTTATGAGAGCTCCGCTCGTTCTCGTGATGCTGGAGCATTTGCTTCAGCGGGCGTGATGCTTCGGTCCCCGGCAGGTTGTGCGAGGAGAGCCCTCCCTCATCGATCCAAAACGTATCACCACTTCGACGGATCACAGACCTCTCAACGATATTCTGCAGCTCTCGGATATTGCCCGGCCAATGATAACAGTGGCACAAATCTAGCGTCCTTCTGCCAATCTTGCTGAATTGCCTGCCAACCTTTTCCGCAAAGCGATGGACGAAGTGCTCGATCAGCATGGGAATATCTTCCTTCCGTTTCCGGAGAGGCGGCACCTCAATCGGGAAAACATTCAGCCGGTAATAGAGATCCGAACGAAAGGTTCCATCGGCGACGGCAGCTTCTAAATCGCGATTGGTTGCAGCGATCACACGGACATCAACCTGGATGGATCGCGTGCCTCCGACGCGTTCAAATTCCCGTTCTTGCAGCACTCTCAGCAGCGCGACCTGAGTATCGGGTGGCAATTCACCAACTTCGTCCAGGAAGATAGTGCCGCCGTTCGCCAACTCAAAGCGGCCCTGCCGTTGTTGCACTGCGCTAGTGAAGGCTCCTTTTTCATGGCCAAACAACTCGGAGGCGATGAGTGATGGCGCGAGAGCTGCGCAATTTACGCTCACGAACGGCCTGTGTGACCGATTTGATCGTTTGTGGATGGCACGCGCGATGAGTTCTTTCCCGGTTCCAGTTTCACCTTCAATAAGGACGGTTGAGTCTGTCGGCGCCACCGCGCGAACCAGGTCCAGCACTTCCATAAGGGGCGCACTGCAACCGATAATCCCATCAAACTCATGATCTGAGACGAGAGGTTCCTCCTTAATGCGATAGCTGGTGAGAACAAACTCCTCAAATTGCCCAAGCCGAGAGGCTTTCCTTGGCTTCAGATCTTCATCATCGGCAAATCCCACTCCTGCGTAGCCACGTTCACGCGAAAGAACAGTGTTTTGGCTTCCCATATCCATGCTCCTTTCATTAAGTTTCCGGTGGCCGTCACCGTCCCGTGATGCGGATCAACATTTCCTGACCGCTGCTCAGTGTGATCTTCTGACGTCCGTGGAAGGCCGTTGTTCCTAGTCCAGCCGCGCCGCCGATCACGGAACCGATGCCTGCGCCTTTGCCCCCGCCAAAGATGCCACCCAGTAAAGCGCCAGCTCCCGCGCCGATTACCGTGTGCTCGATGCTCTTGCGGCCTCGCCCTCCCGATTCGATAGCGCCTTCTACGTCCACCTTTTCTCCCGAGGGCGCATGATAAAGCTCGACAATTTCCGCGTGAATTGGGGCGCGACGCCCGCCGGGCATCACCAGGCGGTCGAACCGCAACATCATGCTGGTGTGTCCTTTGATTTTGCCCGACATGTCGATTTGCGAGATGTGACCGTACACTCGGGCGTTCTGATAATCTCCCTTGTCGACCACAGTCGCGCTGAATGGGTCACCGACTTGAGAATCGGTGCTGGTCAGCGTGTCGTCGAGGCGAATCCGCAGCGCTACGTCATCTGGAACGCTGAAGCTCTGCGGTGTCCCTGACAGCGGCAAAGCCGTAATGGCGACCACTGCGACAACCAAACTAAAGCCTGCTGCAGACCGTAGAACCCAAGATCTTTCGATAGAATTACTCATAGGTGTTTTCTCCTCTCATGCTCAGAATTTACCGGGCAAACCACAACGCATAATTTTTCTCTCGCCTTGAATTTCACTCATGAAGGAATGCAGACCAAGGGCCGTTTGCAATGCATTGATTGAAAACGCTTTAGGCTTGTCAGGCGCGGCGTAGGTTCGCCGTTCGGTGAAAATTCACCGCCCAAGTGTCGGCGTGTCGTCAGGAGGACAGTGACTCAGGGCAAGGGATTTCACGATCTCTTGAATAAGTAGCGTTTGATTCCCAATTTCCTGATCTTCGAGTTGAGCGTCTCTCGGAGTATGCCCAGCTTAACTGCAGCGCCAGCCGGGCCCCCGACCACTCCTTCAGCCTCACGTAACGCCGTTTCGATTATTTCCTTTTCGCGCTCAATGAGATTCGTGACCAGCGGAACGCTCGTCAAGCTGCGGTCGACGGGCACTCCCTGGGGTTGGCCCTGCAGCGCTGGTTTGAGCCAGCTTTCGGGCACGAGGAATGTGTCGTCGTCGCTTAGGACAACGGCTCGTTCAACCACGTTTTGCAGTTCACGAACGTTTCCCGGCCAGTCGTACATTTGAAACAGTTCCAGAGTTTTCTTTCGTATGTTCTTAATCCTCTTCCCAGCTTTCTGCGCATAGCGTTTCACAAAGTACTCGACCAGCACCGGAATGTCGTCCGTCCGTTGTCGCAGAGCCGGAACCTCGATCGGGAAAACATTGAGCCGGTAAAAGAGGTCGGCACGAAAAGCACCGGCTCCGATCGCAGCCGTCAAATCGCGGTTGGTCGCGGCTATTACACGAACGTCGGTTTCCAGAACGCGGTTACCTCCTACGCGTTCGAACTGGCGCTCCTGCAGCACTCTCAGCAGTGCAATTTGCGTCTCCGCGGGAAGTTCGCCCACCTCATCTAGAAAAAGCGTGCCGCCATTCGCCAATTCAAATCGCCCCTGGCGCCGCTGCAAGGCGCCGGTGAACGCCCCCTTCTCATGGCCAAAAAGCTCCGAAGCAATCAGCGACGTAGGAATCGACGCGCAATTCACACTGATAAATGCCTGCCCGGCACGCTTGGAACGCTTGTGTATGGCGCGCGCAATGAGTTCTTTTCCGGTGCCCGTCTCGCCCGTGATCAGAACGGTAGAGTCTGTTGGGGCGACTTTTTCTACTTGCATCAGAACGCGGCGAAGAGCGTCGGAACAGCCGACAATTTCCTCGAACATCGAGGCCTGGTCGATCTCTTCCTTCAGCGCCAGATTCTCCTGGTGCAACTGGTCGCGTAATTCCTTGATTTCTTCAAATGCTTTCCGCAGCTTATCCTCAGCCTGCTTGCGATCTTCTATATCCGTGGCCAGCGTGTACCAGCGGGTAATGCGGCCTTGGATGTCCCGCAGGGGAAGACTGCGGTGCTGGAACCAGCGGTATATGCCATCGGCGCGGAGCATACGGTATTCAGTGTCATCAAAATTCCCAGTTTCAATCGCGTGCTTCCAGGCGGCGCCCAGCCAGGGGAGGTCATCCGGATGAACTAGGTCGCTGGCGGCCCGGCGGTTCAATTCCTCGAGCGTTTTGCCAAGATATTCGAGGAATTGGCGGTTCACCAACTGGAGCTCACCTGTGGCGCTGTTGGTGCGGACCAGGCCGGGAATACTATCGATAATGAGGCGGAGTTCCGCCTGGGTGTTTTGTAACTCCTTATTGGCCCTGACAAGTTCAGCAGTTCGCTCCGTGACCCGGAGTTCCAGGCTGTCGCGCGCTTCTATGAGCAGTTTTTGCGCTCGGCGCCTTGAGGCGCTAAACAGGCTCATTAAGAAGCTGAACACCACGAAAAAGCCAAGGAACGGCCCTAACGGGAAGTCCGCAGTAAGGAAATGATTCGTCGCCAGAAAACTCACACCCAAACACGAAAGCAGGAGCGCGAGCAGCCCCGGACCTGTGCCGGCACACCAAAAAGTGATCGCGATCGCGAGCAGGACGAAGTGGGACACGAATCTAGGCGGCGAATTGTGAAGGTGCGTGATTACTGTAATCGCGAGCGCAATCGCGACTAAGATGACAGCCAATCCATAACGAAGCACAACCGCACGAGCCGGGCGAACCGTCAACTCCGAAATGCCCCAATTCGCCATGCTTCAAAATCTTTCCCGTTCTATTGATGGAACGTTGTGCAGTTTGGCTGCAAACTCCGAGCTAAGGTACTCCGCCGCCTTTCCACCTTCAACCCCGCCGTTCGGTTGAAGAGCAGCGCTAGCTGACTGACCGTACATCTATCGTACGGGAAGAAAGTGGTTATTCCTTAGATGCACCGCTCTCCTTAACTGATTTATTTGGGGGTTCGCAGTTCTTGAGCCAGAGCGATCCTGCGATTCCCCAAGCAGGTCGCAATCGAAGCGATTTTTCCATTAGTCCTTACGTCTATTGACCATCATCAGGTATGCTCAATTTTCAAACCGCTGGCAGGCCGCGAGGTTTGACGTGTGGTTCTTGAAGATGCCCGCTTTTGTAAAGGGATGGGCGCTTGCCGTCGTCCTTTACCTTGCTTTGTCTCCCGAAGTTCTTCACGCCCAATCCACGAATGCCTCTCTGACGGGCCGAGTGATGGATCCTTCTAAGGCGCTCATTCTCGGCGCGAAAGTCGCTGCCATCGGCGCGGTCACAAACATCCGGTATGAAGACATAACCAACAGCTCCGGTGAGTTTTATTTCACGAATATGCTGCCCGGCACCTATCGCATCGAAATTGAGAAGGCCGGCTTCAAAAAACTAATCAAGCCGGACGTTTTTCTTCACGTCCAGGATGCTCTCGAAATCGATTTACAGATGACACTTGGTTCGGCCTCGGAGACCGTCATTGTGCAAGGCGGTGGGCCCCTCGTGGATGCTGAATCGACGTCTGTCAGCACGGTAATTGACCGAACTGTCGTCGAGAATCTTCCACTCAATGGTCGAAGTCTCCAGACGTTAATACTCCTCGCGCCTGGCGCGGTTCTGACCGCCACGGCTTTCGACGATCAGGGGCAGTTCAGTGTGAATGGGCAACGCGGGGACGCTAACTATTTCACTGTGGATGGGGTCAGCGCAAACTTCGGCGTCACCGGTTTCGCTCCACTGATGCAGAGCGCCGCGGGAGCTCTGCCCGCCCTGAGCGCTTTGGGGGGAACAAACAGCCTTGTGTCCATCGACGCAATACAGGAGTTTCGAATCCAAACCTCTTCGTTTGCTCCGGAGTTCGGACGCACTCCGGGGGGACAAATTTCTATTTTGACGCGTTCCGGGGCGAACAACCTTCATGCGACCCTATTCGACTATTTCAGGAATGGCGTACTGGACGCCAAGGATTGGTTTTCAAACCTCAATCATTTGCCGAAATCCCAGGAACAACAGAATGATTTCGGCGGTGTTTTCGGCGGTCCTCTACGCAAAGACAGAACTTTCTTTTTTTTCTCCTACGAGGGACTACGATTGCGCCAGCCATCGACCACGGAGACAGTCGTTCCAGACGTCGCATCGCGACAGCAAGCTTCAACGGCAATACAGCCATACTTGAATGCGTATCCGCTTCCGAACGGTGCCAGGCTTGGGGCAGGCTTGGCCCAATTCAACGCAAGCTACTCGAACCCGTCCGCGCTTGACGCCGTCAGTATCCGCGCCGATCACATCGTCAACTCGAAGGCCAGCCTTTTTGGCCGTTACAATTACTCGCCGTCTAGCATAGAACAACGCGGTCCCCCCTTGGCGTTCGGCTCGGTCCTCAGCACCACGGAGTTTGCTTCATTCTCCGTCCAGACTTTCACAGTTGGCCTCACAGAAACCATCAACCAGGCGATCAGCAGCGATGTCCGTGTAAATTACAGCAACAACAGAGTGGGCGTTCGATACGCGTTGGATCATTTCGGCCGAGCAGTCCCCCTTCCCGACGCGGTTCTTTTCCCCTCAGGTTTTTCCTCCATGAATAGCAGCTTTACATTCACTATCGTGGGTGCGGGTCAGTTCGCCGACGGCAATTTTGGGACGGACGAACAACGTCAACTCAATCTGGTCGACAATCTATCCGTTATCAAGGCTGGCCATCAATTGAAGTTCGGCGTGGACTACGGGTGGCTTGCGCCCTTCAGCAGCAGGGGCCCTTATGGCCAGCTTGCGGAGTTTTCGGGGATGTCGACCGCTCCTGGAGGGGCCCTTTCGAATCCCACAATAGCTCTGATCGCCGAGTCATTAGCCCATGAGAGTGATGCATTGCTTTCTCAGAATATTTCGTTCTATGGGCAGGACACGTGGAAGATCACACCGAAACTAACTCTGCTATATGGTTTGAGGTGGGACGTGAACCCACCACTAAAAGGCAAGAACAGGGCGAACGATCCGTTCACTGTAGAGGGCCTGAATGATCCGGGCACGATGACGTTGGCGCCGCGCGGTACTCCGCTCTATCGCACAACCTATGGAAACGTGGCGCCGAGGTTGGGGCTTGCTTATCAACTGAGAGAAAACTCGAATCGGGTAACGGTCCTTCGAGGTGGCTTCGGCGTCTTTTACGATCTTGGGTCCGGTTCGCTCGGTGGGGTATCCAGCTTCTTTCCGTACAGCGCCACCAAGGTCTTTTCGCCTGGGCGGTTTCCGCTAAGCCCTCAGGACGCCGCACCTCCGGTGATTACCCTCAATGCCCCAGTTCTCGACCTTTTTGTGGCCAACCCTAATTTGAAGCTTCCCCGGACATATCAATGGAACATCGCTCTCGAGCAGTCTCTTGGTAGCAGTCAATCTCTATCTATTACGTATGTCGGTGCAGCTGGGAGGAACTTGCTTCGCTCGACGGTTCTGAATCCCGCCAGCGCTGGAAATCCAAATTTCGACTTCGTCTACCTCACCGACAATACCGCTACATCTAATTACGACGCTCTTCAGCTCAAGTTCCTGCGGCGTTTGTCGAAAGGCTTACAAGCGCTGGCTTCTTATACGTTCTCTCACTCGATTGACATTGCCTCCACGGATGCAGCGTTCGCATACCTGGACCCTCCGGGCTCCGTTACTAATCCCAACGTAGACCGAGGAGATTCGGACTTTGACATCCGGCACTCCTTCACGGCTGCCGTCATTTATGACCTGCCGGCTCTTGGAACACGCAGCGTTATCCGTGACATTCTCGGAAGCTGGTCGGTGGATACTTTCGCAATAATCCGATCGGCGCCGCCTGTCAACCTTGCTGGTGCGCAAGTTTCTGCAGGAGTGGCCGTGCTCATGCCCCGCCCGGACATAAAGCCAGGGCTGCCGTTCGTGCTCCATGGGTCTCAGTATCCGGGCGGCAAGGCTTTCAATCCAGCAGCCTTCGTTCCAGCGCATAGCGGTCAGCAGGGCGACTTGGGGCGGAATGTCCTCCGAGGCTTCGGGGCTTGGCAAGCTGATTTAGGATTGCAGAGGCAGTTTCACCTGACCGAGGAGATAGCGCTTCGCTTTCGCGCCGAGTTCTTCAATATTTTCAACCACCCGAACTTTGGCAGCCCAAACAATATCCTAACCAGCCTGCTGTTTGGTCAGTCGACGCAAACACTGGCGAACAGCCTCGCAGGCGGCAATAACGCAGGTTTCAACCCTCTCTATCAAATTGGTGGTCCGCGCTCAATCCAGCTTGCCCTTAAATTGCAATTTTGAGCGATGTAACTGGGGGAAGACCAGCAGAGGAGCGCCCGGAAGCACGCGATCATGTAGAAGTTTTTCCGGCAGGAAGTCAGCAAATTTCGACGCTAGATCGAGTTAAGGAAATCTGGCGGAGAGGGGGGGATTCGAACCCCCGGTAGGAGTTTTGGCCCCTACAACGGTTTAGCAAACCGCCGCATTCAGCCGCTCTGCCACCTCTCCGCGGCCAACGTCTTGCAACATTGTAACTTATAACCGCATTTGGTGACAGTCCCTCCTTCGGTTGCTGCATTTTGGTGCACGGCAGTGAACCCATCTTTGAGATAAAAACACCATTGTTACACTCCGCTGCAAACGGCTGCCACGCCCTCCTGCCTCTAACCGACACTCCTAAACGTTACACTCCTTGGAGAAAGGTAGGTTCTCTGCAATGTGAACAAAGCGGCGGTTTGGAAAACCTCCTCCTCGTCAGATCTCGCGCCAATGTCCCTGACAAAGGTACCGGGGTAGCCTCCACTCGCACAACTCTAAGAAGGTAGATGAGTCGGTTACCAAGAACCTCGATTCGTGGAGAACTCAATATTTGATCAGTGGGACAGGCTTGGTCGGCGCCTTCCGTTTGAGACGACCGCATCGTTGCGCAGTGCGGATTCTCTGGGTGTATCATCCTCGTCATAGTTTCAGTGGGAAGAATCCGAATGGAGAGTCATTCAACATCATCGATTCGATTCCTCTGTTTGTCTCCCGCGTTATGGCCGAGGCCATAGCAAGTTATGTCTGAACACAACACCCGCGACGAAATAGAAACTAGGATGGCGGAACAAACGGCTGAATTACGTAGAAGCCGGGAGCAGGAACTAGAGCTTCGGCAGATCTTGGACCTTGTGCCGCAACTCATTGCAGTATACGGACCTAACCGTGAACGCCTTTACGCCAACCGCGTCTTTCTCGATCACGTCGGTTTTAGTCTCGAAGAGTGGCGGCAGTCTCTTGGTCGCGGCAGATACCTTCACCCTGACGACATCGAGCAGATTTCCGGTTTTTTCGATCACGCTATTGCTCGTGGCTCTGCTGGCGAATTGGAGTTGCGACTACGCAAACGTGATGGAACGTATCGCTGGTTCTTGGCTCGCTTTAACCCATTGCGCGACGAACAAGGACAAATTACACGTTGGTATGTTACCGCGACGGACATCGACGATCGCAAGCAGGCTGAGGATGCTCTTCGCCGCGAAAACGTTGCTCTGCGTGAAGAAATCGATAAGGCCTCGATGTTCGAAGAGATTGTCGGAACCTCTCCAGCTTTGCAGACTGTGCTCTCGCGAATCTCCAAGGTTGCGCCAAGCGATTCTACGGTCCTCATAAACGGCGAAACGGGAACGGGCAAAGAGCTAGTTGCACGGGCCATCCACCGACGATCAAATCGCAGCTCCCGCACATTCGTTAGCGTGAACTGCGCTGCGATCCCGCGTGACCTGATCGCTTCGGAGTTGTTCGGGCACGAGAAGGGCGCCTTTACGGGCGCGACTCAGCAGCGCTTGGGTCGGTTTGAATTAGCAAATGGCGGTACGCTCTTCCTGGACGAAGTCGGAGAACTTCCCTCGGAGACTCAGATTGCCCTTCTGCGTGTTTTGCAGGAGCATGAGTTTGAGCGTGTCGGCGGGACCCGTCCGATACGCACTGACGTTCGGGTGATCGCAGCCACCAACCGTGACTTGCAGGCCGCCATCAGCGTTGGGTCCTTTCGTAGTGATTTGTTTTATCGGCTGAATGTCTTCCCGATCGAGATACCTTCTCTTCGTGAACGACGAGCGGATATTCCTCTGCTAGTCGAATACTTTATCGATCGCTATGCGCGAAAAGCGGGCAAGCACATAACGACTGTCGAGAAGAGGACCCTGCAAGTACTTCAGTCCTACCCTTGGCCCGGCAACATACGCGAATTACAGAACGTCATCGAACGCTCTGTGATTGTGTGTGAAACACCAACTTTTTCAGTGGATGAAAGTTGGCTGTCCCAACAGCCGCGTGATAGGAGACCGAGAGGCAAGCTAAATCTCTCGGGCAGGGTAGCAGCCCAAGAAAAACAGATGATCGAAGCGGCTCTGCGAGAATCCCAAGGACGGGTATACGGACCTTCTGGTGCAGCGGCCAAGCTGGGGATCGCACACTCCACGCTGGAATCAAAGATTCGGTCACTGAAAATCAACAAGAATCGCTTCAAGGATTAATCCGGAGACTGGGAGCTCTGCTCTGAGATAAGGATGCACAGTAAGCACCGGCCTTAATTCTCTAACAACCTCTCGACGCTCAAACAGTCGTCCTGCCCCGGAATCTCACCAATTTTCGAAAGCCCGGGGGTTCCAGTGACGAGTAAGGCTCTTCTTTTCAATAAGTTGTAATTGGCTACCAGTTTGCACCTTCCTCAAACGAATCTCATGCAGGTAAGCCCAGCAGCATCAGATTCTTCGCTCTAAGCGCGTACTCACGCGGCGGATTATGGAGCAGTAAACGAGAGACATGATCCGTTTATCTGGGCAGGCGGAGGATAGACAGATGGCAAAGACATTTGGTGCGACGTCGACGACCGACGAGGTTCTGTCTGGCGTGAATCTCAGAGGAAAACGAATTCTCGTTACCGGAGTTTCGGCGGGACTTGGCGTGGAAACTGCACGTTCTCTTGCTGCGCACGGTGCTCAGGTTGTGGGCACGGCGCGGGATTTGGCTAAGGCTGAAGCGGCGACGGCACCGGCGCAGAAGGAGGCAACGTCCAGTGGCGGCAGTTTCGAGCTGGTTGCGCTTGATCTTGCCGATCTCAAAAGCGTACGACGCTGTGCCGATGCACTCTTGGCAAAGGGGAAACCCTTCGACGTGGTCATCGCCAACGCAGGAGTGATGGCCACGCCGTTTCTCCATACGGCGGACGGCTTTGAAATGCAGTTCGGGACCAATCATCTGGGACACTTCGTGCTCGTTAACCGTATCGCGCCACTTATCCGCAAAGGAGGGCGTCTGATCAACCTCTCCTCTGCCGGGCACCGCTTCTCCAACGTCGACCTTGAAGATCCCAACTTTGTGAAGACGCCCTATGAACCATTCGTTGCTTACGGGCGGTCCAAGACCGCGAATATCCTCTTCGCCGTCGCTTTCGACCGGCGTCACCTGGGGAATGGCATACGCGCCGCGGCCGTGCATCCGGGAGGCGTCCAGACGGAACTGGACCGCCACGTGGACCCGATCCAGATCCAAGGGATTATCGAGCAGACGAATAAGCAGCTTGCGTCCGAAGGTAAAGTACCCTTCCAGTTAAAGACCATTCCTCAAGGGGCCGCAACTTCGGTATGGGCCGCTGTCGTTGCTCCGGCTGATGAGATCGGCGGCCGATATTGCGAGAACTGTCATGTCGGCCGTGTCGTGTCGGATGACGTGACTATCACCGCCACAAGCGAAGGAGTGCGCGGCTATGCGCTCGACCCGAAAAGCGCCGAGGCGCTCTGGAAGAAGAGTGAAGAGATGGTTGGAGAGAAGTTTTAGCGACCGACAGCACGCGACCGACACCAGAATTGGGGAACACAAAGACGGCTGCGGGAGTTGGAAGGAGGTGAGCACGTAATGGCGGATCGAGCACAGCACACCTTATATCAGGTCTCGACGGCCACAGCTCTCGTTGAAGGGATCTACCAGGGCGCTGTGCAAATCGCGGCTCTACGGGAGCACGGTGATCTGGGCCTTCTCTCACAGAGCCGTCAGAGCGCACCTGAAAGAAGTGCCCGTCGACCAATTCCGAGCCTTCAGTGCAACTCGGGATGCTGGCGGATGGCTTCGGCTTTCAGGATGAAACTTCCATCCGCGACAACCTCGTCCTGCACCTTCAATCCTTCCCGCACGGAGTAGTATCCCCCCGAGGCAGAACCGAGCCGGACCTCGCGCAATGTGAAACTGCCATCACTGTCCTTGACCGGAAGAAACACGAACCGCCGTTCGCCGATCGATTGCACTGCCCCTTCCGGCACGACTGGACCAGTAGCGCTCGGAGACTCGAAGTCGACATCTGTGTACATGTCGATGCGTAAATTCTCGCCGGGATTGAAAACCTCGATTCGAGCTTGCGCTGTCCGCGTATTCGGGTCCACTTGAGGTTGGATGTAGGTGACGCGGCCCTTCCACAGCCGTCCCGGATACGCTGGGGCAGTGATGTTTGCGGGAGTGCCGACGCGGACGGATGCGAAGTCTTTCTCGTTGACGCTAGCCATGATCCAGACCGTGGACAGGTCGGCCACGGTAAAAAGCTCCTGTGCCGGATTCACCACCAATCCAAGATTTGCCGCGCGGGTAAACACGACACCGTTGATCGGCGCCGGCACAACGAAGTTCGGATCGATCTGTTCGGACTGCTTGAGAGCGGCGATCTGCGCGTCGCCGGCACCCAGCAACTTCAGCTTTTCGAGCGCCGCCCGCACATGCGATTCATGTGCGGTGTGTGTCGCGCCGACCTCTTCCTCCTCTTGCTGGCTGGCGGCTCCGAGCTTGACCAACTTTTGCGTGCGGGCAAGCCTCTTGTGGTCGGCTTCCAACTCGGCCAAATCAGAAAGATACTGGGTTTCCGCCTCGGCGAGTTCGCTGCTGAAGATGACGGCCAAGGGTTGCCCGCGTTTGACGTGGTCGCCGAGCACCACTGGAACTTGCTTCACGATGCCCCCGACCAGTGGCGTCACATGGACTTCCCGGTACTCATTGGGCTTCACGATTCCCGGCACGCGCAGCTCCGCTGTCGTAACGCCTTTCGTGACGCGCACTGTGCGAATCTGTGCCTTCTCGAGATCATCGCTCGCCAGATCAATCTGCAATTCCGCGGAGGTACCCGGCGCATCTGCGGAAGGGGCGCTTGCCGGCGACGCCATCCTGCTCATCGATGACATGGTATCTGGCGAAACAGGTTTCACTCCTCCGCGATGCCGCGTGCCAAACCACACTCCGCCTGACACTAGCGCGGCGAGAATCGCTGCGTAGCCAACGAACCGGATCCTAGATTCCATCCGCGAAACCGCTTCCTGCGTTTCCAGTATCTTCATGACTTCTCTCTTTCAGGGCAGGCTTGTACCTACCGCTTGCTCAAGCGCAATGCGCGCTGCATAGGCGTCGAGCAGGATGTCCGTGTACCCAGTTTCGATATCGATGAAACGGCGCTGTTCTGCGATGACATCCAACAAGGTCGTGCGCCCGTAGCTGTATGTCTGGCGGACCACATCCAGATTCCGAGCTGCCTGGTCCCGCACGCCTCTTCGGTAGACCGTGACCCGTGTCTGCGCACCGGAGAACCGGATGAGATTTTGTGCGACCTCATGCCGAAGAGTCAGGTTGACCGCTGCGACCCGACTACGTGCCGCCTCGATGGCCGCCTTGTCCGCCACGACCGCACCTTGATTACGATTGAAGACCGGTAAGTTGATATTGAGTCCGAAAACGACGTGGTTGAAAGTCTGCCGTATCGGGGCAAGATTTCCTGCTGCGTCGAACGCTCGTTGAGAAAAGCCAAAGTCCGGACGCTCGTAACCGCCGAAGACGCTGGCGTCCGGTTTTCCTGTTGCCTGATCGGAACGAAGCTCTGCATTGGCCAGCGCTTCGTTCGCCCGCTGAAAGGCCAAGTCTGGTCGATGGTCCATCGCCAACTGTAAAAGTTGTTTCTGGTCATAGTCCTGGGGATCAAGTTCAAGCACCCCCTTCAACCGGATAGGCTGCTCAGGGTCTACGCCCACTGTTTCCTTGAGAGCCAGCAAGGCAACCTCTGTCTTTGTCTGGTAATCGATTCGCAACGTCTCGATGCGGCGCATCTCGACACGCGTTTCATCCGCATCGAGCGAGGGAACCGCTCCTTCGCGTACACGATCCTCCATCAGTCGAAGGAAATCTCGATTTACCTGGAGAAGCTGTTCGGCGAACATCAGATCGCGTATCGCAGCGAGAGCCTGACCGAAGCGCATGCGAACTTCTTCGGTGAGCAAGCGCTCCTGATCTGCCACACTGTGCTGCGTGGCGTCCTCCTTGTTCTCCGCGACCTCCGTGCGACGAGCACGGCGTCCGAAGAGTTCCAGTGGGAGCGATCCCGTGACGTTGACCGCGTTATCGCCGCCATTCACTTCTTTGAGTCCACCGAGAGTCAGGGACGGGTTTTGCCGCAGGCGAGCCTGTGTCACATCTCCTTTCGCCATGGTGACCTGCTGGCGTTGTGCCAGCAAAGTGGGATTGGAAGCCAGGGCGCGCGCAACGAGGTCTGCTTCGGTAACTCCATTCTGCAGATCGAGAAACGAGCTGGCAGGCCGCATAGGCAGTTCCTGCGCGGAGAGCGACAGTGCATTTGCAAGAGCCACCAGAAAGACGAGCAACAAGCGAATTGACAACGCCGGATTCTGCATGCTCTCTACCTCACGTTGCTATTGAAGGATGTGTGGCCTTGCCCATAGCCGCCGTTCCAGGCAATGGTGAAGTGCCAAGCTCCGCTCATTGCGAAGTTTGACTTCACGCGATACGTTCCAGTCTGACCAGTGGAGGTAATCTCGGAATCACCCGACATCGGCGCCATGCTCGGCATAGTCATACTGGAACCAAGTTGCACGTCGCCGACATCGACCGGTTGTCCTTGTTGATTTTGGAACTGGACGACGAATTCATTCTGCCCCTGCTTGAAATCGCCCGTCTCGTTCATCAGCACAACGCCGATATCGCCAACCTTATGCGTCGTAACGGGCTTCAGCTTGCTGACATCAACCTTGTTGCTGTTACAGCCAGCCAGAGCTATGGCGAGGACCGCGAACATCACTGACAGTTTCTTCATACGTGTTTCTCCTTAAATGACTCTTTGAATTCACTGCGCCAATTCAACCGAAGCCGGCTGATCAGCCCTTTGGCTGCGCCGGAGCTCGCGCTCACGCAGCCACAAGAAAATGATTGGAGTGACGATCAACACGTGCGCGAGCGAGCTGAGCATCCCACCCAGGACTGGAGTCGCCAAGGGTCGTATCACTTCGGAGCCGACGCGGTTGCTCCAGAAGATGGGCAGGAGACCGGCGACGACCGTCGAAACGGTCATCAGCTTGGGGCGCAGTCGGAGCAACGCCCCTTCCATAACTGCTTCTCTGAGAAGCGTGAGCGTGAGCGTGCCGCACTCCTTCTGCTTTCGCGCAACCGCCTCTTCGAGATAAATCACCATGACTACCGTCGTCTGTACCGCTGTGCCGAACAGGGCGATGAAGCCGACCCAGACGGCGACGGAGAAGTTGTAGCCCAGCAGCCATAGAAGGTAGAGCCCGCCAGTTAGCGCGAACGGGACAGCGAGCAAGACGTGCGCGGCCTCGAGAAACGATCGATACGTCAGGAAGAGAAGGATGTAGATCACCCCGATGGCGACCGGCATCACAATCTGCAGCCGTTTCCTCGCGCGGACTTCATTTTCGATCTGTCCGCTCCAACTGTAGT